>CENV01008991.1_pt1 | contig 40501 bp, 38 predicted proteins | sample 530231 | NCBI WGS metagenome assembly CENV01 (sample SAMEA2619815, study PRJEB7988) | marine metagenome | biome: marine biome (ENVO:00000447); feature: surface water layer (ENVO:00002042); material: "saline water (ENVO:00002010), including plankton (ENVO:xxxxxxxx)" | depth 5 m
TTCCTACTGATGTCAGCGATGAAGAAGTCATGGATGAAGTCGTAAGTGATGAAGTCGTAGATGATGAGGACTCGGATGCCCCCGTCAGCGAGGAAGTTCAAGAAATTCTTGATGTTGCTGATGTAGAGCCAACTGAAAAGGAAGAAGTAACGCCTTCAACTCCTTCAACGCCCAAGGGTGCGGGACTTAAAAAGATTGACAGTATGATGGTTTCCGATGGTTTGTGTTTCACTACTGACCTTTTGAGCCCGTTTGAGCAAGCCCGTGAAATTGATGCTTGTAAAATTCCTACTATTGTGGATGAATCCTTATCTTTTCCTGAATTGGTTTTAGACAAGAAAACAGGGATGGGTTTCCGTGTTAGAGTTTGTTTCAGCGCACCGATTAACTACACCAATCCTCAAGCCTATTCATCGCAAGCCGATTTAGACAAGGCCATGAGTAGTAACTCGGCTAAAAAATACATGATACTTCGTGAGTATGAAATCGGAGCCAAGGTAAAAGATGTTTGTGGTTCCAAAGCCAAAGAGATAAAGCCAATTCAATGGCACACTAACGGCAAGCCTTTCAATGAAGAAGCCGAAGTAGTTTCGCTTACTTTACAATGGGCTCCTGATTCAACCGCTAATTGCCCTTCCTCGGCCTCACCTGTAAGCATTATTGCTACCCTACAAACTTCCGATGGTAACACTTTTTCTCTTTTACACCAAATTCAAGAAGTTGTTTTCACCGCACCTGTGACAGCAACACCTTCTGCCAGCGGAGGATTCAATCTTTTCGGAGGTCACTCTACTGCTACGGGTGCTGAAGGTATCGCTACTCAAGAAAGTGATATTACAGGTTCGAGTGTTGGTTCGGCACTTGCTAACTCTACCATAGAAATTGAGCCTGAAGGTGAGCAAGAAGTCAATAGTTTCCCATCTACGGAAAAGAACGCTGCACCTTCGATGAATGATGTGAGGGCCATCCTTGCCATGAGTTACGACCATGACCACCCTGCTTTTAGTGACTTTGAAAAAGAATATGTGGTGGATTGGAACCAACAACCATCAGTAATGTCTGCCGATGCTACTGATTATGTGCAAGTTGTTCTTGAAGTCCAAGAAGGCGAGGGTGTCGTAACGAATCGTTTCCCAGGCAAGTGGCAGAATAGTGCTATGTTGAAAAATCTACCTGAAATGTGGTCAAACTACCCTCGTAGAGTAGTTCTAATTTTCCCGCAAGCCGATTCTGAATTCCTACTTTGCCCCACAGATGCGATTACTCCTGAAAAGGGCTCAGGCGATATGTTAGACTTTTCGGAATTCCCAAGAGAAACTTGGATTGATGAAGTTCAAGAAGTAAAATACTACGAAGCCAATGGCGTTATCAAGGATATTCAACTTATTCAACGCTACGAAAGCGTAGAAATCAAAGGTATCGGTCAAAAGGAAACCAAGGAAGTCACACTTACCAAAACCATGAAGGTGGGTGAAATGTATGAGTTCGCTTCCAAAGAACCTGCATCTTCGTTGAGAGTTCCATTAAAAGGTCGTCTTGTAAAGGTAGAAGTCGTAAAGGATGCAAGTAGAGAATCAATTTTCCAAGCCTTGATGTCTGAGCGAAGGTCGCTTCGTGTTATTGAAGACTACGAAGTTTTCTTCGCTACGGAAAAGGATGAAAGAGGTAAAACTCGATTCGTTATTGTTATCAAAAATGAAAGCGGTAAGCCCAACTCAGGTCAAATTATCCGAGTGGACTTAGGTAAAAGTAAGCAACAACAAGAGGGTGAGTAACATGGCAGAAGGTGACATCAATTTGATTGACTCAAGACTAAGCAACATCAAAGAAGTTTTAGAAGAGGCGGTGGCTGAATACGGAGCCGATATTCTTTCTGTAACTTCCAATGTAGATATTGAAACTATCACAGGTTTGTGCGGTCACGATGGCAACAAAAAATCTCGAAAGTATTTGGAATTCTTAAATTCCGATGATGAAGGTAAAGTTGAATCAGTAGATGCTTCGGGAAACACTCAGGAAGTTCCAATTTTCTTAAACCGTGAAATCAGTAACGGATTAGTGCGAGCCTCCGAAGGCCGTGTTGGAACTGCTGATGAAATGGTTAAATCCGTAGATAGGCTTCGTGAACAACTAAGCAACTACTTTTCAGGTGGAGGCAACCCTACTGCCAAGGCTATCAACGCTAAGGAATTAGAAAAGGTAAGAGGTTTCATGGGTGTCATGAGCGAAGTTTTCGGTTTCAACTCCGCTGAACAATTGGAAATGTTCATCGCCGCTTGGCTTTCGCCCGATACCACTACTCGACTCAGCGGTATTCCAGGCACAGGTAAAACCACACTTATTGAATGTGCTGCTTTGATGTTCGGTAACTCCTACGGATTCGTTTCCGATTACGATGCCGACTACAATCAAGTTTGGGACAGTTTAAGAACTGAGCAGCAAGTAAGAGAGTGGGAAGACCGTAGATTCCAAGAGCAATCTTATCGCTATCCTTTCAATTATCTTTTGCGAGATATTTTCATTCCTTCCACAATAGTTGCTTCCAAGGATGGAAACAAAACCAATTTCACCCTAAAAGAATTCAAGTCAGGAACAAAGGACTTCATGAACGGAGAATTCGGAATTGGTGGCAAGTTGCGAAACACTTATTTCACGATTGCTTTCAAGGCTCTCCGTGACAATAAAATCATCTTGTTTGCTGATGATGATGGGATTATTCCAAGCATTAGTAGTGCTTCGCTCGGTGATGCTGATTTAACAAACTACACTCCTGCCAACGGTTGGTTCAAACACCCGCCTTTAACACAACAACAAATGGCTGACGGTATGGACTACGCCTTTTACCAAGGTATCACCGTAGATTCATTCAAGAGCCTTTACGATGATTACAAAGCCGCTTACGAGGCTGCAACTAAAGGTGCTAAGGGAGAACCTGTTTCCGTGGACGATGGAGATGCAACTGCTTTAGAAAAAGCACTTCTATACTACAACAATCAAACAGTAGTTGATTCCGTTATGACTATGATTCAACAATTAGAGTCAGGCAAGCGTTCTGCTCGCAGATTCATCGCTAAAATCTACTTCGACTCCCGTGTTGAAAACGATACAGGAATTAAAAGAATTGACTCGGAAATGAGAAAGGAAATCGGTATTGCCAAGGTTGATAAAGATAAAAGAGCCGAACAGATACTTTACGGTGTAGATATTACGGCTCAAGAGCGTGGTGAGCGCACAGGTTTGACTCAATACGAGTTCACACCTTATCCCCGTGAAATCGTTACTCAGCCAATCAAGTTCTTCAACGAAGTGAACCGTTCACAAGCCTCAGTAGAAGATGCTATTCTTGGTTTGATTGCTGAAAAAGAAGTTGAATATCGAGGTCAGGTGTTTTCATCCCCGAACTTCACGGCTTTCATGGACACCAACCCCCATGTAGGTGGTAACGACTTGGCTTTCACAGACCGTATTGACATGGAATTGATGTTCCCTTCTGCTTTACTTGACCAAAGATACAAGATTCTAAAAGGTGGATTAAGTGACGAAGCACAATCAAGAGCCGAGGGTGGTGTAGAGAAACCTACCCCTCGCCGCCGTGTTCTGCGTAAAATTCTTGACGGAGAAATCACACCTCTAAGATACGAAGAACTCAAGAAAATTTGGAAAGACACTAAAGCCGTAAGTTACGAAACTTCAGGTTACAACGCTTTAATGGATATTGCTATTGTTTCCATGTTGTTTGCTCAAAGATATGGTGTTCACGAACCTGATGCACAAGTGAGTTTAGACTTTGCTGTTCCTTTCAAGACCGATAATCCTAACATGATTACACATGACCGTAACTCAGGAGATTACGCTTCTTCTTTGAAACCCATCAACAGTTCAGGGTATTTCATTGACGCATCCGTTTCCGAAAGCAAGGCTTATCGTAACGACATGATGAAAAGTATTCAAGCCATCAGTCGTGGACACGGTGCTATGGCTCTTTTAGACCGAGTTCTTGCGTTCCGTTTCACTAACAGTCTTGCTAAACTGAGCAGGGCTCTTGCCTATCTAAGAGGTAACGCTTATGTTACACGAAAAGAAATCATGGATGTTTTACCTTATGTGGTAGGACACCGAATAGGTCGTGCTAAAGGTGACGGTGGAAACTTAGAATACGGTATCAAAGACGATGCAGCCAAGCAATTCGCATCAGGTCAAGAGTTCGTCCGTGAAGCCATTGTTCAAGGTTATCTTGAAAGAAATGTAGATTCTTTCGGTTCCACCAGCATGGGTAACACAGGAGATTGGTCACAAAGTAGGTGGGTTGAATGGGATTCCATTATTGCTCAAGCCCGTAAAGATTTGGCTTCGGCTCGAACTTATTCCGAGTATGAGATGAAAATGTGGGCTATGGCTCGTATGGCTTCAGGAGATGGAAATCCTAACACCGATTCAGGAACAGGCGACCCCATGCCGTATCTGATTTACCGATTAGTATTGATGGAAGAAATGGCGGCTAACGACCCTAACAAGGTTCTACACCCGTTCATCAATCCTGAAAGTGAAAGTCGAGATATTGAAGTTTATGATAAAAGAATTGAATACTATCAGCGTAAAATCAGCGATTTCCTTACGGCTCCCGCATCTAAAGACAACCCGAACTACTCCGCAGCCGATGTAGCCGTTTTGCGTAGAAAGGTAGCACTTGAGCGTTGGCTTTCCATTGAAGATAAGTTGGCTCTTTTGAATCAAGTAGATTCCATCTTGGACGGCATTACAGGAACTCAAATTCCTGATGATTTCGGCCCTGCTCTCCCGTCTGCTGATGGAGGTTCGAGCAACATCAACATGAAGTTGTGGGGTATTTACGGGGCTTGCACCGATGAAATTCCTGATGAATTCCAAGAAATTGACCTTCAAGACATGAGAATGTATCTCGGATTCCCTACTAACGCCTATATTCGTGGTCACACATGGTATGGTGGAAGCAACACAGGTAGGGCCAAGCAAATTCTTTACCGTGGTGTGGAACAACAACTAACTGAAGATGCTTATATGGGTATCAAAAACGCCGCAGGTGGCTCAGGAGATGCACTTAGCGAAGGTGCTGCGGTTTATCCTACGGCAAGTAAGACCAATATCCAACAAAGCGTTGTTTTGCGTGGCTCAGTTAGAACTGATGAAGGTCGAGAACATTTATTCAGTAGGTTGGAAGATTTCATGAACGACATTGACCAAACCTTTGAATTCTTTGCAGGGTGTGAGTTGGAAGTAGGTTCCACGGGAACTCCTAAAGAGCAAGGTTACACCGAAATCATAACCGAAATCATGAGTTTAATGGACGATGTTCAGGCTTCCGATTCTACTGATACCGAAACACGAAGTTACATTTGTGAAATTGGTAACATTGAAAGGGAATTCATAAACCCTGTTCAAGACCTCAACTTATGGGATGAAACAGGATTAAAAATTCTTGGAACTGACGATGATAGACTCCGACTTTACATTGATGTCGTGACTGACAACGCTCAAAAATATGTGGAAATCAACTTCTGTTTGGCCTCCGTATTCGTTAAACTCGGTGATGAAAACAACCTTGAGGTTATCGGTTTAACCAACACCGACCCTCTTGAGGCTAACGACCTTGGAGCCACCTATGAAAACAAAAATACTTTCTTTGATTTAGGTAACATGACTTTGTTCGCAGCCCTGAGTTTCGACCAACTTGCTAAAAAGTATGCCTAAACAGGCAAACTGAAATAGCAGGAGCGACTGTATAAGTGTAGGGATGTCTATGGCTCATCAATCTCAGGCTACTTCAATTTTAGGGGCTTTAGATTACGATGTCACCAGCGAAACTTACGGTTCCGAGGCTTCTTTGAAATCATTATCTCGTAATCAACTTGTGTTACCTCCTTTGATGTGGTCGGCCTGTGATTTGGCTAATTTTCATTTTCAAGGCATTCCTAACGCTGAACCTTTAGAATTTGCTAAAGGTTTGTTATCTGAAGCCCAAGCCTTTCAAAACTTATGGCCGAGAAATCGAGGAACTTACAAATCCACACTTACTTCTTGGGTGAATTCCGACTTAAATCTACTTTTATCTCAAGTTAGCATTCCTGAGTGGGTTGCGGTGACGAATTTATTCACCGCTTTAGAAGATTTATCTGATACCGAAACAATTAGGCAAATAAACGCTCGATGGTGGGGGTTGGTCAGCCCTTATCGTGAGGAATATGAAGCCATCGGAAAAGCCAATAAATCCGATATTTCTACCTTTTTTGACCGATTTAGTGGTTTCGGAAGAGGATTACAATTCTATCCAACTTTAGTTGAAAGTTTAATGGCGGGTAGAACTGAAACTTTAGGTGTAGTTAGTATTTACGATGCCACGAAAACAGGAACCATTAACGCTGCTTATGATTTTCAAGGAAATCGCTGTAACAACACTTTTCAAGCCCCCTATAATGTAGATGTTACTTGGAACGATGGAACTACTGAGCAAGTAAGTTATCTCTCCGTGCGACAGTTAGACCCTGTTCTCAATAAACCAATGGAATGTCGGGCTCAATGGACTTTAAGCCCTGTGGACGGTATCGGAGTTCCAAGAAGCACTAACGATTTCGTAAGAAAATTAGGAGCCATCATCGTGATTGCAGGGTTAGGGATGCGTGACCGCACAGGACAACCTTTGAATACCCGTGTTAAAGCGTGGACTCGTATGGCAGGTGCTTACCTTCAAGATGCTGCTAAAAGTGAAACTTACGAAAACATGACAGGTTCACTTGGTAACGGATGGGAAAGCCCTCTCGGTCAGGACATCATGGTTGAAATTGCAGAATATCTTTACGAGAAGCCTTTAGAACTTCAAGCCATCGGTGCTAAAATCGCTGCATTTTTAGACAAAGAAGAAGTTTTTCCTCTCGGTAGTGTTACTGATTCAGGATTAGTTTTATGCCCGCATTGTAAAAAGTGCGAAACCATCGCTGAAGCAAATTGGAAAGATTTTGGAATCCAATGTTTCGCTGATGCTGATAACATGATTTCCTACACTTGGAGATTACAACAAAATCGGTTCAATGCAGTAGGGCGATTAAGTTGTTCAGGTTGCGGTAAAGATTACTATCGAAGGTTCAACCCCATTTATCGCACTTTTTCCTCTCAACTACCTATTAACAGCGTTCCTCGGAAACTCGCACCTTTAACCTTGATTGATAATTCTCGTCAAGGAGGTAGTTGTGCCGAAGGTAGTGTTACGGCTTACACCATTTTAATGCCGACCAATAAAGGTTCCAGCGGCGCAGACGGGCTTCCTGCCGTAAGAGTTTTCTCTCAAGTAGGCGATTTATTCCGAGCCAACGACATACCTTTAGAAGTAGGCTCGCAAAGTAGAAACTTGAAGCGAGTTAAATTCTGTTCAGGTAAAAGCATTGTTAGTAGTTTTCGCATGGCTTCGCACTCTTATTACGATGCCTTTTTAGGAAGCAAACAAGGAGATGATGCAGGAGTCAATAAATCTGCTTTCACTACGGGGCCTTTAGGAAATCGAGAGTGTGCTTGGTGTAAATCCGTCAGCCAATCCACAGGAGAAGATGTTCCTACGACTTTAATCGAAGGTGGTTACTACACAGGAAACAGTAACTTCATGCAAATCAGCCGTTTAGGTGACGGCTCTCAAACCTTTGACCGCCGTGATAAAGATTACGATGCCACGGTCTATGAAGTAGATGATGGCATGGGTGGGGCTGTGGAAAAAGAGATAATCAACTACTACAAAATTCGTTTAGTTGCAGGAAACACTATTCGATTTCTTCACATTGAACCTGATGAATTAGGGGTTGCCATACCCGAAGCGAACAGCGTAACTGCGGAAACTTTAACCCTCACCTCCCAACCTGCTTGCCCTAATGAAGCCTCTCAAGTTTTAGAACCTGCTGTTAAACTTTACGAGCAGTATTATCAAGCCAAAGTTAAACATGAAAACTTAAAAGCACAAGTAACCGTTTGTGAACAACTCGCTTACTCGGCTTGCATCAACCCTGAAACCAATCAATGGCATCCAGCGGAGTGTCCTGCTTATCTTCAAGAATCTCGACAAATGAGTTTCGGAGATTCACTTTTCAACATCAACGGTGAACGGATTGATTTAACAGATTGGGTGGAAGGAAATAAATCCTGTTGGACTCCTACGGGTTCGGTTCAAAGATTCCCTGACCCTGCTTTTACTTTGAAATCGGCAAGTTTAGTGATTACACCTTACGCTGACAATCGCAGAAGAACCACTTTGCGACAATATCACATTTTGAAACAAGTAGGTGGGGATGCTCAAGAAGTTATTCTACCTACGGGCGAGGTGTGCCAAGAAGTAACACCTTATTTGCATTGTGTTCAATGCGAAAAGAGTTATCACGGTGCGCCCAACGAAGAAGAAGGGAAAAAGTGGGGTTTGCCTATGGCTGTCGGTAACGATTACTTGCGACCTGAAACTTCAGAACGCCGAAACGACAACGGTGGAGGTTACAGTTCTGCTACTAAATGGCACTACACCTTACCGCTTTACAGTTGGGTTGAAGGAGAAAGCCTTGAGGCGGCCATTAAAAAAGACCCTGCAACATGGAAACAAATGTTTCCTCAAGATTTAATTGATTGGCTTTTAGCGGGTAAAGTTTTCACTTCGGCTCCCGTCACGACCCCAAGCGAGGATAAGGAGGTGATTCAGGATGCCTGAAGATGAAAAAGAAAAGGAAGAGGCTACCGAAATAAAGGAAGATGAGGCTCTTGTTGATGCTACTGATGCGGCGACAGTTCCGTTGCCTGATGAGTGGTGGCGACATAGTGCGTTTGTTATCAAGGGCGACCCTCAGACTGTTTGTGGTTCACCTCCACCTGAAGAAATGGGCGACCTTTACGCTATTCTCAAAGATTTGCTTCCTGCTTTACGCTCCGAAGGGGAGTTGAAACTTAAAGGCCGAGTCCTGCGAGGTTTGACTGAATGGATTCCTGGCGTTGATTCCGTGAGCGATTTGATACCTGAAACATGGCTACCGCCATTACCACCTGCCATTACGACTTTGATGAAGGTTTATCAAGACGAAGAAGGTGATGAGCCTGGTGGCGGAGGACACTTAAACATGATGGTGGACTTATCAGGTTCCATGAGTTCAGGTATCGGAGTTACAAGTTCAGGCACGAATTGTAATGTCATTACGGCTGCCATGTGTTTGTGTATGATAATGATTAACGGGTGTGAATCAGGCGGTCACACTTTCGCCATCAACGCTTTTGGTAGTGGAGGGGGGAACACCACGCTTTGGCAGATTCCTAATCCCAACGGAGATAGTTTCATCAGCGAACTCAACCAATATACTCGAATGATTTGGGGTGAGAATCCTGCACAGCGTAAAGATTATCGGGGTGCTGTGGCTTCCATGAACAATCAAGCCTCTACGGGTAAAAGAAGTGGACTTTGGGGTGGAATGGGTGGAACACAATCAGGAGCAGGTATGGCTCGTTTGTATTACATGATGAAAGACCAATTCAAATCATCGGAAATTCGAGTTGCCCCTGCCATCTTTTTGAGTGATATGCTCCCCTACGACCTTGATATTCCTTCAAATGCTTACGAGATGCAAGGTAGTTTTCCCATCATCAAGGGAGATGTCATAGATGAGAATGGTAAAGAAAGCACTTCAGATTACGGATTTTGGTATTGGGCTAAAAGGTATCACGATGATTTTGGCCCTGTGATTTGTATTCAACTTGTTCCTAAAGGTGATAGTAGTTACATTACAGAAGCCTACAAAGAACGCTTACGACAAGGTTTCGTGCAATATGTCGGTGACGGCGATAAAGGTTACGCTAAATGCTTCGATTCTCAAATTGTTTATATGTCGCCCACAGGAGGCAATCTGCGCCAAGTAGCCAAAGAAGTGCAAAACTTCATCGCTAACATGAGTGGTGAAGGTGACATTGAATGCGGTGGAAAAGGTGTCACTTTTTAGTCACGGAATAGGGGAAAGCCCATATAGTCGCACCGTTTCATAAGAGTGGTGATAGCATGGATGATGATATAATTCCTATGGACGCTTCGGAATTCACACCTTCAGAAGCGGAAGCCAAGGAAGAATCCATGTTACCACCACCATTTGAATCCACTTCTTCACAAGAATCTTTTGAGCATATTTTAGACGATAAGAAAAATACTCTTAGCAAAACAGATTGGGGTAACAAGGTTTCTTCGATGGATGCCAAAAAACCTGCCGTTGTATTAAGCAGGGATGTGCATCTACCCCCTGAAATCGTGTATTCTAAAATGTTCATTTGCGGTCAAAGTGGTAGCGGTAAATCTTTTACCGCAGGGGTTTTCATGGAAGAATTGGCTCGATTAGGATTACAATTCGTTTGTTTCGATGCTCTTGGAGCCCATAAAGGTTTGAAACAACTGCCTAATGTGGTAGAAATTGTGCCGACAATGGAAATGCACCCCAACATGGAACGCTTTGTAGATGAAATTGAAAAGAATCCTGATATGAGTGCGGTGATTGACTGTTCAATGGTGGACGATGCCACGGTTCAAAAAATTATGGGAGATTATGTGGAGCATCTTTTCAAAAAGCGTATGGGTCGTGGAATCATGACCATCATCGAGGAATGTCAAGATTTAGTCCCGCAAAACAAGCCATCACTTTTATCTTACGGGCCGATTGTTAAACTTTGTAAAAAGGGTCGTCAATACGGTTACGGTGTCTGTTTGATTTCACAGCGACCTCACGAAGTTGGAAAAGCGGCTTTGACTCAATGCACTATTCACATTATTCATGGTGTTATTCAAACCCGTGACTTAATGGCTATCAAAGACCAAATTGCACAAGGAACTGACCGTAACAAGACCAATACACTTTTAGACAACATCCGAAACTTTGAATCGGGTGAGTGTCTTGTGTATTCACCTTCTTTAGTTCCTCAAATGAAAGGAACCCGTGAACACTTTATTCAAACTACAATTCGTTCTGACCGTAGCACCGAACACACGGGCGACAATGTAGAAGTTAAGGTAAGGGGACAAGATGATAGTTGGGGTCGGAACAGCCTAAAGGTGGAAAAGCCGAAAACATTGGGTGGTATGAGAGTTCACTTTGATGAAACTCAAGAATACGACCCTTACGAATCTCTACCTTCTTCTATGCAAGTAGAAACCGTTCCTGTGAAAACCACTTTTAATCACCTCGGTAACAGTAACAACAATCCTATTGATGATGATTGGTGGGCTGAAGGAGAGCCACCCAAGATTGACATCAACAAAACCGAAAGTTGGAACGATAAAGGAGGCTCTTACATTAGCCCACTATCTTATGATGGAGTGTTAGGTGATGAAGATTGGAATGCTGATTTAAGTTCTGAAGTGAAAAAGGCACTCCCCCAAGAAGGCGACTCAAGCATAGTAAAAACGGCTAAAGTTCTTGGAGCCGTTCTTTTAACTGCCAGCGGATTGTTTTTCATGTTGAAGCGACCTAATCCTTCTCCTGTTGTAGAAAACTACGAAGCCTCGAAGTGGATGCAGCGAGCCGAAACTTTAGATTCCGATGAAGATGCAATTGCCAACTCTTGACCAAGATGCAAGAGTTAAAATACTATCTGTGCTTAGTAGGGTTAGTCGTCACAAAAGGATTAACCATCCTGACGGCCCAAACTCCCCGCATGGAGAAAGCGAGTCACCACCCATGATTCGTGGCCTGTGAAGTGCGGGGTCTGCGAGGGTTATCTTAACATTCTTTCAATACATCGAGTGCTTCACCAAGAACTTCGTCTAACTGTGTCAAATCAGGCAACTCTAAGCCGATGTAATAGTAATTTTCATCTTCCAAGTAAAGAGATTCTTTGAACTGCCTTTTTTCTTGATACTTAGGTTGGGCTTCTTGAGCCCAATACGAAGCATTAGGTCGCAGAACTGATAAGCCCCAATACTCCACAATAACAGGTTTGCTGATTCCGTTCTGAGGTAAAAGAACCCAATCAGGTTGCGTTTTAGTTTTACGGAATTTAATTTCAGGCTCGTAAATAGAAATCCAACCGTTACGATGCAGCCAATCATCAATTCTTTTTTCAGCCTTCGATTTAACTCGATGGCCGCAAGCGGTCTTCATCAGCGATTGGCGAGATTTCGCCATATCTTTACTTGGAAGGACGACTATATGAATTCCCACTAAAACGAGCCATACCAATTCAGCATTCCGTATTGATTCGCTATGGGGGCGTAATAGTTCACTACTCGTAACTCTCTAAAAGTATCGAGTTTGCTGGACGATTTTCTCAAATGCGAGGGGTTCACATATCGGTCTGCTCCTGCCAATTGTATTCTAAAAGATTTCGGATAAAGGCGAACTCCTTCGTCTTCACCTGTTAATCGTTGATTGAAATCTTCGGTTCCAAAAGTTAAGACCGCAGCGTAACGCTGACCGAAATCGTAGTCGTTTTCTCCCCTATACACCTTTTCTTCGGGATTATCGAAAAATTTTACCACACAAACTTCCCACTCTCCTGATGGATTATTCTGTAAATAAACCGAAGCCGTAGCATCGTAATCTATTTTCTCTTCACCTCTTTCAAAGTATTCCATAGTATTCGGATTTTTCAACCATATCTCGGTTCGAGCGTTGCCCGTAGTATGTTGATAACTAAAAGGGGCTAAATACTCGTATTGTTTCCACCTTTCATGTTCAGCAGGAACATTCTCTTCTTTGGTGACTATTTTTTCAACCACTTCATTCATTGAAGTGTATTCGCTCCACTCATCTACTGTGCGAGTCAAAGGTTTTCCAAAGTAAAAGGTGTTTTGGAATTTAATATCTGTTAAACGACTTGGAATCCATCTTGAACTTCGATTCGGATGGCGATTCGCTTCTTTTTCTTCTGCTGTTCTTAACTTACGCCACCACGAAGTAGTGTCGTTTTTATTGATGGGACTTAAACCTGTTTCTCCTAACCACTTCGCCAAAGTCAAAGGCGGGTTCTGCCACACATCTAAGTTTTCAAAAACCGTTCCTGTCAAAGCAGGAAGTTGCATTTTAATGTATTCAAAGTATCGTTCCACCATGTATTGATTTTCATACCGCACAGATTGTGTTTCAGGCAAAATTTGAAATCGCTGCCAAGTAATATCGTTTTGAACCTTTCCGAGCCACCAATCTTCCACGGCATTGATGTATTCTCCTGAAACACACCGTCCAAGAGCGTCCAACATCGGGTAAATTATTTTCACCTCGAAAAGATTCGGGTGGATGCCCTCATGGATTTCCACCATTTTAGATTTACCCATGCTTTTACTTCTGCGACCAACTATAAGAACTTTCAACACCGAAAGTTTTATACCTGACAGCCTCTTAGGGTGGTATGATGGCGACTGAATCTGAAACCGTTGAAGCCGAAGAAGAAAAAATCGAAGAAAAGCAGGAAGAAGAAATTGTAGTGGCTGAGTGCAATTGGGTAAAAGGTCGCTCTTATTCCGTGAAAACCTTCAAAAAAGTCCTACCCCCCATTTCGCACAAGCGGCTTCCCGCTTCGGGCAAATTGCGTATCACTAAAATCACACCCACCTCGCATAAATACGGGGGCTACAACATGGAAGCCTGTTTAGTGGGCGATAAAACTCAAGAATTCACTTGGATTCAATTTTGGTGGACGACTCAAGATAAGTTTTACTACGCCAACTTCGGAAGTCCACGCCCTGTTACACCCCCAAGCGAGGGTAAGACACGAACAAGGAAGCGTAATCGTAAGTAAAGGGCATAGTATAAACTCGGTTCATCCGAGATGGAAGCCTTCTTATAGTCGGTCAGACGAATAAGCATGAAGGTGCTTGATATGAGGCAAGGTATTCCGATTCAGAACGAAACTATGAGAAGTGTGAAAACTATTGGTGGCGGATATGTCCTCCCTGAAGCACCACCTTCTCCAAACTTGAAGGCTTTTGATGAGGTTAATATCGCAAAAGATACTCTACCTGCTCGCAACGCTATGACAAGTATGGGTGAAATCGGAACTAAGGCTGTTAGACCTATGCCTACTATGGTTCACGATTCAATGGCAGGTGCAGGTGCGCCTCCTTCCGCAAGTGGGATGCAAAATATGTCTTCCCTACCTGATGTAAGCCCTATGGGTCGGGGTGGAGATTATGTTCGTGCGCCCATCTTTGCTACTGATGAAGAAATCATGAACTACGATGTGCGTGGTCAGCAAATCAGTCCTGACGAACCTATCAACTTCCGTCCTGCTCATACTCTTGAGATGTATGGTGCTGAAACAGGCCCAAACATCACCGAGATGAAGATTGCCCGTGAAGAAACTTACCTCGACCAACTACCTACTAATCACGGTGTTCCGATGAACTTCGGTGGCAATCCTTACAGCGAAAAAGGTCGCCAATACTTGCGACCACAACCTTCATTGGTTCGTGGCCCACAATACACCGCACCTCGCTCAACTATTACCGAGCCTATTATCAACATCCCAATTAGACCAGCACCTCCTAAAATCAATATGCCGAGAATTCCAAGAGTGAGTGCTAACCCTACTTCAGTTCAGGCTCGACCTGTTACCCCGCCTGTTACGGGGCCTGACTTCGGATTAGGTGCTAACTCTAAAATGTTGGCAGGAACTTCCCGCCACATGGGGCCTATCGGTAATTCATCAGGTCGGTCTTTTGGAGCCGAAGGAAGTATGACTCCCTTCTAAGGGGGTTAAAACATGAAAGACCGTTGTAACGAGTGTCACTACAAGATGGAGTGTCACGGCATCATAGAAGGTGAAGATGTTTATTACTGTGATATTTGTGGTATTTACCAAACCCATCCTTTAGAAGAGGAAGCCTTGCTTGCAGCCGAAAAGAAAAACTGCGGTTGTGGTCAAGACCCTTGTATTACTTTCGGGGCTGAAGTAGATTGCCCTCCTGCTACTCAGGATGTAAAAATCAATGCACGAAATCAAAAACAAGCGTTTGATAAATTCGGATATGGGCCACGAAATGTAAAAAAACCTGAAGATTATTGGAAAAAGATGGCAGAATTTTGGGAAGTAAGTGTGGAAAAGGCTAAAGAACAAAACTGTGGCAACTGTGTAGCCTACGATGTTTCGCCACGCATGAAAGATTGTGGTGTCGGTGAGAATCTTGGCTACTGTTGGATGCACAATTTCCAATGTCAATCAGCCCGCACCTGTAAAACATGGGCGAAAGGTGGGCCTATCAAGACTGATAAGGAATCCGTAGAATGGCAAAAAAGAGCCTTGGGTGATGTCGAGAAGCAAGCGGAAAATACTGAAAAGAAACCTGAAAAAGACCATAATTGCATCTCTTGTGGACATCACAGCGCACACCTAAAAATGGGTGACGATAAATTCTGTTACGATTGTTACCACTACGCTGAAACTTTCAACTCCGATTACAGTATAATGATTGATGGTGAAGAATACGATGCAGATTACGAAGATGAGGGCGGTTATCATGGTGATGATGAATTAGACCGATATGTAGAAGAGTATTACGGTGATGATTACAATTGGGTTTTGCTCGGCCAACATCAAGGTTACGACATTCACGAAATTCTACCTAACTTCGTTGTTTATGACGATGATAAAAATGAACACAAAGGAATCGCTATTGTATTTGAAGCAGAAACTTTCAACTCCTACAAAGTCGCTCCTGAACTATCCTCTTACACCGTAGATGAATTAGTGGATTCCATAGCAGGGCCACAAGGGTCTGCCTCTTACGATGAAATGGTGTATGACCCGATTGCTCAAGACCGTTTAAGTGCCGAGTCAATTTCCGTCCCACATACCGTTCTACTTTTAGGTGGTATCGTGGCAGGTCTTGGATTCGGTGTTTTCTTAACGAAAAAATTAGGAGATAAAACTTCAGACAAAGGGGGTGCGTAATTGTGTCTTCCGCTTTGGAACAACGATTTCCTGATTCCGTGTTTCTAAGAAACACCAAAGGTGAACGGGCTCGCTTCAAGAAAGCAAATCTTGGCAACCGCAATTGGGCGGGATGGGTTCATCTGCAAAGTTATGGCAAGGCTCCTGCTGTTTTAGTTTCCGATTTGAAAGTAGGCGATTACATCCTCTACAACTACGGTTACAAATCTCAAGTTAAAAGTATCACACCTAAAGGTAAAGCCTCCGTAGTAGTGGAAACGGAATCCGCTAAAGACGGTAAAATTTACGATAGAACCTACCGCTTGAAATCTTTAATTCCTATTCTTTCTGATAGACAAATTCAAATCCATCAGCGTTTGAAAAGCAAAGGCTACGCTGCTGAAACTTTTGGAGCCGATGAGGAATTTTACGAAGAATACCCTGCCAAGTATTATCAGACTGATGAAGATGAAGGAGTTTTCTATCTTCCTTCTACCGACTCTTATTGGGTGGTTCAAGGAGAAGATGCTTTGACAAAGGAACAATCGAAAGAACTTGCTTTTGGAGCCGAAGCAGGAACTTACCGTATCAATTGGAAAGACGGTAAAAGAGGCGTGACTTTTGATTACGAAGGTGGCGATGATATGCACTTCGATGATACATGGACTGACTTGTTTTGGGACGCTTCTAACCCTCAAGTTACTGAAGTCCCTGCGAGGAAGAAGAGAGGATTGTTCCGTGGTAAAAGGGGTGCGGAATCTTTCAACGCCGTAGTGGTCGCCCCTGAACAACCGAAAGGCAGCGTGGAAAAAGCCCTCATGAATCATTATCTTTTCCAAGAATCTGCTATGCGTCAAGCCCTTATGGAAATTGAAAATCGAGTGGACTTAGGTTTAATGACAGCAGAAGAAGCCGAAAGAAAATTAAATCGTTTAATTCAACACAAAATGCGAAGTGAAAACTACGCTTCAGAAAACACCAGCAAGAAACTTTTAAGCGGAGTATTCATGTTAGTAGCGGTGGCTTCCTTATGGCGAGCCGTTACCGTAACGGAAGACACTTATCTGTTCCCGAAAGAAAATAAATACATGACGATTTTAGGTTCCGCTTCTATCGGGCTCGGTATCTTGGCTTGGAAAGGCGATTCTATACTTGCGGCTTTGGAGGATTAACGATGGATGCCAAGGAAAAAGCCCGTTTGAAAAAATACGAAAAAACCTACGGAAAGGAAGGTGCAAAGGTTCGTAACAGAATTTTCAAGCGTATCTTGAAAAACAATCAAGACGGCACAAAGGCAGGTCAATGGTCGGCAAGAAAGGCTCAATCTTTAGTTGAAGACTATGAAAAAGCGATGGGTGAAAAGGGTAAAAAGGCTTACAAATCAAATAAAAAAACCAAGTCACAGAAATCCCTGAAAAAGTGGGGCGACCAAAAGTGGCGCACGAAATCAGGTAAAAAATCCTCGAAAACAGGTGAAAGATATTTGCCTGACAAAGCAATCAAAGCCTTGTCTGACAAGGAATACAAAAAAACAAGTGCTAAGAAACGCAAAGACATGAAAAAGGGTAAGCAGTTCAGTAAGCAACCTAAGAAAATTGCTAAAAAAACTGCTAAATATCGCAGCGAGTCGCTTTCAGGTCGTGATATGTCTTACTGTAAATGTGGCACAAAAGACCAAGTGAAAGGATTTACCTGCGGTCAGCATTGTGACCGAGTAAGTAAAAAGACTGAAACTTTTCACGCTGACCCTGCTTACGGCACAGGTAAAAAACCTCGTAACTCTACTCGCCGCCTTTACACCGATGAAAATCCTGCCGATACGGTTCCTGTGAAGTTTCGCACCATTCAAGACATCAAAGACACAATGGCACGAAAAGATTTCCAATCGAAATCGCATCAACGCCAATCTCAAATCATCAACTTAATTCACCAACGAGTAAGAGCAGCCTATGAAAATTCTACTAAGCCTGAAACTCGTAAAAGATTGAAAAGAGTTTTGGCTTACGCTACGGAAGTTAAGGAAGCCAGCAAAAGAAAAACTCAAGAACTGCGTAAGAAAACAGAAGATTGGGGTGACGATGTAGATTGGGAAGACGGCGATGATTCCATTAGTGATAAGTTGCGCCGTCCAAAAGAATGGGACGACATTGAGTGGAACGCTGAAGGATATTACCAAGTTTATCTTTACTACGGTGGAGAATACCCTAATGAAATCAGATACGCTCGGACTTTTAGAGATGCCCGTGCGATTGAATACCGCAGCGGAGCCGAACACAGCGAAATAGTTAATCCACAAGGTAATGTTGTGGATTCGCAAACGGGTGAAGAATATCCTCCGTTGGTGTTCGATGCCGAGTCACGACCACGCAGCGTGGAAATCAAACGCAGTAGCAACCCTGAAAAGAAACTTATGGCGGTGTTTGAGGATAAAGACGGTAAGAAAATAAAGACCACGCATTTCGGGCAGCGAGGGGCGAGTGATTACACGAAACACGGTGATAAAGAACGCATGAAACGCTATCTTGAACGACACGGTGGCGGAACTACTACCAGCACAAAAGAAAATTGGAAAGACCCAACTACGGCAGGAGCCTTGTCACGGTGGGTGCTATGGAACAAACCTTCACTTTCAGGTTCTTTTAGCGATTACAAGCGTAGATTCAATTTGAAAGGAGATTTAGAAGTCAGTAAATCGGCAGAAGATTACGAATCTTCGCAAGTTAAAATGAGTAAGAAAGTCCAATTTTACTCAGGCGTAGTCGTAGGCTTAGGAGCATTCTTGGCTTTACGGTCTTATTTCCGCAACGATGAGTGAAACCAAGAGTTCTTATAGTCTATCTGCTCGTTAAGAGTGTAGGTGTTACTTATGGCTAAAAGAAGATACGGAAAAAGAAACCGATACGGTAACAGATATGTTGCTCGCAACACTAAAGGACAATTTATCTCGAATGTTGATGTCGGACGCAGTTTGAAAGCAGACAAGCGTAGAACTGCTAAAAGACAATCAGGCTCAGGCTACGGCCAACAAGGTGATGCTAAGAAGAAAAGTTTCTTGGCTCACGGAGGTATGGAATACTACGAAGGTCAGGGTTATGACGACAAGATGGATGAATCAATGGGTATGTCCCACCGTGAATCCAAGATGAAGCAATCCATGAAAGACCGTAGAGATGAATCTGCGGGCATGGAAAAGCACATGGGTCGTAGAAAATACGCCCGTGTCGGCACTATGGATAAGAGCGACAGATACATGGCTGAAATGGAAATTCCTATGAACTATCCTGAAGGAGATGGTCGTGTTCTCGGTCAAGTTACTCCTACCACCAACTTCACTCCTGCTGGACTTCACGCTGAAACTTTTGGCGGAAACTTTAAGACAGGATTTGCTGCCACTTTTGGAGTAATTGCTGCTCTTATGGCAGGTGGCGCAATTGTTAATGTTTTAGGAATGGCTGCAAGCGACAATTCTGACGAGTAGGAGGAATAATCGTGCCGAACATTTACAAGGGTGACATCGGATTCCAAGGTCAGCAAGCCGCTGTAATCAGCGAAAAAAACATCGGTGACGATTTGAATTATTCCGTTAGTAGCGGTAATCTACTTTTAACCGATAAAAAAACAGGAGAAATGTTCAGTTACGAAGACGAGCCTCAAAAATTGGAAAACGCTTCCGCAGGTCGTTTGAAAGTAAGCCAACCTGCTTTGCATTGTCCTACTTGCGCTTCCCGCATGATTTCCTATGTTCGTGGTAAAAGAAAGATTTCCATTCCGTTTTGTCCGATTCACGGTCACGACAGTTTAGAAGCGTATTCTAATTTGTATTGTAACGCTTTCCGTAACGATGCAGTTCGTCACTTCGAGGCAGAAGACGACCCTGATTTCGACCCTGTAAAGGCAGACCGCAACAAAGACGGTGAAATTTCCTCATGGGAAAGAACCGTTGGCAACGCTGTGGCTAAAAGCATGAGAGAGCAAAAGTCGGCTGAACAACAAAAGTTCCGTCTTTTCTATTCTGTTATTGATAAGAATACGGGAGAAGAAATTGAATACGACCAAATCGTTGTTTCAGGTTCCGATATGAATGATGCTATCAATAATGCTTACACCATGTTGGAAGAAGGAGGTCTTGATGATGAAGAATACGAAGTTTATCCGAATGGTATGAGAGTTTCAGCAGAATCTTTCGGTGCTGAACTGACAGGTTCCGAATTCTACCCTGTCGGTGAAGGCCGAATTATCGGCTCTATCACAGGAGATTCACAGTTTTCACCTTTAGGAGCCAACGCTGAAGAAGATGTCAAGATGCAAAGACGCATGAAGGCTAAAAAAAGAACTCAAGACCGTAAGCAAGCCCGCCGTATGAAGGCTCGTAAATACGAAAACATGGCTATGGCTGCGGAATACGCTTCCCCCTACGGAGAACGCCAAACCACGGATTTCGGTATGGTTGGCGGTGGCAACGACTTCGGACAGAATCGTGCTGAAATGATGGAGGAAGTGTCCCGTAGTATGTCAGGCGGCAGAATGTGGGTGACTACGGCTATGTTGGCTATCGGATTCGTGGCAGGAATCGCATTCAAAGACATGAAGCAAGACACCTCTTCCGAATAAGACAATTCTTCAAGAAGGTAAGCCTTCTTATAGTCTATCCGACCAATTAGGTTGGAGATGTCGTTATGTCGAAAGTTTATGTGCTTGTTGATGAAAGACTAATGGCTGCTAAAAACCCTAAAAGAAGTCGCCATCCAAGACATTTCGTAGTCGCAGCGTATTCCTCGATGAAGAAAGCCCAAGAAGCCGCAGACGGTTATCTTGAAGCCTTGAGTTTCGCTCCGCAAGGAAAGGGTTGGAAACAAGGCAAACTTAAAGGTGAAATCACGAAAACCGAAAGCAGCGGTAAAAAGTCCGATAAATACGGTGTTTTACACGCTACTTACCGTGACGATGAAGCGATATTAGGACACCTTCGCATTTTAACTCTTACCGTAAATCAACCTCCTGAAGATGAAATTGATTACATGACAGCGGAAAATTTCGGTGCTGAATCCAAGTTCGATAAATTAGCCAAAGAAATCGCTTCGGATTATCGTAAAAAAGGTAAATCTCCTGAAGAAGCCTTGGAAATCGGTGAGGCTACTGCGGCCAAAATCGGCAGGGCTAAATACGGTAAAAAGAAATTCTCTCGAATGGGTAAAAAGGCTGAAAACTTTACCAACGATTTAATTCCTGCTTTCGGATTAGGTGCTATCGGAGCCATAGTTTATACTATTTTTCTTAACGGTAAAAAGGAGTGATTAAAATGTCGGAATTTCGAGGCGAGATGAAAACATTGGTTCAAACTTATGTGGAACTGCTTTATCCTGATGATTTAGAAATGCAAACCGCACTTTTTGAAAACATCACCACGGGCAAAGCCTCGGTTACTTTGGAAGAAATGCAAGATTATGTCGCTACTCGGTCTTCATGGTATGCTGAAATCGAAGCCGTGAATCCTGCTATGGCTGTTGTTCACAATCAAAACGATGAATTCGTTGGCACAGTAGAAGTCATGGACATGGATGAAGACCCTGACGGAGTAGAAGTTTTCATTAATGACGAGCAAATGAATGAAATCAGTTCCACCCACTTATACGAAGACGACAGGTTTTGGGAAGATTACGATGCTGAAACTTTCAATGTTGAAACCTTTGAGGCTATGATTGAAAAAGATGGACTTCTTCATTGTGACGCTTGTGGTGTAGATGTTGAATCTGATAGTCTATATGGGACTTTGACTATTGAATGTGACGCTTGTGGAAATACGCTTTATGAAGATAATTCTGAAGGGCCATTTGACATGGCGGATTTTTATGCAGAAAATTTCAATGCTGAAAATGAAATCATGGTTCACCAACTCATTGTTCCTTATGAACCATACTCATACGGTTCACAAGGAAGTCATGCTACGACCTACATTTACCGTGATGAAAAAGATTTGATGGATGTTATTTGGCATGACCACGCTTGCGAAAGCATGGAGTATCATCAAGTAGAATTTCCTGAATACGATTGGGAAGGTGACATTGACTCGAAAGAAAATCGAGCCATATTTGACGAAAAGACCAAAAATATGTCAATAGATGAGATATTAAAATACAGTCGCTTGGACAATGACCAATTCCGTATATACTACCGAAAAATCCCTCTTAATTTAGAAGGATTTAGCGTTGATGGGCAATATGGTGGAATTACAAACTTAACTCGAAATGATGGTATTCTTCAGGCGGAAACCTTCAACGCTATGTCGTTCAAACAATGGTCACAAGACGAAATGAATGAAGAACTTCACGGCGGTCAAAACATGGATTTCGATTCATGGTTAAACGATGAAATTCGCACTCACGGCAACATTCCGCTACGAGAATGGGGCTACGAAGAAGAACACGATGAGCCTGAACACCAACACGCAGAATCCATGATGTCGAAGCGAGGAAAGGTAAGAACCCTGTCAGGAAAGCCCCACAAGGCGAGGAAACTGAAGAAAGACCGATACATAACTCCTGAAGAGGCGAAAACTCGACTATCCTTCCGTGCAAGAAAAGGAATAGACACCTTTGCTGAACCGTTTGAGGAAATCGGTGACTTTTACAGCGGCGCAAAAGGAATACTCAAAATAGTAGGATTGGGTGCTTTAGTTAGTGTGGGTGTTTGGATTACCAAAAATAAGTTGTTAGAGTGAGGTGGACAGGATGGATGAATCGAAAAGAATAATGCAAGGTCGTCATATTAGACGAAGGCAAGAAAAAGACTACGGTGAAGACATGGGCGGTAGCGATGTTTCGGTTTTAGGTGACGCTCCTTTGCGTATCGTGGTCGGTGGCCCACCCCATTCAGGCAAGTCCACTTTAATGCACCTTTTAGAAGATAAATTCAACGAATACGGTGTTCCTGTGGAATTAGTAGATATGGATTTGTCGGCTCCTACCGATTTGCGTAGCAAAGAAGGATTCACGGTTACAAGAGAGAAGCGTGATTGGACTATGGATTTGGCTGATGAAGCCGCTAATCTTTTCCGTGACGCTCAAGGCGAAGTAGTTCTCGGTGATTCTGTGGGATTGATTTCCTCTATTACTGAGATTTTGTCACAACCTGCTGATGTCGCTATTTTGATTGCTTCGGGAAACAAAGGTGACGACAATGAAATTTACCAAGAAGTAGTTAAAAAGTGGAAGAACTTTTACGACATGGAAGATGTTCGACTTCCGCTGTTGGTAGTGGTTCGTTCTTCTTTGAATCCAATGGAACTATCCATGTTTGACCCTCAAGACAATTACGGTGTCATAGTTGGTCTTGACCGAAAAGCCTACGAAGAAGGCGTAATCAACACTCAAGACGCTTGCATTGAAGGCATCGTGTTTGAAATCGGACAAGCGTTTGACATTGTATTCACTTCCGCCATGTCGGAACCTCACCGAATAATGATGGAAGAAAAGTGGCCGAGCGTTAAAGATATTGACACTTGGCGACCTGAAAGTGCCATGAATTTATCACCTGAAAAGCGAGCCAAACTTAGCGGTCTTGAGCAAGCGTATTTAGAATCGAAACGCCGACCTGATTTCCAAATGGGTGACGAATACGGGGCGGAAAATGATGATGATGAGGGACTTTTTTACGATGAATTAGAAGAAAAAATCGAAGCAAAGGAAAAGGAAATTAGAGATTTCAAGGAATACTTAGACAAGGTTGGTTACGGGCGACAGGAAATAAGAGAATTGAATTCTATGGAACAAGAATTAGCAGAATTGAAACAGATGGAGTTTAGTGCTGAAAACTTCAACGCTTACACTTCAAGATTCAGTAAGAAAAACCCTAACACTCGCTCTAAAATTGTCAGTCGAGGCCGCCGCATAGTTCAAGCCGACCCTGAGTATCAGCAGTTCCGAAAGTATTCTTTTGCAGGACTTGGACTTTTAAGTTTGGGATTCTATCTTTTAGCCCGCAACTCCAAGTCTGATAACGACTCTAACAACGGGTGATACTGTGTCGTCTTATCCCGAAGCCCGACCTCGAAAAGATTACTACGATGTCGTAGATATTTTCAGTTTAGGTTCCATGCGAGTAGCCGAGTTAAGCAACGGTAAATTCGTAGTGCTTACACCTGAAGAATACCAGCAAGCCCGTCAAGGTATTTTTCAACATTACGCTGCCGATAAACACCCTAAAGGTGGCTACACTTTAGACCAACTCGTTGATTCTGCCGCAGGAGTGCAAGGTAGAGAAACTTACAGCGAAGCCACCGCCTATGACCACGGCAGGGCTGAGTTTGAAAGCGAGCCTTCTTATAGTCTATCTGCTGAATTAGGTCGAGGTGTCAGACCTATGAGTAAAAATAATATGATGATGAGTGTAATTGCTTTGGGCGGTGCGGCTTTTGTAGGGTTCTATTTTGACCGTATCGTAGCCATGTTCCGAGGCGGAAACGGTGAAGAACAAGCAGCGGAGTCCATGCAATCTGCGGCTAATCAAGGCTTTATGGAAAATTGGCAGGGTGGAAATTCAGGAAACGCTGCTGACGACCCAAGAATGGAAACCAAGACCATGCAAGGTGCAGTTCAAAACGAACCGCAAATTAAATACGATTACAACCCGTATGCAGGGCCATCACAAGTTTTCCACGATGAAGCCACTCGACAGAAAGATTACTTCATTTATTGAGGTGATTCCATGAGTGATTGCGGTTGCCACGGAAAAGGAGGTAGTAGTATGCAGTATAACGCTGACACCGAAGACGCATCTGTTACCAATCCTGTTTGCGATAGCAGCCCTGAAAGTTACGCTCGCCAACGCCGTTTGAATTCCAGCCTTATGACAGGCGGTTTATTCGGTGTAGGAAGTTTGCTTTACTTTTTCGCTACTCGCAGAATGAGTGGCATCGGTAACAGTTTGCTAACCAGCGCAGGTATCGGTTCTGCGGCTCTTTTAGGAAACTACACCGTGTTCGGCAACTCCACTATGGAGTCGGCTCGCACAGAATACGCAGAACTTTGCCCTGAATACACAGGAGGCGGCAACACGGGCGAACAAGAAGTTGATAACGCCGATGAACAACCTTGAGGTGAAAAAGAATGCCCGTAAGTTACGATACCTCTTATCCTCATGTTGAACCTTTTTACCAAGACAGCGAAAGGGCGGCTGGCGGTAGATTATCTTACATCGAAAATAGCGATTACGCTTGGAACGCTGAATCTTTCGGTGCTGAAAACTTAATGTCCCATGCCGAACACTCGGTTGTTATTGGTGCTATCAGTTTTCTCGCTATGAAAGCGTTCAAACAAAACACCCGAACCGCTTTAGGACACTCGGCTATTATCGGAGCCGCTTCCTTCCTTTACATGGGACTCTTTGGACACGGGCTTCCTACTTCGCTAAGAGGCCCACTTGTTCAAAGAGGTGACGAGTAATGAACGATAGATTTGTTGTTAGAACTCAACCCTATCGAATCGAAAATCAGATGGTTTTCCATAATTTCCAAAAGGCAAAGGACTTTTACTATCAAATAGATAAAAAGGGAAAAGGAGTGCAGTTGCTTTATCAGTTCATAACTCCACAAGGTCAATACGAAGAACATTTGTGGAAAGACAATCGCAATCCGCTTAAAGGTTCTTTTACATTTGATGCTGAAAACTTCGGTGGCGACCCTGAAGGCAAGTTAGCCAAAGCCCTTGAGCGAGCCCGTAAAAAAGCGAAACAACCTCGTAAGCCTCTCAAGATTGAGCGATTAAAAGCGGAATCACCGCAGGTCGGTGACGAAGGATTGCTTTGGAGCCGTTACAACAATCGAAGAGTTAGAATCGTAGGTATTGAAGATAACAGCGGTAAAACCAATGCAATCGGTAATCCTCTCGGAGATGTTTATTTTTACCAAGATTTGCTTGACAGCGGAGAAGCCGATTGGAGAATCCATACCGATTCGGAACGAGAATTCCTTTCTCGATTCAAGCCCGATAAAAGGGCAGAATCCTTCGGTGCTGAAAATAAAGGTATGACCGATGTTTGGTGGGCTTACAAAATTGACGATGAAGATTGGAAAGACTACACTCGATTCAAGCGTAAGCATAAAGACACGGTGATGGCCGATAATGAAATGGAAATGTTTATGGAATGGCGGCATGAGAAATCGTGGGAAAACGATGAAGATATACGCTACTATCTACGATTTTTCGACAATCCTAAGTCGGCTCAAAAGTTTATTGGTCGAACCAAAGTGATTTACGGTGATAGCGGTGATGAGGCTGATGATGAACTTATTCGTGTGTATGGTAAATTAGATAGCGAAGGTATAGATTACGCTTTATCTTTAGGTGATAGTATAGATTGGGAATCATATCCTCTCCTTTTTAGTGGAAACATTCTTTCTGATTACAAACAACGAGCCGCAGAATCTTTCGGTGCTGAACATAAGGCTAATCTTGAATTAATACCTTATGTGTATGTAGAAGGTATCGGTATCATGTCAGGAGATAATGCAAGAGAACACGCACCCCGCCCTATTGTTTGGGATGGTTACACCGTTGTAGATGATTCTGATGGACATGAACTTTTAGATATTCCTGCTGACGGTTCCCCACCTTTACAAGACGGAGAAATTGACTTGATAGAAGCCATGATTTACGGGTTCGACCATCCACAAATCAACGATGGAATGGGAGAGTTTAATGTGAGAGGAATGTTTTGGACTATTCAAGTTATGGAACTTTTAGCCAATTACGACCCTGCCGACTACCAATCAGAATCCTTCGGTGCAGAAGCCCCGTCTTACATGGCTGATTCCGATGCACACAAATTAATGGAAGCCTCATGGCGTATCAATTCTTTTGTAGAATCAACAGAAGACTACCCTCAATGGTGGAAATCTAAACTTTCCGTGGCTGCTTCCAATGTTGATGATTTGGCTGATTATCTTGATTACGCTATGTCGGACGATTACGATGCAGAATCTTTCAACGCTGAAAATAAAAAGATGGTAGCCTTTAGATACTCAGATAAATCTCCTGCACATATTTGTGAAGGTCAAGGATATACGAATACTACTCGATGTGGCAAGCCCGTGAATTGGGACAAAGTAAAAAATCCGTTTAATTTAACGGCTCAAAAAATTGATGAAATCCTCGGCTCGGTTGATAAGAAGGGAATGATTTTACACGGCTCATCACAAGGAAAAAAAATCTGTATGAAGTGCTTCAAAAAAGCAGAAACTTTCAATGCTTCCACACACAATCCGTATTCCGTAGATTTATACGAAGACGAAGACACTCCACCTTATTACCCTTATTTGGCTCCTGAATACACTTCGGTTTATGGTCGAGGACGCTACCGTTTCAATCGTTTCGGAACAGACGGTATGACCCACGAACAGTATCGTTTTCCTACTAAAGATAAAGCGATTGAGTGGTTGTGTTACACTCCACATCAATGGAGGTGGGTGAAACCTAATCAACCGCAGTATGATTTCCCACCGAACACTCCTGATTCCGAAATTAGGATGTGGCATCGAGCCGAGTCTTACGGTGCAGAAACCCGTAGCCTCGCTAAAAGGTCATGGGACGCTCTCAACAATGTGGAAACTGCGGTTGGAACCGTAGGATTAGCCCACATGATAGGATTGGGTGCGATATTCGGTGGCGGTTTGGCTTTCCTAAAAGGGAGAAAGTCAAATAGTAAAACTGAAAAGTAATATCAGGAGGACTCTCAATGGCTCAACTACGAACAACGGAAATGAATTACGAAGGCATGGGCGATAGGGTCTTCCAACAACATCAACAAATCATGGAAACTTTGCGTGACCAAATTCCTACGATTGAATACGACCCGTCTAAATACGACCCGAACTCCACTCAAGGTAGCATCTTCGGTGGCGGAACTACACATTACTCCAACGGCAACCGCCCTGAAATGGCTGTTAATCAAGCGCAAATGGCGAACAATCCATCTTTGAACCGCACAGGGGCTATGCGCTCGGTTTTCGATTTACACAGCAACGAAGCCACTTACGACAACATTCCTCTCAGCACCCCTGTTACAGCAGCCACCGCTTACAACACTCCGCTTAGAATGTCGCAACCTCCAAGGGACGCTTCCAATGCACAATATCAACCGAATGAACTTCTGTTGGTCAAGGACTCTCGCACCAAAACAAGGAGTCCCTTTTAGGGGGGCTCATCGTGCCGTTCAAGTCGAAAAAACAGGAAACTTATCTTCGGATAAACGAACCTGAAATCTACAAGCGTTGGAAACGCCGATACGGACTTTATCGGGAAGCCGAAACCTACAAAAAAGGCACAAGAGGGCCATGTTGGAAAGGCTACACTTATGTTGGCCCTACGAAATACAGCAAAGGCTCTTGTGTTAAGAACGCTGAAACTATGCCTTTCATTGAATACGGTGACATCACGATTAAAGGTCAAGAGTTCGATGAAAACTTAGGACGAATGGTGGATATTTACACTCCTGTTAGCAGCCCCGATGCGAGGAAGAGATGGGTAGGTCGAACCGTTTATGACAGGTTTCGGCGCAAAGGGCAAATAGTTGATGAAGGTTTCGGTAAGGAAAACGGTGAAGTGGCTTACAAGATATGGGTCATTAAGTTGGATGATGGCGGTTTCATACAGGTTGCCGACACCATTAACTATTATTTGGCTTTTCCGAAATTCGACCCTTACGGTATTCTTTGGCAGCCCGCCGAAGGTGAAAATTGGACACTTTTAGGAGATTCAATGGGTAGTATCAACGCTTACGGTATAGATTCTGACCGAGTTTCCTTTCCTGCGTTTCCGAAAGACAATGGCCCTGATTTCAGCAAGTTCAATTGGAAACGGTGGATGGCGTGGAATCCTGAAACTTTAGAAGAGTGGGCTCAGATTCGTAACGAAATCGAGCGACCTTTTAGTGAATCGCAGTATCTTTTACGCAACAACAAACAGGAATACTTTCGCAGACGCAAAATGGGTCTTTACGGCGGTAGAGATTGCGATGTTTGTGGCAACCGTATCGAAGAAGAACTCATGGAGCAAATGCGGGAAACTTACTCGGATTCAGGTGATACCATCTACACCGATATAGTTTGCCCTGAATGTGCCGTGGAATTAGATGAAGAAAATTGGGAAGATATGTGGGAGTTTTTCAGGGAAGAAGCCGAGCGTAAGTGGGAAGAAGAACAACAAGAGGAAGAACACTACCTTTTAGAAACAAGACCTCAAATAGTCGCACCGTTGCGTAAAAGTGGTGAAACAATGGAAACTGATTACGCCGTAGCAGTTTTGGCTCCTAATGATAACGGAGTTGCAGGAACCGTTCTGTTTCAACAAACTGCTCAAGGTGTGGAAGTTTCTTACGATATTACAGGACTTTCCGATGGAGAACACGGATTTCATATTCACGAATACGGTGATTTAACTGATGGTTGTGAATCGGCTTGCGCTCATTTCAATCCGTTCAACACCACGCACGGAGGTTTAGACTCCGAAGTAAGGCATGAAGGTGATTTAGGTAACATAGTTTCCAAAAAAGGTAGAGCCAAAGGCAAACTTGTGGCTCCCACATTAAGTTTGGATTACGCTTCAAAAACTTGCATTGTTGGACGCATGATTATTGTTCACAAAGACCGAGATGATTTAGGTTTAGGTGGTTTGAATGAAGCAGGAGAAGTTGTAGATGAAAAGGTTCACCAAGAATCGTTGAAAACAGGGAATGCAGGTAAAAGAATGGCTTGCGGTGTTATCGGACTTCAAGAACCTCCGAAACAATCAAGTAGTGGTTCCGCTAAACAAACTATGGAGGCGGAGAGAAATTCTGATGAATCCGTGGCTGATTGGCAATCACGGCAAACTCAAGAGGAAATGAAAGAAGTGCTTGGCAGTATTGCTTACACGACAGCAGTAGGAGGTGTCAGTCTTGCTCTTGGATTTTACTTGGCTCCTAAGATATTTGGAAAAAGAAGGTGATACAATGGGATTTTTCGATTTAGATAAGTTTCTACCCTTGAAAAAGGAAGACCGCCCTGAAGGTGTTATCACTTTAGGTGGAGTGGAATCTTACGAAGATTTCGCTCAAAAAGAAGTAGCGAAATATCATCAACACGGCTCGGTAAGTTCTTTAATTTCCGTTATCGGTAAAGGTGGAAAAACGGCTCAAAGTATGCTTTCTGCTGCTGAAACTTTCGGTTCTGAAACTTTTGCTGTGGAATCTTACATGGTTCCTGAAGGAACTGTAAGCGAGAATTTCGGTCAAACTTTCAAGCCTCCTGTTGAGCCTGATTTCATGATGCGTCAAGAACTTTCCGCTTTGAAAACAGCCTTTCCTAACCGACCTTTGGAACTTCCCACTAAAAAGTTGATTGGAAGTTCCTCGTTGCTTTCGCTTTCGCCTTTCGGAGTTTAATGAAGCGAGCCTTCTTATAGTCCTTCAGTTGAATTAAGGTTGATTGCTATGGCGAACCCTATCGTAAATGCCCTTAATTTCGTTGCTCTCTTTACAGTTGGTGTTGTTGGAGGTCACGCCGCCATCTCAATGCTACAAGGAAATAAACAGGAAATGGCGAGTGAAAACTCTCCCAACCCTTCCGATGCAGAAAGCATGATGTATGAAGGCACAGAAGCCAAAGTAATCATCCCTTACGCTCTCGACTCAGGAAACCAAGGCGCACTTTACCGTGACAATGTTTGGGACGGTCAAGAACACTTCCCCTTTGACGGTGAAATGTATTCTCGTCCTGCTTTGACCACTTTAATGTATGACGCTGCTTACGGTTCCAGCCCTTCCCGAACTATTAATTTGCCTTATCGAATGCACGAAACCGAACCTGTGGGGCTGCCAACTCTTACAGTTTCAGGCTCTTACGCTATGGGCTCACCCACTACATTAGAGGCTTACGGAGCCGAAACTTTCAAGGCTGACCATGAAACCGATGTGCGTGTCACAGGAACTTCTTTAACAGGAGAATGCCCCCGTGAAATGCGATTTGACGCTTCAAGAGGTATTTGTGTCCCTACTGAACAACCGCAAAGAGATTACGGAGCCGAATTCCAAGCGCACGGCGGTTCTCACGCTCACAGCCCTATGATGCAATACGCTTCTGAAGCCACTCCACAGATGCAACTCGGTGATAAAATCGAAGGAAGTCAAAACGATTTAATCGAGCAAGACACCGATTCTTGGGTCGGAGATAATTGGGAGCGAGTTGGTTATCATCCCGATACGGCTCACTATCCTTTGATTCGACCACGAACCAACGACCCTGTTGTTTCCGATATGATTAACAAGGTAGGTTCCATTGAAATGCCCGCTGCTCAACACCTTAGCGTAGGTCGTGACAGCATTAAAATGTATGACCCTTACACTTTTATGAACGAGAATCCTGATGTCAATGCTCAATACCGACCTGTTGATACGGTTTTCGGAGAAGACAACGACACCATGACTCGCAGGGAGTGGCAATCTTCCAACACCATTTTTGATTACAGCGACCAAACTATTCAAACTCAAAGCAAATACGGAGGATTTAGGCAGACACTTAGAAGAGTGTAAGCCTTCTTATAGTTGAAAGGGTAAAGTAGGTTAGGTGAATCACATGAAAGCAATTCTATTCACAAGCAACATGGCGTGGAACAATGACCGCACCGATAACTTCGGTAACGCCTCCGTAAAAGAAATATCCGACCTTACTGAAGAAGAAAAAGAAACCTTTTACCCTTGTTCTCTTTACTACGAAGTAGGAGCAAGAGATGATACAGGTTACGAAACACTCAAGATTGAAAACATTTCAGTTGATGGCCCTGATGGTTCACCTATCAAGGTTTTCAACATTACTACGAAAGGGCCTGACGGAGTGGTTCGTAATTTAATGCACCCTGACCCCCGTGACATTGATACAAGAGCGCATGATTGGGCTACTTCTCGCTACGGTGGTGCAGATGGTAACGCTATCGCTTTCAAGATTGATGATGTAAAAACTTACACCAAGGTTAATCGAAAAGAAGTTGAAAAGGAACTCAACAAAATGATTACTGACATTCGTGGTGAAGATGATGATGCTGATGATGATGCTGCTTCGGAATTTTTCCCTGTCGGTGAAGGTCGAATTACAGGAGCCATTACAGGCGACTCTCAATTCACACCTTTCGGGGCTAACGCTGAAGAAATGGCATCGGAATTTTCCGTTGAAAGAATCAACCCTACCGTGGTAAAAGGTTCTGAAGATGTAAAAGCCGAAAGTTTCGGTGCTGAAAACATCGAAGCCGTTGATGTAACGCTCATGGACGGAATGGCTATGCCTGAAGGCTCAGGTGCAGTTATTGGTCAAGCCACCCCTGAAACCGATTTCACTCCTTTTAGCGTTTCTGCGGAAACTTGCGCTAAGTGTGCTGAAACTTTCGCAGCCTGTGGTTGTGAAGACAAAGAGGCTGACACCTTTTTCCAAGGTGCTGAAACCTTTTCGGCTCATGTTATGCCACTCGGCTCAGGTTCCGTTACAGGGCAAGCAACTCCTGATACCGACTTTACACCTTTCGGTGCAAGAGCCGAAGATTTCGCTGCTTACGCTGATGAAATCAGCGACAGACAAATTTACCGAATCCAAAAACTCGGTGGCAAGGTCAAGAAAGATATGTCCCGTTCCGAAGCCTCGGATTACATTAAAGAATTAATGGGTCGAGAAAGTGGAACTTGGAGAGGAAGTGCTGAACAAGTAGTTCCATTCGGAGTAGTCGGTGGAGGCAACGATTTCGGACAAAACCTTGCGGAAAACTTCGATGCTGAACAAGTAGTTCCATTCGGAGTAGTCGGCGGAGGTAACGATTTCGGACAAAACCTTGCAGAAGATTTCGGAGCCGAAAGCAAAGGAATGATGAACATGATTTTCGGTATGGGTCTTGCTCTTGCGGCAGGTATCGGAGCGAAAATGATGATTGACCGAATGGATGAAAAAGAAGAGGCTCCTGATTCCGAGGAACCTTCCGAAGAATCCGAGGAAGCCCCTGACGAGTGAGGGGATTAAATGGGTCGAAGTGATGTTGGGGTAGCCTTTGTAACTGCCTTCGCTAAAAGTTCAGATGTTTTCGCTGATGATGTTTCTCGAAAAGCGTTTCAACGAGTAGCGTTTCAAAGTTTAGAAACTTCGCTGCAACAATCAGATAGTGCTTCTGCAAAAGCCCTTTTTGAAGGAATTGATTCCACCGTTAAATCCAACATTTTAGGTGACGGGTTTGAAAGCACCCAAGCGTTACAAGCCTTGTTTCGTAGAGTAGCAAGTGAGCAGCCTCAAGTGTTTGACAATACTTTGGTGAGAATCGCTAAATCCGATAATCCTGCTTTTCAGCGAATAGTAGGTGGTATGGATGATGTAGCCTTGCGCCGATATTACAACGCTTTAGGTGACGATGCGGTAAGTGCCACTCTAAAAGACAGTTTAGAGCAAGCGGCTGAAGCCACGGGTCGAAGTGCTGACTTTTTCGGAAGTGCAGGAGGTCGTGGTGCGGCTGATACCGAAGTCAAAGTCGTGATTACCAACGCTGCGGCTCAAGCAGGTGTTGATACCACAGATAACGCCGCTACTAAATCGTGGCTAAAAGGAGTTCTCGGAGTTGGCAAAGCAGGTGTAGCCGTTGCTCCTGCTGCCATCGCTATTTATTATTTCATGAATATCGCTCACGCTATTACAGGAATGTCTTACTTAGATTTAGCGGCAGCACTTTTGAATCCTGCTTCTCTTTTCGACAGCGAAGGTGATGGTGGCAACGGTGACGATAACGGTGACGGTTCAGGAATTCTCAGCACCCTCGGTATGGTCATGGTTGGGCTCATGGCCGTGGTAGGTGTTACCTTTGTAGTGCGAATCTTCAAGATGGTTACAGGTTAGGTTTCACTTTACAAACATAACCTTCTTGGTCAGGCTTCCACTTTTCCAATGAAACTATGTTTTCCGCAGGATTTTCAGGAACTACGGTGTAATACACCGCTTTCAAACCTTGATAATCAAGAGCGTATCGCAATCTTTTACTACATCGAGCGCACGGCGCAGCCAATCTACTGATGCCTGTTCTGTCTTTGTTGCCGTATCGAGTAATGTAAAGTGTAGCACCTTCAATGTCTTGAGGCTTTGCTCGCCTCAAAACATCTTCTTCAGCGTGAAGCGAAGCCCCGTTCCACTTTTTGTTGTAGCCTACCGCCACCACTTGGTTTTTCTTCACCAAAACGGCACTCATGCCGATATAGCAATCACTTTTGCGTGACGCTTCACGACTTAGCGACACCACTCGCTTAATCTTAGGCTTTAATGAAATCCCTCCCATCAATTCTTTTCAAGGATAGCCATCGCTTCTTTGTAACGATTACGAATAGTAACTTCCGTAATTTCCAATTCACGGGCAATTTGTCGTTGAGTGCGGCGTTCACTACATTCTACACAAGCGATGTAAATACAAGCGGCAACAATACCAATAGGATTGCGACCTTGGTTCATACCACCTTCAAAACAATCTTTCATCAAAACCGAGGCTCGGTTGCGAACCTTGATACTTAAACTCAAGGCTCCGATGTAACGGTCAAGATACTGCTCAGGAGAAGGAGGTCGCATTTTCTTTAATCGAACAATGTTTTTCTTGAGTGTGTTGTAGTTGCGAGCAATTTCTTTGCGACCTGTTCGGGTTAAGTCGGCAATTTCATCCAAAGAACGAGGAACTTGCACCATCCGACAAGCGGTGTAAAGTGCGGCGGCAACCATACCTTCAATGGAACGACCACGAATCAATTGCTTATCTACGGCATCACGATAAACTCGGACGGCTTCTTCGTGAACTGATTTCGGCAAACCACCACGACTGACCACTCTTTCAATATCTCGAAGTGCCACCGCAAGATTGCGTTCTTTATTGGTAACAGTTTGCTGATTGATACGCTTCAAAACGAAACTTTTTCGGCGTTCCGAAGATTTAGCCTCCATTGGATTGAAAGTAGTTGGCAAACCTTTATCAGCGTAAAGTTGAGAAATCGGCGCACCGTAATGAGCGTTATCTACCGAAGGGTCTTCGGAACTGAAACGGCGGGTTGGAGCCGAAAGGTCAATCAAGTTTTCTTCTACAAGATACCCGCAATTCAAACAAACTACTTCACCACGCTCATCATCGGTTTCAAATCCGTGCGGGTCTTCGTTACCACATTCTTCACAACTGTAACCTTCAGGTTTATCGTTCAAAGCATTTGCATCAACAGGTTCTTCATTTCGGGCTTCAGCCCATACAGCATCATCATACACATCGTCAGTCATTTCATCACACCTTCAATTATTCAATAGGGGCTCACGGTATTTAACTGTTGCGGTTTCTTCATTAACCTTGAATTGAAAATCAACTTCCAACAGGTTTCCGATTCCTCCACAGTCACTCGCCATCCTCCCGATTGATTCACCCTAACTCGGTTTCAGTAATAAAACTTTCGGCTCTTTTACGGTTTGAAACAGGGCGAGCCTTCTTATAGTCCTTCTGATTAAATGTAGTTGAGGCTTTACTATGGATTTAGACAACGCTATCGTGGCAAGCATGAAACCAAGTGAACTTGAGCGAACCAATCGCCAAATTGAACACGGTTTAGGGCAACGCTATGAAATCTACTCAACGCCTCACCTTAATCCTACACCTGAACAACAGGTGATTCTTCAGCAGGTTCAAAGTCCGAACCCTAAGCCGAAATATCATTACGATGAAATACGCCCACTTCCTGTGCAAAAGTGGTCTTTCGGTGACTTCACTTTAGACTACGATGGTTCGGCTTACCGATTAAGTAAATCTGTGAAAAAACCTGTTTTCTTTGGATTGTTAGAGCGAACTGAATCGGTTCCCGTGATTACTTTTGCAGGTCGTCATGCCAACAACCGTTTCCTGACTTGGATTGATGATTCCGATTTAACCGCTGCTACTAAGTATTACTTCCATAACGCTGTTGTAGCCCACGACAACACCTACGAGCAAGTTCGACAAACTCGCAGCCCTCTCGGTAAAAGTATTCAGGAAATCAACAGTTCTGCTGACTTTTTCACAGGCATTGACCCTTCAGGTTTAGTGAATTCCGATTTCTACGGCACGGCTTACGATTGGCAAACCAATCTTGACCACTTACCTGACCTTTGATTTATACCATAGGTGTCCTGCATAAAAGTATGCCCCGAAGTAAAGAGTTTCACGAATGGCTTGATAAGTGGTCTTCCCATTTAACCGACCAAGAACTGCAAGATATTTTCAGTCTTCGTGAGCGTGGTCGTTTAGAACGCTGGCTTGACCGTCACAACCATAAGATGGAGTTAATGCGAACCTTGGGTTCTGCCGTAGCAGCCATTACAGGCGTATTAGTCTTCTTGAAACTTTTCAACTTTATCTAAGTGAAGCCTCATATAAGAGGTGTCCCGAATAAGGGTAGTGCGGAACGCATAGAGGTGAGCCGATGAAGTGTCCTGAATGTTTGAAGTTTTTCACACACAAACCTTACATGACTTTGTTTTGTTCCCAAGAGTGTTATCTTGCCTACGCTGAAAAATTAGAAAATTCCGAAGAACCACAAGTTTAAGTGGTTAAACGGTCAAATACAATTATGAAGTATTTGATTGAAGGGTTGGACGATTTCGGAACTTGGAACAAGTTTAACTATTTTCAAGGTAGCATGGAAGAAATACGAGAAAAGGCCGCCAATGTAATTTTGAAAACTAAATACATCGGAGTGAGAATAACTAAGGTTTGAATTATTCCAAGCCGACTTTAACCGCTTTTAGAGTATCTAACCTTTGATATACCATCTGCCCCTCGATAGGGGTATGACTAAATGGTTTCTTGAAACTGAACGCCGACCTCCTGAATCTCAAGAGTGGCAACTCAACATCGCCCCCTGCGAGGAAATAGAAGATATTGCTCAATTGTTAAGTTCTAAAAAGGAAATCACCGCCTTAATCGAACAACTTAATTCGGCGCAATCGTATTACAAGTGGTTGGAAACACGGTATCAACAGCGGGCGAGTGAAATATGCGAGGCTTCGGGGGGTCATGATTTTCAGCGTAGCCTTTACGACCCTTACTCGCCTATGATATGCGTTAAATGTCACACTTATCGGGGGTGAACAGTATGGTAGGAGAGTTGATTTGGCAGTTGTTCGTGGCTTTCATGCTTTTAGGAATTGCAGGTCGTTTGTTTTTTCTGCGCCGATTAGTGGAAGCGTTTAATCAGCGAGTAATGGAATTGGAATCAGCATTGATGCCGAGTGGTATGATGGATATTAACGGCTTGGGTAAAATGAGAGTGGTTGGGTTGGAAGAGTTCATTGAAGAATTCGGATTCGACCCTCGGCAAACCGAAGATGAAGCCCTTGAAGCCAATGTTGCTGCTGTGACCGAGTGGGATAATGCGAAGAATTAAATGATGTCTGCCACACCGAAGGGTTGAGTAACATGGATTGGGAGTTCTTTTGGATTATCTTGATTGTCATTGGTCTTGACGGTTATTTGTATTGGCACTTTAGCCATATTTTCAACCTGCAATACGACTTGACCAATAAGTTACTCACCAAATTCCACACGCAAGAGCCTCAAGTCGAGGCTGATACCGATTTAGGTTTCGATATTACGGGAAATGAAATCATGCAAGTTACTGATGGGGAGGAATAAAGATGGATTTGTTTTTTTCAACTGATGGTTTTACTGTTTTCTCCTTGCATATTTTGGTTTTCGGAATTCTGTTTGCATTTGTTTTTAACGCATACTGCTCTTATGTCATTCGTAAAAGATTAGATAAGCGTATCGAAGCGTTGGAGCGAGAGCGAAAGGAAATGCAACTGTGGAGCATTTCTATCTATGATTATCTTCAAGATTTAAGAAAACGGTGGTGAACTGATGAGGTGTCCTACTTGTGGTTGGGGTGTTTCTACTGAAAAAGAATACCAAGAAAACGGTATGGTCATAGGTGTTTATCGTTGTAATGCAGGTTGTCCTGTTGAGATAACGGTAGTTTCTCCTTTGGAATTTATGGTGGAGAATGGTAAGTGGGATGAAACCAAGCCTTCTTATAGTCGGTCAGAAGAATAAGACTGATTGACATGGCTATCAAGGAAACCGTATCAGATGCAACTTCAACTGTGGAAACAGGAGCCCGTGAGTTAGCAACCGTTCCTACTCTTCTCGGAGTAGCAGCAGTTCTTTCATCGGGTGCGATTATTTCTTCCTATATGGGACTGTTCGGTTCAAGGACTCGTTTAGTTCGTTTAACTGCTCTCGGAGTTTTCGCTTCATCTCTTGTAGGATATGCAGCCACAGGCGCAGCAGGATTCTCAGGCGGTGCTAAAAGCGGAGTCCAAGCCTTTACTGCTACTCTTGGTTTAATGGCTTTTGCTCAATTGGTTAATGATTTGATTAAGGGTGGCATTCCTAAGTTGGAACTCGCTTCTGAAGAAATCGTGAACGAGCCTTCAGGTGATGGTCGTATCATCGGACAACAAACTGCAACTGAATCTTTTACACCGTTGGCTGAAGACCCAACTGTGAACGACCTTAACATGGACAGAACTACTTACCGTCATGAATATGACCGTGTAGATTATCGTGACTTAGGACAGTTCGCTCCTTTAGACAGCCACCGTTCTGATATTGGACACGCCCCACCTGTTTGGATGGCGGAAACTGTTCCATCCGTTTCACAAAAGGCTATGGTAGCCGATGCTACTACTATTACTTCCACAGGTGTCGCTGACCGAGCCTTTGATGTTTATGTTCTTCCTTCTTTGATGCAAGGTAGTGCTTCCCCAAGCGGTCACGGAGTTATTCAAAACTTCGGAGCCGACACAATGGGTAACAATGTTCACGCTGCTGATGGCTTCGGTTCTGTTATCGGACAATAGGTGAGTTTGTTGTCTTCCCAAGGCAACTCAGACGATTCGCTGAGTTTAACTGATTCTTTCATGCTGATTGCTGCCATGATTATTGTTCCTTATGCGGCTTATTCGCTATACGGGGGCTTGAATTATCTTGCTAACCGATAAGGTTGAAAATGCAAGCGTTAATATAGTCCAAAAAGTTGATAATAGATAGAGCCCAACAGGTTCGATTAAAAAAAAGAAAAATGGAGATGAAGAAAATGGCGATGAGAAGTCAAATTTATGAATGGACAAACCTTGCCCCAGGCGGGTCAGGAAGCACACTACAACGAAGGGCAACCGACAATGTTGTAGCAATTACGAACAACCAGCAACTAAGTATCTTTACAGGTGGTATTGGTTACAACACTACCAAACCTGCTGAAACTACTGCAACTCAGTTCGTAGTTATTGAAGATATTGCTTGCACACCGACCAACGGAACCCTAAAGGGTGGTTCGGTTCAAGTTAGAATCAACACAACTGAATACTTCCAAAACCCCGATGTAACTGCTATGGCGGGTGTTGCAGGAAACGCAAGCCCATACCCAAGAGGTATCAGCGATGGAGCAAACAACTTGCTAAAGTCATTCGACCTTTACCCTGATGTTTATGTTCTACCAGGTCAGGTTTATGATGTTCTTTACACTCAGCAAGGTGGAAACCTAACTCAGTCCACAACTGCTGACTGTGTTGCTTGCTTCGTTAAATACACTTTGTATGACGGGCCTGACGCACTTATCGCTAACAAACTCCTGGAACTCGGAATTACCGTGAACCCTGCGAATGTAGATTGGTATAAGAGAACCCTGATTGAACAACAAATGGGAGGTATGGCTTAAACAGCCATTCCGATAGGAGATAAAAAATAAGGAGATGAGAAATATGGCCATGAGAAGTCAAGTATATGAATACACAGAAACAACCGCAAAGACAATCCAAGATAACCAAACATCTATTTTCACAGGTGGATTGGGAACTACAATTACCAAGCCAGCGGAAACCACAGCCACTCAGTTCGTAGTTATCGAGCAAGTTGCAGCAACACCAAGCCTACCATCCACTTACGATGGTGACGGAATTGCTACTTACACCCAAGTTCGTATCAACACAACCGAGTATTTCCTGAAGCCTGACAACATTCCTAACGATGGAGTGCCAGGCACAGCAGCACCATACCCAAGAAGCGTTGCTTTCCAACCTTCTTTCAACCTTTACCCTGACATCTATGTGTTGCCAGGTCAGGTTTTCGATGTTCTGCTTGTTGGTCGTGGAAAGAACGCATCAGATACAGTTGCTCAAGCCTTCGTTAAATACACCCTTTACGATGGCCCTGACGCACTTATCGCTAACAAGTTGTTGGAACTCGGAATTTCAGTTTCACCAGCGAATGTTGATTGGTATAAGAGAAGCCTAATTTCTGCTCAAAGCGCACCTGCACCTGTTAATGGTGCTTAAATAGGTCGCTGACAGTAGATATTACGAGGTGATTAGATGCTAAACGCACTATGTTCTTGGACTGAAAGCCGTGGCGGTTTCGCAGTTTGCGCTGCTGTTTCCACGGTTGCAGGTCTGCACCTAATTGCGACCCCACCACAAAAGGTCTTGGGTATTCTACCTAAGTTCTCTTTTGATTTCATGGGTCGTGAAATGGGCGCACAGCAACTTGTCGGTCTTGCAGCCACCGTCTGC
>CENV01032519.1_pt1 | contig 40332 bp, 38 predicted proteins | sample 530231 | NCBI WGS metagenome assembly CENV01 (sample SAMEA2619815, study PRJEB7988) | marine metagenome | biome: marine biome (ENVO:00000447); feature: surface water layer (ENVO:00002042); material: "saline water (ENVO:00002010), including plankton (ENVO:xxxxxxxx)" | depth 5 m
CTAATCTACGCCGCGAGTTGCGCCAAATGTTCTGACGACGGACACTCCCCCTGATCAGAGCCGGATTTTCAAGACGAAGCCCTTCGGTATTGGCCGACGTATCGCCCTTTTCGCAGTCGAACTCGTCCAGGTGCATGTCGGGCCGCCAGCGATAGGTTTTCAGGATCGTCCATGCCCTGGTGTAGTAGACCGGATCATCGACGCTGATCATCGCCTGGAGATCTTCGTAAGGACCACCCTTGTCGATCCGCGTAATCCGCATCACGATATGCGCGGCGTCACTCAGCGGACTACCGGCCCAGTCCGCGTTCACTTCGCCGTTCAGGCCGACGATGTCGACAACTAGCGTTTCACCTTCCCAGTGCGCGACGGCGTCACCACCGAAACTGGGAATGATGTTATCTGGATGCTCATCATTAAGGCGGATGGTCAGCAGCCCCCTACCCTCTTCCTGCATGAGCACAAGCGACTCGTCCGACTGCGCAATTTCTATGGGGAAACCGAAATTCATACTGTTCAGAATGCCGCCAGGTCGGCAGACATAAGTCGAAGTGATTACCGAGTACCCGGACGTCGCCATATTCTGGCGATGCCACAGGACGTTCTGCCCCTGGGCATTGTATGGCAGCGACTCACCGGTAACGGTCGTTACCGGTGTCAACACGAACCGCGTAGTCAGCCACACGCCCGAGAGATCGCGCTTGTCGTCAGATGGCGCCGGAGCACCAACGGGCGCATAGGGCGCGCGCGGGCCCGGCGGCAGAGTGGAACCCAATGGAATAACCTGGCCGTCCGGCGGGGGCGTATCCCCGGGTATCACAACCACCGGCTCCGGCGCAGGCTGCGGCGCCCCTGTCCGCCAGCTCTCATCGCCCTCCTGCGCCTGAACTGGCCCCAGGCTGGCAAACGCCAGCAGCGTCGAGCCAATTCCCCAACCCACCATATTGGCGATACGAGATTTCACGATTTCCCACTCTCCCTTCCCAAATATCGAAGCGCAGTCTCGATCCAGCCCCTTGCGCACGTCGCAATCCGGGTGAGCGATTTTGCCCGCTTGTTGATCTTGACGCCTAGCTCATATAATCCACAAGTTTGCGTGTAAACACAAAATATCGATTTTTTATCTCTGGGAGGGCGGGCTGGCGGACTGGTCTGCCCTTGCGCCGCCTCAGGAAGGCAAGTGGCGAATATTTGCATGGAAAAACGACAAAATGCCTTCTAGATGGCGAAAATTCAGTAACGCAGGCTCAATTGAGTGAAATGAACACGATCACCACGAACGCACGCCGAGGACTTACGACTCTTGCAACGTCAGTCTATGAGGCTGTTCGGGAAGACATTGTGCAAGGCGCACTCACCCCTGGCACCAAATTGAAGATTGGCGAGATGCAAAAGCGCTACGATTGCGGCGCAACGCCCATCAGGGAGGCGCTTAATCGGCTCGCCATGGAACGCTTCGCCGTCCAAGCAGATCAGCGAGGATTTGTAGTAGCTCCCATATCGATCGAGGATCTGGCCGAAATCACAGAAGCAAGGTGCCTGCTTTATACTCTGCTGCTGCCACTCTCCATCAAACTTGGAGATGACAAGTGGGAAGAGAGCGTGGTGTTGGCCCATCATCGGCTAGGTAAATTTAATCTCAAAGAAGACTATTTATCCGTAGAGGGTCGCCTGGCGCATAAACGCTTCCATCGCGCACTCGTTTCCGCATCACCGTCTCAATTTCTCATCGAAATGCTTGATATCTTGTTCGACTTTGCCGACAGGTATCGCTTCATCGCAGCATCAAAGGCGGATTTCGCAGCCCGTCAAACAGCGTCTCGAGAGCATGACTTGATTGTAGAACATGCCTTGCGCCGAGAAGCAGACGATGCGCTGGAGATTCTGCAGCGTCACGTGAGAGAAGCCACAAGCCTTCTACACAATAGTTTGGTGAATGAGGGACTGGGCTAGGTCCCAAGACCGACATTCAGCTATCGACGGTGGTATCGCGTCGCGCAAAAGAGATTGAGTTGCACTCAAGGTTCAATCAAGAGGCTGAATTCCTATATATCCCTACTCTGAATTGTTAGATATTCGCCCTGATGTCCTCAACTGACGCACGCTTGGGCCGCTGCCAGCCTAGCGATTGGCACGCGATAGGGTGAGGCGCTCACGTAATCGAGCCCCACTTCCTCGCAGAACTCGATACTCGCCGGATCGCCGCCATGCTCGCCGCAAATGCCGAGCTTGAGATCGGGCAGCGTCGCCCGTCCGCGCTCTGCCGCAAGCGATACCAGCTGGCCCACGCCGTCGACATCGAGGCTGACGAAGGGATCGCGATCGTAGATGCCCTTGTCGACATAGGGTGCAAGGAAGCGCCCGGCATCGTCGCGCGAGACGCCCAGCGCGGTTTGCGTGAGGTCGTTGGTGCCAAAGGAGAAGAACTTCGCCTCCTGCGCGATCTCGCCCGCCATCAGCGCGGCGCGCGGCAGCTCGATCATCGTGCCGACCATATAGTCGAGCGTCGCGCCCTTCTCGGAGAAGACCTCCGCCGCCACCCGGTCGACCAGCGCGCGCAGGATCTCCAGCTCCTTGCGGGTGGCGACGAGCGGGATCATCACTTCGGGCACGACCGGATCGCCGCCCTTGGACGTCACCTCGCAAGCCGCCTCGAAAATCGCGCGCGCCTGCATCTCGTAGATTTCGGGGAAGGTAATGCCGAGGCGGCAGCCGCGATGGCCCAGCATCGGGTTGAATTCGTGCAATTCGCCCGCGCGGCGCTTCAAATGATCGACGCCCACGCCCACCCAATCGGCCAGCTCGGCAAATTCCTCGTCGCGATGCGGCAGGAACTCGTGCAGCGGCGGGTCGAGCAGGCGGATCGTGCAGGGCAGCCCCGCCATCGCCTGGAAGATCTCGACGAAATCGCTGCGCTGTTCGGGCAGCAGCTTGGCCAGCGCCTTGCGCCGCCCATCCTCGTCATCGGCAAGGATCATTTCGCGCACGGCGAGGATGCGGTCGGCATCGAAGAACATGTGCTCGGTACGGCACAGGCCAATGCCCTCCGCCCCGAACTGGCGCGCCATGCGGCAATCGGCAGGCGTTTCCGCATTGGTGCGCACGCGCATGCGGCGGTACTTGTCCGCCCATTCCATCAGCACGCCGAAATCGCCGGCAAGCTCGGGCTCGATCATCGGCACTTCGCCCGCCATCACCTCGCCGCTCGCACCGTCGAGCGTGATGACATCGCCTTCCTTCAATTCGCGCGAGCCGATGCGCAGCGTGCGCGCGTCCATGTCGATCGAGACTGCCGAGGCACCCGAAACGCAAGGCCGCCCCATGCCGCGCGCGACCACTGCCGCGTGGCTGGTCATGCCGCCGCGTGCAGTAAGGATGCCCTTGGCCGCATGCATGCCGTGAATGTCCTCGGGCGAAGTCTCGACGCGGACGAGGATCACCTTGTCACCCTCATTCGCCCAGCGCTCCGCCAGGTCCGAATCGAGCGCGATCTTCCCGTTGGCCGCCCCGGGCGAAGCGGGCAGCGCGCTGGTCAGCACGTCGCGCGGGGCATCGGGATCGAGCGTGGGGTGCAGCAACTGGTCGAGCGCCATGGGATCGACGCGCTTGATCGCCGTCACCTCGTCGATCAGCCCCTCGCCCACCATGTCCACCGCCATCTTCAACGCGGCCTTGGCGGTGCGCTTGCCCGAGCGGGTCTGCAGCATCCACAGCTTGCCCTGCTGCACGGTGAACTCGATATCCTGCATGTCGCGATAGTGCTTTTCGAGCAGGTCGAACACACGGGCGAGCTCGGCATAGGCATCGGGCATCGCCTCTTCCATGCTCGGCAATTCGGCACCCGCCACCTCACGGCCGCGCTTGGTGAGGTATTGCGGCGTGCGGATGCCGGCGACAACGTCCTCGCCCTGCGCATTGACCAGCCATTCACCGTAATAATGCGATTCGCCGGTGGCGGGGTCGCGGGTGAAGGCGACGCCGGTGGCCGAAGTCTCGCCCATATTGCCGAAGACCATGGCCTGCACATTCACCGCCGTGCCCCAGTCACCGGGGATGTTGTTCAGGCGGCGATAGACCTTGGCGCGATCGGCATCCCAGCTGTCGAACACGGCGCGGATGGCGCCCCACAACTGCTCGTTCACGTCCTGCGGGAATGGGTGGCCCAGCTCGCCTTCGGCGATGACCTTGAATTCGGCGACCAGCTCCTGCCAGTCCGCCGCGTTCATTTCCGTATCGGCGAAATAGCCGCGGTCTTCCTTGGCGATTTCCAGCGCTTCCTCGAACAAGCCGTGGTCGAGGCCGAGCACGACGTCCGAATACATCTGGATAAAGCGGCGATAGCTGTCCCAGGTGAAGCGCATGTCGCCGGACGTGGCGGCGAGCCCTTCCACCGTCTTGTCGTTGAGGCCGAGATTGAGGACCGTGTCCATCATGCCCGGCATGGAGACGCGCGCGCCCGAGCGGACCGAAACGAGCAGCGGATCGCTCGCATCGCCGAACTTCTTGCCCACCGCCTTCTCGATATGCGCCAGCGCAGAAGCAACTTCGGTGCGCAGCTCGTCGGAGAAGTCCGCGCCCTGCTGCAAATAGCTGACGCATTCCTCGGTGGCGATGGTGAAACCCGGTGGGACCGGCAGACCGATCTCCGCCATTTCGGCGAGGTTTGCGCCCTTGCCACCGGTAATGGTCTTGTCCTTGGCGCGCGGATCATCATGCACCACGCCGCCGCCGAATTTGTAGACCGACCTAATTTGAGAGCGCACTAACCACTTCCTTCAAAGGAAAATCCGCTCGGGCGAGCTCTTGGGAGTTTGCCGATGCCCGTGCCTCGACGAGCTTTTTCCCCTGCACGTAATCCTTAACCGCATTCACGCAGTCGAGCGCAATGATCCTTCCTTGTTTCATATAGACCACCGAAAAGCTCCGCGAGCCTGGATCCCCCCGCACAACAGCCTCATCGTGCCCTTGGCAAAGACCTACCGTCTGCAGCTTCAGATCGTACTGGTTGGACCAGAACCAGGGAGCGGCCTGGTATGGCTGTTCATGGCCGCAAATGGCCGCAGCAGCAGTTTTCGCCATATCGTTGGCATTCTGCACGCTTTCGAGGCGGATCATCTTGTCATCGGCGAAGCGACTGGCATGCGCGGCGCAATCGCCGATCGCATAGACATGGGGCAAGGTCGTGCGACAGCTTGCATCGACTTCGACCCCGTTCGAAACCGCCGCCCCGGCCTCTGCCAGGGGGCCCACGGCGGGCACAATGCCGATGCCCACGATCACCATATCGCAGGCAATGGTGTCGCCATTTGCGAGCTGAACGCCGCAAACCCGGCCCCCATCGCCCACCAGACATTCGACGGCCGTATTGAGGCGCAACTCGACCCCTTGCCGCCTGTGCTCTCCTTCGATGAAGCGAGAAATATCCGCGCCCGCCACACGCGACAGCACCCGGTCGAGCGCCTCGATCAGGACGACGTCGCAGCCCAGCTTGGCAAGCACCGCTGCGGCTTCTAGGCCGATATAGCCTCCGCCGATGATTGCCACGCGCCGGGCACCTGCATCCAGTTCGGCCATGATCCGATCGACGTCGGCCTTGTCGCGCACGGAATGAATGCCAGCCAGATCAGCGCCCTTGCATGAAAGACGCCGTGGCGAGCCACCGGCAGACCAGACCAGGTCGCCATAGGTCAAGTTCCGGCCATCCGACAGCGAAAGGCTCTGCTTGTGCGCGTCGATCCCGATAGCTGCTGCACCGAGCAGCAGGTCGACTTGCTTGTCCGACCAAAAGGATGCTGGCCGCGTCAGAATTCGCTCGAAGGCTTTCTCGCGGGCAAGATATTCCTTCGACAGCGGGGGCCGCTCATAGGGAAGCTCGGCCTCGTTGCCGATCAGCGCGATCGAGCCCTCGAAACCCTGCTGGCGCAAGGCGATAGCCGCTTGCGCACCGCCATGACCCGTGCCGACTATGATAGCATCGTAGTGCATCGCTTCGCTCAATCTTCCGGCGCGATGCGGACCTTCAGCCCGTCGAGTTCGCTGGTCAGGTTTATCTGGCAGGACAACCTGGAGGCCTGGATGCGATGGTCGGAACTGTCCAGCAGGTCATTTTCGTCTTCGCTCATCCCGGGCAATCGTTCGGAATACTCCGGATCGACATAGACATGGCATGTCGCGCAGGAACAGCATCCTCCGCACAGAGCCAGCAATTCGTCGAACCCGGCATCGCGAATGGCCTCCATCAAGGTCGTTCCCGGTTCGGCTTCGATGGTCTTCTTCTGGCCCGCCCGATCGGCAACCACAACCTTCACACTCATTGAATACTCCACTCCATGTAAACCGGCACGGCTCAGCCCAACCTGGGAGAGGATGCATGAGCCAGGGCCGTGCCGGGTCCCACCACAGGGTGGGGGACTTTGAAAATCAGAACACCACCACCGAGCGGATCGACTTGCCTTCGTGCATGAGGTCGAAGGCGGTGTTGATCTCTTCGAGGCCCATCACGTGGGTGATCATCGGGTCGATGGCGATCTTGCCTTGCATGTACATATCGACGATCTTGGGCACGTCGGTGCGGCCCTTGGCGCCGCCGAAGGCGGTGCCGCGCCAGTTGCGCCCCGTCACCAGCTGGAACGGGCGGGTGGCGATTTCCTTGCCCGCCTCGGCCACGCCGATGATGATCGAGGTGCCCCAGCCGCGGTGGCAGGCTTCGAGCGCAGTGCGCATCACTTCGGTGTTGCCGGTGGCATCGAAGGTATAGTCGGCCCCGCCGTCGGTCATCTCGACGATCCTGGCGACGGTTTCCTCGCGGCTCAGGCCCTTCGAGTTAAGGAAGTCGGTCATGCCGAACTTCTTGCCCCATTCCTCGCGGTCGGGGTTGATGTCGACGCCGATGATCTTGCCCGCACCAGCAAGGCGCGCGCCCTGGATCACGTTCAAACCGATCCCGCCGAGGCCGAACACCACGCAATTGTCGCCTACCTGCACCTTGGCGGTGTTGGTGACCGCGCCAACGCCGGTGGTCACGCCGCAGCCGATGTAGCAGGCCGACTGGAACGGCGCGTCTTCGCGGATCTTGGCTACCGCGATTTCGGGCAACACGGTGAAGTTCGAGAAGGTCGAGCAGCCCATGTAGTGGTAGATCGGCTGGCCCTTATAGGAAAAGCGCGTGGTGCCATCGGGCATCAGCCCCTTGCCCTGGGTGGCGCGGATCGCGGTGCACAGGTTGGTCTTGCCCGACAGGCACGACTTACACTGGCGGCATTCGGGCGTGTAGAGCGGAATCACGTGATCGTCGGGCTTAACGCTGGTTACACCGGGGCCAACCTCGCGCACGATCCCTGCGCCTTCATGGCCGAGAATGCTCGGGAAGATGCCCTCTGAATCGAACCCGTCAAGCGTATAGGCATCGGTGTGGCAGATGCCCGTCGCCATGATTTCGACCAGCACTTCGCCCGCCTTCGGTCCCTCCAGATCGACTTCCACGATCTCCAGCGGCTTCTTGGCTTCGAATGCTACGGCTGCACGGGTCTTCATGGCGGGGTGTCCAACTAGGTATCGGGAATGGCTTGGTATCAGCGCCAACTCAATGATTCTGAGCAGCAATCCGCTTGGCCAAAAGACGTCTTGCCTGCACTCCGGCAATATCCGTCTTCAGAATCGCGGGCCTAAGGCTGAACAAGTCTGTAGTATTCATCATGTCCTGACATGCCTTGATCATTGGCTCATCCTCCTGCTCGAAGGCTGTCCTAGCCATCCTGGCCATTTCACGCGTCGCGTCCTCATCATCAATCGCCGCGTTTCTGCCCATTGCGAAGTAATACCGGGTTGCGGTTTCGCTTTCCGGCGCGAGGTAATGCAAGGTGGGGATATGGACGCCATCTTCCTTGGGGCCGCCGGGCGTCGAAAAATATGTGTCCAATTCGAGGGTCGAGGCCGGCTGCCAGCGCATTTCCGCGCGGAAATCACCGGGCCTTGGACCCCAGAAAGGGGCAAAGATGGGCATCGGTTGCGGCACGTCGCGCGCCAGATAGTGGGAATGGATCGTATCGTCCGGATCGGTCGAGAACTTCTGATCCATGCCATTTCCAACAGTATCTTCAGGATCGCCGCCCAGAGTGGTGGGATGAAGGTAGGGAGCGTGTGTCAGATCCAGCAGATTATCGACGACCAGTTGGTAATTCGCCTCGATCCGCAGCGACCCTGTGGCCACTGCATAATCGGGCGACACCAGCCAGTCGCCGCCGGAAATCAGACTGCGATCAGCCTTTTCGGTGTCGCCCATCCAGATCCAGATCGCGCCATTGCGTTCAAACACGGGATAGCTAGAGAGTCTGGCATTGGGCGGGATGTGGCCATCGCCATGCGGGTTCAGAACACATGCACCCGTGCGATCGAATTTCAGACCGTGATAGGGGCAAGCCAGCACATCGCCATCCACTGATCCCATCGCGAGCGGAGCGAAGCGGTGGGGACACCGCCCGTCAAGCGCAACCAGATCGCCCGATTCTTCGCGATAGACGACAAGCTGTTTCTCCAGAATGGTCCTCGCAATCGGCTTGTCGCCAAGCTCCGAAGACCAACCGGCGCAATACCAGCTATCATGCAAATAGTTCACGGCCACTCTCTCCCTTGGCAAAGCATTTTGCACTTTTTAGTCATAAATAGACGCCTTGGTCAATTTCAAGATCGCCATAACGCTAACGCCAGACCTCGATCCGCGGGCAAACTACAGCGTGGCAATGCGCTCAATCGCTCCTTTGATCGCCGCTTCACGCTGATCGGGGCCGGTGTTGAGACCTTCGGCAACGATCACTTCAGGATCGGAAACACCCAGGAAACCGAACACTCCGCGAAGATAACTTTCGGCATGTTCCAACGGTGCTGCCGGTGAACCCGCGCCGTAGAAACCGCCACGCGCAATCGCGAGCACAATGCGCTTGTCACCCAGCAGCCCCTCCGGCCCATTTTCGGTGTAGCGGAATGTTTTTCCCGCAACCGCTATGCGGTCAATCCACGCCTTCAGCTGGGTGGCAATGGTGAAGTTATAGAACGCCACGCCGATCACCACGATGTCGGCCGCCACCAATTCATCAACGAGCGCCTCGCCCAGCGCGAGATCCTGCTTCAGACCGGGATCATCGGGCACCTCCATCCCCCCCCTTACCACAGCCATCACTCCGCCAGTCAGGTGCTGCACCGGGTCCGCAGCAAGATCGCGATAGGTCACCTCCAGATCGCCCTCCACTGCCTTGAAACGCTCCACCGCAGCGGATGAGAGCGACCGGGAAACGGAGTTCGCGCCAAGAATGCTGGAATCCAGATGCAGAAGTTTCATATCAATGCTCGCACGAATTAGAGTCCAAATAAGGTGATTTAGCCGAAGGCATCAGCGCGGCCAGCGGGCCAATAGAGCTGAATCGGCAAGCGCGGACGCTGCATAATTCGCTGCCAGTTCCTCTACGATTTCGCCGACATCCTGAATGCTTGTGGTTTGCCCGACACCGTGCCCGGCACCCCAGATATTCTTCCACGCCTTGGTATCGCCATGCAGGTTGGAAAAATCCATCTTCTTGGTGACCGCGAGCGCCTCTGGCGTCAGCCCTGCCTTTTCCAGGCTTTCGCGCATCCAGTTTGCGGGCACGCCGGTGATGGCGGCGGTGGTGATGATTTCGCTCATCCGGGCGCGGACAAGCATCTGCCGGTTCTCGTCATTCACCAGGCTTTCTCGCGCCGCGATGAAGCGTGTGCCCATATAGGCGAAATCCGCCCCCAGGCTGAGTGCGGCGCGCACCGCGCGGGCACTGCCAATACCGCCCCCAAGCACCAGCGGGCCGTCCCAGAACTGGCGCACTTCCTCCACAAAGGCCATCGGGCTGTAGGCGCCTGTATGCCCGCCCGCGCCGCTGGCAACCAGGATGATACCGTCTGCCCCGGCATCGGCAGCCTTGCGGGCCTGCTGCGGATTGATGACATCGCAGAACACCGCGCCGCCATAGGCATGGACCCGCTCAAGCGGCCTTCTGGGGCTGCCCAAAGCGGTAATGACAATACGCGGACGATGCTCGCAGATCAGGTCCAGCTCGGCATCGAAGCGATCATAGGTCTTGTGCACGATCATGTTGATCGCCCACATGCCTGCCCGGCCCGCCTGTTCAAGTTCAGACGTAATCTGCGACAACCACTGCGCCAGATCATCGATGGTCCGCGCATTGGGCGCCGGGAATGCACCGATCAGCCCTGCCTTTCCGGCCGCGATCACAAGGTCAGGGCCGGAAATCAGGAACATTGGCGCCACAATTACCGGAAGCCGAAGCTGATCATACAGCTCGCCAACAATCTTGCGCTCAGCCATCTTTCACCATGTCGAGAGCGACATCGACGATCATGTCTTCCTGTCCGCCGACCATTCGCCGCTTGCCCAGCTCGACCAGGATTTCGCGCGTATCGACGCCATAGTCCGCACTCGCCTTTTCTGCGTGACGCAGGAACGAGGAATAGACCCCGGCATAACCCAGACTGAGCGTTTCACGATCGACGCGAACCGGGCGGTCCTGCAATGGCCGCACCAGATCTTCTGCCGCATCCATCAGCTTGTAGAGGTCGCAGCCATGGTTCCAGCCCTTGCGCTCGGCAGCGGCGATAAACACCTCAAGCGGCGCGTTGCCTGCCCCTGCGCCCATGCCCGCCAGGCTGGCATCGACGCGGATTGCGCCCGATTGTACGCCAACGATGGAATTGGCCACGCCCAGCGAAAGATTGTGATGAGCATGGATACCGCGCTGCGTTTCCGGCTTCAGCACGCGGTCATAGGCTTCGCAGCGGGCACGGTAATCATCCATGTCCATTGCCCCGCCGCTATCGGTGACATAGATGCAAGTCGCGCCATAGCTTTCCATCAGCTTCGCCTGTTGCGCCAGCTGTTCGGGTTCGATCATGTGGCTCATCATCAGGAAGCCGATTGTGTCCATCCCCAGATCGCGCGCCGCAGCGATATGCTGCTTTGACACATCGGCCTCGGTACAATGGGTCGCCACCCGAACCGAACGAACGCCCATATCATAGGCCTGTTTGAGATCATGCACCGTGCCGATGCCGGGCAGCAGCAGGGTGGTGAGCACGGAATGTTCCAGCACATCGGCCACCGCCTCGATCCATTCCCAGTCGGTATGTGCACCAAAGCCATAGTTGAAGGAAGAGCCGTTCAGCCCGTCGCCATGGGCGACCTCGATGGCATCCACCTTCGCTTCATCCAGCGCTTTGGCGATCGCCTGCACATGGTCGATGCCATATTGATGGCGAATGGCATGCATGCCGTCGCGCAAGGTGACATCCTGGATATAGAGCTTGGTTTGTGTGGGATCGAAAGCCATTACGCGGCCTCCTTCTGCTGACGCCGCAAGGCGATTTTCTCGGCTGTCTTGAGACCGGCCGAGGTCATGATGTCGAGATTGCCGGCATAGGCGGGCAGGTAATGTGCGGCGCCTTCGACTTCCAGAAAGACGCTAGTCTTGATTCCTTCAAACGAACCAATGCCAGGAATTTTGACCGGATTGTTCGATCCAAAACGTTCAAACTGCACTTTCTGCTTTAGCCGGTAACCCGGCACATAGGCATTCACCTTTTCGACCATTTCCAGGATTGCCGCCTCAATCGCTGCCTCATCCGCCCCGCTGGAAAGGGTAAAAACCGTATCGCGCATGATCATCGGCGGTTCGGCGGGATTGAGGATGATGATCGCCTTGCCCTTTGCAGCGCCGCCAACCCGTTCGATCCCGGCGCTGGTCGTCTCGGTAAATTCATCGATATTGGCGCGGGTGCCAGGCCCGGCTGATTTCGACGAGATCGAAGCGACGATTTCGGCATAGTGGACATCAGCCACAGAGGACACAGCCGCCACGATCGGGATCGTCGCCTGCCCGCCGCAGGTGACCATGTTCACATTATCAGCATCCAGATGGGCATCGCCGTTCACCACGGGAATGACATAGGGGCCGATGGCCGCAGGCGTGAGGTCGATCATGACCTTGCCAGCGCCCGTCACGACATCGCTGTGATGCTGGTGTGCACCGGCCGATGTGGCATCGAACACTACGCCAATTTCTGGCCAGACGTCGAGCTTCTGCAGGCCGTCGATGCCTTCATGCGTGGTCGCGACGCCCATGCGGGCGGCCCGTTTCAACCCGTCGGATTCCGGGTCGATTCCGACGAATGCGCCCATTTCCAGCACCTCTGAGGTGCGCATGATCTTGATCATCAGATCGGTGCCGATATTGCCCGAACCGATGATCGCCGCTTTGATCTTTCCCATCAGCTATTGCTCCCCAGAGTAAGAAAATGCCACAGAACCCAGACCGCCAACCTTGGCTTCAACCCGGTCGCCCGGCGCAAGCGCAACCATCGGGCCGAGCGCGCCGGTCAGGATAATGTCGCCCGCCCGTAACGTTTCGCCATTGGCAAGCAGCGTATTGGCAAGCCAAGCCGCCGCGTTCAGCGGATGTCCAAGGCACGCCCCGCCGGCACCGAGCGAGGCAATTTCGCCATTCACTTCCAGCACCATGCCGCAAGTATACAAGTCCAGCTCTGCTGCCGGCTTGCAGGCATCGCCAAGCACGAAGAAGGCCGATGAGCCATTGTCCGCCACGGTATCGGCAAAGGTGATCTTCCAGTCTGCGATCCGGCTGTCGACAATCTCGATCGCCGGTGCGGCAAATTCGGTCGCTGCCAGCACATCCTGCGCGCTCACCTCGCCCCCGGTAATATCCCTGGCCAGCACAATCGCGATTTCGGCTTCGGCCTTGGGCTGCAGCACTTTCGATGCCGGCAGAACGCCGCCATCGGCAATCTGCATGTCTTCGAAAAGAACGCCGAAATCGGGCTGGTCCACACCAAGCTGGGCCTGCACCGCCTTCGCCGTCAGCCCGACCTTGCGACCGACAATCCGGCGACCGGCAGCTTGCCAGAACCGTGTATTGATCGCCTGGACCGCATAGGCGCCATCGGCATCCGTTGCCTCCAGCCCGTCGCGCAGCGGCGCGATCGCACCTTGCGAATAGGCATCGCGCAATCGTTGCGCGAGCACGTTGTGAGAAACTGCCAAGTCATCCTCCTCAGGCCGGTTATTCGTACTTCGCCAGTTAGCCCAATGTTGAATCCGGAGCCAATTTACAGACCGTCCATTCTCTCATATGGTAAGACAATGGAACAAACCTCACCTCCGCGGGGGACACAAGCCCTGGACCGGGGGCTGGCATTGCTGATGGCCATCGTCGCATCCCGGGGCCAGACCAGCCTGACAAAGATTGCCAGTGATCTTGGCCTTGCCATCTCCACCGCCCACCGGCTGGTTGCGCGGCTTGAAGAGACAGGGATGGTGATCAGAACCGGCAGAGGCCGCTATCGTGCCGGGCTCCAGTTCGCGCACCTTGCCGCGCATATCGACATACGCGAGGCGGTAGCCCTGGCCGGGCGGCCCATCCTGAAGTCGCTCGCCCGCGAAACGGGCCGCACTGCACATCTGGGGCTGCTCGATCAGGACATGGTGACCTATCTCGTCAAGGAAGCGCCACCCCGGCAAGACATGTTCACGCGCGAGACCATGCAGCTTGAGGCCTATTGCTCCGCAGTCGGCAAGGTTCTGCTTGCGCAGCTGCCAGAGGCAGAACGCGAAGCCTATCTGACGAACGGTCCCTTTATCGAGCTGACGCCCAACACAATCATTGACCCCGATCGCTTGCGCCAGCACCTGGCAGGCGTGCGTAAAGACCAGTTTGCTTTCGACGACAATGAGATCGAGGTGGGCCTGTTCTGTATCGCAGTACCTGTACACACCGGCACGCAGCAGCTCTCGCTCGCCATGTCCAGTTCCGGGGCAAACCTGCCTGAACCAGAAGCAGCCGCCCTGCTGCAAAGACTGCGCGAGATTTCCGTGATCCTCTCACAGCGGCTCGGCGCGCGGGACTTGCCTCCGCCAGCCGCATCAGACGAACGCAGCCCCCAGGCCGTTCACTGATCCGGCTTGGGCGGCCGTGGCGGGCGCTGGAACTTGTGCCCCCACGCTGAATTGCAGTCATGCGTGAGGACGTGCCATGTCTCGTCATCCACTTCGAGCCCGCCCCAGCCATATTCGATATCGAAGCCCGACGGGGACAGCGGGTAGAATGACAGCATGTCATCATTGGAATGGCGGCCGAGCGTGAAGGAGAGATGGATGTTCTCGTCCGTGCAGCGGTAAAGTGCGCGCCCCACATCGTCGACAGATGTGACCTCCACCATCAGATGAACGATCTTCTTGGGCAGGGGAAGCGGTGCCAGCGCCAGCGAATGGTGCCTGCCATTGCAACGCATGAAGCTGAGTTCCAGCGGCTTGCCCGGCACCACTTCGGTATTGATATGATCGGAGAGGCGGAAACCCAGAGTCTGGAGGAAAAACTCCATCATCGCGGCCTTGTCACGGCATGCCAGCACGACATGGCCCAGGCCTTGCTGTCCGGTCTTGAAGCGCACACCCAACGGGCTGACGAAAGGCTGGTTAGTGCGCTGGAGCGGACCAAAGAATGCCTCGTGCCTGTTGCCTTCAGGATCGGCGAAGCGGATCAGTTCGGCGACCCGGCGGTCTGCGGCAAGTTCCTTGTCACCAAATTCAACAGCTACGCCTGCCCCTTCCAGCCGCGCCGAAAGAGCGGCAAGGGCGGCACTGTCGCGCACTTCCCAGCCGCAATAGGCCAGATCGTCGGCTGACCCCTCATGCAGGCGGATGCGGGTAGCGTAATTGTCCATTCGCAGATCCACCGAACCATCCTCGCGAGGAACCGCCTGCAGGCCCAGTATCGCGGTTGCGAAATGGGTCCATTGGGCCAGATCGCTTACTTCCAGGCCGACATAACCCAGCGCCTCTACCGGCGCACCAGTCACGAGGATTCACCCAGATGGCGGCGCGTCAGTGCCACGAAATCGTCGAAACGTTCCGCCTGAACCCAGTGCCCGCACTGGCCGAACATGTGGAATTCGGCATCAGGAATGGCCCGGCCCAGCCGCAGCCCCATCTCCACCGGGATCACCTTGTCTTCACGGCCATGCAAGACCAGCGTTGGCTGGACAAGCTTTTCCACCACGTGCTCCGGCATTCCCGAAAGCGGAGTCTCACCGTCCGGATTTGGCTCTGCCAACAGTTTGCGCAGACCCTCCTGAGCGCCGGGGATCAGGCTGGCCTGATAGCGGTCCTCCACCAGTTCATCGGTGATGAAGGCGAGATCGTAAGGAAAATGCGCCATGGTTTGCCGCATGACCTCGCGGCTGGGCGTATAGTCCCAGCCGGCGCGCAGGCCCGGCGTCATCATGAACTTGTCACACGGCGTACCCATCAGAACCAGCCGGTCGAACCGGTCGGGGAACCGGGCCGAGGCTGCCAGCGCAAGCGAGCCGCCAAAGCTGTTGCCAACCAGGCTCGCGCGTTCGATGCCTAGCGCATCCATGAAGGCGATGAGGTGCTTGACCCACAGTTTGATGTTGTATTCCAGATCCGGTTTGCGCTCGGTATAGCCAAACCCGGCCATATCCGGCGCAATCACCCGAAAATCGCTGGCAAGTGCCGGAATCACGCGCTTCCAATTGGTCCATGCCGAAACACCCGGCCCCGAACCATGGAGCAGAATGACGGGAGGCCCTTCTCCCGCATCATGGTAATTTGTATCCAGTTCCAGCGCGCGGACCATTTTTCCACGGCCAATCTCGGCAGTATCCGTCATCTATCCATCCCATTCATGTGCGGCCGGGACAATTGCGGACTATCGTGGGCGGAGTCAATACGCTAGCGTATGGAACGGGCTTGCTATGGCGCTACGTCCGGCGCTTTGGCATAAGCAGGATTGCAATCACGAGAAGGGGCGAATGCGTTGGCGGCGAGTCCGAAGAAGAAACAGGACACTGCGCCGCTCAATGCCGAAGCATGGAGCGAGGCCGCCCTCGACCTGCTGGCCACACATGGAATTGACGGGGTGCGGATCGAACCGCTTGCCAAGCGACTGTCCGTGACCAAGGGCAGCTTTTACTGGCACTTCAAGGATCGCAATGCGCTGCACGAGAAGATGCTGGCGGATTGGTGCCGCCACACGACACTTTCGCTGATCGAACGGCTGGACCACAACGTCAGTTCACCTCGGTTGCGCCTGCGCAAGCTGCTGCGCCTGCCGCTGCTTGGCAAACGATCGCAACACGCCGCCGATGTCGAACTGGCCATCAGGCTGTGGGGCCGGCGCGACGAACGCGCCCGCAAGGCCCTGCAGGAAGTGGACGGCCACCGCCTCAGCTATATCGAAAAGCTGCTGGCAGAATGCGGCGTTCCCGCTGGCGAATGCGCGGCCCGGGCGGTGCTGGCCTATTCCTATCTGCGCGTCGCCGCGACTCTCGTTGCCGCGGATGCAACCGCGCTGATGGACACATGCGAAGATCTGCTGATCGGGCCTGCCGCCTCGTTATTTCCGCAAGAGTAGGGCGCTTCAGGAAGCAGCTTCGATCCCTTGTGCGAACAGGCGTTCTACATCATCCTTGCGGAGATCCAGAATGCGCCGCTGGTTCAGCGATCCCTTCTCGGTCACTTCACCCAGTTCGGCGCGCGGCGGCACATCCAGCACAAGGAAGCGCGCAATTCTGGTGCTTGCTCCTTTGTGCTGTGCATTGTGCCGGGCAATCCTATCCCGCACTATGCCATCGCCTGCTTTCTGTCCGGCTTCGCTCAGGAACAGCAGGGCACCAAGATGATCCCGCCCCTCCCCGGCAATCACGGCATTGGATATCAGCCCGTCACACGCCGAAATGATCGCCAAACGCAGTGTATCAACATTGACCCACGTGCCGGTAGAGAGCTTGAAGTTCTCGGCCACGCGGCCATCGAACAGGATTCCCGCCGAAGGATCGTCCGGGTCCGCCAGATAACCGGCATCGCCGATCAGGAAATATCCTTCTTCGTCAAATGCCCCGGCGGTCGCGGCGGGATCGCCCCAATAGCCGGGCGTGACATTCGGGCCTTTCACGCGCAGTTCCCATTTGCCCGCATCGGGTACCATTTTGATGCTGGTTCCCGCCAGCGGCACACCCAGATTGGCGGCGTGAGTGGTGGGGAAATGCACGATCGTGGATAGCGGAGCGGTTTCCGTAGACCCCCAGCCGCCATAGATCGGTGGAACCTTGCCAATGGCTTGCTGTGCAATCCTTTCAATCTTGTCCCGCGTTGAGGCCGGCATGGCAGCGCCGGCATTGAACAGGCAATCCAGCCTGCCCAGAAAACTGGCCGCGAGTTGCGGATCGGATTCCAGCGCACTGAAGAGCATTTCATAGCCCATCGGCACGTTGAAATAGAGCGTTGGCGAAACCTGTCGCAAGGCCTCCACCGTTTCTCCGATCAGCGCGGGGACCGGCTTGCCGCTGTCCACATGCAGCGTTCCGCCGAAATAGAGCGCGATGTTGAAGCAGAAATTTCCGCCGAAGACATGATTCCACGGCAGCCAGTCAACCAGCACCGGAGGGCGCGCGGCAAGGAAGGGCCAGGCCAGCGACAGCCCTTCCATATTGGTCGCCATCATGGCCTGCGTCTGCATCACGGCCTTGGGCGTACCGGTAGAACCGGACGTGAACAGCAATTTCGCCACCGTATCGGCACCGATGGCACCTTCCGCCGCCAACCGTTCAGCATCGCTGACCGGATCGATATCATCCAGCCAGCGCAAATGCCGCAGCGGCCTTACCCGCACCGCATCACCTGCAGCTTCCTGCACCGCCTCGGCATCGTCTGCGAGCACTACCGCGGCACCCACCTGCTTCAGCACCGAACGCAGCTTGTCCCAGGGAGCGGCACCCGGCGCGGCATAGGATGGAGAGATCACCGCGACCGGCAAGCCCACGCTGGTGGCAGCAAGCAGCATCAAGCCATGATCGATGCCATTCTCTGCCACGACCGCCAGCGGGCGCTCTTTCGAGACACCCATGTTGAGGAGCTGTGCGGCAATCTCGGTGCGGCGGCTTTCTGCCTGGGCGTAGGTAAGGCTGCGGCCGGATTTTACCTCCGCCAGAAACGTCTGCCCGGGCCTCGTCGCGGCCCAGTGCGCAAGGCGCCCTGGAAGGGTATGCACCTCGCCCGTCAGAGCCTGAGTGTTTTGCAGGACCATCTCTCCGGTGGGCCGGGTTTCAACACGCACCCTTGCCGACGCGCCACCTACGGCACTCTCTTTATTCACGATAAAGCCTCCCGGATCCTCTCTTCACGCGCAGTCAGGAACGGGCGGCTTACGCCAGGGCTTGTTACCCCCTCCCGATCAGACTGAAATTGTAAGTCCACCATCCGAAGGCAGCATCGCCCCGGTGATGTAACTGCTCTCCTCAATGGCTGCGAGCAGCACATAAAGTGATGCATGATCCTCTGCACTGGATACACGGCCCAGCAGCATGTGATCCTGCATTACCGCCATGCGTTTTGCATCGGCGTTCATTTCACGATCCGCCTGGCCCAGCGCATCCGGCCCCGAAATGGCCGTGTCGGTCGCGCCAGGGGCAACACCGTTGACCCTGACATCAGGCGCAAATTCCTTTGCCAGCTGCATGACCAGCCCCCGCAAGGCAAACTTTGACGCTGTATAGAGCGCGCCGCCCCCGCCAGCGAGGAAACAGGCATTGGAACCGGTGACGATAACGCTGCCCCGCCGCTCGCGCAGCGCCGCCAGCGCCGCGCGCGCGCCATAAAGAGCGCCGAGGAAATTGACGCCGAATATTTCCTGAAACGCCCGTTCCAGCTCCTCCGGGCTCTGCTTTTCGGCGCGCTTGTGAAAGTCCCACAGTCCGGCATTGGCTACATAGGCATCAAGCCCGCCGAACTGATCGACAGCCGCCGCCACCGCCCGCTCGGCCGTGTCGTATTGCGACACGTCACCCAGCACCACAAAGGCGCCTTCCTCCTCCAGAGATGCACGATCTGCTTCCTTGCGCACGACGGCGACAACATTGGCCCCTTCGGCCAGGTAACGGCAAACCACAGCCCGCCCGATGCCCGATCCCGTACCCGTGACGACGGCGCTTTTTCCTGACAGGCGGCCCATCAGAAGAACACTGTCAGGTTCTTGGTAAGCAGGACTGACTGCGGTAGCAGGATCAGCCGCCGGACAAGCTCGAAACCGTCGTCCTTCGCCCGCACAACATCGCGCCGGCGGCCGACCAGCGTCGCCTCGTCATGTTCGGACCGGTTGCGATACTGGACGAAGGTCGAATGGACTTCGTATTCGCCATCGATCGCGGTCGGGAAGGCTTCGACATTGCTGATCTGATAGACATGGCGCGTGGGCGGATCCTCGGTCCAGACTAGCCGTGAGTTGATGCGCCCCAGTCGCACCGCAATATCGGCCTTGCGTTCATCGAACATCGCCATGTTGGACGGATCGATCTCGCCGCGCTTATCCCGCCGGAACAGGTTCTGGCGCAGCGGCAGCCAATAGAACAGATCATCGGCAAGCAGTTCATACCACTCGTCGTAGCGTTCCTCGTCAAGCAAGCGCGCCTCTCGAAAATAGAACCGCTCGATCGCCCGGTGCAACTCGTCGCTGACCGGTTCTCCGTCGCCGCGCATGGCGAGCAGTTGCCGGGCGGCCTCTCGCGCTTCGGACATGCCGATGGCGGGGTATGTCGAATAATCAGGCTTGGCAGATGCGGCGGTGCTCATTCTGCGGCCTCCCCGATCTGCATGGTCTGTTCTGCAAGCGGAATATCGGCCATGCTTTCGGCATCCATCAATTCCGCCCAGCGCTTGTAGAACATCCGCTGGTTGGCATCGCTCAGCTGCCCCTGATGCACGGTTCCGGGCAGCGTGCCGTCGTCCAGCGTTCCACCCGGAGACATGGCATAGCAAAGGTTCTGGTTGCGCGTGACCCAGCCCGCATTTGCCGTGGTCGAATGTTCCCAGTTCTCGCCATCGTCCATTTCAAGTATGCCCGAGGGGGAGAAGGTGCGCATCGAACCCCGGCGAAACCTGTCCTTGATTTCCTCCGGCATGCTTTTTGGCACCAGAGTCCAGGCATGTATCTCCGTCTTGTCCGGCCCCTTGGGCTGAAAGGTGCGGAAGGTGAAATAGCCGGGCAGGAAAGAGAAGTTCGGGAAGATCGTGGCCGAGGCAACAGATCCCCACATATTCGCACGGAACTCGCCCAGACGGGCGGTGATCGCCTCGCGCCGCGAGCGCATATATCGCAGCAATTCCTTGTCGCCCATCGTCGCGGCATTGCCATAGTAACTGTCGTTGAACTCCCAGCCATGCCCGTTGACCGACACCTGATAGCTGTTGTCATTGTCGACAACCACGCCGCCATGGCGCCCCAGCGTAGGCTCCGCGCCGCCGAGATGGGTCCACAGCCCGTGATAGATATCACCCACGAAATTGTCGGCCGGGAACTTCCAGTTGCAGTTCAGCACCGATCGCGTCGCCCCGCCGGGGAGGAATTCCGTGCCACCATCTTCAGCGTCGAGCATCGCGTCAAGATACCAGCGGAAATCGCCAAACCAGTCATCAAGGGACGGCGTCTGCTCATCAAACGTAGCGAACACCAGCCCCTTGTAACTCTCTACACGCGCCCGCTTCAGGCCCCAGTCTTCCATGTTGAAACCGGGGGTGGACTTGTAAAGGCCCATCTTGGGCATCTTCTTCAGCGCGCCATTCAGCCCGAAGGCCCAGCCGTGGTAGTTGCAGACAAAGCTGCGGCTCTCGCCGCTGTCGGCAAAGCACACGCGGTTACCGCGGTGCGGGCACGAGTTGAGGAAGACATTGATCTCACCGGCATCGCCGCGCGCAACGATAACCGCGTCCTCTCCCATATAGGTGGTCAGAAAACTGCCGGGTTTCTCCAGCTGGCTTTCGTGGGCAACGAACAGCCATGATCGGGCGAATATCTGCGCAAGCTCGCGCTCGTAGATTTCCCGTTCCCAGAATATGCGCCGGTCAACCTTGCTGAACCCGGCATCGAAATAGTCCATCGCCTTCATCGCAATCCTCCAACAACTACCGCTTTCCATACGGTATCGTATGGAAAGCGGTACCGTTTGTCCATGGGATAGAGATTGCCGCAGCGCACCGGTCAGTCTGGTATGGCCAGACCATCAATGTCCGAGGCTGCCACAAACCTGTCCGGGCGCACGGCGATCACCTTGGCACCATAGCCACGCATGAAACCGAGCAGCGTCGCATCAACATCGATAACATCGCTGGCTTGTGTGCTGTGCTGGTCGGTATCGCGAACGGCAATGTAGCGTGCACCCAGCGCGTCCCAGCCTGCCTTTTGCTCCTTGTTCAGCATGGTGGCGGGATCGCAATTGTCTCCTAGCAGGGCGAAACCGTTGCCCAATTGCTTGTCGAGAAGGGTGAAGATGCCTGTTGTGGTGCACACTTCGGGCTGGGGGATGATCTGCCCGACCACGCTATCGGCCCCGGTCGAACCGCGCAGCCATCCGTTATGCAGGACCGGCGGCTGATGCAGGGGATTCAATTCCTCCTTCGCTGCCTGAGCCTGCACAGCGGCGAGTTCTTCCTCGCTCATCTCCTGCTTGATAATGCGCCCGAGCATGACCGAAATCTGCGTGTAGCGTTCGACATCGGGCGCGCGTTCGGGCTGGTATGAATCAAGCACCGTGTCAGGCAAGGTGCCGCGCAAGACTTCGACCAGCTTCCAGCACAGGTTGAAGGCGTCACGGATGCCCGATTGCATACCCGATCCGGCCCAGGGCGGCATCAGGTGGGCCGCATCTCCCAACAGGAATACGCGGCCATCACGCCAGCGTTCGGCATACCGGATATGATGCTTGTAGAAAGCGTGCTGGTGGATTTGCACATCCTCGCGCGTCACGCCCATGTCTGCCAGCAGGTCATACAGCTTGTCATGCGTGCTGAAGGCATCTTCGCTTTCGCCTTCTTCCAGCGGAAGCTCCCAGCGATGCGTGCCCATCGACAGGCCGATATCCACCGCGGGCCGCTTCTTGTCGGACCAGAAGGTCATGATATGGCGGTTGGGCCACCAGCGTTTGACCATGGCATCGATGATAACCCACTTCGTCTCGATGGTATCACCCACCATGCCAATACCAAGGCTCTCGCGCGTGCCGCTCGACCCGCCGTCGCAGGCCAGCACATAGCGCGCGCGAATCCTGCTTTCCTTGCCCGACTGCAGATTCCTGGTGGAGACAGTCACGCCGTCGCCATCCTGCGCGATCCCGATCGATTCCTCGCCAAAGCGGATATCGACAAGGTCGGCGTGCTCTTCGACCCCGGCGCGAAGCACCTTTTCCATCGCTGGCTGATAGATGGCGTAGGAGCGCGGATGGCCCATGACACCGGGCGGAAAATCGATCTCGTTGACCACTTCGCCCGCATAGGTTTTCCACCGCAACATACGGGTCACGTCCATGGTGGCGGCCAGATCGGCATCCAGACCAAGCGACTGGAAGCAGCGCATGGTCCAGTCATTCACGGTCACAGCGCGGGCGCGTGGATAGATATTCTGCTCGCGCTCGATGCAGATCGTTTTCACGCCGTCCCTGCCCAGGATACTGGCAGCAGAAACGCCGACCGGCCCATAGCCGATAATGACAATGTCAGCGTCAAAGCTCATTGTGCACCCTCAAGAAAAGACATGGTAATCCGGTTGAACAGGTCAGCCCGTTCCCATTGCACCCAATGGCCGCACTTGGGGATCACCTGCAGCTGTGCGTTCTGGATCTGCTTGAACAGCACCATGCCGGTATCCAGCGGCAAGACGCGGTCTTCGCGGCCCCAGACAATCAGCGTTTCATGCGGCAGCCGGGTCAGCCTGGCGTCTCGCCACAGCTCTTCGGGCATGCCAGCCGCCCCCATCCGCATGGGCGGCTGGGCCATGATGCGCGGATCCATCGCCGCCTTGAGGCGCTGTTCAACCAGCTCATCGGTAATCAGCTTCTGGTCATACAGGCATTCGCTGATGAAGGCCTTGACCTTTGCAGCCGTGATACCTTCACCCTCATAGGCGGTAACAAGGTTGCGGATACCCGGCGATGGCCAGATCGACGTCACCGGATGGCCGCCACCCGGTCCCATCAGGATCATGCGGTCGATCCTGTCGGGCGCCTCCAGTGCGATTTTCAGCGTCACCATTCCGCCCATCGAATTGCCAACGAAATGCGCCTTGGCGATACCCAGCGCGTCCATCAGCCCCATGACGCTTTGCGCCCACCAGCCGGGAATCGGCGTATCGACCGGCTTCATGTCCGACTGGCCAAAACCCGCCAGATCGGGAATGATGACGCGGAAATTCTGCGCCAGAAATTCGGCGTTGCGGTTGTAGTTGGACCACCCCGAGGCGCCTGCGCCCGACCCGTGCAGCAGGATCAGCGCGGGGGCGTCAGCATTCTCTCCGCCCAGTTCGTGGTAATGGATACGCAGACCATCAACGGTCGCAAAGCGACTGCTCGATTGCTCGATCGACATAGTTCAATCCTCTCCAAACAGCGCAAATCAGGCGCGCTGAACGCCGTGACCAATGAATTTGTGCCCCCAGCTGCTGGCCCGGTCATGGCGCACAGGCACCCAGCTTTTCTCGTCTATCTCGCGTGCGCCCCAGCCATATTCGATCTCAAAGCCGGAAGGCGTGTAGGCATAGAACGACACCATGTGATCATTGCTGTGACGGCCAAGCGTCGTCGCCAGCTCCACCTCGTTGGCAGCGCAGCGATCAAGCGCAAAACCGACATCGTCGAATTCCTCCACCTGCAGCATGAGATGGATCAGCTTCTGCGGGGCATTAGGCGGCACCGGCGCAAAAGCCAGCGTATGGTGCCGCGGATTGCAGTGCAGGAAAGTGACCGGCACGATTGTGCCCTTCCCCATCGTCATGTCGATCCTGTCGCTCAGGCGGAAACCCAGCAAATCGTTGTAGAACGCGGCGTATTCGGCCGGATCGCTAACACCGATCACGATATGGCCAAGCCCCTGCTCTCCGGTAAGGAAACGCACCGATCTGGGCGAGACGAAAGGCTGCTCGAAACGCTCTGTCGCCCCCCAATATGCCTCGCAGCGCAAGCCTGCGGGATCGGCGAAACTGATAATGCCCAGAACGCCGCGCGCGCTGGCCAGCTCCCCCTCATCGCGATTGACCGTGACGCCCGCCGCTTCAAGGCGTTGCGCCAGAGCTTCCAGCGCTGCGACGTCCTTCACTTCCCAGCCGGCAAAGGAAATGTCCTCCTCACCCGTGGGAAGAACAAGCATCCGGTAATCGCGGCTGTCGACCCGCAGCTTCAAACCGCCAGCGCCATCATCCAGCGCCTGAACCCCCAGCACTTCTTCTGCATAATGCCGCCAGGCTTCGACGTCCTTTACGCCCAAGCCAATGTAACCCAGTGCCTGCACGGTCATAATTCCAGCTCCCGACATTTTCAAAGTTTGACTCTAGCGTAAGTCGATTTATCTCTGTGGTCATTGTGTCAAACAGCAGTCTTGTTGATCTAAAGTCCGGGGATTTTTCCCAGTTTCTCCGCACGCCCGAATTGCATCTGGTCGGGTTGGAGTTTTCCGGCTGGTGCTTCGACAAGCCGTTTGCGGTTTCATGCACGGACACCAAACGTGCATTCTTCTATCTGGTAAAGCGGGGTGCGGCCTGGTTTCGCACTGGCCCTGGTATCGAGGAATTGCACTATGTTCCGGCCGGCACCACAGTCGGCGTGGAGGGTCATGTTCATCAATGGATGGACTCCTCGCATATCCATGCGAGTGACATTCGCAAACGCGCGGGCGGCTCAACTTCCACAGGCGATTTGCCAGTAGAAATCGCCATCAGCAGCATCGACCGGAGCGCGGCAGTACTGCAGCGACTACCCAATGGCGCAATCGTCGTCCCGGCTGACGCCGCGCCCTATTCGAGCATCATGCGGGGCTGCATTGATATGATTGATACCGAATTGGCGCAGCCTTCGCCGTCGACGGCTGTCACCCGGCGGCTAGCCGAAATCATCATGCTGCAATTGATCGGTTATGCCAGATCCCGCCTGCTTGGAGACGACCTGTTTTATCAGGGTATTGCCCATGACGAATTCCTGCTGCGGGCGATGACTGCCTTTTTCGCCAACCCTGCCGCGCCCTGGACCGTCGCCTCGCTGGCGGAGGAAGCCGGGCTGAGCCGGGCTGCCTTTTCCGACCGGTTTACCCGCGTGTTCTCCGAGCCTCCCATGCGTGTCATCAATCGTTTGCGGATCCTGCGCGCGGGCGAGATGCTGACCCAGTCTAACGCAAGCCTTGGCGACATTTCCCAGGCTAACGGTTATGGGTCGGCACCAGCTTTCCTGCGCGCATTCTCCCGGCAGTTCGGTTGCACACCGGGAGAATGGCGCAAGAGAAGCCGCGGCAGGGATTGAGCGCAGCACCTACCCGCCTGCTATTTCCTCTACCTTACGCATGGCATCCGTCAGTTTGTCCTGCCAGCTATCCAGGAGCAGATCGGGCTTGCCGACACCGAAAACATGGCGATCGGGGCGGACCAGAACGGCATCCGCATCATGCTGTGACAGCCACTGCGATATGCCGGCGCTGAAGGGGCCCAACCGGTCCTCACCAACAACAAACTCCTGCACTGCCGAAGAAGCTCTGCCGGACGCCTGACGGGTAAACAGCCATGGCCCCTGCCCAATCTCATCATCCATCCGGCGACCATCAAATACCGGCTGGACAAACAGTTCACCCGATTGCACGCCGCCCATCAGGCAGCCATCCTTCAAGGGCGGGTAAGGGATCAACTCCGGTTGCTCGCCGGCCGCCCTGGCCGCCAGCATGCCGGCATCGCGTTGCGCCGCCGCCTGATGATCGAGCAGGCAAACGGTCTTGCCGAACTCGATCGACCGTTCGACAATGCCGCGCACATGGGCTTCGCGTTCTGTCTGGTAAGTATCCAGCAAGTCGGGTGAAGCTTCGCCCTGAACAACCGCCGCCAGTTTCCACGCCAGGTTGGCCGCATCGCGTACACCTGAACACATGCCCTGACCGGCGAATGGCGGCATCTGATGCGCGGCATCCCCTGCGATGAGGGCGCGCCCCGACCGCCATTGGCTCGCCAACAGACCGCGGAAACGATAAATGGCGCGGCGTTCGAACTCGATCCGGTGCAAGACGTCCCAGGGTTCCAGCAGGCGGAACAGGTTCTCTTCTTCGGCGAAGGTTTCGGGGTCGTCCCCTGGCTTGAGCATGAATTCCCACCGGAACCGATTGCCACTCATCCGCATGAAGGTGATCGGCTGATCCGGATCGCAGATCTGCGACGGAATCTGGATCAGGTCGTCGCCGTTTTCGACAAAGGCGTCCAAAACCAGCCACGGTTCCTCGAAATCATAATCGAACATCGGCACGCCGAAGCTTTCCCGCACTGCGCTGCGGGAACCATCGCACCCTACAATATATTGCGCTTCGATCTGATACTGGCCCTGCGGCCCTTCGACATTTGCTACGACGCCGCTTTCGCTTTGCGAGTATTCCAGCAATTGCGTATTCACGCGCAGGTCAGCGCCAAGGTGTGCTGCCTGCGTACGAAGAATGCGCTCCACGGCAGGCTGGTGCAAGGCATAGGTGGCATCCCAGCCATAGCGGCCCAGGCCGGGCGGCAGCTCGAACTTCACAAGAATTTCGTGGCTTGCCGAAAGGAACTGATAGCCATCGGGCACCCGGCAACTCGGACGAATTTCTTCGGCAACGCCCACCATCTGGAAGATGCGCATGACCTCTTCGTCGAACACGGCTGCGCGCGGCAGAGGATAGACATCCCCTTCCCGATCAATGGCGATTACCGAAACGCCCCGCTGCCGCAGCAGGCTGGCAAGCACGTCTCCTGTCGGGCCGAGGCCGACCACCAGAACATCACATTTGGTCATCGTCATTCTCCCGGTGCACCCGGCGGGTTCGGCATTTTCATGCCCCATTGCACGCCCAGCACCACGTCCATTCCCGCGGCACCGCTGCCATCGCTGGCCTTCAACTGGTCGCCATCGGTCCAATGCTCCACTTCGTGGCCGTAAGGGTCGGACCAATAGTCGAACACCTGGCTGCCAAGGATGTGGCGGCCGATGCCCCAGTTGGCCTTGTGCCCTTTGGATGCAAGGTAATCATGGCCGACCATAAGATCATCAACACCGGCAGCTTCGAAGGCTGCGTGCATGAATCCAGCCGGGCCGCCGGTCTGGAAGCATACGATCATGTGATGGTCGGTCGGCTCTTCGCCGCGATCGGCGCGCATGAAGGCTCCGATTGCGACACCGGGGGCAGGCTGCACCTCATCCGATGTCAGCACGCCGAAGCGATCCTTGTACCATTTTTCCGAAGTCCTGAAGTCGCTTACATTGATGACGACATGACCAAGGCGCTGGACCGTGGAAGGGCGCGTGGACGATCGCCTGAAAGTGGAAATGCGGCTGAGGCGCTTGCTACCCTCATTCCACGGCAGAGGATCCTCGGCAGCCAGCGGTTCGGCCATGTCCTGACCGGCCACCACGTCAACCTCGACCCCGTCGGGATCGACGAGACGAACGAAGCTTCCGCCGCCAGGCGCAGCACTGGCCTGGATTTCTGCGCCATCATGGCTGGCAATCGCGGCCAGATCTTCCATGTCCCTTGCCCAGACACCGAAACCCAGAAAGGCCGGTTCGCCCTGCGTCAGGACGTAGCAATAGGGTGCCGGGCCAGCCGCACGGAAATAGATGGCACCTTCGCTTTCACCCGTCTCGATCAACCCGAAATCCTTGAGAAAGGCTCGTTGCAGGTCAATATCCGGCACAGCAAAGCGCACATAGCAAACGTCTACAGCCTTTATAACACTCACGATTTCTCTCCCAGATTCTCAAGCAGCTCAACTGCTTGATGCGCCAACGCGCTGGCTTCTTCATGCTCAATCCCCAGTCCGCGAAGTAGAACGCTCCCCATTTCCTCGACTACTTGTTCCAGCGGGATCCCCCCCCTGTCACCACCCACGAAATCGACTGCGGTCCCAATCAGTCCCAGTACGGAGAGCACGCCGCACTCGACCGAAATCCCGCTGAACCGCCCAGAATCGAGCCCTTGCCTGATGTCATGCGTAAGGCCTGCGTTGAGCGGCGCGGCAATGTTCACCTTGCGCGATGTGAGCGTAAGCAGGGCACCCAGGCGATCCGGATGAACCGTCACATATTGAATCAGCACCGCAAGCGCCCGGACAACGCGAAGGGCACTGTCCTCGACATCCTGGTTAGCGACAAAGACATGGTGCTCGCAATCACCTTGCACAAGCTCGACTATAGCGTCGGCCAGGCTCTCCTTATCGCTGAAATGATTATAGAAACTACCCTTAGCCACATTAGCCGCATCGACAATCTCATCAATTGAGACGCCTTCTTTCGACCTCGAGGCAAACAGCCGCTGCCCGGCATCCATAATCGCTGCTCGTGTTCGCACGCGCCTGCGATCAACGCGGGGCGACCGAGTATGTCGCAACTCACTCATCAACAAAATTCCTCTCACACCTTTTTGACTAGACAGTCATAATTGAACGATATAGTCAACGTCAGACAAAGGGAATGATAAAAATTCCTTGCATGGGAGGGAACGTGTCCAACTCTGTTATAATCAGCTGTGCTATTACGGGCTCGCTGCACGTGCCCAGCATGTCACCCCATCTGCCGATTACACCGGACCAGATCGCCAGCGAATCCATCGCCGCAGCAGAGGCTGGCGCAGCAATCCTGCATCTCCACGCCCGCAACGCTGAAGACGGGCGCCCAACACCCGATGTGGAGGTGTTTCGCCAGTTTCTGCCGCGGATCAAGCAATCCACCAATGCGGTTGTCAACATCAGCACGGGCGGCGCTCCGGGAATGACCATGGATCAGCGCCTGGCGGCTGCGGAATGGGCCAGCCCGGAGATGACATCGCTCAATATGGGTTCCATGAATGTGGGCCTGTTTCCGGCGCTGTCGCGAATGAAGGATTTCAAGCACGAGTGGGAACCGCAATTCCTGGAGTCATCGCGCGACCTGGTGTTCAAGAACACGTTCAAGGACATTACCGAAATCCTCGAAAGGCTGGGCAAGGGCCATGGGTCGCGCTTCGAGTTCGAATGCTACGATGTCGGCCACCTCTATAATCTTGCCTACTTCGTCGACCAGAAGATTTATGAGCCGCCGCTGTTCATCCAGTTCTGCCTTGGCATCCTGGGCGGAATCGGGGCTGATGCCGATCATCTGCTGCACATGGTGCGCACGGCGCAGCGTCTGTTCGGCAGCGATATGGAATGGTCCGTGCTCGCCGCCGGACAGCATCAAATGCCGATGGCGACGCAAAGCGCTCTGCTGGGCGGCAATGCCCGCGTAGGGCTGGAAGACAGCCTGCGGATCGCCAGGGGAGAACTGGCCACCTCCAACGCGCAGCAAGTGGAAAAGCTCAAGCGCATTCTTTCCGAACTCGGCTTTTCCATCGCCACGCCGGACGAGGCACGCGAGAGGTTGCAGCTCAAAGGCTCGGATCGGACAAATTTCTAGAACGCAAGCACTCGCCGCACCTTGCGGCGATCAATAAATCAGGATTCAAGGTTAAGGCGACGGTTTGCAACATGCTCCATACGTTGAGGTATGCACTGGAGTGGAATGTGTATCACGGGTGACGTGAAACACTGAATATCGCGCTGCCCGCCAGAACAAGAATAATAAGCTAATACGGAGAGGATCTCATGAACCGCAATTTTTTCGGAGCCAGTGCTCTGGCGATCGCCCTGTGTCATCCCGCAGCCGCTCTGGCGCAATCGGAAGGTGAGGCAAGTCAAGCCGGGGAATCGGCTTCTTCCGCAGGCCTGGACGCGATTGTCGTCACCGCGCAGCGTCGGGAGGAAAACCTTCAGGACGCAGCACTAGCCGTAAGCGTTGTAGGCGGCGATGCCCTGACCAATGCGGGCGTTACGCAGCCGCAGGATCTTGCCAGCGTCGTTCCCGCTCTCAAGCTAAATGCGGCAGGCGGAGCCGGAACCCAGGTGACCATTCGCGGCGTCGGCAGTTTTGCTGGCAATGCCTATGCAGAATCCGGTGTCGCCATCAACCTGGACGGGGTCTATCTCGCTCGCGCTGCTAGCCCCAACGGGGTATTCTACGATCTGTCCCGTGTAGAAGTTCTCAAAGGGCCGCAAGGAACGCTGTATGGGCGCAACGCGACAGCTGGCGCAATCAATATCATTACCAATCGACCCGTTCACGATCTCGAATTCTCGGGTAATCTGGAGATCGGAAACTACGATCGCTATCGCGGCGAGTTGGCGGTAAACCTTCCTGTGTCCGACATGGCGGCATTGCGCGTTTCGGGAATGATCTCGCGGCGTGACGGATATTACTCGGACGGATATGCAGACGACCGGACGGATGCAGTGCGGGCGCAACTGCTGCTGGATTCCGGCGGACCCTTCAGCGTGCTGCTCGCAGCCGATTATGCCTCAATAGGCGGTCAGGGCTCGACCGGCGTTTTCTCAACCGGCGAAAACACCTACCTCTCGCCCGATCCGCGCCTCGGACCGAGCCGCGATGGGTCGAACCAGTTGCTCCAAAACGTGTCCAACCTGATTACGATGGGCGGCAATCCAAACTTGCTTCCTCCCCTGCTTGACGACGGGTTCGTCGATCTGGAAAACTGGGGCGTCAGTGCCACGATCAGCGCCGAACTGGGTGCTGTCGATCTCACCGTGATCCCGGCCTATCGCCGCAGTTCCTTCGACTATCTCCACTATAATGCCGGCTTCCCCGTAGCGTCGGAAGAACTCTCCAGGACCACCTCTCTGGAAGTGCGACTCGCTTCCAGCGACTCCGGTGCCAGGCTGCAATGGATCGTGGGCGGCTTCTATTTCAATGAAGACCTCGATTTCAGCCTCCGGCCCGATCAGGGAGTGGCCTTTGGCGATACCAATCCTGCCTTGACTACCCGAAGCTTGGCGGCCTTCGGAGAACTGACATTCTCGCTGACGGACAAGCTGCGCCTTACCGGGGGAATTCGCTACACCAATGAAAACAAGCAACAAGGCGGTCGCCTTGGCGCGCGCGTACCTCCCGCAGATCCGACCGCTCCGCTGATCTACTTTCCGCTGACGGGAGACAATACCTTCGAGAACGTCACGTTCAAAGCAGGTGTTGAATACGATGCGGGACCAGAATCCCTAATTTATGCCGACGTCAGGACAGGCTTCAAGGCTGGTGGCTATTTTGCTTCCGCTTTTGACAATGTCTATGAGCCCGAGAGGCTCACTGCCTTCACACTGGGCTCCAAGAACAGGTTTGTCGGCAACAGCCTGCAAGTGAACCTCGAAGCCTTCTACTGGATTTATCGCGACAAGCAGATTTCCCACATCGGCCCGGTCAACCCGGCCGGGTTCAACCTGATTACGGAAAATGCTGACAGGGCCGAGATTTACGGGCTGGAAGCAGAAGTCCTATTCCAACCTACCGATGCGGACAGACTTTCGGCCAACTTCCAGTATCTCCATACCAACTACAATCGTTTCACTTACACCCAAACGACCCTGACCGGTCCGCCCCAGACCGCATGCGCGACTTCGCCCATCGATGCGACATCGGTTCTGGTCGACTGTTCGGGCCGGGAACTGCCGCGTTCGCCGGAATTGACGATCGGTGCATCCTACGAGCACACGTTCTTCCTTGGTGATGGCTCTGAATTGGCGGCAAAGCTCCAGACCAGGATCGAAACCAGCTCGGTTCTCGGCGAGGAATATCTGGCGGGCCAGTACCAAGGCAGCTATATGCTTTCCGGTGCCAGCCTGACCTGGCGCGATGCCGATGACCGGTTCTTTGTCACTGCCTTCGTCGACAATATCGAGGACGAGGTCGTCAAGGTCGCTTCCTTTATTCAGCCAGTTGTCGGCTTGCCGTTGGTAACACTCGCCTCTCCGCGAACCTACGGCGTAAGGGTCGGCTTCGATTTCTGACGTTGTGAGCCGGACCGGAAACGGGGAACGGCAGGAATTGCGGACCCGGCTGCAAAGCTGCGGTCCGCTTTTCTTTGCGGGGCAAGGAAATGCAGGCAAACCCCTCAGAGCCCCGCTGCCAAGAACCAAGGAGGGACGCAGATGAAAATCAATACTACCAGACGCAAATTCCTGGGCGCATCCTCGCTCGTACCGCTCACCTGTCTGTCCGGTCCGGTGACCGCAGCCAAGCAATCCCCCCGTAAACCCAACATACTGTTCATCATGGCCGACGATCTGGGCTATGCCGATCTTTCCTGTTACGGGCGCCGCGACTATCAGACCCCTCGCATTGACCGGCTGGCCGAGGATGGGCTGCGCTTCACCAGCGCCTATGCCAATAGTGCAGTCTGCTCTGCCACCCGCACCGCCCTGATGACCGGCAATTACCAATATCGCTATTCCGTGGGGCTGGAAGAGCCGCTGGCCTTTGGCAATATCGGTCTTGAACCTTCGCTGCCCACGCTATCCTCGCTGTTGCAGGAGCATGGATATTCCACCATGCTTATCGGCAAGTGGCATCTGGGTCGGCTGCCAGATTACGGACCGCTGCAAAGCGGCTACGATCACTTCTGGGGTTTCCGCAACGGTGGCATTGACTACTTCTCGCACAGCGCCGGCGGCAATCACGATCTTTGGGACGGTGACACCTCGGTTTACCAGACCGGGTACCTGACCGATCTGCTGGGCGACCGGGCGGTTTCGACGCTGCAGCAGCTTGGTCAATCGAGTCGTCCATTCCTGATGAGCCTGCATTTCAGCGCGCCACACTGGCCATGGGAGGGGCTCGACAGTGAAGAGGAATCGGCCCGCCTTTCAGCGAGTTCAAACCCCCTGACTCTTGCCCATTTCGATGGCGGCAGCATGGCGATCTATGCCGAGATGGTCGAACGGCTCGACTATCAGGTTGGCCGCGTGCTGGACGAACTGGTGCGGCAGGGGCTGGATGAAAACACCATCGTCATATTCACCAGCGACAACGGTGGGGAGCGCTTTTCAGACACCTATCCCTTCACTGGTCGCAAGACAGAATTGCTGGAAGGCGGACTGCGCATTCCGGCGATCGTGAAATGGCCGGGCAAGGCCGCTCCGAAAACCACCAGCGACACGCCGGTAATGACGATGGACTGGCTGCCCACTTTTCTCAGCGCGGCCGGTATCGAAGCTCCCGACGGAGTTTCATTCGACGGCACCGATATCGGCCCGGTCATCGCTCAGGATGGATCGATAGCCGATCGCACGCTGTTCTGGCGTTACAAGAATCTTGACCAGCGCGCCGTACGCGATGGCAACTGGAAGTATCTGCGGATCGCCGGTAACGAATTCCTGTTCGATATCGCAGCCGATCCTATGGAGAGAGCCAACCTGAAAGACCGACGACCAGAAATTTTCGCGCGATTGAAGGCAGAATACGAAGCATGGGATGCCGATATGCTGCCGTTCAACCCGAACTCCTTCACGCACGGCTTCAATGGCAGCGAGCTAGCCGATCATTTCGGATTGCCCGCCGAAGATACGCTGATTCCGCCTGCGACGGAATAGGGCCTCATCGGCATTGTCGTGATGAAGAAGGTTGCGGGGCCGAGGGGCTTCAGGGCTTCACAATGAGACGCCCGGAATTGCGACCTTCATAAAGGTAACGTATTGCGCCGGGCGCTTCATCGAGGCCTTCGATGACCTCATGCTGGGCGGTCAGTCGCCCGTCAGCGATCAGTCCCTTCATCTCCGTGAAGGCCTGATCGAACACATCGCGGTGATCGAAGACGATAAATCCTCTCCAGGTCAGGCGCTTGGTCAACAGGTCGCGCTCCTTGCGCGGACCGGTTGGTACCGGATCCCAGCTGGCAACCGCAGCAGTGCCGCATTGGACAACACGCGCACCGATGTTCAAACTGGGAAATGCTGCATCGGCAATAGCGCCAGCCGTATTGTCAAAAAACAGGTCGATCCCGTCAGGGCAGGCGCTGGCGATCCGGGCCGCCAGATCACCCGGAGCGCGATAGTTCAGCGCCTCGTCATAGCCGAACATGGCGGTCGACAGGGCGACCTTTTCGTCTCCGCCTGTCAGGCCAACAGGCCGCGCACCGGCAATGGCAGCCAACTGCCCGGCAATGCTTCCAACCCCGCCGGCGCAGGTCGACACGAGCACGGTATCGCCTTTCTTCACGCCGCCAAGGTGTTTCAGCCCTACCCATGCCGTCAGGCCATTCAACCCGAGCGCAGAGAGCCAGTATTCGGCAGGTGCCGCATCGAGATCGAGCTTCCAGTAAATCGCCTGCGCCGGAACTGCGGCAACTTGGCACCAGCCCAGCCAGCCATAGACCATTTCACCCGCAGCATAGTCGGCCACATTACTCTCAAGCACCCGGCCAACGCCCAGGGCGCGCATGATCTCGCCCGTGGCAACGGTCAGGTAGTTCTTCTCGGAACTGAGCCAGCCCCGCATCGCCGGATCAACGGTGGTGTAGATCACCTCGATCAGGCATCCGTCAGCCGGGCATTGCGGGACCGCAGCATCCTCGATCGAGAATATCTCCGGCCCGGGAATCCCGTCACTTCTTTCGATGACACGGACGACCTTGTTGGTCATCGCCTGCCCCGGCATAAGGAATGACAAGCTCCGCGCAGGTTCGGCTGCATCAGCTCAGCTTTCGGCCACGATCCGGTTCGAGATCTTGCCGAGCTTCTCGATCTCGACCGTGCAGAGCTGGCCATCCTTCAGCCAGTTCTGATCGACCGCGGCAACACCCGACGGCGTACCTGTTGCAATGATATCTCCCGGATACAAGGTCATGACCTCGGTCAGATACTCGATTTGCTGGGGGATCTTGTGGATCAGATCATTGGTACGCGCATCCTGGCGAACAACACCGTCAACCGTCAACGTAATCGCGAGATCTTCGGGATTGTCGATTTCGTCAGCGGTGGTGATCCATGGGCCGATCGGTCCATGGGTGTCGAACGATTTACCGAGCGTGTAGGTGGGCGAACGGAATTGCCACTCGCGCACACTGACATCGTTGCTGACCATGTATCCGGCAATCACTCCATGCGCGTTTGCAGCCGAGACATTCCGGCACTTCTTGCCGATGACATAGGCAAGCTCTGCCTCGTAGTCCAAAGTGTCAGAGCACTTGTAAAGGATCACATCGTCAACCGGGCCGCTGATGCAGCTGACCTGCTTGTTGAACCACAGCTGGCTGGTCGGCACCGGGTGGCCGGCCGCCGCCGCCTCATCGGCATGCGCCTGATAGTTCATTCCGATCGCGAGATACTTTTGCGGGTCGTCAATGGGCGCCTCCAGCCGCACGGCGGAGAGCGTAAAGGCAGGCCCGTCGCAGGCTTCAAGCCGGGCGCGCAGGCGATCGAGATCGCCCAGAAGATCGCGCATGGACGAGCCCACACCCTCTACACCGCTCAGATCGATGACCTCATCGCCAACGACCTTGCCGATACGTGTTACCCCGCCTTCGCTGAAGCGCGCCAGTTTCATAGTCCCGTTTCCTTTTCGATCTGAATGCGAAGTTGATCGCAATAATCCCGCCTTTTGGTCTAGCTTCGGGGAAGCCCGCTGTCACCCAAAAAATATATTTTCAAACCGCTCTAATTGCTTGACTTCATCGATCACTCACGTGCAGGCATGAGCGCCTTCAAGACAAATATATCCTACTGTTTATGAGCGCTTTACGCTTCGTTCGAGGCGAAACCAGCCTGACCGCGGACTGAATGATTTGCAGATACCGTGAAATAGTATATTTCTGCTCACGGTCGATCGCTCGAAACCGGATCACCGTTCCGATCACGCTGTGCCGATTGAGGACTAATGTACCTTCGCGACGATGAATCCTCGATACGCAGCAATGCCAGCCGCGCCTATGTGATCATGCGCGAACAAATAATTCGCAACGAGGTCCCGCCGGGCAAGAAGCTGAACATCGCCGTCTTGGCAGCCGAACTGGCTGTAAGCCCCGGCGCAATGAGAGAGGCGCTTTCGCGGCTGACAGCGGACAACCTGGTGCTGGCGAAGGACCAGCGCGGGTTTAGCGTCCCGCCAATTTCGATGGACGAGCTTGAGGATATCACGCAAGTCAGGATCATGATCGAGACTTCGGCTCTCGAACAATCGATGGCCAATGCCGAGACACGGTGGTTGGAAGAAATTCGCCGGGCGTTCAAGGATCTCAAGTACGCGGTCGAGCCGGATGGTCAATTGGCCGATGCGCATGCGGCATTTCACGAGGCGCTTGTCGGCAGATGCGGCAGTCCCACACTCAAACGGTTGCGCGCATCGCTTTACCTCGCTTCGGAAAGGTATCGCTGTTTTGCTCGATATAAGGCGACCACCCGGCGCGATGCCGATGCTGAGCATCGCGCTATCCTCGATGCGGTTCTGCAAGGTGATACGAACAGCGCGAAGGCGCTCCTCGCAGATCACATCCGCAGAACAAGCCTGTTCGTCAGGGAAGCTCTTGCCAGCGAGGCAAATGCCCCTGCCCCGACATCAAACGCAAATTCCTTGCCCAGACGAAAGCCCGCCTCATGAATACTGTTCACCATTATCTGGAAGTGAATGCCTGCCGGATCCATGTCGTTGAAGCCGGTGCGGGGCCAGCGGTGCTGCTGTGCCATGGGTTTCCGGAATATTGGCGCAGCTGGCGAAAGCAGATCCCCGCGCTTGTCGATGCGGGATACCGCGTGCTGGCGTTCGACATGCGTGGCCACGGGGAGTCAGACGCACCAGCCGAGCTGGATCGATATTCGGTGGCAGAGACGGTGGGCGATGTTATCGGCGTGATGGACGCGCTGGCGATCGGCCGCGCCGCCATAGTGGGCCACGATGCCGGCACCACAACGGCCTATCACGCCGCACTGATGCGGCCCGACCGTATTCGCGGCGTCATGGGACTATCGGTCCCCTATATTCCGCGCGGACCGCATAGCCTGATCGGCGCGCTGCGCGCTTCCATGCCACCCGAATTCTACATGCTGTACTTTCAGGAAGAAGGCCGCGGCGAGGCCGATCTCGGCGCTGATCCCAGAAAGACCCTGGAGCGACTGTTCTTTGCCAATTCAGGCGAATATGCGGATGCCCCGATCATGATGATGGCGAAGCCCGGCGGTGGCCTGGTGGAAAATCTTCCCTCTCCGCCCCAACCCATGGGCTTTATCGATGAGGAGGAACTGCAAGCCTATTGCGATCTATACGCCACAACGGGGTTTCGCGGCGGGCTAAACGGTTATCGCGTCTTCGACCTCAACTGGCAGATCACTGCTCCGTGGCACGATGCGCCCTTGCCGGTTCCCAACGCCTTTGTCGGAGGAACGCTCGATACGGTGCTGCATTTCCCGGGCTTCAGGGAAGCTGCAGAGCGGATGGATCGGGCTACTTTCATTGACGGTGCTGGCCACTGGATCCATGCCGAGTACCCGGAAAGGGTCAATAATGCACTCATGGATTTCTTGGCTACGCTTTCGGATTGACGAAGAGTGAAGCTTTCTGAAACCGCAAATTGCTTCTGGGGACAGTGAGACATCACTTCCCCTTTGCATGTATCCAAGTTTGAAGAATGTCTTCGCGCCAAGCAACGGAATGACCACCAAGTTTGACCGGTTTTGGAAACCTCCCCTCGGCCATCCATCGATAGATCGTCGAACGCCCAAGGCCCGTGCGATGCTGGACCTCCTTGATGCGAATGAGGCGGACGGGCCGTCCGGCACAATTTACTTCGGGATCGGAATTTTCAGTCATCTTCTTTCTCCCGCTGACCCGAAAGGAAGTTTTCAAGAAATCGATCCTTTCGTTCAAGCTCCATTATGTGGTCGGACAGAAGTCTTGCCACCCTGTTCGCAGTTCCCTTTGCCCAGCGTGGCTTCACATGACCTACGTTGTCTCCCAGCGATCGCTGCAATGCTCGCGGGAACTCGGCGCTGAACTCTTCGAAGAATTCAGCCAGGTCTGATTGCAGCCAGTCAATTGCCTGACCCTCCCCGCAAACCAGGAACAGCAGGAGCTGTGCTCGCGGTGCCGTCTGACTCGCTTCCATTATGCGCAATGCTTCGCCCAATGTCGCCGACCGGTCGCCTTGCAGCACACGCCGCAGCGCATCCTTGTGAAGCCGCGCATCGGCAGCGACATCGCACCGGGCGCGCCCGCTCGCTTCCACAGCTGCAGTCAGCAATTGCGCCAGCGCTGCGCGAATCCGTTCCTCTGAATATTTTGCGTCGTCAGCCATGGACGAATCCTTTCCGTATTTTCTCAACATTCAACTCGAGACCTACGGCGAAGGACGAATGTAGGAAATAAAAAAGAACATATAAGGAACATAAAGGAAGAGGCGAATCGCTTCTGGCTTATGATTCGCGCAGAATCAGGTCGCCCAATCGCAAAATCCGGCAGCCTTTGCGCAGAATCCGGCCACCACTGCGCGAGATCCGGTCCTCGGGGCGCAAAATCCCGCTGTATCCGCGCGAATTGTCGCTTTTTGCTTAGTCGGACGCCGCAAAGGCGTCCCGTCCCATTTCCTACATCACCCCCCGCGTTGAAGGAAAGAACATACAGCGAACGACGTGCTCGCTGTAGTCGATCAACCAACCGGAGTTTTCCTTCATGACCACCAAGACCCTGACCCGTTCGGCCCCGCGGATGCGCGACTACATGGCGCCTGCGGTGCTGGCGCTTGCGATCGCTGGCGCTGCCTATGCCGGCGCCGACACGACTTTCGATCCGGCGCTCACCATGTTCACCGACTTCCTCGAGGGTTCGGGCGGCAAGATCATCACCGTACTCTCGCTGGCAGGCGGACTGATTGCCCTCGCCTCTGGACGTTTCGCGCTCGGCCAGGTGGCCGTACCCGTCGGCGTCGGGATCGGTGTCGGCACCGGCGTGCCGATCGTCACCTCTGTCGTGACCGCGGTCATCTGACGCGTTCCTCGCGGCTCACGACAGGGAGGGCGGCATGGCCGACAGGTATATTGTTCCACGGCGGCTCGACGATCCGGAGCTTATCGGTTTCTGGACCGTGGACGAGTTTGCGGGGATGCTGATCCCCTTCGCCTGGGGCATCCTTACGCAGCACATCATCATCGGCACAGGCCTTTCGGTCATTGCCTGGTTCGGCCTGCGGAAGGCGAAGTCAGGTAACAAGGGCGCGAGACTGGTGCATGCTGCCTACTGGTACCTGCCGGGGTCATTCCTCGGGCTCAAAGCCACGCCGCCCTCCCATTGTCGCCTGCTCGCAGGCTGAGGGGAGGATTACCCATGCAATCCGAATTCGCGCACGAACAGGCCCAGCGCCATCTTGCCCAGCGCAACCGCTTTGCCGCGCTGGCCGGCGTGCTCGGCGTCACAAGCCTCATCGGCATCGGCGCCACCGTCACCGGCGATGAGACGATCGTGCTGGTGCCGATCACTGCCGAGACGCTTACTGTCTCGAGCGGCGGTGTGGATGCGCACTACCTCGAGCTCGTCACACGCGACACGGCGCTGATGCTCTTGAACCGCGCGCCCGAAAGCCTCGACTACTGGATGGAGCAGATCCTGAAAGTCGCCGATCCGGCAGCCCATGGCCGCCTCAAGGCCGAGCTGGTCGCCATCGTCGAGGAGCAACGTGGCTCGGACATCAGCCAGGCCTTCGTGATCCGTACAATGGAGGTCGACACCAAGGCCCTGACCTCGACCGTCAGCGGCACGCTCAAGACATTTGTCGGCGCGCAGGTGATCGCGAGCCAGGAGCGCAGCTTCACATTCCGCTGGTCAAGGCGCGGCCTCAGCCTCGCGCTGACCGGCTTCGAACAGAATTCAACTCCAGAGGACCAGGACCAATGAACCTCCTCAGCAATCCCGCATCCGCCGCGCTTGCCGCAACGGGCCTCGCAATGTTCAGCGTGGGCGCACAGCAGCGCCGCGATGTCGCCTTGAAGCTCGCGGGCCTGACCGCGCTCGGCCTCGCGCTCGTGCCGACACCGGCGCTCGCCGACCAGTTCATCGAGGCGAGCGATGGCTCGACGATCGATTGCGAACTGGCGCGCGGCGAGCTCACCCGCATCTCGCTTATCGAGGACGGCTTTGCCAATGTCTCGAAGATCGCCAGCGGCTTTCCCTATAATGATTTCCAGGTGACGCACGAGCCGGTGCGCGGCGACATCTACATCTCGGTCCCGCCGCAATATGCCTCGGACCGGATCAGCTTCTTCGCCACCAGCCAGGCTGGCCATGTCTACAAGTTCGCCTGCCGCCTCAGTGGAAGCGAAGCGACCCAGCTGTTCATCACCAATCCCGCGCTTGCGCGCAGCGAAGCCGAGGAATGGCAGGCGGGCG
>CENV01015971.1_pt1 | contig 40175 bp, 34 predicted proteins | sample 530231 | NCBI WGS metagenome assembly CENV01 (sample SAMEA2619815, study PRJEB7988) | marine metagenome | biome: marine biome (ENVO:00000447); feature: surface water layer (ENVO:00002042); material: "saline water (ENVO:00002010), including plankton (ENVO:xxxxxxxx)" | depth 5 m
TTTCATAGGCGCCGGACCCGGCGCGGCAGATCTCATAACCGTACGCGGGCGCGATCTCCTAAGCCGTTGTCCCGTCTGCCTTTATGCCGGTTCCATCGTCCCAAAAGACCTGCTCGATTGGTGCCCCAAAGACGCCCGTCTTGTCGATACCGCCCCCCTCTCGCTCGATGAGATCGAAGCCGAATATCTCGCCGCCCACGCCGCCGGTCTCGACGTCGCCCGACTTCATTCGGGCGATCTTTCCATGTGGAGCGCGGTCGCCGAACAGATCCGGCGCCTTGAGGCGCATTCCATCCCCTACACCCTCACGCCCGGCGTTCCGGCCTTTGCCGCCGCAGCAGCAGCGCTGGGGCAGGAATTGACCAAGCCCGCGCTCGCGCAAAGTCTTGTTCTGACCCGGGTTTCCGGCCGCGCCTCTGCGATGCCGGAGCGGGAAACGCTTGCCAATTTCGGCGCCAGCGGCGCCACCCTCGCCATCCATCTGGCCATCCATGCGCTCGATGACATCGTTGCCGAACTTACCCCGCTTTACGGCGCCGATTGCCCGGTTGCCATCGTCGTCTGGGCGAGTTGGGATTCCGAAAGAATTGTCCGGGGCACGCTGGGCGATATTGCCGGCAAGGTTGCCACCGACCCCATAGAGCGGACGGCGATCATTTTCGTTGGCCAAACCCTTGCCGCAGAAGGATTTTCCGACAGCGCACTCTATGATCCGGCCTATCAGCGCCGGTTCAGGGGACGGGACTGACCGACAACGCGTCCACGGCGTCGTGATGGCTCAGGAAAACCCTGCCGTTGAGATGGTCGAGGAAATCGGAGCGTTTGAGCCGATCCATCACCGGCCCCTTGACCTCGGAAAGGTTGAGGCCAATGCTTTGTTCCTTGAGGCGAATATTGATCGCTTCGAGGCTTTCAAGCGCCGACATGTCGATTGCATTGACCGCCGGACACATCAAGATGACCTGCGTTATGCCCGGTCTGCCGGAAATCTCGCGTGCAATCCGCTCTTCGAGATAGCGCGCATTGGCAAAATAGAGGCTCTCATCGACCCGCAGCGCCAGAATATGCGGATCGGTCCGAACGTCATGGCGGTTGATATTGCGGAAATGCTCGGTTCCCGGTACCCGGCCAACAATCGCCATATGAGGACGCGAACTGCGGTAGAAAAACACCAGCACCGAGGCCGCAACACCAAGGGAGATACCGGTTTCCACTCCGAAGATCAGTGTCCCTGCAAGGGTTGTCGCAACGGCTGCAAAATCGGCTTTTGAATAGCTCCAGGATTTTTTCAGGATCGAGAAATCGACCAGCGCCAGCACCGCCACGACAATCGTCGCAGCTAGCGTCGCCTTGGGCAAGAGTGCCAGAAACGGGGTTAGCAAGAGCGTTGCAAGGGCAATTCCGACAGCGGTGAACATTCCAGCCGCCGGGGTTGCCGCCCCGGCGTCGTGGTTGACCACCGAGCGCGCAAAGCCGCCGGTCACCGGAAATCCCGAACCGAAGGCCGATGCGATATTGGCTGCGCCAAGCCCCACAAGTTCCTGATCGGGATCGATGCGCTCGCGTTTTTTGGCGGCAAGGGTCTGGGCTACCGAAATCGACTCCACGAAACCGACAATTGAAATGATAAAGGCAGGAACGATCAGGGCGCTGACAATATCGAGATCAAGATCGGGAAGCGACAACAAGGGGATGCCCTGCGGCACGTCGCCGACCAGAGCCACCCCTTTTGTACCGAGATCGAAGGCCGCGGAGGCGGCAATGGCCAGCAGTACAACAACCACGGGCGCGGCCCGAACGGCAAGAGTAGCGATTGTCGAAGGCAGACCCACCGAAACCAGCGTCCCCTTCATGCCCGTCCGCACCCAGACCAAGGCTGCAAGCGAAGCCGCGCCCACCGCAAATGTATAGGGATTGAACTGTTCAAGATGCCCGGCAAGAGAGGCCAGCAATTCGGGCATGGCATGGCCCGTGCTGGAAATGCCAAGCAGACCCCCGACCTGGCTCGTCGCAATGATCAGGCCCGACGCGGTGATGAAGCCGGAGATCACCGGATGAGAGAGGAAATTGGCGATAAAGCCCAAACGGAATAGTCCCATAAGGGTAAGGATGCCGCCAGAGAGCAGAGCGAGCACTATGGCTGCACTGGCATAATCGGCAGTTCCTTCCTGTGCGATGCGCCCGATGGCCGCCGCCGTCATTAGCGAGACGACGGCGACAGGGCCGACGGCCAGCGATGTCGAAGAGCCGAAAACGCCATAGGCCACAAGCGGCAGGATGGAGGCATAGAGCCCGACTTCCGGCGGCAATCCGGCCAGCAGCGCGTAAGCAAGCGATTGTGGGATCAGCATGATCGTAACGATCACCGCAGCCAGAAAATCACGACCGAACTTGTCCCGCGAATACTGCCTGCCCCAATTGAGAATGGGGACGTATCTTTCAACCATGTCCAAGCGCCCTATTGGTCGAGCGTAGCGTAAAGACTGCCGGCACGGGCACCCGAGCGGCAATAGCCAAGAACCGGCCCCTCGATATTGGCCATTGCCTCGTGAAAGCGAATGATCTGGCCCTCCGTCAGTGGGCCGGATACCGGTACGTGAAAGGCCACAAGTCCTGCGGTTCGCGCGGCGGCCTCGATCTGGGCAAAGCTTGGCTGACCCGGCTCTTCCTCATCGGGACGAGCGCAAACGATGCCTACAAACCCCATATCCTTGAGCGCTTCGATGTCGGCGGGCATAATCTGGCCCGTGATTGAAAAACGGTCGTCTATCTTCTTGATGTTCATGGAAATTACCTCGCGGTCTGGGGTTCACGGTTGGTCAGAAACTGGCGCGCGCTGCGCGCCAGCACGATGCCGCCAATCATCGCGGCAACGAAAATGAAGGCGTCGGGCTCTCCGAGGCCAAGCGCCGGAATCGAGCCTCCGGGACAAAACCCCGTAATTCCCCAGCCAATGCCGAAGATCGCCGAGCCGGCCACCAGTGGCAGGTCGATCTCCCTTGACGTCGGCAGATGGAAGGTCTTGTCAAAGACTGGCGCGGGTCGCTTAAGGACGAAGAAGTATCCGATGGCGGTCACGGCCAGAGCGCCACCCATGACCAGAGCCAAGGACGGATCCCAACTACCGGCAAAGTCGAAGAAATTGAGAACCTTGGCTGGGTTGGCCATGCCCGAAACCGCGATCCCGGAGCCAAAGATCAGCCCGATAACGCCGGCAAAAACAATCCTGCGCATCACAGACCTCCGAGTATGTGGCGAATGACAAATACCGTCGCGGCGGTTGAGGCCATAAAAACGACGGTGGCCACGATTGAACGTGGCGAGAGACGGGCAATGCCGCAAACGCCGTGCCCCGAGGTGCAGCCAGAGCCGAAATAGACCCCGACGCCTACGATAAGCCCGCCGACAATCAGCCAGGGCGCGGGGACCGGGCTATGGAAACTGACGACATCGCCGAAAATGGCAACGATAGTGATCGGGGCGACAATGGCGCCGCCAAGAAATGCCGCCCGCCAACCCCAATCGGCGCCCATTGGGGGAATGACCGCGGAAAGAATGCCGGTCATGCCCGCAACGCGGCCGTGGAGCGCCATGAGCAGAACGGATGCCAGCCCGATCAGCGCCCCGCCAAACAGCGAGAGCAGTGGAGTGAATTCGGTCATCGAATATACCTTGATAGACTTAGGACAAAGGGAGGAAGATCATTGTGCATCCGGCCCGCAGAACAGGTCGTACATGGTGGACACGATTGCTTTTGCCCTGGGGTCGGCCAGCCGGTAAAAAACGGCCTTGCCGTCCTTGCGGCCCTCGATCATGCCGGCGCTGCGCAGTTCGGCGAGTTGCTGGGAAAGGCCGGGCTGCCGGATATCGAGCAGACCCTCGAGCTCACGCACGCTACGCTCACCCTCGACCAGCGCGCATACAACGAGCAGACGGTCCCGGTTCGCCAGTTTCTTGAGAAATGCGGTCGCTTCGTCGACCCTGCTCTTTATGACCCTCGTCTGGGAGGCGAGCTCTTGTGTCCCGGTTGTGATCACCATGGAGCCCCTCCCAACGCGTCGAGCGGGATCTTGAGATAGCGCCTGCCATTCGATTCAGGTTCGGGCAGCCGCCCGCCATTGGTATTGATCTGCAGGGCGTGCAGGATCAGTTTTGGCATGGGAAGGGTCTTGTCGCGAGCGTCCCGAACCGCCTTGAAAGCATCCATGGACTTGCATTTCGACATGTGAATGTTGGTGGCCTTCTGCTCTGCTACCGTCGATTCCCAGCGCGGTTCACGGCCACCGGGCTGGTAATCGTGGCCAGTAAAAATGCGGGTCTCCTCGGGCAGGGCCAGAATGGCCTGGATCGAATTCCAGAGCGCTTGCGAACTTCCGCCAGGAAAATCGGCCCGGGCCGTGCCACTATCGGGCATGAACAGTGTATCGTGAACAAAAGCGGCATCGCCGATCACATAGGTGATGGACGCCAATGTGTGTCCCGGTGAAAACATCACCCTTGCCGAAATGTTGCCGACAGTGAACTCTTCGCCATCGGCGAACAGCTTGTCCCACTGACTACCGTCGGCCCTGAAATCGGGCCAGTTATAGATACCCTTCCAGAGCTTCTGGACATCGACGACCTTTTCGCCAATTGCGGTTTTTACGCCGGTTTTTTCCTTGAGGTACTGGGCCGCAGAGAAATGATCGGCATGGGGGTGGGTGTCCAGTATCCATTCGAGCTCGTACCCCTTGCCCTCGATGAAGGCGAGCAATTTGTCGGCCTGAACGGTGCCTGTGCAGCCGGATTTTTCATCGTAGTCGAGAACCGGATCTATAATGGCGCACTTCCCGGTTTCCGGGTCGGCGACCACATACTGGATAGAAAATGTGCGCGGTTCAAAAAATCCGGTGACTTCGGGTCTTGCAGACATAGGCAGGTTTTCCTGGACGGTCAGATATCAACTGCCCTCCTAGATAATAATGATTGCATTTTTTTGCAAGCAAAAACTTGAAACTTAATGTTTCGGTCCGGTTCGCCTATTCAGCTGCCGCCGCCATCACCTTGTTGCGCCCCGCCGCCTTGGCAGAGTAAAGGGCGCCATCGGCGCGGCGAACCAGGCCCTCGGGCGTCGTTGGCCCTTTGGACAGATCGTATTCCGCCACACCGAGGCTGGCAGTAACCGCACCGCCTGGATCGTCGGCACTCGCCTCAGCAATTGCATTGCGAATGCGCTCAGCCACAGCCCGGGCGCCGGTCAGATCGGTATCAGGCAGGATGATTGCAAATTCTTCGCCGCCATACCGCGCGGCAAGGTCGGACGGGCGGAGCAGACTGGTCTTTATAGCGTTCGCCACCAAAATGAGGCAGCGATCTCCAGCCTGATGGCCGTACACGTCGTTGAAATGCTTGAAGCGATCCACATCGAGCAGAACAAGGCTGAGCGGCGTCCCGGCGCGTCCGCACCGCGCCATGTCGCGCTCCAGCACCTCATCGAACACCCGCCGATTGGCGAGTCCGGTCAGTGGGTCAGTCGATGCCTGCCGGGACAGATCGGCATTGGCTTCGAGGAGAGCGCGTTCTGCCAGTTTGAGATCCGTCACATCGGTAACAATGACAACTGCGGAATCATTGCTGGCTGGCTGGTTGCGCAGTTGAAGATAGGTGCCATTGAACAGTTCGACGGTCACCACATTGGGCACGCGAAGCAGGCTGCCGACCCGTTCGGCCCAACCCTCGATATCGTCTTCGGGAATACCGAGCTGTTCGCCTGCGCGTGCGCATTCGAGCAGGATTTCGTTGATGTGCCTGCCCGGCACGCGTGCATGCGCCGACCGCGGAAACGCGTCCCGATACTGGTCGTTGCAAAAGACGAGATACCCATTGCGATCAAACAGCGCGAGGCCGTCGCTCATTTCCGACATGGCCAGCGAGAGACGGTCGCGGCTTTCGGTCAGTTCGCGTTCGAGTTTTTTAACAGCCGTTGTATCGACGGTCATCCCCGCCAGCCCGACAATCCGGCCATCCTTGCCGGTCAGGGGGACCTTCGAGGTTTTGTACCAGCGCCACTGCCCGGAGTTGTCGACCACCTCTTCCTCAAAATCAAGCAGTGCGGTCCGGCTCTCCATGATGGCGTGTTCCTGCTCATGGAGTTCTTCAGCCCGCGCCCGATCGGTAGTATCGAAATCTGACCTGCCGATCATTTCCGCCGGCTCGGAATATCCATGGTGATGGGCCACCGCTTCGTTGACCGTGAGAAACCGACCATCGGAGTCCTTGACGTAGAGGAATTCAGGGGCCTGAGCGAGGGCGGCCCGCAGAATGGACCGGTCGTAGCCGGCCCGGCGGGCGGCAAGTATGGTGAACCCCATCATGAGGGTTGCCAAAAGCGTCAGGACCGTACCAGGCACAACAAGATCTCTGGCCTCCTCCAGGCTGACAACCCGTGTCAGCAGGAAAACAACCAGCAGCAAAAGCAGGGCCATGGCGGCGGCCAACAACACGATCCAGAACGGATTGGGCAAAGGAGAGCGCGCCGCTGAACGAACGCCAAGTCCCACAAGAGCGGCGGTACCCAGATGGAAAAAGGCCAGCCCGACCCCTGCCCCGCCTTCCAGCAGTCGGAACGCTCCGGACATGAGAATGGCAATGATGGCCACAACCGGGCCGCTAAAGAACGCACCGACCGCCACAACGCAGGTCCTGAGGTCGTAAACTACGCCCGGCACGATCTCGACGGTCAAAAGCATCGTGGAAACGGCTGCGCTGCCGACCAGAAGTCCGATGCACAGCTTGCGAATGATCCAACGCTGCTTGTCCAGCCAATCGGACGCCAGAGACCAAATGGAGGAAAACAGGGCGACGACCGCCAGGTTGGCAATGAGGGGTTGCCAGATTTCGGACACGCTACGCAGAAACCTCTCGGTCGTTGTCGGAGCCCCCGCAGTGATTATGCCCTACCCCGCTCTTCGTGCAACCGGCGTTATACAAATCGTTAAAATACCGGTTTTTACTGTGATCGACCGGAAAAATTCGGTACCGCTGCCACGCCCTTATGGCCATTCAACCGCCCTTCGGAGATTCCATGTTGCCCGGATTTTTCAAGCAGCACTTCTCATCCAGCCGGCTTAAGCGCCTGCGCGATTTCGTTTTCGCCGAGCAGGCGGTATTGATCGCCATCGGCATTGCCGCCGCTCTGGTCTTTGCGTTTCTCGAAGTCGCCGATGAAGTGAGTGATGGAGAAACCCACGAGATCGACATCGCCATTCTCGAGATATTCAGGGTTCCGGGCGACCCCAACCAGATGATCGGGTCATTCCAGTTTCAGGAGGCCGTGCGCGATATCACTGCACTCGGCAGCTTCTCGGTTCTGACGATCGTCGTTTCCAGCGTCGTGATCTATCTGCTGCTCACACGCCGTGCGGCTGCGGCGGTCCTCGTTGCCGGCGCGGTCATCAGCGGCGCGTTGCTTTCCGATCTGCTCAAGGAATTTTTCGACCGGCCCAGGCCAGAATTCTCGGCGGTGGCGGGGGAATTGTCGGCCAGTTTTCCCAGCGGGCACTCGATGATCTCCGCCGTAACCTATCTCACGCTCGGCGCGCTGCTGGCGCGACTATCGGAGCGATGGCGGGAAAAGATATTCTTTTACGGCGTCGCCATCGTTCTGACGATACTGGTCGGCACCTCCCGTGTCCTTCTGGGCGTTCACTACCCGAGCGACGTTGTCGCCGGTTGGGCGCTGGGGGCAGCATGGGCCCTCGCAGCAACCGCTCTCGCCTCCCTGCTTCGCCGCCGGGGTATCGTCTGACCTTGCTACCCAGTTTTACGGGCAAAAGTACCGTTTTTGCGAATCCGGTTCGGCGATTGCTTGCTGTTTGCCTGCACGCGAACTAGCGGTACTATCGATAAAAACAAAACCCTTCCGTGGGAGGAGGAGCGAAATGCGCGCGCTCGCTTTAGCTGTTCAGGCCATTGGTGGCTTGAACCGGCTCGTCGGCACCGTCGTTTCATGGCTGGCGGTTGGCGTTGTCGCCATCTGCTTTGCGGTGGTTGTCCAGCGATACATTTTCAATACGACCTTTCTGTGGATGCAGGACCTTTATGTCTGGCTGAGCGGTGCGATGTTCACGGCGATTGCCGGGTTCGCACTGTTCCGTGACGATCACGTCAGGGTGGATATCTTCTACCGGCCGGCCTCGACCAAACGGAAGGCCCTGCTCGACATCGTCGGTGTCGTCATCTTCCTGCTTCCGTTCATGTATGTCGTCTGGAACTGGGGCTGGATCTATGTCATGCGCTCCTGGAGCTTTTTCGAGGCATCCCAGAACATCGGTGGCATGCCTGGACTGTTTGTTCTCAAGACTTTCATTCTGGTTTTTGCTGCTCTGGTCGGATTGCAAGGAGTAGCGATGGTCGCGCGCGCCATCCTGGTGCTCGCCGACAAGGAAGACCTGCTTCCTCCGCTGTACCGCTACAAGGTCGAGACCGACGAGGAGACGCCAGTTGTCTAGCATTCTGATTGGTGAGGTTCTCGCGGGCCTCCTCTTTTTCGGCGTCATCGGCTTTCTGCTGCTGGGCTTTCCAGTAGCCTTCACGCTGGCGGGCACATCGCTGATCTTTGGCGTGATCGGGTATTTCTTCGGCGTGTTCGACTTCTCGAACATGGGTAACCTCATGGGCCGTTATATCGGCTACATGACCAATGAAGTGCTGGTGGCGGTACCGCTGTTTATCTTCATGGGCGTGATGCTTGAGAAGTCCAAGATTGCTGAGCAGCTACTGCTGACCATGGGCAAGCTGTTTGGCCGTCTTCGCGGCGGGCTCGGCATTTCGGTCATTGTCGTGGGCGCATTGCTGGCGGCCTCCACCGGTGTCGTGGGGGCAACAGTGGTCACCATGGGGCTCATATCGCTCCCGGCCATGCTGCGGGCGAAATATGACCCCAAGCTTGCTTCGGGCGTGATCTGCGCGTCCGGCACCCTGGGACAGATCATTCCGCCCTCGACGGTTTTGATCTTCATGGGCGACATGCTCTCATCGATCAATGCGCAGGTGCAGATGGAGCAGGGCAACTTTGCGCCCGTGCCCGTAACCGTGGGCGACCTTTTCGCCGGCGCGTTCATTCCCGGCCTGATGCTGGTCGGGCTCTACATCTGCTTTATGATCTACAAGGCGATCACCGAACCGGAAAGTTGCCCGGCAACTCCCATGACCGAGGAAGACCGCAAGGGCATCGTCAAGGATGTGGTCGTTGCGCTGGTCCCGCCCCTGCTTCTCATTCTTCTGGTGCTCGGCTCCATCCTCACCGGCATAGCCACGCCGACCGAGGCAGGCTCGGTGGGGGCTGTGGGCGCAACGATTCTGGCTGCGTTGCGCTGGCGGCTTTCATTCAGGGTTTTGCGCGATGCCGCCATGGCTACGGCAACAATCACCTCGATGATCTTCATTATCCTGTTTGGCGCTTCGGTCTTCTCCATCGTGTTCCGCGTCATGGGCGGCGACAATCTTGTGCACGAGTTCCTGGCCAATCTTCCGGGCGGAGCCATCGGGGCGATGATCGTTGTCATGCTTATCATGTTCGTGCTCGGGTTCATTCTCGACACGTTCGAGATCATCTTCATCATCATACCGATCACTGCGCCGATCCTTCTGGCGCTCGGCATAGATCCGATCTGGCTCGGTGTGATGGTGGGCGTGAACCTGCAGACCAGCTTCATGACGCCGCCTTTCGGGTTCTCTCTATTCTACTTGCGGGGGGTCGCGCCAAGCAGGGTGACGACCGGCATGATCTATCGCGGTGCACTTCCCTTCGTGGCGCTGCAAATTTTGGCGATAGCCTTGCTGTTCATTTTCCCGCAGTTGATTACATGGTTGCCGTCAGTCAACTGATTGGGGCGAACCGATCGAGTCCAAGGGCCCGTCGACACAGTCGGCGGGCCCTTCGTTTTGGCAGCATCCGCATCTCTGGAGCGCGCCGACAAAAAAGGGTCCGAACCGAGGTCCGGACCCTGATGCTTGAGGCTATAGAGGGGATCAGTCGAGCGTAAAATATTGCTCGCGGGCCCGCAGGAAGAGCGAGTCGGTGCCGTCGGTCTTCTGGCGGACGATGTTGAAGGCCTCGACATAGCTTTCTGCAACGCGCTTGGTGAGCTCGTCGCCATTGTCACGGATGTCGGTAAGGATCTCCTTGGCCGCGACAGCGCCGGCTTCCATGATTTCCTCAGGGAACTGGCGCACCGTAACGCCGTGGTCGTTGACCAGCGTCTGAAGGGCGCGCGGGTCGTTGGCGGCGAAGTCGGATGCGACTTCGTCATATTCGGCCTGACAGACGAACTTGACGAGTTCCTGCAGATCCTGCGGCAGTTCCTGATACTTGGCCTTGTCGACCACCAGCTCGGTCGCCAGTCCCGGCTCGATAAAGCTGGGGAAGTAATAGTTCTTGGCGATCTGGTAGAAGCCAAGCGCAAGATCGTTATAGGGGCCAACGAATTCGGCCGCATCGAGCGTACCGTTCTGCAGTGCGGCGAAGATGTCGCCGGCAGCCAGATTGGTAACCGAGGCGCCAAGCTTTTCCCAGACCTGGCCACCGAGGCCGGGAGTGCGGAAACGAAGCCCCTGGACGTCGGCGACGCCGGTCAACTCGTTGCGGAACCAGCCGCCGGCCTGTGTACCGGTGTCACCCGAGAGAAAGCCCTGAACGCCGAACTGGTCGTAGATGTCGTCCCAGATTTCCTGGCCGCCCATGTGGCGAACCCATGCGGCGAGTTCGCGGTTGGTCATGCCGTAGGGAACGCCAGTGAAAAACGACAGGCCCTGGCTCTTGTTCTGCCAGTAGTAGGCGGCGCCGTGGCTCATCTCCGCCGAACCGTCGATGACGGCATCGAGCGCCTGAAGACCCGGAACCATTTCACCAGCAGCAAAGACCTGAATCGACAGACGCCCACCCGAAGCGGCGGTGATCCGATCGGCGAGGCGCTGCGCGCCAACGCCCAGGCCGGGAAAATTTTTGGGCCAGGTAGTGACCATACGCCAGGTGATATTGCCTTGAGCGATTGCCGGCGCAGCCAGCGTTGTGGCTGCCGCTGCGACACCTGCGGTCGCCGCGCCGGCCTTCTTGAAGAAGTCGCGTCTTTCCATAAAATCCTCCCAATGGTGCATTTTGCACCGGATAGAAACGGTTAAAAGGCTGCACTTCGAGAGCTGCCACCGTTTTTTCGAGCGCATCTTCGAAGCGCAGGGCAAAAAAGACTGCATTTGCCTGCCTCCGTCGAGGGCCCGGTTCCTCAGGGTACCTGCTTTATTCACAAAGGCTACCCAGTTTTACGCAGTAGATGATAATGGACGCGCGCGCTATCGGCTACAATCGCCCGTCACCGGCCAACGATCCGGTTGGAGGAGAGTTTTACCAATGCAGTTCAGGCACCAGATTCTGGCGCTCGCCATCGTTCCGCTGATCCTTGCCATCGTTGCCATAACCTGGCTGGTGACATGGCAGTCGGCCAGCCTGGCGCGCGCGAGCATTGATACGTTCGAGCGCAATATGGTCCAGGCCAAACAGGACGAGCTGCTTAACCTGACCAACATGGCATTGTCGGCAATCGATGGCATTTATCACGACGCGGAGCCGGACGATGAAGCGGCAAAGTCCCAGGTCAAGGCCATCCTCAACGCGCTCGATTACGGCGAGGACGGATACTTTTTCGTTTATGACTATGACGGCGTAAATATCGTTCACCCCAGGCAGACATACCGGCCCGGCCAGAACTGGCTGAACCTGACCGACCCCAATGGCGATCGGGTGATCTACAATCTGATCGAAAAGGCCAAGGAGGGCGGAGGGCTCCATTCCTATCTGTGGGAAAAACCGTCGGCCGGAACCATTGCCGAGAAGGTCTCTTTTGCCGTTGGCCTGGATAAATGGGAATGGATGCTGGGCACCGGCGTCTATCTCGACGATGTCTTCGCCCAGACCGCCGCCGCCCACGAAGACCTCCGCAACACGATCAATTCAACCTTCTTTACGATCGTCCTTATCGCGGTCCCTGCGGTGCTGCTGGTGTTCGGGAGCTGGATGGTGCTCAACCTCCACGAACGCCGGTTGGCGGACAGCAAGCTCAAGGAATTGACCCAGCGCGTCATCGATACGCAGGAAGAGGAGCGCACCCGCATCGCGCGCGAGCTTCATGACGGCATCTCGCAAATCCTGATCGGTGTGCGCTACGCCATCGACCTGGCGAGGCGAAAGGTGGAGAATGGCGCCGACGGTGCCTCGGACGCCATCGGCAAGGGCGCCGATGCGCTCAACGGGGCGATCAAGGAAGTACGGCGTCTCAGCCACGATCTGCGTCCAGGCGCCCTCGACGATCTGGGGCTTTCAGCGGCGCTCGAGGCTCTGACACACAATTTCGCCGAGCGCACGGGGATCAAGGTCACGCTCGAGGCTGTTGCGTTCAAGAACATGCTTCTGCCCGAGGCTCGTACAGCACTTTATCGTGTGGCCCAGGAGGCGCTGAACAATATCGACCGCCATGCCAACGCCAGCGAAGTCACGCTCGCCCTGTCGAGCCCTCACGGTCGTGTCCAGATGGTCATTGTCGACAACGGCAAGGGCTTTTCGCGCGATATGGGCACAAAACGCGGATTGGGCCTGCGCAACATGGCAGAGCGCATGGCGCACTTCGGCGGCACAATGCTGGTAGAACCCTCCCCCAACGGCACGACGCTCAGGGCCACTCTTCCCAAATCCGTGTTCATCCGCCAGTCAAAGCTTGCCGAGGTCGCATGAGCGTTCCCAAACCCATCAAGGTCCTCCTCGTCGACAATCACCCCCTGGTGCTCGACGGGCTCAAGGCCATTCTGGAAACTTACGACCATATCAACGTGGTGGGCGCTGCGCTCAGTGCACGCGCCGCCCTCGACATCGCTCGCAAGGACGAACCGGACGTGGTTCTCATGGACATCAACATGCCCGAGCTCAACGGTCTGGACGCGATAGAGTTGTTTAAGGAACAATCCGCGGCGACCAAATTGTTGATGCTTTCGATGCATGACAGCCGCGAGTACATCTCGACATCGGTGATGTATGGCGCCTCGGGCTACATCCTCAAGGACGTTTCGACCGAGGAGATCATCGAAGCCATAGAGACTGTGGCGGCGGGCGGAACGTTTTTTTCTACCGGCGTCTCCGATGTGTTGCTCGAGCGCGGCGACAAAGCCCAAAAGAGCAAGGCGCTGACGACTCGCGAACAGGCGATCCTGCTGCTGATTGCGGCGGGAAAATCCAACAAGGACGTGGCGGCAACCCTCGATATTTCTGCCCGGACGGTCGAAACGCACCGCAAGAACATCAAGAAAAAGCTCGGCATTGCCACCACCGCCGGGCTGACGCGCTATGCCATCGAGAATGGGCTCGTGGGAGGATAACCGCGAAGTCGTGACCGCACCCGGCACACAAAGCACTTGGCCATCGGTAACAAAACCGACATGGTCGGGCATCTGACTCGCTGACCTGGACCGCCTATGGCCGCCTATATCCTGCGACGCCTGCTCTTGATGATACCGACGGTATTCGGGATCATGGTGGTGTCGTTTCTCGTCATCCAGTTTGCGCCGGGCGGGCCGGTGGAACAGGCGATTGCGCAATACTCGGGAACTGACGTTTCCGCACTGTCGCGCATTACCGGAACGGCGCAGGGCGATTTTTCCGGTCAGAGTGGTCTCGACAACAGCGCGGCCAGCAGTTCGGATAGTGAGCCGCAAGGCGTATATCGCGGCGCACGCGGCCTTCCGCCGGACTTCATTGCACAACTTGAAGCCCAGTATGGTTTTGACAAGCCGCCGCTCGAGCGGTTCTTTTCGATGATCTGGGATTTTCTGCGGTTCGATTTCGGGGAGTCGTACTACCGGGACATTTCGGTGATCGATCTGGTAGTCGAAAAGATGCCAGTGTCGATTTCGCTCGGGTTCTGGATGATGCTGATTTCGTACGGCATCTCCATACCGCTGGGGATTGCCAAGGCGGTACGGGACGGGTCGCGTTTCGATGTCTGGACCTCGGGCGTGGTCATTATCGGCTACGCCATTCCAGGCTTTTTGTTCGCCATTCTTCTGATCGTACTGTTCGCTGGCGGGAGCTTCTGGTCGCTCTTTCCATTGCGGGGACTGACTTCATCAGGATTTGCATCGATGCCCTGGTATCAGCAGATCCTCGACTATGCCTGGCATCTCGTCCTGCCCATCGCGGCGATGGCCGTGGGGGCCTTTGCGACATCGACCCTGCTGGTCAAGAATTCGTTTCTCGATGAGATCCGCAAGCAATACGTCGTCACCGCCCGTGCCAAGGGTCTGACCGAGAACCGGGTGCTCTATGGCCATGTTTTCCGCAATGCGATGCTGATCGTGATTGCCGGCTTTCCCGGGGCATTCGTGGGCGCGTTCTTTGGCGGGTCGCTGCTGATCGAGACGATCTTCTCGCTCGACGGCCTCGGCCTGCTCGGCTTTCAGTCGGTTGTGACGCGTGACTATCCGGTGATCTTTGCCACACTCTACATCTTCTCGCTTGTGGGCCTGGTTCTGGGCCTGATTTCCGATCTCACCTATATGTGGATCGACCCGCGCATCGATTTCGAGTCGCGAGAGGTTTGAGCTTGGCCATCTCGTCGATAAACCAGCGCAGGCTTGCCAATTTCCGTCGCAACAGGCGTGGATATATCTCGTTCTGGATATTCCTGATCCTTGTGATCGCCACCCTTTTTGCCGAAGCCATCAGCAACGACAAGCCGCTGCTCATCTCCTATCAGGGCGAACTGCTATTTCCTGTGGTGGTCGATTATCCCGAAAGCAAATTCGGCGGGTTTCTGGCGGTGACGCAATATCGATCTTCGGTGATCCAGAACGAGATCGAAGAGAACGGGTGGGCGCTCTGGCCGCTGTTCCGGTTTTCCCATCGTACGGTCGATACCGCCCTGCCCGGTCCAGCGCCAACGCCACCGAGCTGGCTGATGAGCGAAGAGGAAAACTGCGCGCGCTATCGTCAAGGCGTTGACGATCCGGGGTGTATTTTCGGCAACATGCACGTTCTGGGCACTGACGATCAGGGGCGCGATGTGCTGGCGCGGCTGATTTACGGGTTCCGCATTTCGGTGCTGTTCGGGCTGACGCTGACCATCCTGTCTTCGGTGGTCGGGATCGTGGCGGGAGCGGTGCAGGGCTATTTCGGCGGCTGGACGGATTTGCTGTTTCAGCGCTTTATCGAAATCTGGACCTCGATCCCCTCGCTCTACCTGCTGCTCATCATTTCGAGTGTCATCGCCCCGAGCTTCTGGGTGCTGCTCATCATCTTGCTGCTGTTTTCCTGGGTTGCCCTGGTCGGGGTGGTGCGTGCGGAATTCCTGCGCGGGCGAAACTTCGAATATGTCAACGCCGCCCGTGCGTTGGGGGTAGGCAATCGGACGATCATGTTCCGGCACCTCTTGCCCAATGCCATGGTCGCAACCGTTACCTTCGTGCCCTTCATTCTTGGCGGATCGATCACGACACTGACGGCGCTCGATTTTCTGGGGTTCGGTCTGCCCCCGGGCTCTCCCTCGCTTGGGGAACTTCTGGCGCAGGGCAAGAACAACCTTCAGGCGCCCTGGCTTGGATTGACCGGGTTCGCGGTGATTTCGGTGATGCTGAGTCTTCTGGTCTTTGCCGGAGAAGCGGTGCGCGACGCTTTCGATCCACGCAAGACGTTCGGGTGATGGCATGACCGATCCGATGCTTTCCATCCGCAATCTCGATGTTTCCTTCCAATTGGGGGAAAGGCGGATCGATGCCGTGCGGGACGTCAGCTTCGACATCGCACCGGGGGAAACGCTGGCACTGGTTGGGGAATCGGGGTCGGGCAAGTCGGTAACCGCATTGTCGGTGTTGCGGCTGCTGCCCTATCCTTCAGCGTCCCATCCCAATGGCCAGATTCTGTTCAAGGACACCGATCTTCTTACGGCGGGCGACAAGATGCTCCGCACCGTGCGCGGCAATGAGATTTCGATGATTTACCAGGAGCCGATGAGTTCGCTCAATCCGCTCCACACCATCGAGCGACAGGTCAGCGAAGTGCTGTCCGTGCATCAAGGGCTGGGTCGGAGCGCAGCACGCAAACGCGTGCTGGAACTCCTTGATGCTGTGGGCATTCCTGAGCCTCAAACGCGCCTCGCGTCTTTCCCGCATCAGCTATCGGGCGGCCAGCGCCAGAGAGTGATGATTGCCATGGCGCTGGCTTGCGAACCCGCCTTGCTTATTGCCGATGAACCGACAACCGCGCTCGATGTAACAGTGCAGGCACAAATTCTCGATCTGCTCAAATCGGTGCAACGGCGGATGGGCATGGCCATGCTGTTCATCACCCACGACCTCGGGATCGTGCGCCGGATGGCCGACAAGGTCTGCGTGATGCAAAATGGCGAAATCGTCGAACGAGCCGATACCGAAACGCTGTTTGCCCAGCCCCAGCATGCCTATACCAAACACCTGCTTTCGTCCGAATTATCCGGCATGGAGCCAAGTGTCGCCATGATCGGCAAGCCGGTTATGACAGTGAGTGACCTCAAGGTCTGGTTTCCCGTAAAGCGCGGGCTGTTCAAGCGGACCGTCGGTCATATCAAGGCCGTCGACGGGGTCGATCTGGTCGTCAGGCGCGGCGAAACGCTTGGCGTGGTGGGAGAGTCCGGATCGGGAAAAACCACGCTGGGGCTCGCCATGCTCCGCCTGATTTCATCGGAGGGACGGATCGTTTTCCTGGGCGACGACATCGCAGGAAAAAAGTCCCGCGCCATGCGGGACTATCGTGCCGATATGCAGGTGGTCTTTCAGGATCCCTACGGCTCGCTTTCGCCGCGCATGAGCGTTGGCGACATCATCGCCGAAGGCCTGGCCGTCCATTTCCCACACATCAAGGCGCGGGAGCGGGACGAGAAGGTCAGGGCTGTGCTGACCGAAGTCGGGCTGGAGCCGGAAATGCGGCATCGCTATCCGCACGAATTTTCCGGCGGGCAGCGCCAACGGGTCGCCATTGCCCGAGCGCTGATCCTCGAGCCCAAATTCATCGTATTGGACGAGCCGACATCGGCGCTCGACATGAGCGTTCAGGCGCAAATCGTCAAGCTCCTGCGCGACCTGCAGGCGCAGCATGGGCTGACCTATGTCTTTATTTCGCACAATCTGAAGGTTGTGCGGGCGATCGCCAACGCGATCATCGTGATGCAGGATGGAAAGATCGTGGAACGGGCTGAAACCGAGACATTGTTTGCCGCGCCCGAGCACCCCTACACGCGTACGCTGCTGGCGGCCGCACTCGATGTGGCCATCCAATGAAATATTATCGCGCCCGCCATCACCGTGGCGCATGAAACTTGCGCCGCGCATGGCCCGCTCCCGCAAAAGTGGTATCCACTTTTGGACAAAGCACACTAAGATCGACAGGAAACCACCTTCGCCTTGAGAGGGGATCAAAGCCATGAAGACCTTTGTTGTTGCCGCTGCGCTACTCGCCACCTTGCCGCTTTCGACCACGGCATTTGCACAGGAGGAAGAGGGTTGGGTGCACGCCGTCGCTCTCGATGGCACACCCAAATACGAAGCCGGCTTCGAGATGTTCGACTACGTCAATCCCGATGCGCCCAAGGGCGGCACGGTCCGGCTTTCAGCCCTTGGCGGGTTCGATACCTTCAATCCAATTCTGTCGCAGGGGGAGGCGGCCACCGGACTGGGGCTCGTCTATGAGACGCTCATGACGCCCAGTTCAGATGAGAGCTCGGTTTCCTACGGATTGCTGGCAGAAGCCTTGCGCTATCCTGAGGATTTTTCTTCCGTAACCTTCCGGCTCAATCCGCGCGCGCAGTGGCAGGACGGCGAACCCGTCACGGCAGAAGATGTGCTCTGGAGCTTTGAGCAGGTGGTGGAGATTTCTCCCATCTATTCGGAATATTACGCCTCGGTCGACGATGCCGAGATCACCGGCGAAAGCGAGATCACGTTCTATTTCAGCGAGACTGGCAACCGCGAGCTGCCTTACATCATGGGGCAACTTCTGGTGCTGCCCAGGCATTGGTGGGAGGGGGAGAATGCGCAGGGCGAGCCCCGCGACATCGGCGCCTCAACTCTCGAATTGCCAATGGGATCTGGCGCCTATGCCCTCTCCAGCTTCGATGCCGGTAGAACGGTGACCTTCACACGCGATCCCGACTATTGGGGCGCAGATGAACCGGTCAATGTGGGAATGTCCAATTTCGACGAGTACCGCATTGAATACTTCCGCGACACAACAGTCATGTTCGAAGCCTTCAAGGCCGATGAGTTCGACTGGTGGACCGAAAATATCGCGCGGCGCTGGGCCACGGGCTATGACTTCCCGGCCGTCAATGAAGAGCGTGTCGTGCTCGAGACCTTCGAAAACGGATACAATGCCTCCGGCGTGATGTGGGGCTTCGTGCCCAATCAGCGCCGGGAGAAATTTCAGGACCCGCGGGTTCGTGAGGCGCTCAATTACGCTTTCGATTTCCAGGAATTGAACCGGACGCTGTTTTACGAGCAGTATCAGCGCATCGATTCCTATTTCTTCGGCACTGACCTCGCCGCACCTGACGGCCCGCCAGCAGGTCTCGAGCTTGAAATTCTCGAGGAGGTGCGGGACCTCATTCCAGCCTCGGTGTTCGATGCGCGCTTTGCCAATCCCACAGGGGGCACCGAGCAAGCTCTTCGCGACAATTTGCAGGAAGCGCTGAGGCTGTTCAATGAGGCAGGATACACGCTCGATGGGACGCAGTTGGTCGATGCCAATGGCGAGCAGTTCAGCTTCGAAATTCTCTCTTACGACAACACCATCGAACCGGTGGCCTTGCACTGGGCCGAAAATCTAAACGCGATCGGCGCCAATGTGACCTTGCGGGTCGTCGATACGCCTCAATACACAAATCTCGTGCGCTCGTTCGATTATGACGTGATCTATACGCGCTGGGCGCAATCGCTCTCTCCCGGAAATGAGCAGCGCTATTTCTGGGGCTCTTCATCGGTCGATGAACTCGGTTCGCGCAACTATGCGGGCATCTCCGATCCGGGTGTCGACGCGCTGATCGACAGAATCGTTCTGGCGCCGGACCGCGAAACCCTGGTTGCAGCCACCCATGCCCTTGACCGGGTCTTGCTGGCGATGAACAACGTGGTGCCCAGCTATACGATCACCTATGCCCGCACGGCACGCTGGGATCGGTTCAGCCATCCCCAAACCCTGCCCGAATTCTCAATCGGTTTTCCCGATGTCTGGTGGTGGGATGAGGAAAAGGCGGCTGCGACCGGCGGCAATTCCCAATAATTGGAATGACCCGCGCCGCGCAGGTCATCAAACACAAGCTTTGGAAAGTCTGACCATGGCTCAGGACGTCATCGTCATCGGCGCCGGTATCGTCGGCGTATCGACCGCAATTCACCTGCTTCGGCGCGGTCGAAGCGTGTTGCTCATCGACAAGAGCGAGCCGGGCCGGGAAACCTCGTTCGGCAATGCCGGCATCATCCAGCGCGAGGGGGTTCGTCCTCACGCCTTCCCGCGCGATCTGGCAACATTGATGCAGGTGGGGCTGCACCTGTCGACCGCCGCACGCTACGATCCGTTTGCCCTGCCCCGCGTCACGCCTGCCCTTATGCGCTATTGGTGGAAATCGTCACCCGGTCACTACAGCCATGTGGTCAGGAGTTACGCACCTCTGATCGCCCGGTCGATCGAGGAACATTCCGACCTCATCACAGCCTCTGGCGCCGAGGACCTGGTCATCAGGAAGGGTTGGTATCTGGCGTTCAGGACCGACGAGAAACTCAAGGCCGAGGCGGCAAAGGCAAAAAAGGATCTCGAGCTCTATGGCATCAATCACAAGGTGGTCGATGGCACCGAAATGGCCCGGATAGAGCCTGACTTTACGGAGCGGCTTGCGGGGGCGATCCACTGGACCGATCCATGGACAATCCGCAATCCGGGCGCTCTGGTTGCCAAGTATTTCGAATTGTACAAATCGATGGGCGGCCAGTTTCTTGGCGGAGAGGCATCAGGACTCGAACAGGACGGCAACAACTGGTCCGCTACGGTCGCAGATACCCGTCATAGCGCGCCCGAAGTCGTTGTCACACTTGGCCCCTGGGCGCCCGAAGTTCTCGAGCCGCTCGGGTATCGGCTGCCGCTGTTTGTCAAGCGCGGCTACCACATGCATTACGGCACCCAGGATGGGGCGATCCTGAACAACTGGCTGATCGATGCGGAAATCGGGTATTGCCTGGCGCCGATGGAAAAAGGGGTCCGTCTTACCACCGGCGCCGAGTTTGCGCTGCGCGATGCAGCGCCCACCCCCATCCAGCTTGGCCGCGCCGAAGCCAAGGCACGGGCACTTTTCCCGCTCGGTGAGCGGCTCGATCCGCAGCCCTGGAAAGGGGCCCGCCCCTGCACCCCCGACATGATGCCGATCATCGGGCCAGCGCCAAAGCATCGTGGCCTGTGGGTGGGTATAGGCCACGCCCACCACGGCTTTACGCTGGGCCCGGCCACCGGGCACCTGCTGGCCCAAGCCATGACGGGGGAAAAACCGGCAATCGACATTACCCCTTTCGCAATGGATCGGTTTGCGGGAACGGTTCCGAGATAGGCTAGCTGGTCGCGCTCAGTTTCGGCTCAGTCTTCCTGGGAGTGAGCCGCGTGATCAACTCTAGCGCATCTCTTGCCGGGAGGGGCCTTGAGAACAGGAAGCCCTGAATCTCGTCACATCCGTGCGAGCGAACAGCATCGAGTTGGGCTTCGGTTTCGACGCCCTCGGCTGTCGTTGCCATGCCCAGACTGCGCCCCAAAGCGATAACGGCCTTGATGATCTCGAAGTTGGCGTCGGTGGATCCGACGTCTTCGATGAAAGAGCGGTCGATCTTGATCTTGTCGAATGGAAAGGCGCGCAGGTATGAAAGCGAGGAATAGCCAGTTCCGAAATCGTCCATTGAAATGCGGATACCCATGGCGCGCAGGGCGTGGAGGGTTTCCAGGGTCTGATCGGAATCGCTGAGCAGCACGGATTCCGTTATCTCAAGTTCGAGGCGGCTTGCCGGCAGGCCCGCTTCTTCCAGTGCGCGCTGCACGCATTCCAGCAGCCGATGGCTTTTGAATTGCACCGACGAAAGATTGACTGCGACACGGATATTGGCGGGCCAGGTGGCAGCTGTCAGGCATGCCTGCTTGAGCACCCATTCTCCCAATTGCACGATGAATCCGATCTCCTCGGCCACGGGGATGAATTCGACCGGCGAGATGAAGCCCATCTCCGAATGCTCCCAGCGCAACAGGGCTTCCATGCATGAAATCCGGTTGCTCTCCAAGTCCATGAGCGGCTGGAAAACCAGCCTGAATTCGTCGCGGGTCAGCCCCAGCTTCAGTCCGCTTTCGATGGCGCGACGATGTTGCATGGCCGCGTCCATGCCCTTTTCGAAAAAGCGATAGTTGCCTCGGCCATCGCTCTTGGCACGATACAGGGCGAGGTCGGCATTTTTCATCAGCGTCTCGCCATCCGCGCCATCGGTGGGTGCGACCGCAATGCCGATCGACGTGCCTATAATGACACGATGCCCCTCTATTTCCATGGGCTGGCCGATCGAAGCAATCAGGCGCTCGGCGAGAGCGGCGGCATCGTTTGGGCTCTTGAGCGGACCGGCCAGCATGGAGAATTCATCGCCGCCCAGCCGGGCCGCGCATTCATGTTCCCGCTTTGCGTGGTTGATCCGTATCGCGACTTCCTTGAGAACCGCATCGCCCACGCCGTGTCCGAGCGTATCGTTGATGATCTTGAAGTGGTCGAGGTCGAAGCACAGCACTGCCATGGTTTCACCGCGACGTATGCGGGATTCCGCCATAGCCATTTCTTCGGCAAACAGCGTGCGATTGGGCAGATCGGTCAAGGCATCGTGGCGGGCCAAGTGGTGAATGCGTGCCTCGGACCGCCGCTGCTCGGTGATGTCCTGATGGGTTTCGACCCAGCCACCATCTTCCATTGGCTGATGCACCAGCGAAATGATCTGGCCATTCTCGAACTCGCAAATATCCACGCTGCGCTTTCGATCAGTAATCGTTTGCACGCGACGCTGAAGAAAGGCCATGGGCCCATCCTTGGGACGCATGCCGTTCTCGAAGCGATAATCGAGAATGTCTGTCAGCAAGGTTCCGGGCTGTTGCAGGCCCTGGGGAAGATCATAAAGCATGGCGTAATTGGCGTTGCAGATAACCAGCTTGTGATCTGCATCGATCATGCACAGCCCGTGGGCCATATTGTCGACGGCGGTTTCGAAGCGAACCGCCTGTCGGGCCAGATCGGCTTCACGTTTGGAAAGTGCCGTCAGATGATCGTGCGCATCGGTGATGTCCTCGTGAGTAACCATCCAGCCCGTCCCATGCCGACCAGTATAGGTGGTGCGGATCGTACGATCACGAAGATGCTGCTCATATTGAATGGGTGTCTCGCGACGCTTTTGCCGTTCGAATCGGCCCAGCATCGCTTCGTGGAGCTCGTCGACGCTGTAGCCGAAATAATTTCCGGCATCGATTACTGCTCGGCAGCAATCGCGGAGCGTCATGCCCACTGCAAGCGCGTCGGGTGGCAGACCGAATGTCCAGGCGTAGCGGGAATTGAACAATTCGAGCGTCAGATTTTCGCTCCAGACGCACAACCCATAGGGCATGGACTCCAGAGCCGCATCCACCGCATGCGTATTGCTCATCCCCTTGCCATCCGGCATCCACTCGTCCCCCAAACCGTCCCCAAAACTGGTCGGGCATCATGGGGCGCACCCCTGAAACAAGAATGAATCCTGTTGGTGAATTTGCGGATTTCACACTGAACGCCGCCAGTCGGTTAATCGCCGGTTACGGAACCGAGTGGCGGGTTCCGCGTTTCATGCCTGCATTCAATGTCTTTCTTGCTTAAGCATTTTTTGGAGAATTTGATGAGCCGCAATACGCTTTATCTTCTGCTTGGCGCTCTGGTCGTTGTGGTTATCGGCCTTGCCATTTACGCCTACCAACAGGAATCCCAGCCTGACGGTGTTCAAATCGAACTCAACGACCAGGGCCTGTCCGTCGAGGGCAACTGACCCCAGTCGGTTCGGTTGGCATTTGGCATAATGGCGCTTTTCCCTGACCTTGTGTCCCGCTATTGAGTGCATAAAGATGCTCAATGGTGGGAGAGGCGGGCGAATGGGTTTTACGGCGCAGACAATTGAAGAGCTGAAGGCACGTGCGAAGCGACGCGTACCTCGGATGTTTTTCGACTATGCCGATTCCGGATCGTGGACCCAAAGCACCTACTTCGCCAACGAAGCAGACTTTTCCAAGATAAAGTTTCGCCAGCGTGTTGCCGTCGACATGACCAATCGCTCGCTGGCCTCGACAATGATCGGGCAAGACGTCGCGATGCCTGTCGCCATAGCGCCCACCGGTTTTGGGGGTATGCAGCACCCCGACGGTGAAATGCTAGGCGCCAAAGTGGCGCGCGCTTTCGGCATACCGTTCACTCTATCAACGATGAGCATCTGCTCGATCGAGGACGTTGCAGAGGCTACCGACGGTGCCCCGTTCTGGTTCCAGCTCTATGTGATGCGCGACCGGCAATTCATGTATAATCTGATCGACAGAGCCAAAGCCGCCAATTGTTCGGCCCTGGTCCTGACGCTCGATCTGCAAATCCTGGGGCAACGGCACAAGGACGCGCGCAACGGACTTTCGGCCCCTCCCCGTGTGAATCTCAACACCATCTGGCAATTGGCCTCCCGGCCGCAATGGTGCCTGTCGATGCTCAGAACACGACGTCATACCTTCCGCAATATCGTGGGCCATGCCGATAATGTTGGCGACGTTTCTTCTCTGGCTTCGTGGACGGCCGAGCAATTCGACCCCAAGCTCAATTGGTCCGATATCGAATGGATCAAGGAGCGCTGGGGCGGGAAGCTGATATTAAAGGGCATCATGGACGCCGAAGATGCGCGCATGGCGGCCGCTTCGGGCGCGGACGCGATCATCGTATCCAATCATGGCGGACGACAACTGGACGGCGCACCATCGTCCATAGCGGCCCTGCCTGGCATCGTTGAAGCCGTGGGCGACAAAATCGAAGTTCATATGGATGGTGGCATCCGCTCGGGTCAGGACGTCATGCGAGCACTGTGCCTGGGCGCCAAGGGCGTCTATATTGGACGCCCCTGGCTCTATGGTCTTGGCGCCGGCGGCGAAACAGGGGTCGAACAGGCGCTCGATATCATCCGCAGGGAACTCGACGTTACCATGGCGCTTTGCGGGGAGCGGGACATCCGCAATGTGGGCGAACACAATCTTATAAATCCGGGTGTCTTTTCATCATGATGCACGCTTATCTTCCCGCCCTGCCCCCCCATATTATCGAGCGGGCCGTCAAAGCTGCATTTCTTGAAGATCTGGGAGAGGCGGGCGACATCACCTCCCAGGCAACGATCGGCCCGGACGCAAAGGCGGTCGCGACCATCAATGCGCGCGGCGTCGGCGTGATTTGCGGGCTCGAGTGCGCGATTGCCGCTTTTTCGCTGATCGGACCGGGCCTGGACACAAAAAAATTTGTTGCCGATGGCTCCATGGTCGCGGCGGGAGAGGCCATTCTTGAGGTGCGCGGCAATGCGCGCAATCTGCTGGCAGCCGAGCGCACCGCGCTCAATTTTCTGACCCATTTGAGTGGCATCGCAACTCTGACACGAGACTTCGTGCTCGAGACCAAGGGAACCAACGCCCACATCTGCTGCACGCGAAAAACGACGCCGGGCCTACGAGCACTGGAAAAATATGCCGTCCGCTGTGGCGGCGGCCACAATCATCGCTTCGGTCTGAACGATGCCATCCTCATCAAGGACAACCATATTGCCGTCGCTGGCGGCGTATCTGCGGCGATAGCGGCTGCTCGAGCCTTTGCCGGTCATCTTGTCGCGATTGAAGTCGAAGTCGATACGCTCGACCAGCTCCAGGATGCGCTGGACGCCGGTGTGGCCGCGATCCTTCTTGACAATATGGATCAAGACACACTGGCCCGGGCCGTTGCCATCACGGCAGGACGGTCCAAGCTGGAGGCTTCGGGCAATGTTACGCTTGAACGCGTCGCCGCCATCGCCCGGACCGGCGTCGACTACATCTCGACCAGCCGGATCACAAGTGCATCGGTCCCGCTGGACCTCGGGCTCGACATAAGCATCGATTAACGCCGTTTTCTCATTCGAGCGTAAGAACTTTCATCGTACACGAACTGATCGAGGTGCGACTCTTCGTCGTATATCTTGGCAAGCGCGGCGGCTTAATATATAGCGCCATCATATTCTCGTTCAGCATATGATTGATAGAACATGAACGTTCGCACCCTATGCCTCTCCTTCCTCTATACTCAGGATGCGAGCGGCTATGAAATTCGAAAGCTTTGTACCGAAGGCGGCGGCGCTTATTTCGTCGAGGCCAGCTTCGGCTCGATCTATCCCGCGCTCGCCAAGCTCGAAGACGATGGGCTCGTAACCTCGCGGATAGAGCATCAGGATGGAAAGCCATCCAAAAAAATCTATTCCATTACCGAGACCGGCCGGACTGCTTTCTGTGATGCGCTGCATGAACCTTTGGGAGACGATATCTTTCGCAGCCCTTTCCTGCTTTTTGCCCGTTTTGCGCACCTGCTTGATGCCGATCTGGTCAGATCACGTATCGAGGACAGGCTCGCCTATCTCGATTCCCAGATTGCCGAGCTCAAAGAGCTGCAACGGCAGGCCGACTCCTGTGACGACACGAGCCATGCCAACGACGCATGGGTGATCGGCCATGGCATAACCTGCCTTGAAGTTGCGCATCGGCATCTCCATACCCACATGAATGCCTTAATTGCCTCAGCGCGACCAAATCAAGCGCGCCTCGGGCAGCAAGCAGCAGAATAGAGGGCGCTGTTTAATGCAATTTCTTAAATCTTTCGGTTTGTCACTTTTCATTCTTGCCGGCGCCGCCATTTGGCTGGGCACCGGGTCGTTCGTGATGGGCGGACAGGGCCCTGGAAACGGCGAACGCTCGATTATCGGCCTGATTGAAGGCGATGATCATGGCCCAATTTCGACGGCGTTGGCTGAGGCCGGCGTGCTTCCCGAACATTCCGAGGAGGAAGTCGAAGAGGCCCGGATGACGGTTGCCGAGCGGGTGGCCGAGACGAACGGCGCTTCGGGTGCCTCGGTATCGGTTCGCACACAGACATTCGAGCTCCAGCAAATGCCGATTGAAGTCACGCTGCGCGGCAGGACGACGGCGGCAGCCAATGTTTCAGCGGTCGCCGAAACCGCGGCGGTGGTGGAAACTGTCCACGTCGAGAAGGGTGACCAGGTGGAAGCCGGTGATCTGTTGTGCTCACTGGCGCCCGGAACACGTGCCGCGGCGGTCGCTCAAGCCGAAGCCGCTCTTGCGCAGGCGGAAGCCGGGCTTGCCCAGGCGCAACTCGACCTTGAAACCAACACTTCGCTGCGCGAACGGGGCCTGGCACCGGCCAATACGGCAAATTCGGTTCAGGTCGCTCTGGCCGGCGCCGAAGCGCAGGTTTCTTCGGCTCAGGCCGCGCTCGACAACGCCCGGGCCGAACTGGATCGTACGGAAATCGTAGCCGAGGTCTCGGGGCTGGTTCAGGCGCCCATCGCGACGCGCGGTTCCATGCTCTCGCAGGGCGGTGTATGCGCGACAATCGTTCAACTCGATCCCATCGTCTTCTCGGGGTCGGTCGCTGAAGCCAATATTACGCTGGCCCGGACGGGACTTGATGCAACATTGCACACGGTGACCAATCAGGAAGCTACCGGTGAAGTGACATATGTGGCGGCCAGTGCGGACGACGCGACACGGTCTTTCCCGGTCGAAATCGAGTTCGACAACCCCGACTTTTCGATCCGCGAAGGCGTTACGGCCACCGCAACAGTCAATATGGGATCGATGCCGGGGCATCTGTTGCCTCAGTCGGTTCTGACATTGAACGATGAGGGCGTCTTGGGCGTAAAGTCCGTTCAGGACGGCATAGTCGCCTTTACTGCCGTTACAATCGTTTCAGACACCAGGGACGGCGTTTGGGTAACCGGGCTGCCCCAATCCATTGACATCATTACCATCGGCCAGGAATTCGTGATCGATGGGCAGACCGTGCAAACCGGGCAGGAAGCTGTCTCGGATGATACCACGGGGACCTCTGAAGAAGGCGCACCTGCATGACCAGCTTCATCGAGCGCATCCTGCGCATGCCCCGCGTCGTGATGACAATCATGGCGCTGCTGTTGCTCGCTGGCGGGCTCTCCTACTCGGTTCTGCCCAAGGAGAGCTTTCCGGCCATCGATGTCCCGTACCTCTATGTCTCGATAAGCCAAACCGGGGTATCGCCTCGCGATGCCGAAAACCTTCTGGCCAAGCCCGCCGAAGAAGAACTCAACGGGCTGGACGGCCTGGTAAACATGACATCGACTTCGACCACCGGCCACGCCTCGGTCATCCTCGAATTCGGTGCCAATGTCGAAACGGACCAGGCGCTGATCGATACTCGTGCCCGTATGGATGCAATCAGGTCCAACCTGCCCGATGATGCCAGCGATCCGACGGTGAACGAAATCGACATGGTTGGGTTCCCGATCATCTCGGTGGCCGTTTATGGCGATGTGCCCGAACGCGAGCTCGTCCGCCGCGCCGAAGAACTCCAGACGGCTCTCGAGGGCATTGGCGCGGTGCGCGAAGTCACCTTGTCGGGCGCGCGCGACGAAGTGGTCGAGGTGACAATCGATTTGATGCGCCTGGAGGCCTACAACCTCACGGCCAACCAGCTGTTCGATGCACTGGCCCGCAACAACCTCGTTGTCGCCGGCGGCACGATCAACACGGGTCAGGGTTCTTTCAGCGTTGAAGTGCCCGGCCTGATCACCAGTGCGCAGGATGTCTTTGAGCTTCCCATCAAAACGGATGGGAACAATGTCGTCACATTCGGCGATATAGCAAACGTCACGCGCACGCTCGAAGACGCAACCGAATACACCAATGTCAACGGATCCCCTGCCCTGATCCTTGGGGTGAGCAAGAAAGCGGGCACCAACATTATCGAAGTCTCGGACAGCGTTCGGGCGTTGACCGAGGAGACTGCCGCCAACTGGCCGCAGGGCGTTGGGCACAGCTTCTTTCTCGATCAGGCAGAAACGACGCTCGGCCTGTTCCGGTCGCTCGAAGCTGCGGTCCTGACGGCCGTCGCGCTGGTGCTGATAACTTGTATCGCGGTCTTGGGTGTGCGTGCGGCGTTCATGATCGGCATGTCGATCCCGCTGTCGTTCATGATCGCATTTCTCTACATGCAGATGACCGGGATGACCATCAACATGATGGTCATGTTCGGGCTGGTTATTGCTGTGGGCGTCCTGGTCGACGACCCCGTGGTGGTCGTCGAATATGCAGAGCGAAAGCTGCAGGAAGGTGTCTCCAAGAAGGAAGCCTTCATTCAGGCGATGCACAAGATGTTCATACCGGTGATCGGTGCAACGGCAACAACGCTTGCCGCATTCGTGCCCTTGCTGTTCTGGCCCGGTATCATCGGCAAATTCATGACCGATCTTCCCACGATCGTGATTGTCGTTATGTCCGCATCGTTCGTTTCGGCCCTGATCTTCATGCCGGTTATCGGCGCGGTCATTGCCTCGAGCCATGTCGATCCCGAGCGAAAGGAACAAGCCGATATCGTCATGTACCCCGAGAAGTTCCACCCCAAGAAGGTAAAGGGACCGACCGGGCTTTACGTGCGCATGATGTCAGTTCTCCTGCGATGGCCAATCCCAACGCTTCTGGTTGGTTTCGGTATCGTGTTCGGCGTGTTTTTCGCCTATGCCGCCAACCCCACCGGAACCGAGGCGTTCCCGGCTTCCGAGCCTGAATATGCAACCGTCGCCGTGGTGGCCCGGGGCAATTATTCGCCGCAGGAAGTTCGTGACATGCTTGTCGAGGTGGAAGACGAATTGATGGAGGTTCACGGCATCCGTGACATCATCATGCAATTCGGTACGACCGGCGCGATGGGCACCATGCCACCCGATACCATCGGCAATTTCCAGCTTCAGCTCGTTGATTATAACAACCGGGTGCCGGCCGAGGAAATCTTTACCGATATCCGTGAGCGCGTTGCCGACATTTCCGGTCTGCAGGTTCAGGTCCTTGCCACCGAGAGCGGTCCTCCGGCCGGCAAAGACATCAACATGCGCGTGGAAAGCACCAACTACGACACGCTGGCGCCGACCGTTGAACGCATCCGCGACTATCTGGAGACCGAGCTACCCAATACCGCCGATATCGAGGACGGTCGCCCCTCACCGGGGATCGACTGGCAGGTTACCGTGGATCGCCTGGAAGCAGCTCGATACGGCATCGGGGTGCGCGAGCTGGCGCCCTACGTGCAACTTGTCACATCGGGCGTCAATCTGGGCACCTATCGCGATCAGGAAACGGGGGATGAACTCGACATCAAGGTCCGCCTTCCCGAGGATGAACGCACGCTGGATGCGCTCGATTCCATGCGGATTGCCACATCGCAGGGGATGGTGCCGGTTTCCAACTTCATTGAGCGTCAGGCCGTACCCAAGGTCGCCAATATCGAGCGGCGCAATCAGGTCTATGTAATGCCGATTGCAGCCAATCTGGTCAATCTGCCCGAAGGTGTCTATCCCGCTACCCGGGTGGCCGAGTTGCAGGCCTGGCTGGACGGGCAGGAATGGCCCGATGGCATTACCTTTGCCTTCGGCGGTGCCGAAGAGCAGATGGGCGACGCCAACGCGTTTATCGGTCAGGCGTTCGGTGCCGCATTGTTCCTGATCTTCCTGATCCTGCTGCTCGAGTACAACAGCTTCTATCAGGTGTTCGTAACACTCTCGACCGTGTTCATGTCAGTCGCCGGTGTCCTTTTGGGCATGCTGGCCACGGGCATGAGCTTTTCGGCCATTATGACCGGGCTCGGGGTGGTGGCGCTCGCCGGTATCGTGGTCAAGAACGGCATCGTTCTGATCGATACCTATAACGAGTACAACCGCGGGCAACAGGTCGAGCCGGTCACGGCAATGCTGCTTACAGCAGCGCAACGCGTCCGTCCGGTTCTGCTCACCGCGTTCCTGACTGCTCTGGGTGTTATTCCCATGTGGGCCAACGTCGAGTTCGACTTCCTGCGGCGTGAAATCGTCGTTGGCGGCATTGCGGGTTCGTGGTTCATCCACCTTTCGGCCGCCCTGGTGAGTGGGCTGTTCTTCTCGACCGCCCTCACACTGATCATGGTGCCTGTGATGATTACAGCACCGAAGGTCATCAAGGGTCAGGTCGGCAGCGTGTTCAATTGGGTTCGTGGGCACAGGGCCAATGACGCTATGCCTGCCGGCTTTGACGGCATGGCGATCGAGGTCGCCGGCGATGACGCGTCCCGACACATTGTCACCAAGGATACAGAACTGATCGAGCGCAACGAGAATGGCGTCACCGTTCTTTCCAGACGGCCCGCAGCCGAATAGCAAAAGGCCCCGCCAGTGCGGGGCCTTTTTTATTCTACAGCTGTTCGGAAGGCTTTCGCACGACAAACCCGTCGGGATCTTCCTGAGCTGCCCGAAGACGCTCGCTGGCTTCGGCGGCCTCACGTTGGCGGTTCCACATCTGGGCATAAAGGCCATTGCTGGCCAGAAGCTCATTATGCCTGCCACGCTCGGCGATCACGCCATCGCGCAACACGATGATTTCGTCGGCATCGACGACGGTCGACAACCGATGCGCTATGACAAGCGTAGTCCGTCCCCTGGCGACCGTATCAAGCGCGGACTGGATCTCGCGCTCGGTATGGGTATCAAGCGCCGAGGTCGCCTCATCGAGTATCAGTATGGGTGGCGCCTTGAGAATTGTGCGGGCAATCGCCACGCGCTGTTTTTCGCCGCCCGAAAGCTTGAGGCCGCGCTCACCAACCTGCGTTTCATACCCATTAGGCAGACTGTCAATGAAATCGCCGATCTGCGCCATCCGCGCCGCCTCCCGCACCTCCTCGTCGGTGGCGTCGGGGCGGCCATAGCGAATGTTGTAGGCAATTGTGTCGTTAAACAACACGGTATCCTGAGGCACCATGCCAATAGCGGCACGAAGTGAAGCCTGGGTCACGTCCCTGACATCCTGTCCATCGATCGCGACCCGGCCTGAAATCACATCGTAAAAGCGATAGATCAGCCGCGAAATCGTCGACTTGCCCGCGCCCGAGGGCCCCACGACAGCGATGGTCTTGCCCGCCGGCACCTCAAAGCTCACACCCTTGAGTATGGGACGGTCCGGGTCGTAGTGGAAATAGACGTCCTCAAAAGAAAGGACCGGCCCGCTGATTTCAAGCTGGTTCGCGTCCGGCTTGTCCTCGATCTCCGGATTTTGATCGAGCAGAATGAACATGGCTTCAATGTCGGCCAGGCCCTGGCGTATCTCGCGATAAACAAATCCGATCTGGTTGAGCGGCCTGTAAATTTGCATCATGAAAGTGTTGAGGAGCACGAAATCACCCACGGTCAAATCGCCGCTCATCACGCCAAGCGCTGACATGACCGAAAGGGTAATCATCCCGATCCAGAAGATGACCCCCTGCCCGAAATTGAGCCAGCCCAGCGAGGTCCAGATGCGAATGGCGGCGCGCTCGTAGCCGGACATGGCCTTGTCGAAACGGCTAGCCTCGAGATCCTCGTTGCCGAAATACTTGACCGTCTCGAAGTTGAGCAGGCTGTCAATCGCCTTGGCGTTCGCGTCCGTATCACTCTCGTTCATGTCCCGGCGGATGGCGATGCGCCAGTTCGAAGCGCGCACGGTAAAAACCATGTAGAGAACCACGACAGAGGCAAGGACCAGCACATAGGCGATGCCAAACAGCCAGCCGAAGATCACACCCACGATCACGAACTCGACAAGCGTCGGGGCCGTGTTGAGCATGGTGAAACGCACTATGGTCTCAATGCCCTTGGTGCCGCGCTCGATGACCCGGCTCAACCCGCCGGTCTTGCGCTGCAAATGAAAGCGCAGCGAAAGGCGGTGCACATGGGTAAATGTGCGGTAGGCGAGCTGGCGCACGGCATTCTGCCCCACCGAGGCGAACAGAATGTCCCGCAATTGCTGGAATCCGGTATCGACGATCTGGCCGATGCCATAGGCAATAACGAGGATGATGGGCACGGAGAGCCCGAGCAGGACCGCGGTTTCAGGACCGGAGCTATCCAGCGTGTCGATGATGCCCTTATAGGCAAACGGAACCAGCGTACTCGCTACCTTCGCCAGCAACAGAGCGCCGATTGCGAGTAAAGCCCGCATCCGCAGGTCCGGCCGATCGGCGGGCCATATATAGTCCCAAAGGTTGCGAATCGTGGAAAGCAAAGCGCCTTCGTCGGCGCTGACGGTTGATCTGGGCGCCTTGGCCATCAAAAATGCTCCGGTATCGAGGAGGGACGGCTATTGGAACCGCCAGAGACAGATTCAGGACGCCTGCGCGGGCTGGCGGTCACAGAGCAGGCCTGACGCATCCAACCCGGCGACATAGTCGCCCACCGCCCGATTGAACGCCGTGAGCCGATCTGTCCGAACGCAATAATTGTTGCGGGTGCCCTGTGCACGGCGTTCGATTATGCCTGCATCGAGCAAGACCTTGAGGTGTTGGGAAACGGTGCTTTGCGCCAGTGAAAGGCAGTCGGTCACATCGTTGCAGCAGCAGTTTTCCGCGCGCTTCGCCAGGATACGCAAAATCTCCAGCCGAACAGGATGCCCCAGGGCCCGCATCAATATAGCAATATCGTCTTCATGCATGACTGCAGCTTCCATCGTAATTTAACGATAGAGGAAATGCGGTACCGGTGCAAGCCAGCACCAGCGGGAGCTGAGCGGAGAATTACATCTCCCCGCACAAACGATCATTGCCGGGAGGAGGCGGCGTCGTCCGCCTCTCCGATGACTTCATCGGTGCCCGGGAGGTCAAAGACCTGACCCGGATAGATGAGGTCGGGATTGCGGATCTGATCGGTGTTGGCCTCGAATATCTGCGTGTATCGAATGCCTTCGCCATAGACCCGACGCGCGATGGTCCACAGATTGTCGCCCTGCCGGATGATTGCCAGTCCCGTTGCCGTTCGATTTCCGTCGCTCACGCCAACCAATGTCGGAATGGCAGGTTCAACCGTTTCAGCAGGTTCGGCGGGCTCGACTGATCCCGTCGGCTCGACTGTCTCAGCCGGTTCCGCGCTCTGGGCCGGTTCGGCCGTTGGCGCGGGAGGTTCTGCTGCGTCGGAGGTGACGGGTTCTGGAGCATCTGGCGTCTCGACATCCCCACTGGCCGACAGTTCTGCTTCCTGGCTCTGCGCGGGGCTGGCGCCAACGGTCTCGGTTTCGCGCTGTTCAGCCACGACAATGTCTTCGTCAACAGCCTCAGGAAGTTCGAGGATGAAATCGACCTCGGCGCGCCCAACCACCGAGCCATCCTCGGCAAGCATATCGATCCGAATGCGCTGATTTTCCTGATCGAGTACATCGATCGCTTCAATGAGCCATCGGCCATCGCTGACTTCGGTCGAACCCACGATGGCGTTATCGACATAGAGTCGAACAGTCAGTCCATCCTCACCCGCACCGGCAAAGAAATTGCGATCTCCGTCTATTTCCACCGCGTCGATGGTCGGTGCGGCAAATGTCTGCTGAGGAGGCGCGGCGACGGCTGGTTGCGCAGGGGCAGGACTTTCGAGGTCTTCAGCAGGCTCTGAAACAGCCGCTGCCGCTCCGTCGGATGGCTCTTCGCCAGATGGCGCTGAATCGGGCTCGACAGCCGGTACAGCAGCGTCTTCTTCGGCTGCAACCGCCACCTCGGCATCATCGGATTCAGCCAGCGGCGGCGTGACATTGGCAGGCCGGGCGGCTGGCACTGGCTCTTGACCTTCGGTCGAGGGTACCGGCTCTTGAGCCGGTGGAGCAGGCTCATCCGCCGCGGCGACAGCCACAGGCGCCGGCGCATCCTCGACAACATCACCTTCGTCCTGAGGCGCTGTTTCGTCGGGCGAGGTCGTCTCTTCGTCTTGCATCGGTGTGGTGGCGGGCACAGGAGCAGGCTGCTCCTGAGGCGCAGGGGCGGACTGCTCCTCAACCGATTCAGTCTGCTGTAGCGGGGCAGTCATAGGCGCAGCAATTGCGGTTTCCTGGCTGGGTTCCGCCTCATTCGCTTCGATATCGGAAGCGGGGCTCTCCTCTTGCTCATTTCCCGCCTCAACAGGAACCTCAAGCGCTTCATCAATCGTGGCAATTGTTTGTGCAGCGTCCGCCTCATCGGCTGCCGTTTGGCCATCCGCGCCCTGATCGGCGGTCATTTCGACGTCCAGCTCCGCTGCATTCGGGGCGGGCGGATCGGCTTGCGGACTTTCCATATCGGCTTCGGCAACCTCTAGGGTCTCCGGGCTTGTTTCGGGCTCTGGCGACTCCGGCACAGCTTCTTGTTCAGCCGCTGCAACCGTCGGGTTATCGAGCCCCTGCAATATTTCGCTCGCCTCGCCCGGTGCCGATGCGATAACCAGAGGTTCGCTGGTTCGGTCGTCCTGAACGACAACGATAACCGACGTGTCGGCAAACCGGTCCGTTTCAACATCGAGAATGCGCAATTCGACACCGCCCGTCGGCAGCGGAGCGTCGGTCACGAAGGCAAAGTCGCCTGAGGTCTGCGCCGTCTCGGCCCCGATCTGGTCCTCATTGGCAAAAATACGGACTTCGCCGGATGGCGTCGCGCTGCCGGCAATCACTGCGGAACCGTCGGGTTCAACACGAACGAGGCCGAAGGCGGGCATTACAGCCTCTGAAACGCTGGTCGCTGTCTCCTGGCTCCCCGCCGCATCCGCCACTTCACTGGTCTCAGCATCAGATGATGCCTGCTCTTCCACGGGGCCGCTGGCAAGTTCCTGTGCTGTCTCGCCGTCACCAGTTGTCGCGGCCGATCCGCCAAAGAACGTCTCGTTCATGCAAATTGGGAAGTCACCGCGCTGAAGGCAGGCAATCGTACCCGGACCGGCGATCACGCCTATTGTGACGATGACCGTCGCTGCGGCGGCGCCGACTGCGAGAACGATGGGAGAGATGGGACGGGCCAGTGGAGCCTCCGTAAATGTTTCCCGGCCGCCGCATCGGCCATGTCTGCGATTCGTAGCTGCGAAACAGTCTTTTGAACTATAACGGCTAGGCCGTCTTCATCAACTTATAGGTGAACGACTCATACAGGGCCTCGAAGGAGGCATCAATGATGTTGGGCGACACGCCAACGGTGAACCACCGCTCGCCGGTATCGTCCCGACTTTCTATCAGCACACGGGTGACCGCGCCCGTGCCGCCGTCCAGGATACGCACCTTGAAATCAACAAGTTCGAGATCGTCGATCCGGTTCGAATACTTCCCCAAATCTTTGCGCATGGCCAGATCGAGCGCGTTGATGGGACCGTTTCCTTCGGCAACCGACATGAGAATTTCGCCCTCCACATCAATCTTGACCACCGCCTCACTCACGGTGACCATTTCACCCCTGGCGTTATGGCGGCGTTCGATCGCCGAGCGATAGCTCGTTACATCAAAGAATTTCGGCAGCGTTCCCAACATCTTGTGGGCCAGCATAAAAAACGACGCCTCTGCTCCGTCGTAGGAATAGCCGCGGGCTTCGCGCTCCTTGACTTGCCGCAGCAACTTGTCGAGGCGGGGATCATCCTTGGCCATTTCGATGCCGAACCGCTTCAGGGTGGTCAGCAGATTGGATTTTCCGGCCTGCTGAGACACCATGATGAGCCGTTCGTTGCCGACACTTTCGGGGACAACGTGCTCATAGGTCGTCGGGTCCTTGGCAATTGCGGAGGCGTGGATTCCCGCCTTGGTGGCAAACGCCGAGGCACCAACATAGGGTGCCTGCCTGTTGGGTCCGCGATTGAGAATTTCATCGAACGCGCGCGAAACACGGGTCAATGTCTCGAGCTTTTCAGCCGTCACGCCCGTATCGAAGCGCTGGGAAAACACAGGTTTGAGCACCAGCGTGGGAATCAGGGTTACCAGATTGGCGTTGCCGCACCGCTCGCCGAGGCCATTGAGGGTGCCCTGGATCTGCCGCACGCCGGCCCTGACCGCTGCCAGCGAGTTGGCCACTGCCTGTCCCGTATCATCATGAGCATGGATGCCGAGTTTGTCGCCGGGGGCGATGGTCAGGACGTCGGCCACGATCTCTTCGATCTCGGAGGGCATCGTGCCGCCATTCGTATCGCACAGGACGATCCAGCGTGCGCCCGCATCAAGGGCTGTCTTGACGCAGTCGAGCGCGTAGGCGCGATTGGCCTTGTATCCATCGAAGAAGTGCTCGCAATCGACAAAGGCTTGCTTGCCGGCGTCCGTCGCAGCCTGAACGCTTTCGGCGAGGCCCTTGAGATTTTCTCGGGTTGAAATACCCAAAGCCAGTTTGACCTGATGGTCCCAGGCCTTCGAGACGTAGCAGACGGCATCGGCGCTCGACCCGACAAGATCGGCAATACCCGGATCGTTCTCGACCGACCGCCCTGCCCGCTTGGTCATGCCAAAGGCAACGAAATCGGCGTTTTCCGTCCGTTTTTCAGAAAAGAACGCGGTATCGACCACGTTGGCCCCAGGATACCCTCCTTCGACGTAATCGATACCCAACCCGTCGAGAAGCCGGGCGATGGCAATCTTATCCTCGAGTGAGAATTCGATACCGGTCGTCTGGGCACCGTCGCGCAGGGTGGTGTCGAAGATATAAAGGCGTTCTTTGGTCATGTGAGGTCGATACTTCTTGAAAAATGTCAGGTGGGCGCGTGACAGACCGCTTCGATGTTGTGGCCGTCCGGGTCGAAAACGAAGGCGCCGTAATAATCGGGGTGGTATATTTCGCGAACACCGGGAGCACCGTTGTCGCGGCCGCCTGCGTCGAGCGCTGTTCTATAAAAAGCCTCCACATCTGCCCGCGATTTTGCAGCGAACGCAATATGGAGCCTGCCCGTGCAACGCCCACCCGACTGGATCCAGAATTCGGGCTTTTCCTCGCCAAAGCCAGCGATCATGCCACCGGGAATTTCAAATTCCCGCAGCCGTCCATAGCCCAGCGTCGCAAGAACGGAATCGTAGAAATCCCGTGATGCCCGATAATCGGCGACCGTCAATCCGAAATGGTCGATCATGCTCATATGGCTCCTCCCTTATGGCCAATGGTCAGTATCGTGGTCTGGATGCTGAAAACTCTTCATCGAGGCGTAGGCGGACTCAGCGTCGGGCGTATCGGCCAAGGGGCTGGCGGGGACAAGTGGCAGACCTGAAATCGTGGGATGCATCTTTTCGCTGGCATAGGCCACGTCGAATGCGAAGTCCTCGGGCACATCAAAGCAGCCTATGGCCAGCGCCGTTCGATTTTCAGTCCATTCAAAGGTCAGCGGCGCGCCACAGGACGGACAGAAGCCGCGCTTGGCCACCGACGAGCTTTGAAAGCGGGAGGGCTCTCCACGCGTCCATTCAAGAAAGGTGTTTTCGACGGCCACATAGGCGCCGAACAGACCGCCGGTTGCTTTCTGGCACATGCGGCAATGACAGATCGATGTATCGATCACCGGACCGGTGACCCGAAACCGTATGGCGCCGCACTGACAGCCTCCGGTGCGAACTTGGCTCATTGCTGCCTCGGCCTGGCCTGCCAATCGGGCGTGTCGTCATCGGGATGCTGGTGGTTGGTAGCCCTGATGGCCGAAGCCCATGCCTCCCGGTCGGTCTCGGTCGCGCCACCATCTTCTATGGACGTGATCGTTTCAAACCACGATACCGCCCCTTCCGTGCCGGTATTGGCACCTGGTGGGAACGCGCTCGGATTATCGAGCGAACCGATCATGAGATTGGTACGGCCATTGTTGACGTCGTGATAGAACAGCGGCGTGCCGCAATTGGCGCAAAAACCGCGTTCCACATTCTCCGAACTGCGCCAGATCGCCGGCTTGCCGCGGGTCCATACCAATGTATCATCGGGTGCTGCGACGAGCCCGGCGAAAATGCTTCCCGACGCCTTCTGGCACATGCGGCAATGGCAAAGATGCGAATTGTCGAGCATCTGGGTGGAATGATAGCGCACGGCGCCACACTGGCAGCCACCGCTGACCTCCATATCGATGCGGTTCAAAGCGTATCCTCCTTTGGCGGCCAGGATTCCGTATCGTGGTCGGGATGCTGGTTGGAATGGATACCCGACATGAAATCACGCCATTCATCGGTTGTCTCGCGCACCGGCAGCGTGGACAGGTCCTCGAAAAAGGACATCCTGTCGCTCAGATTGACCTGAATTTCAGGCGGCACTTTTTCCGGTTCGTCAAAGGCGCCAATGGCCAACTCCAGACCGAACTTGGTCTCGTAGGCCAGCGGCGTTCCACACTCGCCGCAAAACGCACGACGCGCGGCGTCGGAAGACTGAAACCATTTGGGTTCGCCACGCGTCCAGTGCCCATCATGGGAGGTGACCAGAGGACCGAAAAAACTTCCGAATGCCTTCTGGCACATGCGGCAATGGCAGATCGAGCCGCGGCCCACCAGTTTGGTGGCAAAGCGCACGGCACCGCACTGGCAACCGCCGGTCAGGGTTTCACTGGCTTCGATGGCGCTCATCGCTTGATCTCCCATTTGGTGCGGCGTTCGCCGGATTCGGGGTCTTTGTAGTCCATCAACTGGATGCCATCTTCGAGCAGTTTGTTGCGGATGGCGTCGGCCATAGCAAAGTCCTTCGCCGCCAGTGCGCCTAGCCGGGCATCGATCTGATCTTCGATGCCAGACGAGTCGCCAGCGTCATTTTTCAGGAGACTATTGATCGAAAAGCCAAAGAGCTCGAGCGTTGCTGCAAGACAATGGGCGGCTGACACCGTCCCCCGGTTGGCTTTGCGCGCCATGGCGTCCAGAACTGTCGACGCGCGGGAAAAATTGAGGTCATCGGCCAACTCCGCAATCGTTGATGCGTCGGGGGCCGTTTCTTTCCCAGCCTGTGCAGCGCGCTGCCAACTCACCAGCTTGTTTTCGGCCTCCTCCAGCCGCGCCACCGAAAAATCGATCGGCTCACGATAGTGGGTCATCAGCATCGCCAGCCGCAGCACTTCGCCCGGCCATTTGCGCCCGCCGAATTTCTCTGTTTCCAGCAGGTCGTGAATTGTGACGAAATTGCCCTCCGACTTGCTCATCTTGCGACCCTCGAGCTGCAGATAACCGTTGTGCATCCAGTAATTGGCCATCATTTCGGTGCCGTGTGCGCAGCGCGACTGGGCGATTTCGTTTTCGTGATGGGGGAAGATCAGGTCCAGCCCGCCACCATGAATGTCGAAGGTTTCACCCAGAAAGGCTTGGCTCATGGCCGAGCATTCAATGTGCCAGCCGGGGCGGCCGCGGCCCCAAGGGCTGTCCCAGCCCGGCTCATTTTCGCTCGAGGCCTTCCAGAGCACGAAATCGGCGGGATTTTCCTTGTGACTTTCAACAGCGACGCGGGCGCCGGCGATGTTGTCTTCGAGATTGCGGCCCGAGAGCTGACCGTAATCGGCCATGGAGGAAACGCGAAACAGCACCTCGCCGCCAGCCTCATAGGCATGGCCCTTGGCGACCAGCCGTTCGATGATAGTGACCATGCCCCCGATGTGTTCGGTGGCGCGCGGTTCGACCGAAGGCGGCAAGCAGCCGAGCGCGGCCACGTCCTTTTCGAACTGGGTGGCCGTTTTCTCGGTCACCTTACGGATGGCTTCGTTGAGCGGCAGATCGGGGTAATCGCGCAGCGCGCGGGCGTTGATCTTGTCGTCGACGTCAGTAATGTTGCGCACATAGGTTACATGGTCTTCACCATAGACGTGGCGCAGCAGGCGGAACATCACATCGAAGACGATCACCGGGCGGGCGTTACCGATATGGGCAAAGTCATAGACCGTCGGCCCACACACATACATCCGCACATTGTCCCGATTGATGGGGACAAAGTCCTCTTTGGTGCGGGTGAGCGTGTTGTGAAGCTTCAGGGTCGGCAGTTGCGACGGCATAAGGTGATGTCCCCAGGCGCAAGAGTTTACGCTGCTGGCAGCGGGTCCACTCC
>CENV01087645.1_pt1 | contig 39993 bp, 26 predicted proteins | sample 530231 | NCBI WGS metagenome assembly CENV01 (sample SAMEA2619815, study PRJEB7988) | marine metagenome | biome: marine biome (ENVO:00000447); feature: surface water layer (ENVO:00002042); material: "saline water (ENVO:00002010), including plankton (ENVO:xxxxxxxx)" | depth 5 m
TGGTGTGGGAGGACGGCGGCCGTGAGGCCGCCTCCTACCCGATCCCGATCCAGACGTTGTACTGCTTTTGCCGCATCTTCGCCGGTATTTCGGCTGCACAACTGGGAGCAAGAAGGCAAAATGCTAGCTTTTCTCGGCAGCATGCCGGAGTTGCCGTGTCGCGTACCGTCCCGCCTCGCTTCAGCCATTTTCTCGCGCCATTGGCCCTGTTGCTCGGCGGAGAGGTCATCGCGCGTCAGGTTTCGCTGAACGAGTTCTTCACGTCGCTCTATAACGTCCTGCCGACCGTACTGCTGTTGCTCGGCGGTGCGCTTTGCATGATGTACGGCCGCATCCGCGAGCTTTTTCTGCTGCTCTGCGTCTATCTTGCCTATTTCCTCCTCGATATCCACGCCGATCACTACCGGGCGCATGGCACTCTGCTGGACGATGCTGCACTGACCTTTCATCTCTGCAGCTTGCTGCTGCCGCTGCTTTACGGCCTGTATGGCGTGTGGCGAGAGCGCAGTCACCTGGCGCAGGACGGCCTGGCCCGTGCCGCCGTGCTGTTTGCCGTCGGTGTCGTCGCCGTGGCGCTGGCAAAGCGGTTTCCGGAAGCGTTACATGCCTGGCTGGTGGTGATTCGCTGGCCCGCGCTCAAGGCCGACTGGCTACCGCTCATCCAGCTGGCGTATCCGGTGTTCCTCGTGGCGCTGGTATTGCTGATCGTCCAGTACCTTCGCCAGCCGCGACCTTCCCATGCGGCGCAGATCATCGCGCTGCTCGGCATTCTGCTGATGCTGCCGCAGACGTTCAGCCGCTATGCCGCCCTCAACATTCTGAGCAGCCATGTGCTGCTGATGCTGGTGACGGCAATCGCTCATGAGGCTTATCTCATGGCCTTTCGTGACGAGCTGACCGGCTTGCCTGGGCGTCGCGCTCTGAATGAGCGACTGCAGCGCCTGGGGCGGCAGTACGTGCTGGCGATGGCTGATGTGGACCACTTCAAGCGCTTCAACGATACCTATGGTCACGACGTCGGTGATCAGGTGCTGAAGATGGTTGCCAGCCGGCTGCGCAAGATCGGCGGCGGTGGGCGCGCCTATCGTTATGGCGGTGAGGAATTCACTTTGGTATTTCCTGGGCACAGTATCGAGGAGTGCCTGCCGCACCTCGAGGCGGTACGCCAGTCGGTGGAGGCTTATGCCCTGCAGCTGCGTGACGCAGACAATCGGCCGAAGGATGATCGTCGCGGCCGTATGGCCCGGGGAGCGGCGTCGGCGAACCAGGTCTCGGTGACCATCAGCATCGGAGTGGCGGAGCGACAAGGCGAGCAGCGCAGTCCGGAAGAAGTGATCAAGGCCGCCGACCAGGCGCTGTACAGTGCCAAAAAAGCAGGCAGAAACTGTTTGCGAGTGCATGGCAGTGGCCGCGGCGCGGTGCGCATGGCCGAGCATTCGCGTTAGGGTTGCATTGGTATTGAGAGTGACCGATGGGAACTATCTGGTCATAAAAAGACGCTTAATCCTGTCCTGGTTATTAGGTTAGACTCGCTGGAAACGGCCCATAGTGGTCGCAACCCAGTGTCTTGCGAGGAACCTTGCCATGGCTGACTACCAAGCGCCGCTGCGCGACATGCGTTTTGTCCTGAATGAAGTCTTCGACGCGCCGAAACTCTGGCAGTCGCTGCCAGCGCTGGCCGAAGTGGTCGATGCCGAGACGGCCGATGCAATTCTCGAGGAAGCTGGCAAGATCACCGCCAACAGCATCGCGCCGCTCAACCGCAGCGGTGACGAGGAAGGCTGCCGCTGGGACGCCGGTGCGGTTTCTACGCCCGCCGGCTACCGCGAGGCTTATCAGCTATACGCCGAAGGCGGCTGGGTCGGTGTCGGTGGCGATCCGGCGTTCGGCGGGATGGGTATGCCCAAGGTCATCTCGGCTCAGGTTGAGGAGATGATGAACTCCGCCAGCCTGGCCTTCGGCCTCTATCCGATGCTGACGTCCGGCGCCTGCCTGTCGATCTACGCCCACGCCAGCGAGGAGCTTAAGCAGAAGTACCTGCCGAACATGTATGCCGGTGTCTGGTCCGGCTCCATGTGTCTGACCGAACCTCATGCCGGTACCGACCTCGGCATTATCCGCACCAAGGCCGAGCCGCAGGCAGACGGCTCCTACAAGATCAGCGGCACCAAGATATTCATCACCGGCGGCGAGCATGACCTGACCGAGAACATCATCCACCTGGTGCTGGCCAAGCTGCCGGATGCGCCAGCTGGCTCCCGCGGCATCTCGTTGTTCCTGGTGCCGAAGGTGATGGTCAACGAGGACGGCACCCTGGGTGAGCGCAACTCGCTGTCCTGCGGTTCCATCGAGCACAAGATGGGTATCCAGGCCTCGGCGACCTGCGTGATGAACTTCGACGGTGCCACCGGCTGGATGGTCGGCGAGCCGAACAAGGGCCTCGCAGCGATGTTCACCATGATGAACTACGAGCGTCTGGGCGTCGGTATTCAGGGCCTGTCGACTGGCGAGCGCTCCTATCAGAGCGCCATCGAGTATGCCCGCGAGCGTATCCAGAGCCGCGCACCGACCGGGCCGATTGCGCAGGACAAGGCAGCCGATCCGATCATCGTGCATCCGGATGTGCGCCGCATGCTGCTGACCATGAAGGCGCTGAACGAGGGTGGTCGCGCGTTCTCCAGTTATGTCGCGCTGCAGCTCGATATCGCCAAGTTCAGTGACGACGACGAGGCGCGGCTGCGAGCCGAGGCGCAGGTGGCGCTGCTGACACCGGTAGCCAAGGCCTTCCTCACTGACATGGGGCTGGAAACCACGGTACATGGCCAGCAGATTTTCGGCGGCCATGGCTTCATCCGCGAGTGGGGCCAGGAGCAGCTGGTGCGTGACTGCCGCATTACCCAGATATACGAGGGCACCAACGGCATTCAAGCGCTGGACCTGGTTGGGCGCAAGATCGTCGGCAGTGGTGGCACCATGTATCAGGCCTTCGTCGATGAAATTCGTGCATTCATCGCTGATGCCGGTCCGGAGCTGGCGGAGTTCGCCGAGCCCCTCAAGGCTGCCATGGACAATCTGGATGAGCTGACCGCCTGGGTAATCGATCAGGCCAAGGTGAATCCGAACGAAATCGGCGCCGCCTCGGTGGAGTACCTGCACGTGTTCGGCTACACCGCTTATGCGTACATGTGGGCACGCATGGCGGTAGCGGCATTCGCCAAACAGGATGAAGGCGACTTCTACCAGAGCAAGCTGGGAACCGCGCGTTTCTACTTTGCTCGCCTGTTGCCGCGAATTCATTCGCTGAGCGCTTCGGTCAAGGCCGGAAGCGAGTCGCTGTACTTGCTCGACGCTGCTCAATTCTGAGAAGCCGCGGCTTAATCTAAAGGCAATATGAAATTATTTGGCCATGACGCGGAACGATTAAGCCGCCCTTCAGGTCATAAAAACCGCACCATGTAAGCCTGGACTTACAGCACTGCATCAAGGATGACGCGATGTAGGAAAAGGCTTACAAGGCGTGATGCACAATGGCTACTACAGGCTCACAAGGTCTGACGGTAATCTACTGCTTAAGGACGTGGCGCATGGAAAGCGCAAATCAATAAAACGGATCACACAGGGAGCGGCGCCAGGATGGCGCGCGATCATGGATGTCAGGATTCAGTCTGCAGAGCCCCGCTTCGGCGGGGTTTTTCTTTTCTGCTTAGTTCTTATGCCAGTAGTCAGCCATTCAAGCGGCCTTGCGACCGCTTAGGCTTAGGCCGATGTCCCGGCATCAACTCGGTAGGCACACACCAGTGCCGCCCAACCCGCAATATCCCCCAGGATTCTTTGCCAGATACTGCTGGTGGTAGGCCTCTGCGTAGAAGAAGGGCGGCGCGTCGTCGATCTCGGTGGTGATGGCCGGAAAGCCCGCTGCGCTCAGTTGTTGCTGGAAACGTTCACGACTCGTCTCCGCTTCGCTGCGCTGCTGTGCATCCATGCAGTAGATCGCCGAACGATACTGGCTGCCGACATCATTACCCTGCCGCATTCCCTGAGTCGGGTTGTGAGCCTCCCAGAAAACGCGTAACAGCGTACCGTAGTCGATCTGCTGAGGATCGAAGACCACCAGTACCGCCTCCGTATGCCCGGTAAGCCCGGAACAGACTTCATCGTACGTCGGGTTCGGGGTCAGGCCTCCGGCATAGCCGACAGCCGTCGTCCAGACTCCCGGCTGCTCCCAAAACCGGCGTTCCGCTCCCCAGAAGCAGCCCATGCCAAACACCGCCTGGCAAAGCCCTGCTGGAAAGGGCGGCTGCAGCGGGTTGCCATTGACGTAGTGGGCGGGGGGGACCGGTATGGGTGTCGAGCGGCCGGGCAAGGCCTGCTCGGCGGTGGGCAGTGCCTGTTTGTTGATCAGAATCTGCGAGCGTAGCGACATGCGAGCCTCGAGCGGGGAAGGTGGCTGACGAGCTAGGCTACAAAAGCCCGGGAGTCAGTGAAAGCGCCACGGCTACCACGCGTCGCAGAGTTCTGCGCAAACGACTGGCGCTCAGCACCATTGGGGATAGCGGCGCAGAGCCTCGGTCAGGACGTTGCCGGGGATCGGCTTGTCGAACAGGTAGCCCTGACCGATATCACAGCGATGACGACGCAGGAATTTCAGCTGCTCCGGTGTTTCGATTCCTTCAGCGACGACCTTCAGGTGCAGCTTGCGGGCCATGGCGATCACTGCCGAGGTGATCTCCACGTCGTCCTGGTTGCCCGGGATGTCCTTGATAAAGCTGCGATCGATCTTGATCACGTCGATGGGGAATTTCTTCAGGTAGCTCAGCGAGGAATACCCCGTGCCGAAGTCGTCCATGGCCAGTGTCAGGCCGAGCGCCTTGAGGCCGATCAGCTGCTGTCGGGTTTCCTCGGTGGCTTCGAGCAGGAGGCTTTCTGTCAGCTCCAGCTCCAGCTGCGCGGCGGGAAGTTGCTCTTCGAGCAGAATTGCGGCGATCGTGCCAAGCAGATCCGGATCCGAGAACTGCTTGGGTGAAAGGTTGATTGCGATCTGGGGCGTGCCAAGGCCTAGCGCGGAAAGGGTGACGCCCATCCGGCACGCTTCCCGCGCGACCCACTTGCCGATCGGGATGATCAGCCCGGTTTCTTCCGCGACGCTGATGAACTGATCCGGGCGGATCATGCCCTTTTCCGGATGGTTCCAGCGCAGCAGCGCTTCCAGCCCCTGCAGCCGGCCGGTATGCAGGCATAGCTTGGGCTGGTAGAACACTTCCAACTCGTTCTGCAGCAGCGCACGGCGCAGGTTGTTCTCGACGAACAGCTTGTAGTTGGCTTCGGCATGCAGGGCTTCGGTAAATATCTGCACCTGGTTCTTGCCGTTCGCCTTGGCCTTGTGCAGCGCTTGCCCGGCATGCTTCATCAGCGTTTCCGGGTCACGCCCGTGCTGGGGCGAGCACGCCAGCCCCAGGGACCCGCTGACGCTGATCAGCTGCTTGTCGACGAATAGCGGCTTGTCGAGGATGCGCAGCACCTGGTCTGCCAGGCGGACGCCTTCGTCCAGTCCCTTGTCATCGAACAGCAGGGCGAACTCGTTGCTGGCAAAGCGTGCCAGTACGGCCTGCTGGCTGAGTCCGTTGCGCAGTCGCCGGGCAAGGCTGGTGAGCAGCTTGTCGCCGGTCTGGTGGCCGAGGCTGTCGTTGATGCGCTTGAAGTTGTCGATGTCCACCAGCAACAGGCAGAGCCTGGGCTCGGCCCCGGCGGCAAAGCGCTCCTCGATGCTGCGAATGAAGTACGGGCGATTGCCCAGGTTGGTCAGGTTGTCGGTATAGGCCAGACGCTCGATATGCTGATGCGCCAGTTTGCTGCGGGTGATGTCCTCGTAGATACCGATGTAGTGGGTCAGCGCGCCTTCATCATTGAAGACCTTGGAGATGGAAAGCTGACCCCAGTACGGCTCGAGGTTCTTGCGTCGGGAGCGGAACTCGCCCTGCCAGCTGTTGCTGTGGGCAAGTACCGAAGAGGTGTCGAACAGTAGCTCGCCGAGGTTTTCCAGAGCCTTCAGATCGGCCAGACGCTGACCGCGTACCTCGGCTGAGGAAAACTGGCTGATGACGGTGAATGCCGGATTCACATATTCCACCCGGCCTTCTCGGTCGACCAGGATGAAAGCGCTGGCGCTCTGTTCCACGGCGCGCTGGAACAGGCCGAGCATATGGGTTGCGCTGAGCCGCTGCTGATTGGCCAGCACCTGCGCATACTGATCGGCCAGCTCGCCGGCGAAGGCGATCTCGTCGGCCTGCCATGCGCGCGGTTTGCCTGTGTGTTGCAGGCTGAGAACGCCGATTACCTCCCCACCGACTCGAATGCTGGCGTCCAGGATCGAGCGAACGCCCTGCGGGCGATAGATAAGCTGGTCAAGTTCGCAGGTGCGATGATCCTGGGACACGTCCTGCGCATCGACGGCGCGACCGCTCTGCAGCGCCTGCAAGTAGCGGGGAAAGGGTGCGAGTTCCAGGGCTGAGGGCGTTTCGTAATGGTCGCTGTCGAGTCGGTAGCACGACACCGGCTCCAGGCGCGTGCCGTCCAGATGCCAGATTGTCGCGCGGTTCAGCTCGTAGACTTCGCAGGCGGCCTGGGTGATCAGCTGTGCCGCTTCCAGTTCCGGATTGGCGGAGCCGTAGCGATGCCGAGCCAGCCTGACGATCAGGCTCTGCTGGGTGCGCGAGCGCAGCATGTGCTCGATGTGTTCGTCCTGGGCTTGCTGATGTTGCTGCAGCGCCGTGCGCAGTCGGGCGTTCTGCGCCCTGAGATCCTGATCCGATTCAGGCTGGCGTCCGGGCATCAGATAGCCCCTGAGCAGCTCGCGACCATACTGCTGGCAAACTTCGCCGAGTTCGGTGATGTCCTGCACGCCGTCAGGCGTGTGCAGTCGATAGCTGACTGAATAGTGGCTGCGGCCTGTCAGCTGTTGCTGAATCTCTTCGTGTAGCTGGTGACGGACGCTGGGCTCCATCAGGCTGGCGTAGGGGGCGTCTACCAGGGAGCAAAGGTCGCCGGCGGAAACACCGAGATAACGCTCGCAAGCAGGGTCGAGAAACAGCAGTGTCCAGCTGGACTCGTTCAAGCGCTCGAAACGCAGCATGCCGAGCCGTGAAGGCACTGGCAACTGCGTCACAACCTCGGTCGCCAGACGGCTGGCGGCATCGGTATGTATTTTCATCGAGCGGTTGGCTTCCAGTATGCTCCACGGAGTCGGGCTGGCCTGTGCTCCAGGCGCCGTTCCAGCGAAGGACGATGGCTAAATAATATTAATTTCGGCAAGGGTGCATCATGCGACAGGGACTGACAAGTCGGCTTGCAAAGTTAGTGATGGTCTCGGTTCTCTGCGTGATCGGAACACCTCTGATCGCGAGTGAAGTGGTGGAGTTCGGCTCGGATGAGTCGACTCGCTATCTCACTGAATTGAAAAAGCTTTATCTCACCAGCAGCGATCGCGAAGCGCTGCTCGCGCATAGTAACGGATTGCTCGATACCTACGCATTGCGAGCGGGTTATCAGGTTGGCCAGGCCAATCCGCAGGACTTTCTCTACGAGCTGAGCGTGGCCACTCCTGGCGAGTTGCGCATACGCGAGGAAGTCCGCAGCAGCAGCGGCGGTGTTGCCGTGCGCAACCGCAGTCTGTCGGTATTCGGGCTTGATCCCTACCTGCAATATCAGTGTCCTGCGCAAGGGTTCAGTTGTTCGATCAGCAGCCCCATCGACGGCCTGCCCTTGCTGGTCATTCTGCGCGACCCGCAGGGTGCCGAAGAGCTGGCCAAGGCGCTGTCTTTTCTGATTCGTAATCTGCAGAAGGGTTGACGCAGCAGTCGGTACGCGTGATCCCTGCACAATAGAAAACGCCGCATCTTCTTCAGAGGATGCGGCGTTTTCGTTTGGCTCAGCCGTTACAGCAGCAGGGTGCGGATATCCGCCAGCAGCTCCGACAGCCGTTTGGTGAAGCGTGCGGCGGCAGCCCCGTTGATCACACGGTGATCGTAGGACAGCGAGAGCGGCAACATCAGGCGCGGCTCGAATGCCTTGCCGTCCCAGACTGGCTGCATCGTCGCCTTGGATACCCCGAGAATCGCCACTTCCGGCGCGTTGACGATCGGCGTGAAGCCGGTGCCGCCAATGTGGCCAAGGCTGGAAATGGTGAAGCAGGCACCCTGCATGGCGTCAGGCGAGAGCTTCTTGCTGCGCGCTTTCTCCGCCAGCTCGGCCGCTTCGCCAGCCAACTGCAGCAAACTCTTCTGATCCACGTTCTTGATCACCGGGACCATCAGGCCATCCGGCGTATCCACGGCGAAGCCGATGTGCACATACTTCTTGCGGATCAGTGCCTTGCCGCTTGGCGCCAGCGAGCTGTTGAAGTCCGGCAGCTCCTTGAGCAGGTGCGCACACGCCTTGAGCAACAACGGCAGCACGGTGAGCTTGACGCCGGCCTTCTCGGCGGCAGCCTTCTGGGAGACGCGGAAAGCCTCCAGTTCGGTGATGTCGGCCGATTCGAACTGGGTCACGTGCGGTACGTTCAGCCAGCTGCGGTGCAGGTTGGCTGCGCCGATCTGCATCAGGCGCGACATCGCGACTTCTTCGACTTCGCCGAACTTGCTGAAGTCCACGGCCGGGATCGGCGGAATGCCGGCACCACCCGAGGCACCTTCGGCCGGAGCCTGCTTGGCCTTGTGCAGCATGTTCTTGACGTAGGCCTGGACATCTTCCTTGAGAATCCGGCCCTTGGGACCGGTCGCCGGAACATCGGCCAGGTCGACGCCATACTCGCGCGCAGTCATGCGTACCGCCGGCCCGGCGTGAACCTTGGTGCCGGCCTTGCTCGGGCCGCTGACGGCCGGAGCCGGCGTCGCTGCGGCCTTCGCCTCCGGTACGCCCTGCTTGTTCGGTGCGACGGCCTGCTGCTGGGAAACGGCCTCCTGCGGTCTGTCCTCGGCCTTTTTCGCTGGCGCCGAGCCCTGGACCTTGAGGGTCAGGATCAGATCGCCGGTCTTGGCCTCGTCACCGACCTTGATTGACAGCGATTCCACCACGCCCGCCTTGGGCGCAGGAATTTCCATGCTGGCCTTGTCGGACTCAAGGGTAATCAGCGATTGATCTGCCTCGACGCTGTCGCCAGCCTTGGCCATCACTTCGATGACGTTGGCGCTGCCGCTGGAGCCGATATCCGGGATGCGGACCTCTTCTACGGACTCGCCGGCAGCTTCGGCTGGCGCTTCTGCTGCCTGCTCGGTCAGTTTCTCCTTGGCCGGGCTTTGTGCCTGGCTGGCCGGAGCACTGGCCGCTGCCGGCTTGCTCGAAGCGGCGCCCTTGAGAATCAGGATCAGATCGCCGGTGCCGACTTCGTCGCCCACCTTGACCGAAATGCTCTCGACTACGCCAGCGGCCGGAGAGGGAATCTCCATGCTGGCCTTGTCAGACTCGAGGGTGATAAGTGGTTGCTCGGCAGAGATAGTGTCGCCGGGCTTCACTGAAATCTCGATCACACTGGCCTTGCCGGAGGAGCCGATGTCCGGGACCTTGATTTCCTGCGACTCACCTTCCTCGGCGGATGCCGAGGGGTTGTCATCGCCCGGAGGCGTAGGTGCTTCGGCTTCATCAGTCGCGCCGCCACTGCTGGCAGCCGCAGGCTCCGCTGCGGCTTGCGCCGGCGCTTCGCTGTCGGTTCCTTCTTCGCTTTCCAGCTCGAGCAGCTCGTCACCTTCTTTCAGGCGGTCGCCGAGCTTGACCTTCAAGGCTTTCACGACACCAGCCTTGGGCGCGGGGATTTCCATGCTGGCCTTATCGGACTCCAGCGTCAGGATGCTTTGGTCGGCTTCGATACGGTCGCCGGCCTTGACGAACAACTCGATTACTTCACCCTCACCGCTGCCGATGTCGGGTACGCGTATGGTTTCACTCACAATAGGTTCTCCTGTGCGCACGCAGCATCAGCAATCCAGCGGATTGCGCTTCTCGGGGTCGATACCGAACTCGGTGATGGCGTTGGCCACCACGGTGCGTTCGATGGCGCCGCGATCGGCGAGTGCCTGCAGTGCCGCGACGGCAACCCAGCGACGGTCGACTTCGAAGAAGTCGCGCAGCTTGGCGCGCGAGTCGCTGCGGCCAAAGCCGTCAGTGCCGAGCACCTGGTATTCGCGCGACGGAACCCACTGGCGAATCTGATCGGCGAACAGCTTCATGTAGTCGGTCGAGGCCACCACCGGACCTTCGCGGCCTTCCAGACACTGCTCGACGTAGCTCTTGCGAGGTTCTTCGGTCGGGTGCAGACGGTTCCAGCGGTCTACCGCCAGGCCATCGCGGCGCAGCTCGTTGAAGCTGGTCACGCTCCAGACGTCGGCGCCGACGCCCATCTTGGCGAGGATGTCCACCGCGGCGCGCACTTCACGCAGGATGGTGCCCGAGCCCAGCAACTGCACGCGGTGCTTGAAGTCGCCCTTGGCTTCTTCGAGCAGGTACATGCCCTTGATGATGCCGTCCTCGACACCCTGCGGCATGGCCGGCTGCTGGTAGTTCTCGTTCATCACGGTGATGTAGTAGTAGACGCTCTTCTGCTGCTCCATCATTTCGTGCATGCCGTGATGCATGATCACTGCCAGCTCGTAGCCGTAGGTGGGGTCATAGCTGCGGCAGTTGGGGATGGTGCTGGCGAGGATGTGGCTGTGGCCGTCCTCGTGCTGCAGACCTTCGCCGTTCAGCGTGGTGCGTCCGGAGGTGCCGCCCAGCAGGAAGCCGCGGGTCTGCGCATCGCCCGCCGCCCAAGCCAGGTCGCCGATGCGCTGGAAGCCGAACATCGAGTAGAAGATGTACACCGGCAGCATCGGCTGGTTGTAGTTGCTGTAGGCGGTACCGGCAGCGATGAACGAGGAGAATGCACCCGCTTCGTTGAGGCCTTCCTGGAGGATCTGGCCATCCTTTTCCTCGCGGTAGTACATCACCTGGTCGCGGTCGACCGGCTCGTACAGCTGCCCCACCGGGGAATAGATGCCCAGCTGGCGGAACATGCCTTCCATGCCGAAGGTACGTGCCTCGTCGGCGAGGATCGGCACGATGCGCTTGCCCAGATCCTTGTCCTTGACCAGCTGCGAGAGAATCCGACCGAACGCCATGGTGGTGGATATCTCGCGATCCCCGGAACCGTCGAGCACGGCCTTGAGCGTGTCGAGCGGCGGCGTCGGGATGCTGAAGCTCTTCGGCCGGCGCTGCGGGAGCGATCCGCCGAGCTTTTCGCGGCACTTGCGCAGGTAGCGCATTTCGGCGCTGTCTTCGGCCGGGCGGTAGAACGGCAGTTCTTCGAGCTGCGAATCGTTGACCGGAATGTCAAAGCGGTCGCGGAATTTCTTCAGGCTGTCGATATCGACTTTCTTGGTATTGTGGGCGATGTTCTTCGCCTCGCCGGCACCGGTGCCGTAGCCCTTGATGGTCTTGGCCAGGATGACCGTTGGCTGACCCTTGTGGTTGACCGCCTGGTGATAGGCCGCATAGACCTTGTACGGATCGTGGCCGCCGCGGTTGAGCTTCCAGACTTCCTCGTCGGACATGCTCTCGACACGCTTGAGCAGCTCAGGGTCAGCACCAAAGAAGTGTTTGCGCACATAGGCGCCGTCTTTGGCCTTGTAGTTCTGGTATTCCCCGTCGATCGCCTCGTCCATGCGGCGCTGCATGCGGCCGTCTTCGTCGGCGGCGAACAGCGGATCCCACAGGCGACCCCAGACCACCTTGTTGACGTTCCAGTTGGCGCCTTTGAACACGCCTTCCAGTTCCTGAATGATCTTGCTGTTGCCGCGCACCGGGCCGTCCAGACGCTGCAGGTTGCAGTTGATCACGAACACCAGGTTGTCGAGGTTCTCACGGCCGGCGAGGGAAATGGCGCCGAGGGTTTCCGGCTCGTCGCACTCGCCGTCACCGATGAAGCACCAGACGCGCTGCTTGCCTTTCGGAATGAAGCCGCGGTTTTCCAGGTACTTCATGAAGCGTGCCTGGTAGATCGCAGTGATCGGGCCGAGGCCCATGGACACGGTCGGGAACTGCCAGAAGTCCGGCATCAGGTGCGGGTGCGGGTAGCTCGACAGACCCTTGCCATCGACTTCCTGGCGGAAGTTGAGCATCTGCTCTTCGCTCAGGCGGCCTTCGAGGAAGGCGCGGGCATAGATGCCGGGGGAAGCGTGGCCCTGATAGTAGATCAGGTCGCCGCCATGTTCTTCGGTTGGCGCCTGGAAGAAGTAGTTGAAGCCGATGTCGTAGAGCGTTGCGCTGGAAGCAAAGGTGGAGATGTGGCCACCCAGATCCGGATCCTTCAGATTGGCGCGCATCACCATGGCCAGTGCGTTCCAGCGGACCAGGGAGCGAATGCGCCGCTCCATGAACAGGTCGCCTGGCATTTTGGCTTCGCGGGTGACGGGGATGGTATTGCGGTACGGCGTGGTGATGCCGTAGGGCAGGGGGGTGCCGCTACGTGTGGCCAGTTCACCCATCCGGGTCATCAGGTAGTGAGCGCGGTCTTCACCCTCGCGGTCGAGGACGGACTCGAGGGCGTCCAGCCATTCCTGGGTTTCGACGGGATCGAGATCTTGCATGGCTTGCTCCATTGCGGAAAGGCTTCCAGAATCGGTTGCCTGTTCGCGACCGGCTTTGTGGGCCGGTGCGTGTAATGTTCTTGGACGAGTGCCGGGGGTAGGGCCGGGCGTCTGTAGTTTTACTACAAAATGACGTCGGGATCAGCCCCCTGAAATACTCTTTAGTAGTAAAACTACAGATCAGCGGCGCTGGCATTTTCCTGAGAAAGGCATCTGCGAGGCTCTGAATCGCGCGGTTTCACTGTGTTGCTGCTGTGAAGGAAACCTCAATGAGTCTGCCATCGCTGGTTGCATTGCCGCCCTCGCTTTTGCCTTTTGTCAGTCGTGCCGAAGAGTCGTTCCTCGCTGCTGCCGGCAGCCTGTCGGATGCCGTTGCGGCACGTTGTCGCGCCTGGCTGATGGAGCAGCGCGAGGCGTTCGACCGGGTCTGTGCGGCGAGCGACTTTGTCAGCGAACAGGTTAGTCGAGATCCGCAGATGTTGCTGCAGCTGGCGGAGCAGGGCTGGCTGGACAGATCGCTCGCGCCGGCCGAGATGCGTGACGCACTGAATGAGCAGGTCGCCGCGTGCGACAGCGAGGAGGCCCTGGCGCTGATGCTACGGCGCTTCCGGACCCGCCAGCAGGTGCGGATCATCTGGCGTGACCTGACCCGTCAGGCCGACCTTGCCGAAACCTGTCGCGACCTTTCCGATCTCGCCGACGCCTCGGTCGATCTGGCGTATCACTGGCTATACACACGCCATTGCGAGCAGTTCGGCGTACCCACCGGGCGGCGCAGCGGCAACCCACAACACATGGTCATCCTTGGCATGGGCAAGCTGGGCGCCCATGAGCTGAATCTGTCCTCGGACATCGACCTGATCTTCGGATACCCCGAAGGTGGCGAAACCGTGGGCGCCAAGCGCTCGCTGGACAATCAGGAGTTCTTCGTCCGGCTCGGTCAGCGGCTGATCAAGGCGCTCGACGCCATCACCCTGGATGGCTTCGTCTTCCGCGTCGATATGCGCCTGCGCCCGTACGGCTCATCCGGTCCGCTGGTCTACAGCTTCAACGCGCTGGAGCAGTACTACCAGGACCAGGGGCGTGACTGGGAGCGCTACGCGATGATCAAGGCGCGTGCCATCGGTGGTGACCAGCAGGCCGGCAAGGAGCTGCTGGAAATGCTGCGGCCGTTCGTCTATCGGCGCTACCTTGATTTCTCCGCCATCGAAGCGCTGCGCACCATGAAGCAGCTGATCCAGCAGGAAGTGCGGCGCAAGGGCATGGCTTCGAATATCAAGCTGGGTGCCGGTGGCATCCGCGAGGTCGAGTTCATCGCCCAGGCCTTTCAGCTGATCCACGGAGGGCGTGATCTCAGCCTGCAGCAGCGTCCGTTGCTCGGTGTGCTGGCCACCCTGGAGGGGCAGGGTTATCTGCCGGCCGCGGCAGTGGCCGAACTGCGCGAAGGCTATGAATTCCTGCGCTATACCGAGCATGCGCTGCAGGCGATCGCCGACCGTCAGACGCAAATGCTGCCGGACAACGAGGTGGACTGTGCGCGGGTGGCGTTCATGCTCGGCTTCGACGGTTGGGCGACCTTCCATGAGCAACTGCTGTACTGGCGCGGGCGCATCGACTGGCATTTCCGCCAGGTCATCGCCGACCCGGATGAGGACGAGAATGCCGAGGGCGAGACGCTGGTCGGCGGCGAATGGCTACCGCTGTGGGAGCAGGACTGGGACGAGGAATTCGCCTGCCGCCAGCTGTCCGAGGCCGGTTTCCGTGATGGCCAGGGCGCCTGTCAGCGGCTCGCCGCGCTGCGCAACGCCAGCCAGGTACGCACCATGCAGCGTCTCGGCCGCGAGCGTCTGGATGCCTTCATTCCACGGCTGCTGGCGCAGGCCGTCGAGCAGGACGATCCGGATCTGGTGCTCGAACGCGTACTGCCGCTGGTGGAAGCGGTCGCCCGGCGTTCGGCCTACCTGGTCCTGCTGACTGAAAATCCCGGGGCGCTGCAGCGCTTGCTCGAGCTCTGCGCAGCCAGCCCGTGGATCGCCGAGCAGATTGCACGCTTCCCGCTGTTGCTTGACGAGCTGCTCAACGCCGGTCGTCTGTACAGCCCGCCGCTGGCGCCGGAACTGGCGGCTGAACTGCGCGAACGGCTGATGCGCATTCCCGAAGATGACCTCGAGCAGCAGATGGAGGCGCTGCGGCATTTCAAGCTGGCGCACCGGCTGCGGGTTGCCGCTTCGGAAATCGCCGGGACGCTTCCCTTGATGAAGGTCAGCGACTACCTGACCTGGCTGGCGGAGGCGATCCTGCAGGAAGTGTTGACCCTCGCCTGGCGCCACACCGTCGCGCGTCATGGCCAGCCACAGCGCAGCGATGGCACGCTCTGCGATCCGGCGTTCGTCATCGTCGGTTACGGCAAGGTCGGTGGCATCGAGCTCGGGCATGGTTCGGATCTGGATCTGGTGTTCATCCACGACGGCGACCCCGCCGCCGAGACCAATGGCGCCAAGCCCATCGATACCGCCCAGTTCTTCACTCGCCTGGGCCAGCGCATCATCCATCTGCTCACCACCCAGACCACCTCCGGCCAGCTCTATGAAGTGGACATGCGCTTGCGCCCGTCCGGCGCTTCCGGGCTGCTGGTCAGCTCGCTGGGCGCCTTCGAGCGCTACCAGAGCCAGGAGGCCTGGACCTGGGAACACCAGGCGTTGGTGCGCGCGCGGGTGCTGGTCGGCTGCCCGCAGCTGACGGCTGACTTCGAACGGGTGCGCGCCGGTGTGCTGGGGCGCGAGCGCGATCTCGAGGCGCTGCGCCGCGAGGTCAGCGAGATGCGCGCGAAGATGCGTGACAACCTCGGCACCCGCGTGACGCATGCTGGAACCGCCGAGCAGGCCTTCGACGCCGCTGCCGAGTTCAATCTCAAGCAGGACGCCGGTGGTATCGTGGATATCGAATTTATGGTGCAATACGCGGCTTTGGCGTGGTCGCACCAGCATCCCGAACTGCTGCGCTATACCGATAACATCCGCATTCTCGATGGGTTGGAGCAGGCCGGGTTGATGACCGGCGATGAGGTGCGGCTGCTGCAGGATGCCTACAAGGCGTACCGTGCCGCGGCCCACCGGCAATCACTGCAGAAGCAGCCCGGAGTGGTGAGTGGGGATCAATTCCACGACGAGCGTCGTGCAGTCATGCGGATCTGGCGCGAGCTGGGGCTCAGCTGAGCCCGCGTCGGGCTACCGAGCAATATCGAATTCTGAGGAGCTGGCAAGATGTCGATGGCCGATCGTGATGGCGTCATCTGGTATGACGGCGAACTGGTGCAGTGGCGCGATGCGACCACCCATGTGCTGACCCATACCCTGCACTACGGCATGGGCGTGTTCGAAGGTGTTCGCGCCTACAACACCCCGGACGGCACGGCGATCTTCCGCCTGCAGGCGCACACCGACCGCCTGTTCGATTCGGCGCACATCATGAATATGCCGATGCCGTACTCGAAGGAAGAGATCAACGAGGCGACCCGCGCCGCAGTGCGCGAGAACAACCTGGAAAGCGCCTACATCCGCCCGATGGTGTTCTACGGAAGCGAAGGTATGGGCCTGCGCGCCAGCGGTCTGAAGGTGCACGTGATCGTCGCGGCCTGGCACTGGGGCGCCTACATGGGCGACGAGGCGCTTGAGCTGGGCATCAAGGTGCGCACCAGTTCCTTCACCCGTCACCACGTCAACATCACCATGACCCGCGCCAAGTCCAACGGTGCCTACATCAACTCGATGCTGGCCCTGCAGGAAGCCATTTCCGGCGGCGCCGACGAAGCGCTGATGCTGGACCCCGAAGGCTACGTGGCCGAGGGCTCGGGCGAAAACATCTTCATCATCAAGGACGGCGTGATCTACACCCCGGAAGTCACGGCCTGCCTGAACGGCATCACCCGCGGCACCGTGCTGACCCTGGCCGCCGAGCACGGCCTGAAGGTGGTCGAGAAGCGCATCACCCGCGACGAGGTGTACATCGCCGACGAAGCCTTCTTCACCGGTACCGCAGCCGAAGTCACGCCGATCCGCGAAGTGGACGGCCGCGCCATCGGTATCGGCCGTCGCGGCCCGATCACCGAGAAGCTGCAGAAAGCCTACTTCGATCTGGTCACCGGCAAGACTGATGCCCACGCCGAATGGCGGACCCTGGTCAAGTAAGCCTGGCGCTGGAAGCTGGCAACGCAACTCGCTTGCCGGCCACGCTTCCAGCCCCTCAGCTTATGGCTTAGAGCTTATGAACATACTGATCGTAGGACCCAGCTGGGTTGGCGACATGGTGATGGCGCAGACGCTGTTCGTCTGCCTGAAACAGCGCCATCCCGACTGCCAGATCGACGTGCTGGCGCCCGAGTGGAGCCGGCCGATTCTCGAACGCATGCCCGAAGTGCGCCAGGCACTGAGCTTTCCGGTCGGGCACGGCGTGCTCGACATGGCGACCCGGCGCAAGGTTGCGCAGAGCCTGCGCGGTCAGTACCAGCAGGCGATCCTGCTGCCCAACTCCCTGAAGTCGGCGCTGGTGCCGTTGTTCGCCGGTATTCCCAAGCGTACGGGCTGGCGCGGCGAGATGCGCTTCGGCCTGCTTAACGACATGCGCAAGCTCGACAAGCAGCGCTACCCGTTGATGATCGAGCGCTTCATGGCGCTGGCCTTCGAGCCGGGCGCCGAGCTGCCCAAGCCGTACCCCAATCCCTCGCTGCGTATCGACACCGCGACTCGCGACGCCGCCCTGGCACGTTTCGGCCTGAGTCTGGACCGGCCGGTGCTGGCGCTGTGCCCCGGTGCCGAGTTCGGCGAATCCAAGCGCTGGCCGGCCGAGCACTTCGGCAAAGTCGCCGAGCTGAAGATTCGCGAGGGTTGGCAGGTCTGGCTGTTCGGCTCGAAAAACGACCACCCGGTGGGCGAGGACATCCTCGCGCGATTGATTCCTGGGTTGCGCGAAGAGGCGGTGAACCTGGCCGGCGAGACCAGCCTGGCCGAGGCTATCGATCTGCTCTCCTGCGCTGACGCAGTGGTGTCCAACGACTCCGGGCTGATGCACGTGTCAGCCGCGCTGGGCCGGCCTCTGGCTGCAGTCTATGGCTCGACGTCACCGGCCTTCACCCCGCCGCTTTCCGAGCAGGTCGAGGTTGTGCGGCTGGGTCTCGACTGCAGCCCCTGTTTTGAACGCACCTGCCGCTTCGGCCACAACAACTGCATGCGCGAGCTGAAGCCGCGCGCGGTGATCGAGGCGCTGGATCGCCTGGCCCCGCAGTCAGTTGAGGTGCGCTGATTGAAGGTCCTGCTGGTCAAGACCTCGTCGTTGGGCGATGTCGTGCATACCCTGCCGGCTCTGACCGATGCGCAGCGGGCGCTGCCTGGCATCCAGTTCGACTGGGTCGTGGAGGAGGGCTTCGCCGAGATCCCGGCCTGGCATCCAGCGGTGGCGCAGGTGATTCCGGTGGCGATTCGTCGCTGGCGCAAACATCCGATCGATACCCTGCGCAGCGGCGAGTGGCGCCGCTTCAAGGCTCGTCTGCGCGAAGGTCGTTACGACCTGGTGATCGACGCCCAGGGCTTGCTCAAGAGCGCCTGGCTGACCCGCTACGTCAAGGCGCCGGTCGCCGGGTTGGACCACGATTCGGCCCGCGAGCCGCTGGCGACACGCTTCTATGATCGGTGCTATGCCGTGCCGCGCGAGCAGCATGCGCTGGAGCGGGTGCGTCAGCTGTTCGCTCAGGCGCTCGGTTACCCGCTGCCGCAGGATGTTGCCGACTACGGCCTGAATCGCGAGCAGATGGCCGCGCCCAGCGATCAGCCGTATCTGCTGTTTCTGCACGGCACCACTTGGCCGAGCAAGCACTGGCCGGAAACCTACTGGCGCGAACTGGCCGAACGCATGAGCGATTTCGGCTGGGCGATCCGCCTGCCATGGGGCAATGCCGAAGAGAAGGCGCGCGCCGAGCGTATCGTCAGCGGCGTGGCCAACGCAGCGGTGCTGCCGAAGCTGAATCTGGCCGGCGTTGCACGGGTCATCGCTGGTGCGCGGGCTTGCGTCGCAGTGGATACTGGCCTCGGCCATCTGGCCGCGGCGCTGGATGTGCCGAGCATTTCGCTTTATGGTCCGACCCTGCCCGGGCGGGTCGGCGCCTATGGGCGCTCGCAGGTGCACCTGTGCGCCGGCGGGCCGAACGCCGGTCGCGGTGATCGCCACAAGCCCTGTTTCGACGATCTGCGTCCCGAGCGCGTCGTCACCGAACTGAAAGCCCTGCTGCGGGCCCCGGAGTCCGTCTGATGCAACTGGCCTTCATTCTCTACAAGTACTTCCCTTTTGGTGGACTACAGCGCGATTTCATGCGCATTGCCCTCGAATGCCAGGGTCGCGGCCACACGATCCGCGTCTATGCGATGATCTGGGAAGGTGACGTGCCCGAAGGCTTCGAGGTGCTGATCGCGCCGGTCAAGGCGCTGTTCAACCACACCCGCAACGAGCGCTTCACCGCCTGGGTCGAGGCCGATCTGGCGCGGCGGCCGGTGGACCGGGTGATCGGCTTCAACAAGATGCCGGGACTCGACGTGTATTACGCCGCCGACCCCTGCTTCGAGGACAAGGCGCAGACCCTGCGCAATCCGATCTACCGCCGCTGGGCTCGCTACAAGCACTTCGCCGAGTACGAGCGCGCGGTGTTTGCGCCCGAGGCGAAGACCGAAATCCTGATGATCTCCGAGGTACAGCAGCCGCTGTTCGTCAAACACTACGGCACGCCCGCCGAACGCTTTCACCTATTGCCGCCGGGCATCGCCCAGGATCGCCGCGCGCCGGCCAATGCCGCGCAAATCCGTACCGAGTTTCGCGAGGAATTCGAGGTGCGGCCCGAGGAGCTGCTGCTGGTGCAGATCGGTTCCGGTTTCAAGACCAAGGGTCTGGACCGCAGCCTCAAGGCGCTCGCCGCATTGCCGCGCGAACTGAGTCAGCGCACCCGGCTGCTGGTGATCGGCCAGGACGATCCCAAGCCGTTCAAGCTGCAGGCCAAGACGCTGGGCGTTTCCGGCATGGTCGAATTCCTCAAGGGGCGCAGCGATATACCGCGGTTCCTGCTGGGCGCCGATCTGCTGATCCACCCAGCCTACAACGAGAACACCGGTACCGTACTGCTGGAAGCGCTGGTCGCCGGGCTGCCGGTGCTGGTCACCGATGTATGTGGCTATGCGCACTACATTACCGACGCCGACTGCGGTCGCGTGGTACCCAGCCCCTTCGAGCAGCAGGTGCTCGACCAGATGCTGGTGCAGATGCTGGCCGATGATCAGCAGCGCGCGGTCTGGAGTCGCAATGCGCTGACGTTCGCCGACACGGCGGACCTTTATTCGATGCCGCAGAAGGCGGCAGACGTGATTCTCGGGGCAAGCGCATGAGCGCTGCAGCTCGGTCAGCGCCCTGCCGATTGGCGGAGGCTCCATGCGCCTGATGCTATTGGAGCCGTTCAAAAGCCTCTGGCACGGCGAGGACCCGTTCGTCGAAGTCGAGCGTCTCGACGGGCAGGTGTACCGCGAGCTGGAGGGGCGACGCACGCTGCGTACAGAAGTCGAAGGGCAGGGCTACTTCGTCAAGATTCATCGCGGTATCGGTTGGGGCGAGATCGCCAAGAACCTGCTTACCGCCAAGGCGCCCGTTCTCGGTGCTGGCCAGGAATGGCGAGCGATCCAGCGGTTGCACGAAGTGGGTGTGCCGACCATGACCGCGGTGGCTTACGGCGAGCGCGGAGCCAATCCGGCCAGCCAGCATTCGTTCATCATCACCGAAGAACTGGCCCCGACCGTCAGCCTCGAGGACTTCACGGCCAACTGGCTGGAACAGCCACCGGCACCGTCGCTCAAGCGCGCCCTTATCGCCGAAGTCGCCCGCATGGCCGGCACCATGCATCGCGCCGGCGTCAATCATCGCGATTTCTACATCTGCCACTTTCTGCTGCATACCGACAAACCGGTGATAGCAAGTGATTTCCGCCTGTCGCTGATCGACTTGCACCGTGCCCAGACCCGAGCGCAGACACCGCGCCGCTGGCGCGACAAGGATCTGGCCGGGCTGTACTTCTCGGCGCTGGGCATTGGCCTGACGCGCGGCGATAGGCTGCGCTTTCTGCGCGGCTATTTTCAGCGGCCCTTGCGCGACATCCTGCACGACGAGGCGCGTCTGCTCGCCTGGCTGCAGCGCAAGGCCGAGCGGCTATCCAGTCGCTATGCGCGCAGGTACGCACCGGGCGCACAGGCGTGAGTGGCTGGCAGCTCGCGACCGGCATGCCCGTCGAGGCAGCCTCGGCGTTCGCCGATCTGCCGACGGTGTTCGCGCTGACCGGCGAGGCGATTGCCCGCGATCCGTTATCCGAAGTGATTCGCGTCGAATGCGGCGGTTTGCGCTATTACGTCAAACGTTATTGGGCTGCCGGCAAAGGGCTGCGGCGCTTTCTCGGGCGGCCGCGGGTCAAGGCCGAATGGCAGAACCTGCGGCACTTTGCGCGCTGGGGTATTCCTGTCGCGCCGGTGGTGGCGTGGGGCATGGAGCGTCGCGGCGGCGTATTCCTGCGCGGGGCGCTGATCACGCTGGAGGTGCCCAATACCGTCGACATGGCGGCAATGGCGACGAACAACGACCCCCGTCTTGGCGATCCCCACTGGGTCGCGCGTATCAGTCGCCAACTGGCGCACGCCACCCGCACCCTGCATGACCATCATTTCGCCCACAACGACCTGAAATGGCGCAACCTGCTGATCAATGAGGACGGCGAGCTGTTCCTGATCGACTGCCCCTCGGGCAACTTCTGGTGGGGGCCTTTCCTGCGGCGGCGCATCATCAAGGATCTGGCCTGCCTGGACAAAGTGGCCAAGTACCATTTGAGTCGCACCCAGCGCCTGCGCTTCTACCTGCAGTACCAGCGGCGTGGGCGGCTGATACCGACTGATCGAGCGCTGATCGCGCAGGTGCTGGAGTATTTCGAGGGGCGCGAATGAACGAGTTTTTTTCTGTCGCTGATCGGCCCCTGCTCAAGGCGCACGGCCTGGCCAGCTTCGATGCACTCTGGGCCGTGCAGCTCGAATCGGTCGATATGCCCAATACCGGTCGCGGCGGCTGGAGTAGCGTGTTTCGCCTGGAGTTGGGCGATACGGCCTATTACCTGAAGCGACAGAGCAACTACCTGACCCACAGCCTGCGCCATCCGTTCGGCGAGCTGACCGTTGCTTGCGAATTTCGCAATATCCAGCGGTGTCGGAGTGATGCGACTAACGACCCCAGGCTGGAGATGATAGCCGGCCGCCAGCAGTGCAGGATGGCAAGCATATGGTACTGACGGATCTCACCCGTGGCGGCCGCTCGCCAACATTACCTCTGACACTCCTGCTGCCGGCCGGCGAACTGCGCATGCTGCAGTGGCTGCGTGTACTGCCGGGGCAGCGATATGTAGGTCGGGCCGAATGGCAGGGGCGTACTGTGCTGGCCAAGCTGCTGGTCGGCGCTAAGGCCGAGCGCCATTTTCAGCGCGAGCGCCAAGGTGCTCGCTTATTGGCCGAGCAGGGCATGATCACTCCGGCGTTGCTCGCTGAGGGCTTCGAGGCCGGGCAGGGTGGCTGGCTGCTCTTCGACTTCCTGGTCGGCGCCGAAAGTCTGGAGCAGGCCTGGCGGGCAGTGGAGCACGAACCGCCGTTGTCCGATCTCCAGCAGATGGTGCTGGGGGAAGCACTGGGCGCCATCGCGCAACTACACGCGCGCGGCCTGTGGCAGGATGATCTCCACCTAGACAATCTGCTGCGACATGATGGCCATCTCTTCATCATCGATGGCGGCGGCATTCAGGCGCAGACTCCGGGCCAGCCGCTGGCACGCGATAAGGTACTGGCTAACCTCGGCGTGTTCTTCGCGCAGCTGCCGGCTGGTCTGGAGCCGTACATCGAAGAACTGCTGGTGCACTACATCTTGGTCAACGGCGAGCATGCCCTGCCGTTGGAGGCTCTGCTGCGGGAGATCGCAGGCGTACGTCGCTGGCGACTGCGCGACTATCTCGGCAAGCTTGGCCGCGACTGCTCGCTGTTCAGCGCAAGGCGCAGCCTGAGTGAGCTACGCATCGTTCGTCGCAGCGAGGCGACTGTACTGGAGAGTCTGCTGGACGCGCCGGATATGGCGCTCGAGTCGGGACGTGCAATGAAGCGGGGCGGCAGTGCCAGCGTGGCGCTGATCGAGACAGCCGGCCGGCCGCTGGTCATCAAGCGCTACAACATAAAGGGCCTGGGCCACTGGCTGCGTCGCTGCTGGCGGCCCAGTCGTGCCTGGCACAGCTGGGTCGAGGGAAATCGCCTGGATTTTCTTGGCATCGCCACGCCACGACCGCTGGCCATGCTGGAGCGCCGTTGGCTGGGCCTGCGCCAACGCAGCTATCTGATTACCGAATACAGCGGCGGCGAGGATATAATTGCGCGTTTTCAGCCATACCTCGCCGGTTCGCCGCCCGAAATCGAGTTGCTGGCGCTTGATCAGTTGTTCGCCGCGCTACGTCGCGAGCGCATCAGCCACGGTGATCTTAAGGGCACCAACCTGCTCTGGAATCAGGGGCGCTGGACGCTGATCGATCTGGATGCTGCGCAGCAGCACCGCAGCGAGGCGGGCTTCAGTCGCGCCTATACGCGTGATCGCGCACGTTTTCTGCGCAACTGGCCGTCAGATTCTGCGCTGCATCGGCTACTGGCCGAACGAATACCGAAGGACAGCTTGGAGCCCGATGCTTGAAGCTGGAAGAACACGCTCTGCGGAGCTGAACTAAACATCCGCTGTTGCTTCAAGCCTCCGGCTTCAGGCGTTCAGCTCGCTTTTCAAGAGGCTTTCATCCGTGGCATTGACGATTCTCGGCCTTTCCGGCGCCCTCAGCCATGATCCTTCCGCTGCCCTCTACATCGACGGCAAGCTCATCGCTGCTGCCGAGGAGGAGCGCTTCGTGCGCGACAAGCACGCGAAGAACCGCATGCCCTACGAGTCCGCCAAGTTCTGCATGGAGCAGGCCGGCATCAAGCCGAGCGACGTCGACGTGGTGGCGATTCCCTTTGCGCCCATCAGCATTTTCGAGAAAGCCCGCTGGCACTATGCCAAGCGCTACTGGTACGCCCCGGACCGCGCGCTCGACGCCATTCTCATGGGCAACCGTCGCTATTATCGCTACAAGAAGCGCATCCAGTGGTGCCTGCAGCAGCTTGGCTTCGATCTGAAAAAGGTCAAGCTGCAGCCGGTCGAGCACCACCTGGCCCACGCCTCCAGTGCCTACCACTGCTCCGGCTTCACCGAGAAGACCGCGATCATGGGCATCGACGGCAAGGGTGAGTACGCCACGACGTTCTTCGGCTGGGGCGAGAACGGCAGGATCCACAAGATCAAGGAATTCTACGATCCGGATTCGCTGGGCGGCCTGTACGGAGCGATCACCGAGTACCTCGGCTTCGAGATGCTCGATGGCGAATTCAAAGTCATGGGCATGGCGCCCTACGGCGACGCGGCCAAGTACGATTTCTCTCGCCTGGCGAAATTCGAGAACGGCGAGCTGATCATCAATACCGATTACGCCAACGTTATCGGTTTCCGGCGCTACAAGGAAAACGGCAAGGGCTACTACTTCTCGCCCAAGCTGATCGACTGGCTCGGTCCCAAGCGCGAAGGCGACATCGCCGACGATCCATACATCCACTACGCCGCCAGTATGCAGGCGCTGTTCGAGAAGCTGGCGTTGGAGATGATGGACTACTACTTGGGCGACATCATCCGCGAAACCGGCAAGATCGCTTTCGCCGGCGGCTGCGCACTGAACGTCAAGCTCAACCAGAAGATCATTGCCCGCGAAGAGGTCAAGGAACTGTTCGTCCAGCCCGCCTCAGGCGACGCTGGTACTGCGGTCGGTGCTGCTGCCTACATCTCCCATCAGCGCGGCGTGCCGGTGGAAAAGATGGAGCACGTCTATCTCGGTCCGAGCTTCAGCAACGAGGACGTCATCGCGGCCTGCGCGCGCCACCCTAACAAGCCCGCGTGGCAGAAGATCGACAACGTGCCCGAGCGCATTGCCAAGATCATGGTCGACGGCAATCCGGTCGCCTGGTTTCAGGGCCGCATGGAATTTGGCCCGCGCGCCCTCGGCGGTCGCTCCATAATCGGCTGTCCCAGCGTGCCGGGCGTGGCCGACCGGATCAACGAGCAAATCAAGTTTCGCGAACGCTGGCGGCCGTTCTGCCCGTCGATGCTCGACACAGTCGCGCCGCAGATGCTCAAGGTCGACCACCCGAGCCCGTTCATGACCTTTACCTTCGAAGTCAACGAAGGCTGGAAAGAGCGCGTCGGCGAAGTCGTCCACGAGGACGGCACCTCTCGCGCCCAAGTGCTCAAGCGCGAATACAATCCGCGCTGGTACGACCTGATGCTCGAGCTGGAAAAGCTCACCGGCAACGGCGTGTCTTTGAATACATCTCTCAATCGCCGCGGCGAACCGATGATCTGCTCGCCGACCGATGCGCTGAATATGTTCTTTGGGTCGGATCTGCAGTATCTGATCATGGAGGATGTGTTGGTGGTGAAGGATGGGATGAGCCGGCATGAGCCCAGCTGAGCGGTGGGTGCTGCAGCTCTGTCATGGCTATGACGGCCCTTTTCTCGATTGCGCACGACAGTACGCGGTGCTTTTTGCCGGCACGCAATACAAGGTCTGCACGGTTTATTTGACGGGGGCGCCGAGTGAAGAGGTAGTGCAAGGCTCGGCTTCCGATGACGTCGTGTTTCTTGGCTATGATAGCCGGCATGTGCGGGGCCTCAAGCTCGGTGCCATACGCAAATTGCGTAAGATAGTTGCGGGTCGCAATTTCCGATTGTGCATCGCCCATCGCTTCAAGCCCATCTACATCGCGCTGCTAGCGACCAGACTGCCGGTGATCGGCGTGCACCACGCCTTCGGCGTTTATAACCGGCCCATGCGGCGCTGGTTCGTCAATCATTTTCGTGCGCGCTTGTTGCTACTCGGCGTTTCCAATGCGGTGCGTGACGAGATGCGTGCCGACCTCCCCGGCTGGGAAAGCACGCGCGTTGAAACTCTTTACAATCGCATCGACGTCGCCGCCGTGCAGACCGAGCAGATTTCTCGCCTCGGCGCCCGCACAGCGCTGCAACTGCCGCTGGATGCCTGGGTGGTTGGCAATGCCGGTCGCTTGCACCCAGATAAGGATCAGGCCACCTTGATCCGAGGATTCGCTCAGGCACTGCCACGACTGCCCGTCGGTAGCCTGCTTGCGATAATGGGTAGCGGTCAGCTGGAAGCGCCGCTTCGCCAACTGGCCGAGAGTCTGGGGATCGCCGATCAGGTGCGGTTTCTCGGGCATGTGCGGCACGGCAGGCGCTACTTCAAAGCGTTTGATCTCTTTGTATTGACCTCAGACCACGAGCCATTCGGCATGGTGTTGCTAGAAGCCATCGCGGCGAAGGTGCCGGTGGTCTGCACCGATTGCGGTGGTGGGCGTGAAGTGGTCGAGGGCGTCGGAAAGCTGTTTCCGTTGGGAGACAGCGCTGCTTTAGCCACCGAGTTGGTGAAAGCTGCACAACTGGATCCCGGTTCGGCTCAATCGGCAGCCTCGACCCTTGAGCATCTCACCGAACGTTTTTCCGATGCGCGTGCGCAGCGTGATTTCAATACAATTCTGTCGAAAGCGTTTTTCACGGATGATTCAGTGCGGCATGTTCATTTTTACGTTGAATAATTCATGAGAATAGCAGTCGCATTTTTTGGTATTCCTCGCAACAGTTCTATCTGCTTCCCGTCTATTGAGCAGAACATCTATCAGCGCCTGCCCGGTAATGCACAGGTGCGGTCGTACTATCACCTTTACGAGCCCCAGTCGGTCAATAATCCGAGGTCTGGAGAGAATGGCTTCATCGGTGAGTCCAATTATCTGCCTTTTGCTCGTATGGAAGGGCGTCTTGAGGCGGCTGGCGCCTGTCTGAAATGCTGGGATTTCGACGAGATCAAGAAGCACGGCGATGTATGGCGGGACGACTTCAAGTCCGTTTCCAATCTGATACATCAATTGAACTCTCTGCATGCGGTAACTGCGCTGGTCGATGGATTTGAGTCTGACGTCGTGCTTTTCGTACGTCCCGACCTGCTCTATCACGACACCTTGCCCAGGTTCGTGCTTAACGCCTGTGCAGCGGATAGCCGCGCGGTCTTCATCCCTCATTGGCAATGGTGGAATGGTCTGAATGATCGTTTTGCTGTTTGTGGTCGGGACGTATATGGCGCTTACGGTCGTCGTGCAGAACTTATGATCCCTTTCTGTCTGCAGGAGCAGCGAGGTCTGCATGCTGAGCGGTTGCTGCGCTTCTCCCTGGCGGAGTCCGGCGCTTTGGTACGCACACTTGATGTGCGGGCATCCCGGGTTAGATTGAATGGGGAGTTGGTCGAAGAATCTTTCTCATCCAAACATTCCATGGGGCGTCGGGAAAATCGTTTCATGCTGCCGATGGCGCGCCTGCGCTCGCAGTTCGACAAACTACGGTATCGGCAGGGCGGTATGCTTGGCTGATTTAGGGAATATCGTCCAATGTTGAAAGTTCTGCTACTTGTGCAAAAAGAGCAGCGCGTCATGCTTGACCGCTTGTATGAAAGTATTGCGTATAATTGCGAGTGTGATACGCGGTGGCTGAGTCGTGACGAGCAGGCCAATTTGAAGCGCTACTTCTCCGAGAGCGTAAACCCGCAGCAGTATGACCGCATTGTATTGTTCTTACGCTTCAAGCAGGAGATTCGGCAGGTTGGGTTTATTCGCAGCGTGCCAAATCTGGTGATACTTGAGCACGACGCTTATCAAAACTATATCGCCTGCAAGTACACGGGAAAGTTCAGCGCACATTATCGGCGTTTGCCGTGGGTGCGTGTGATCAGCTCCGGTTACATGGTCAGCGAGCGGCTTCGCCAGGAAGGCTTCGATACAGTCTTCGTGCCCAAGGGGTACGACCAGGCATTGCTGCGCGATCTGGGGCGGGAGCGAGATATCGAACTGGCCTTCGTTGGCAGCACCAAAAGCGGCGCCTATAGCGAGCGCAAGGCGTTGCTCGATGAGCTGGCAAAAGTTGAGGATCTGGTCGTTACGCGCACCAATTCTGGTGAAGACTATTGCAATACCCTCAATCGCATTCGCTTCTTCGTCAGTGCCGACGTCGGCATGGGCGAATACATGATCAAGAACTTCGAGGCTATGGCCTGTGGTTGTGTATTGCTGGCGTGGGATCAGGGCGAAGCAGAAAACAAGGCGCTGGGTTTCATCGATATGGAAAACCTTGTGCTTTACCGCAATGTCGATGAGCTGCGAAGCAAGTTGGCGATGCTGCGTTCCGATCTCGACCTAGCGGCGCGCATTGCTTCGGCGGGTAGGGCCTTGGCGGAGCGGGAATACAGCTTCTCGCGCATCGGACAGCGCATCGTCCAGGCCTTGGATAGGCCGCTACGCGATCATCCGCCGATGGGCCTGTTGGATCGGCTGCGCTTGTACTGGAGGTTTAAGTGAATCCATCACGTATTCGTTTGCTGATTCCCTATTTCGGCCGGTGGCCGTTCTGGATGCCGTTTTTCCTGCGGAGCTGTAAGCGGAACGCGGGCATCGACTGGCTCTTCTTCAGCGATTGTGGAGTGCCGGATGACCTTCCGGATAACGTACGGATCGTGCCGATTTCGTTTGCCGATTACTGTCAATTGGTCAGCGAGCGCCTGGGTATCTCCTTCAAGCCGGACAATCCTTACAAGCTCTGCGATATCAAGCCTGCGCTAGGTCATATCCACGCCGACCATTTGGATGGCTTCGATTTCTGGGGTTTCAGCGATATCGATCTCATATACGGCGACCTGCGCGGCTATTTTTCCGAGGATCGGCTCGCCCGATACGATCTGCTGTCCACCCACGCGCGTCGCGTTTCAGGACATCTGTGTTTGCTGCGTAATAACGAGCGTATGCGCCAGGCGTTCATGTGCGTTCCTGGCTGGCAGGCTTGTTTCGAAGACCCCAGGCACCATGCGTTCGACGAAGCGGCATTCAGCCGATTGTTCATTCGACGAAAAAACTGGCCCGAGGCGCTTCGGCGGGTGGCTGATCACTTCAATCCGTGGCGTCGATGCAGCGAGTTCAACGAGGCGTTCAGTACTCCGCACGCTCGGGTTCCATGGCTTAGCGGTAGCTTCGATTTTCCCGATTGCTGGGTCTGGAACGATGGGCGGCTGACCAACAACCGCGATGGCGCTCGAGACTTCCCCTATTTCCATTTTATAACCTGGAAGAACGCCAAATGGTCAGGCTGTACCCTCGAGTCACTGGTGCAGCCTGAAAATCTTGCCGCTCAGCAATCGTGGTGCGTTACAGAACAAGGGTTTCGGGCTTTAGACGGGCTGGCTGTTATCGGACGGAGAACGAGTACCGATGGCTCGCTTTAACCCCAGAGTGCTCATGCTGGAGCATTCGGCTTGAGTATCCTTAGTATTTTGTGGTCTTCCGGCAAGGCGCATACCTCCATTCATCGAGTGCATGAGGAGATTCTTTCCCTAGTGGCTGATGAAAGAGAAAAAATGCACACTTGGATGCTGATGGGGCGCGAGGCTGCGCGGAACTCTGATTGCGGGCAAATGCTGCATTGGCGGCTGAGCTCGAGGGCGCTCAAAGGTCGGGGCATCTGGAAACTATCGCAGTGGTGGTTGCAGCGGCACCTTGCCCGCGAGATCGAGCGGCTCAATCCGAAAGTGTTGTTGCTCGATGGCATTGGCGTGGCTCGGTTGATCATTCCGGTGGTGGCGAGATTGCACCTTAAGTCCCGGGTCATCGTCGTGTTCCACGGGCAAAGCCGCATGCGTCGGAGCGATCCGAAGTTGTTCGACGCGATTGCTGCGCATCGTCTGAGGCTGGTCGCGGTGTCCGAGGCGCTCGCCGAATCTCTGGGCGCGAAGCTGGGTAGAGCGGTGTTCGCTGCACGAACAGCGATAAACCCGCATTCGTTCAAGCAGGAACTGATTTCTCGCGACGAAGCCAGGGGCAGACTGGGCCTTGATAGCGCAAGCATTGTCCTGGGCACGGTTGGGCGGCTGGTCGAGGAAAAGGGCTTTCTGCCCATGCTCGATGTGCTGAGTGAGTTGTCACGCGTGCGGACAAACATCCACCTGGTGCTCGTGGGCGAAGGGAGGCAACGACCGGAACTGGAGTCACGTATCCGACGCCTGAGCCTAGGCCGAATGGTTACGCTGGCGGGATATCGACAGGACGCTGCGCAGCTATATAAAGCGTTCGATGTGATGTTGATTCCGTCCCGCAGTGAAGGGTTGGGTTTGGTTTTGCAAGAAGCGGTGATGGCGGATGTGCCGGTCGTTGCCAGCGATCTGCCAGTCTTCGTCGAGCAGTTGGGGGTCAAGGGCATTTACGTCTCGCCGAACGATGTGTCCGGCTGGGTCACCGCCATTGAGCATGTGCTCGATTCGGATCGGCGATCGCTCGCCGTCGAGCAGGGGAATCACCTAGCATCGGAGCAGGCCTGGAAACGGTTCCGCAAGAGTTACGTTGAGCTGCTGGCCGATGACTCGGGAACGGTCAGCGCATCGCAGAACTGCGAAAACGGAAAGGCGTTCTGAAATTTTTCACGTTCGAGATATCGTTTGAAGTGCGCCAGATTACGTCGAATCATATGGTTCGGTAGAGATCGGCCCAGGAAACGCATATCGGCGATATCGATCAGCCCCAGCGAACCTTGCGGAGTAAGGACAATATTTCCCAAGTGCAGCGAGCGGAAATAAATACCCTTGCGATGCAGCTCGCGTACGAATCCAATCAGCTTGGGCAGGATTGTTGACCAACTGAAGCCAGGCTGCGTTGCAAGTTGACTTAGCGAGCTGCCCAGCAGCGGGGCATAAAGCACCGCGTCCGCCGATTTATCCGACAGTTCGTATATTGCCCGCACCTTTAGCGTAGCGATATCCAGGGCTTGGAGGCGTTCGGCGTTCTTGACGAATCGACGCGAATAAGGCCGCAGCAATGCCGAGGAAAGCCAGCGCTTTCGACGAAAGAATTTTAGAAATAGACCGCTCTCAAGCTGCAGGACCTTGGGACCCAGACCATCCGCTTCGAGAATTGCCGCATTATGGGTGAGTTGTTGCAAGTCTCGCTGGCATAATTGGCTTACATGCATGGTTGGCCTTAAGCAGTGTGCGAACGTCGGGACAAGGCGCGCATTCTAACATCGCTGGTGCTGGCGCATTCGCCGTTTTCCGAAGGGGTAGTATGGATAGCCGTCGTTTAGGGTTGACCTGGCTAACGCTGGGGTTGGTGTGGTTCCTGCTGGGCATAACCTGGATTTCGACGACTAAATTTTACCAACAAGGCTTGATCGTGTTTTTCTGGCTGCCGGCCATGTGGGCTTGTTGGTCCTGTCGTACGGTGCTGCTCGACCTCTGGCGCAAGGAAAAGTCGCTGCTGACAGCATTGGTCGCGCTGGTTGCGTGGGCTGCCGTTAGCTCGTTCTGGAGCGCCGCCGAGGAGCCTGCGCGCGAAGTCAAACGGCTGATATACGTGGTGCTTTTTTTGCTGGGCCTGGTATGCCTCATGCGACAGCCACGACGCGTCGTTTCGGTGTTGCAGTGGGCTGGTTTGGGACTGGCGCTTGCAGCGCTGGTAGCGCTGGTTCAGCGTTATGGGATCGAGGCGAAGCCTTGGGCCTGGCGGATGCAGGGTTATGGCCTGCTAGACCATCCGATTATCGGTGGATACGTGTTCGGTATAGCGCTGATTTGGTGGTTCTGTTTGCCACCCAGCCGCGCCATGCTGCGCATTGTGTGGGCGCTTGGTTTGTTGGCGCTGTTCACTTTTGTCGTGATGACGCAGAGCCGTGGCGTATGGGTTGCTCTGCTGGCGACTATCTTGCTGATGCCTGCTTGGCGGAGCGGCCGTGCCGACTTGTTCGTTGCGTTCCTGCTGCTGGTCGTGGCTGCGTTGGGGTACTGGTTGTTCGGCAGTTATGTTGTCGCCAGGGGCACCTCCTACCGCCCTGAAATATTCGCTGCAAGTCTCGCGATGATCGGAGATCGGCCTTGGTTAGGTTTGGGGTTGGGCAGCGATTATCAGGTCGGAGCCCTGGGGCGCATATTCGACCACACTCACAACCTGTTTACTCATGCTGCGGTAGAGCTTGGCTTGCCCGGACTCATTTTATGGCTGGCAGTTTGGCTGCGTTGCTTCGTCATCGCTGTGCGTGAGCGAGCCACCGTTCTCGGCGGCGCATTGTTGGGCATGTGGTTTTTCAGCACCTTTGCGTTGTTGTTCGATGGCGCGAATCTTTGGGATTCGCCTCGCCCGGAATGGTTCCTAACCTGGCTGCCAGTGGGGCTGGCGCTGGGGGCAGGGGCGGCCAGCTCGCTGTGTTACCATCCCAGGCCTTTGACAGACAGGCTGCATTCTCCTATGAGTGGCCCTCGGAAAGCCGACACGACATCCAGTCTGAGTATCTACCTGCGGTTGCTGCGTTATGTGGTCCCGTACTGGAGCCTGTTTGCAATCAGCATCCTCGGCTTCCTGCTCTTCGCCTCTACGCAGCCCATGCTGGGCTACATCCTCAAGTTCTTCGTCGATGGGCTGAACAACCCGGACGCCAGTTTTTTTGCCCAGGTACCTCATCTCAACGAGCTGGAGTGGCTGGCCGGGCTGAAGCTGCTGCAGGCGGTGCCCTTGCTGATCGTGGTCATCGCGCTGTTGCAGGGTGTCGGTTCGTTTCTTGGCAACTATTTCCTCGCCCGCGTCTCGCTGGGATTGGTACATGACCTGCGTGTAGCGCTGTTCAACAACCTGCTGACGCTCCCCAATCGCTACTTCGACAGCCACAACTCCGGGCATCTGATCTCGCGCATCACCTACAACGTGACCATGGTCACCGGAGCGGCGACCGATGCGATCAAGGTGGTGGTGCGCGAGGGTATGACGGTGATCTTTCTGTTCGCGACGCTGCTGTGGATGAACTGGAAGCTGACGCTGGTGATGGTGGCGATCCTGCCGGTGATCGGGGTGATGGTGTCCAGTGCCAGCAAGAAATTTCGCAAGCAGAGCAAGAAAATCCAGGTCGCGATGGGCGATGTCACCCATGTGGCCTCGGAAACCATCCAGGGCTACCGGGTCGTGCGCAGTTTCGGTGGCGAGGCCTACGAGCAGGCGCGTTTTCTCGGTGCGAGTCAGGACAACACCGGCAAGCAGCTGCGCATGGTCAAGACCAATGCGGTCTATACGCCGACGCTGCAACTGGTGATCTACAGCGCGATGGCAGTGCTGATGTTTCTGGTGCTGTACATGCGCGGCGATGCTTCTGCCGGCGATCTGGTTGCTTACATCACCCTGGCCGGCCTGCTGCCGAAACCGATCCGGCAGCTGTCCGAGGTCAGTTCCACCATACAAAAGGGTGTTTCCGGTGCCGAAAGCATCTTCGAGCAGCTGGACGAGGCCTCGGAAGTCGATGGCGGTACGCTGGAGCGTGAGCGAGTGGCGGGGCGCCTGGAGATCAACGGGCTGAGCTTCGTCTATCCGGGCACCGACAAGCAGGTGCTGCACGACATCAGCTTCAATGTCGAGCCGGGGCAGATGGTCGCGCTGGTCGGCCGTTCGGGCAGTGGCAAATCCACCCTGGCCAATCTTATTCCGCGGTTCTACCACCACGATCAAGGGCAGATTCTGCTCGACGGTGTGGATATCGAGGACTACACGCTGCGCAACCTGCGCCGGCATATCGCTCTGGTGACTCAGCAGGTGACCTTGTTCAACGACACTGTTGCTAACAACATCGCCTACGGCGATCTGGCTGGTGCCCCGTTGGAAAATATTCAGCGCGCGGCTCGCGATGCCTATGCGGACGAGTTCATCCAGCAGATGCCGCAAGGCTACCAGACGCTGGTTGGCGAGAATGGTGTGTTGCTTTCCGGCGGTCAGCGCCAGCGTCTGGCGATCGCCCGCGCGCTGTTGAAGAACGCGCCGGTACTGATCCTCGACGAGGCGACTTCGGCGCTGGACACCGAATCCGAGCGGCATATCCAGAGCGCGCTGGACCACGCCATGAGTGGACGCACCACGCTGGTCATCGCCCATCGTCTAAGCACCATCGAGAAGGCCGATCTGATTCTGGTGATGGAGCAGGGGCGTATCGTCGAGCGCGGCAACCATGCGCAGCTGCTGGCGGCCAACGGTGCTTATGCTCGTTTGCACGAGAAGCAGTTCAAAGACGACGAGCCGGCGTGATCCGCGTGTCCGCTGGGGCGCGCGAGCCGCGGCGCGCCGGCATGCTATGATCCGCGGCGTTTTCCAGCGCCCCGGAGCCCTCTCAATGAAGCTGTCCATGCCCCGTTTCGACCAAGCCCCCGTCCTGGTGGTGGGTGACGTCATGCTCGATCGCTATTGGCATGGCGGCACGTCGCGGATTTCGCCGGAGGCGCCGGTGCCGGTGGTCAAGGTCGAGCAGATCGAGGATCGCCCCGGTGGCGCAGCCAACGTTGCGCTGAACATCGCTGCACTGGGCGCGCCTGCCCGGTTGGTCGGCGTGACCGGCGAGGACGAGGCGCGTCAGAGCCTGGTCGACAGCCTCGCAGCCGCCGGCGTTGAAGCGCATTTCCAATGCATTGAGCACCAGCCGACCATCGTCAAGCTGCGCGTGATGAGCCGCCATCAGCAATTGCTGCGCATGGATTTCGAGGAGCCGTTCGATACCGATCCGGCGGCGATCCTGGCTGAGGTCGAGGCGCTGTTGGCCGGGGTCAAGGTGCTAGTGCTGTCTGACTACGGCAAGGGCGCGCTGAGGAATCATCAGGCGTTGATCCAGGCGGCGCGACGCCGTGGCATTCCGGTGCTAGCCGACCCCAAGGGCAAGGACTTCGACATCTACCGCGGTGCCACGCTGATCACGCCGAACCTGGGCGAATTCGAGGCAATCGTCGGGCATTGCGCCGATGAGGCCGAACTGGTCGCCAAGGGCGCCGAGCTGATGAGCCGGCTCGAGCTGGATGCGTTGCTGGTCACCCGTGGCGAGCACGGCATGACCCTGCTGCGTCCCGATCACGCGCCGCTGCACCTGCCGGCTCGTGCCCGTGAAGTGTTCGATGTCACCGGTGCCGGCGATACCGTCATCTCGACGCTGGCCGCTGCGATCGCGGCCGGCGAGGAACTGCCACAGGCCGTGGCATTGGCCAACCTGGCCGCCGGGATCGTGGTCGGCAAGCTGGGCACCGCCTGCATCAGCGCGCCGGAGCTGCGCCGCGCGGTGCAACGCGAGGAAGGCTCCGAGCGCGGCGTGATGACCGTCGAGCAACTGCTCACCGCGGTCGAGGATGCCCGCGCCGAGGGCGAGAAGATCGTCTTCACCAATGGCTGTTTCGACATCCTGCACGCCGGCCATGTGACCTACCTCGAGCAGGCCCGCGCCCAGGGCGACCGGCTGGTGGTGGCGGTGAACGATGATGGTTCGGTGAGCCGCCTCAAAGGCCCGGGCCGGCCGATCAACTCGGTGGACCGCCGCATGGCGGTGCTCGCCGGTCTGGAAGCGGTGGATTGGGTGGTGTGCTTCGCCGAGGACACGCCGGAAAACCTGCTGGCCCAGGTTCGCCCCGATGTGTTGGTCAAGGGCGGTGACTATGGCGTCGACCAGGTGGTCGGTGCCGAGCTGGTCAAGGCATACGGTGGTGTGGTCAAAGTGCTGGGGCTGGTAGAAAACAGCTCGACTACTGCCATCGTCGAGAAGATTCGCAGCCGCTGAGTCGGGATACGGACGCGGCACCTACTGCGTACCGTCAGCCAAAGGTGGATAGCCGCTTTCCGCGAGCTATCCACTTCGCCTGTTCAGCGGGCTACCGCCACCGGCCGTGCCGCCCACCAATCGCGCCAGCGAATGCGCTCATCGCGCACTACCCAGCCATCCTGCGGCGCAAAGCTTTCCGATAGCCACAGGCCGCGAGTGTTCACCGGGCTGAACTGGCCATTGCGCAGTTGCAGCAGCTGATCCTGCGGCTGGCCCTGATGCAGCGGTATCAGGTAGATGTCGGGCCGGCTGCGCTCCAGGCGCGCAACCAGTTGCCCGTCTTCCAAGCGTTCGTCGACATGAAACAGGCTCAGCTGTCGCGTCTCTTTCGGTAGCTCCATGCGCATGTCATACACCAGCTGCAACGATGCGGTCGGCAGGTGTACATAGGCGCGAGGACGCTCCATCAGCACCATGTTGCCGCACTGCACCGGGCGCGTGGCGCCGGATTGCGAGGCGAGCTTGAAGTGCACCGCCTCTCGGTAGTGCAGGCTAGCCTGGTACGGAGTGGGCAGCCAGGTATCGCCGAAACGCCCGGCAAGCCAGCCTTCAGGGGTTTCCAGCAGGCATTCTTCGGCGATCTCCTGAATGGCGGTAAGCAGCGGCAGGTTCAGCTCATGCGCCGGGATGTATCCGGAAATCAGTTTGAGCACAACGTCACCACGGTCCGGCCGCTGCTGACGGACCAGCACCCAGTATTCGCGGCCCTGCCAGCTCATGGTCAGACGCACTGAAACGCCGAGATTGGCCAGTTCGATGGCAAAACGGCCCGGATCGGACACCTCTACCGGGCGGCGGCGCTCGATCACTTCGCTGAAGTTCAACGGCCGGCCCAGACTCTGGTAGCTCAGGTTGTCCTGGCTGGCCTCGACGTAGAGAGGCAGGGTCTTGAATGCGGCAGGGCTCTTGCGCACCAGAACTCTTGGCATTCGGTTTCTCCTTGCGGCGAAGAAAGTAACCGCGCGGCATCAGCGTAATGCGCTTCGGCGCAGCGGATGAATGTTGCCGTCAGGACCGTTTCAGTTGCCGGTCAGAACGGCAGCAGCAGTCCGTACGTTAGCCGTCAAATGCTGCGGATTGATAGTGCCGATGATCGCGCCACTGACCCCGGGGTGGCCGAACAGCAACTCGAAGCTGCGGCGCACCGGGTCTTCACCTGGCTTGAGGCAGGCGTGGCCGCTAGCAAGCGCCTTCTTGATCAGAATGCCCTTGCCGTGGGCTGCAGCGTAGTCGAGCACTGGTCGCTCGGCCTGCTCGTTGAGGTTGTAGGTGACCATCGCGCAGTCGCCCTGTTGCAGCGCCAGCAGTCCGCCGTCCACGGTCTTGCCGGAGAGGCCGTAGCCGAGGATCTTGCCCTCGCGCTTGAGCTCGGCGAGGGTCTGGTAGACCTCGGCGTGCTGCAGGATGTCCAGATCGTTGCCATCGGAATGCACCAGCACCAGCTCGATGCGATCGGTGCGCAGACGCTTGAGGCTGCGTTCGACCGAAAAGCGCGTGTGCGCGGCGGAAAAGTTGAAGCGCGACTGGCCGTTCTCGAACTCCTCGCCGACCTTGCTGACGATCACCCACTCATCGCGCTGGCCGGCGAGCAGAGGGCCCAGCCGCTCTTCGCTGACGCCGTAGGCCGGGGCGGTATCGATCAGGTTGATGCCCAGGTCGCGGGCCAGCGCTAGCAGCTGGCGAGCCCGGGCATCGTCGGGAATGGCGAAACTGCTGGGATATTTCACGCCCTGGTCACGTCCTAGCTTCACCGTTCCCAGACCCAGCGGCGAGATGTTCAGGCCGGTGCTGCCCAGCGGGCGGTGCAACTCATGCAGCGTTGCGTTCATGGCAGCAGCCCTTCCCAGAACGGCCCGGTCAGCGGTGGTCGCGGCAGTTTCGGTAGTACGGGATGCTGGCCGGGGCGAATGCCGTCGCGGGCGAGGGTGGCTTCGACGCGGTCGGAAAAATCTGGTGACAGAGCCAGCTTGGTCGGCCAGCCGACCAGCAGGCGGCCCTGCTCGGCGAGAAAAGCATTGTCCGGACGGGCGAGGGCCGATTGCGCCGGCTCGGCGCGGTCGATGCGTAGCGTGGCCCAGTGCGCTGCGGACAGGTCGATCCAGGGTACCAGCTCGGCCAGTTCCTTCTTCGCCGCGGCGATCTGGCTGGCTTCGTCGCGCGCCACGCCATCGGCTTCGGCCAGATCCCCGCCCAGGTACCAGACCCACTCGCCGTCTGCCGCCGGATGGCTGGTCACGGTGATTCGCGGTTTGGTGCCGCCGCCCAGGCAGTGGGCGTAGAGCGGCTTGAGCGTCGGCGCCTTGACGATGACCATGTGCAGCGGGCGGCGCTGCATGGCCGGTTGCTGCAGGCCGAGCGAAGTGAGCAGCTCGGCCGTTCCGCCGCCGGCGCTGAAAACGATGCGCTGAGCGCGGATCTCGCGGCCGTCGACGCGCAGACCGACCAGCTCGTCGCCTTCAAGCAGCGGTTCGACCTGCTGGCCGGCGAGCAGGCTGTCGCCGGCCAGCTCGGCCAGTCGGGCGATCAGACTGGGCACATCGAGCACCAGTTCGCTGAGGCGGTAGACCTTGCCTTTGAATTTCGGGTGTTGCAGAGCGGGTGGCAGTTCGTCGCCCTTGACCTGACCAACCCGGGAGCGCACCGCCTTGCTGGCGAAGAAGCTGGTGAGGTTGCCGGCCAGCGTGCCGGGCGACCAGAGGTAATGCGCATCGGACAGCAGGCGCACGCCGCTGAGATCCAGCTCGCCCTTGCCTTCGAGGGCGTCACGCCAGCGCCGTGGCATGTCGGCGATGGCTTCGGATGCGCCGGTGAGGGCGCCGCTCAAGGCGTATTTGGTACCGCCATGAATGATGCCTTGGGACTTCACGCTCTGCCCGCCGCCCAGCGTTCCCTTGTCCACCAGCAACGTGGCAAAACCTTGCCTGCGCAGGCGCGCGTTGAGCCAGAGGCCGGCGACGCCGCCGCCAACGATCAGGACATCGGTGCTGAGGGATTCAGGCATGTGCAGGCCTCATACGGGGAAACGGACGCGCAGTATAACTGCATGCAGTTCGCGGGGCGCTCAGAGGGCGGTGCTGCCGGAGAACAGCTGAATGACCACCACGCCAGCGATGATCAGGGCCATACCGAGCACTGCCGGCAGGTCCAGGTGCTGGCGATAGATCAGCGCCGCAGCGATGCTGACCAGCACGATGCCCAGGCCCGCCCAGATGGCGTAGGCGATCCCCACCGGAATGGTCTTCACCACCAGCGCCAGCATCCAGAACGACAGGCTATAGCCACAGATCACCAGCAACAGGGGCAGCGGGCGGCTGAAGCCGGCCAGGGCTTTCATCGAGGTGGTGGCGATCACTTCGGCGCAGATGGCTATGGCCAGGTAAACGTAACCGGACATGGGAAATCCTGATCGTGGGCTGGAGGAGGTCAACTTCGTTCGGTCGCGTCCTCGTCAACTAGTTCGCCAGCCGTGGCGATTGTGGCTCGCCGGCAGGCGGCTTGCTAAGCTCCGCGCCCATGAATCGCACCCTCTATACCCTGCTGTTCCACCTCGGCCTGCCACTGGTATTTCTGCGCCTGCTCTGGCGCGCCTGGCGCGCGCCGGCCTACTCCCGTCGTATCGGCGAACGTTTCGCCTTTGGTTTGCCGCCGCTTCGTCCGGGTGGCATCTGGGTGCATGCGGTATCGGTCGGCGAGAGCATCGCCGCGGCGCCGATGATCCGCGAACTGATGGCGCGCTATCCGCAGCTGCCGATCACCGTCACCTGCATGACCCCGACCGGCTCGGAGCGCATCCAGGCGCTGTTCGGCGACAGCGTGCAGCACTGCTATCTGCCCTATGACCTGCCTTGGGCGGCGGCGCGCTTTCTTGACCGCGTGCGGCCGAAGCTGGCGGTGGTTATGGAGACCGAACTCTGGCCCAACCATATCCATCAGTGTGCACGCCGCGGCATTCCGGTGGCGCTGGCCAATGCGCGCTTGTCCGAGCGCTCGGCCCGCGGCTATGCGCGCTTCGCCCGTCTGACTGCGCCGATGCTGGCTAAGCTGAGCCTGATTGCCGTGCAGACCGAGGCTGAAGCCGAACGTTTTCGCCAGCTCGGTGCGCGCGATGAGTGCGTCGAGGTGACTGGATCGATCAAGTTCGACCTGACCATCGACCCGGCACTGCTGGAGCGTGCCAGTAAATTGCGCCAGCAGTGGGCGGCGCTGGAACGTCCATTGTGGATCGCCGCCAGTACTCACGCCGGCGAGGACGAGATCATTCTGGCTGCGCATCGCCAGCTGCTCAGCAACCATCCGCAGGCGCTGCTGATCCTGGTGCCCAGGCACCCGGAGCGCTTCGCCTCGGTGTACGAGTCGGCGGTCAGGGATGGGTTTGTTGCCGTGCGGCGCTCGACGGGGGAAGTGGTCGACGCCGGCACCCAGGTACTGGTCGGCGACACCATGGGCGAGCTGCTGTTTCTCTACGCGCTGGCGGATATCGCCTTCGTTGGCGGCAGTCTGGTGCCCAACGGCGGGC
>CENV01032492.1_pt1 | contig 39880 bp, 33 predicted proteins | sample 530231 | NCBI WGS metagenome assembly CENV01 (sample SAMEA2619815, study PRJEB7988) | marine metagenome | biome: marine biome (ENVO:00000447); feature: surface water layer (ENVO:00002042); material: "saline water (ENVO:00002010), including plankton (ENVO:xxxxxxxx)" | depth 5 m
TCATTTTTATCTTGCGTCCGCTCGCCGATCAGGAGGCGGAGCGGGAGGCGTCGTCGATGATGTAGCGCCAGCCGCCATCGCGCGGGTCCTTGGCCATCACCTCGATCCCGCCGCCGGTCAGTTCCTGCAGCGCGCCGTCGGGGTTGGTGAAGTTCATGCGCCAGTGGTTGGTGGTCAGCGCCACGTCCCGATAGAGATAGTGCTTGCGGTTGCCGAGCACGATCTCCGGGTTGAGCGAGAGCAGCCCTGTAAAGTCCTCGCGGACCTTGTCCTTGCCGGTCATCAGGATGCCGTCCCCATTGATGTAGGTCACGTCCTCCATGTAGAGATCGACGAGAGCCTCGAGGTCGCCTTCGTTGAAGCGCTGCTGCCAGGCGTCATACAGGGCGTCGATATCGGTCACCGGCGGCACAGAGCTTGTCGTGGCGGCGGCCATGGCTTTGCCAGACATGCTGGCGGCAACCGTACCTGCCGCAGCCATCCGCAGGAAATCGTTTCGGCTCAGCGATAGCTGGCCGCTTTGGTGTTCGTCATCGGGGCGGGCGATTGACCGGAGGGCTTGGCGGATGGATGCGATCATGATGAGTTCTTCCTCGAGGCATTATGGACATGGCACGGCGAACTGACGCCGCTGACTGGTAGCAGATTGAGTGGGCAGGGAGGCCGCGTCCATTCCAGTTTCGGCCAAATGGAAGTTCTTTCGGCCTGATATGCAAGCCGAACCTTCCGGGTGAGAATTAGGCCTGACGAAGCGGAAATACCCCATGCCTAGCCTCGATCCGGCCCGGTTCGGGCCTTGCCTTGTGCGTTCATTCCGGCCGCGTGAATTGCTCTCTTGGCCGGAATTACCGTGTATCGGTTCGCAAAGGCAATTCGCCAAAGCGGCCCTTGTGTCATTCTTGCTTCACTAATGTGTCAGCCCGCGATGAAGGGGCGCCTGGCTTGCCGCCAAGCGTATTTGCCCTCCCCCATTCGTCCGGGCGCATAGGAAAGGTCTGCCCTCGTGATGATGCCCCGGCTGTCTGACGGAGACATGTTTTGACCGGTGCGGCCACACGCAAGACCGTTTTTGTCAATGTTCACCGCTACCTCGGGCTGGTCCTTGCCCTGTTCCTCGTCATCATCGCTGGCACCGGCAGCATCATCGCCTTCTACGACGATCTGGAGCGCTCGCTAAACACCCGGATGCGGGTGGTCGAGCCGCAGGAGCAAGGCTGGACGATCGACGATGCCCTGCGCATCCGCGAACAGCTCGAACGGGAAGACCCGCGCTCGCACCTGTTTTCGCTGCAATTCCCGCAACAGCCCGATGAGACGCTGTTTTCGCGGGTCATGCCGGCCATCGATCCGGACACGGGGGCCGTTGCCAGCATCGATTATGACGAGGTTTTCGCCAATCCCTATACCGGCGAGAGGCTGGGCCAGCGCATCATCGGCGCGCCCACCTTGCGGCCTGAAGGCATTCCTTCGTTCCTCTATTACCTGCATTACTCGCTGATCTTCCCGCTCGAGATCGGCATCGTCATCTTCGGCATTCTCGGCCTTGTCTGGGCGGTTGAAACGCTCCTCGGCGGTTATCTGACCTTTCCGGCCAAACCGAAGGCCAACAAGTCCGGCAAGAAGCCGCGCCCGTTCCTGAAGCGCTGGGCGACCTCGTGGAAGATCGCCCCTGACGCTCCGGCCAACCGGCGTATGCTTGACCTGCACCGTTCGAGCGGCCTGTGGCTATGGCCGCTGCTGATGCTGTTCGCGCTGACAGGCTATGTCCTGAACCAAGGCGGCCCCTATGCCCGCTTCATCAGCAACTTTGCCGACTACGCGCATTTTCAGGAGGAGCCGCCGGTCGCGCCGCTGGCGGAGCCGCTGCTGAACCCGCCGATCGACTGGTTCCGCGCCGCGGAGCTGGGGCAGCGCTATTTCGCCGAACAGGCGCGGCTTGAAGACTTCGAACTCGGCAAGCCGGCGGCGCTCGAATACCGCCGCGATCTCGGCGTCTATTTCTTCTCCATGCACACCTCGCGCGACCTGCTCGACGCGCAGGGAAATCCCACCGAAACCAATTCGCCCGCCACCGCTGCGACCATCGCCATAGACGCGCGCGACGGGCGCTTTCTGGGCCTTCAGCTTCCGCGCGGGCAGCGCGCTGCCAACACCGTGACGAGCTGGCTCGTGGCGCTGCACGTCACCGCGATCGGCGGGCGTACCTGGCAGATCGCTGTCTCGCTGTTCGGCGTGGCGGTCGTGCTCATTTCGGTGACCGGCGTGCTGCTGTGGTGGCGGCGCCGGCGCACGCGACCGGCTTCGCGCCCAGCACCGCAACCGCGTGCCGTCCGTACAGGGGAGGCCGGTTCCGCAAACACCGCCGGTCGGTCTGGCTAAGTCATTAATGCGAGAGGGGAATTCGTATGAGGGAGTGTAAAATGCTAATGAACAAGATCATTGGGGATCGAGCCGCGATCATGCACATGTCGGGATCCGTCCTGCTTTGCCTGGTCGCAACACCCGGCATTGCCTGGGCGCAGGATCAGGAGCTGCGCGAAGATCGTCCGGGCGAGATCATCGTCACGGCGCAGAAGCGCGAAGAGGCGTTGAGCGACGTGCCCGTGCCTGTCTCCGCCATCGGCGGCGGCGACATGATCGCGCAGAACCAGACCAAGGTGCAGGAGTTCTTCGCCACCGTGCCGGGCGTGAACCTGCAGTTCCAGAACAACCGGTCGCAACTGGCGATCCGCGGCATCACCACCGGGCCTGTCAGCGGCAATCCGGTGGTTGGCTATACCATCGACGATGCGCCGTTCGGCGGGGCCACCAGCCAAGGCGGTCTGTTCGGTTCGGCTCCGGATCTCGATCCGTCCGAACTGGCCCGCGTCGAAGTGCTGCGCGGCCCGCAAGGCACGCTCTATGGTGCGTCGAGCATGGGCGGTCTGGTCAAGTACGTGACCGTGAAGCCCGATCTCAATGCTCTGGGTGGTTCCATTGCCGGGGGTTTCTCCTCGATCAAGGAAAGCGATGAACTCGGTTACAATCTGCGTGGCGCGCTGAACGTGCCGATCAGCGATACCTTCGCGGTCCGCGCCAGCGGCTTCACGCGCAAGGAAGCGGGCTATATCGACAACATCCGCACGGGTGAGGACGACGTCAATTCGACGCGGGTTTCGGGCGGTCGTCTGGCCGCATTGTGGGAAGCGGCCCCGGGCGTGACGCTCGATCTCAGCGCGCTTTACCAGCTCCGTAATATCTACGGCTCGCCGAACGTCGATAGCACTACCGGCTCCTACTACCTGCAAACCGACATGCCGGGGACCGGCCGCAGCCGCTCTGAAACGCAGATGTACACAGCGACGATCAACGCCGATCTCGGCGCAGTCGATCTGACCTCGATCACATCCTATTCTCGCGCCAAGAGCTTCGACAATCTCGACTTCACCGCATCCCCGCTGGTGACCGCAGCGCCCGTTTTCCCGACGCTGTTTCCCGGCCAGACCGGGCTGGGTGACCTGTTCCGGCAGGAATACAACGTCGAGAAATGGACGCACGAAACGCGGCTTGCCGGAGGCATCGGTGACAATGTCGACTGGATCATCGGCGGTTTCTACACCAACGAGAATGGCGACTACGCGCTGGACAACTCCGCGATCGACCCGGTGACGGGAGCAACCGTGGGCGTGCCGATCGACGATGGCACCGGCCCGCAGCTGGGCACAATCATCGTGTGGCGCGATACGATCAAGTTCGAGGAATATGCCGCCTTCGCCAATGTCGATGTGCGCCTGACGGACCGGTTCGATATCCAGCTTGGCGGACGCTACAGCCACAACGATCAGAGCATGGACCACAACGAGTGGTTCCAGCTCGATCCCTACCCGGCACCGGCGTTCCCTGCGAGCAACCAGCCCACGGCAAGCGGCAGCGCGTTCACCTACCAGATCTCGCCCCGGTTCAAGCCCACGCCCGATCACATGATCTATGCGCGGGTGGCCTCGGGCTATCGTCCCGGCGGTCCGAACGCGGTCTGCGGTCCGCTGGCCCTGCCGTCCGACGTGCCTTGCGAGTTCAAGCCCGACAAGACCGTCAACTACGAGCTTGGTGCCAAGGGCGACTTCGCGAACGGGGCGCTGTCCTATGACATCTCCCTGTTCAACATCGACTGGACCGACATCCAGATCGTCCAGGTCCTGGATGTGTTCGTTTACAACGGGAATGGCGGCAAGGCGCGCAGCCGCGGGCTGGAGCTGTCGCTGACTGCGAGGCCGATGTCCGGGCTGACCGTGTCGGGCTGGTATTCCTATGTCGATGCGACGCTGCGCGAAGCGGTGGTTGATGCCAACTTCTACGCCCGCGCAGGTGACAGACTGCCGTTTTCCAGCGAGCATTCGGGCAGGTTCTCGATCGACTACGACTTCTTCGCCGGTGGCGGGGTCGATGTGAAAATCGGCGGATCGGCCACCTATGTCGGCGATAGGAAGGGCGAGTTCGTGCCGTTCGAAGGCGTTTACGACATGCGCCAGACCTATCCGGCCTATACGCAGTTTGATCTCTACGGATCGGCGACCATGGGCATGGTGACGCTCAGCGCTTTCGTCCAGAATCTGACCAACAAGCACGGTGTGATCGGCGGCGGCTTCTGGAACCAGACGAACTACAATGCGAACTGGTTCAACTATGCGCAGCCGCGCACCATCGGCCTTAATGCGGAGCTGACGTTCTAAACCGCTAAGTCGCCAGTCGAATTCGGCTGCAAGGGCCGCAGCGGTCACCCGACCGCTGCGGCCTTACTGTTGCAGATCGGCGGGGCGTTGCGCAATCGGCGCAGCACCGGCTTTCAATTCCATGTACTGTTCATGGCAGGCGCTGCAGACATTGTAGAGCACGCCGCCTGCATCGAGGACCTTGTGAGGGTCTTTTGACAGCGCGGCAGCTTCGGCCCGTGTGGCGATGTCGACCAGCCCTTGCGAAAAGTCCTGCCAGTCCGCGCCGCGATTGGCGGCATATGCGGGCTGCTGCAATTCCTCGCCCAGCGCCTTCAGCTCCCTTGCTGCCTCTATGGTGCGCTCCCAATCGGCATCGGTTTCGGGCACGATCTCGTGCAATCCGTCAGCGTCGGAAATGAACTGCACCGCGTCCCAGTACACCTGCGCCTCGGGCTGGACCTGCGTTGCCATCAGACTTTCGGTCGCGGCATCGACCTCTGCCGCCGATGGGCTGTCCTGCTGCGAGCAGCCGGCGACGATGACTGCGGCCACCACGCATGAAATATGTCCGAAAAACCTGGTCACGAAGCGCTTCCTTCCTGCGGGAATGGGTATCGCCATGACACTGACAGCCCCTGCAAAAACGCGGAACCGGGATGCGGTGACCAAGACGTTACAGAGCCGTTACAGCTGGCCTGAACGCACGGTCTTCCGCGGGTTGGCGGTGGCCTGCGGTTGCCGCGCAGTCCCGCCGGTGAGCGGGGCCCAGCAGGCCCTGCCATTGCTGTATCGGTATCGTAACGTGCGGATGCTTGGCTTGTCAGGCGTCCAGCCGCAGCATTGCCCCCGAAGCCCAACGAGGGGGAGCACACGATGTCACTGACCACATTCGGCGATTGGCTCTATGCCACGCCATTTTCTACCGCGCTGCGCCAAACCACCTGGGTAATCCCCGACGTGCAGACCGTTCACATCCTTGCGATCACGGTGATTGTCGGCTCGGCGATTGCCACCGAATTGCGGCTCGCACGGGTGTTCGCAACCGACCGGCCCGTGGCCGATGTCCTCAGCCGCTATCTGCCATGGATGAAGTGGGCTTTGGTCGTCTTGCTGGTGACCGGTGCGCTGCTGGTTATTGCCGAGCCGGGCCGAACGCTGACCAGCACAATCTTCTGGACCAAGATGGCGCTGGTGGCCGGGGCCAGCCTTGTAACGCTGCGCGCGCGGCGATCGCTCGTTGTGGGGATGGGCGATGGATCGGCGACGCAAGTGGAGCCTGCAACGTCCCGCAGCCTGGCCTTGCTGATGCTGCTGGTCTGGTGCGCGATCATCTTCTGCGGTCGCTTCATCGCTTACATTTGAAACACCCGCGCGCGCCCAGCGCCGTCATCCTAATATGTCTTGAGGGGAAAGCCTGTGAGCATCGATACAACGCTGCAGACCATCTACGACCTGCCCATGTCCGCCTCCATCCGCGAAAACGTCAACGCCTTTCCCTTGCTGGAATCGCTGCACGTGGTGGCCCTGGCCGTGGTGTTCGGCACCATCATGATCGTCGATTTGCGACTGATCGGGGTGGCCTCCCACCGCCGCGAGGCAAGCAGGCTGATCCGCGAGTTCCTGCCTTACACATGGGTCGCGTTCATGCTCGCCGTCGTGACCGGCCTTGGCATGTTCATGTCGAACGCGCTGTCCTATGCGGCGAACACCTATTTCCTGCTCAAGATGGTTGCGCTGATGGTCGCCGGGCTGAACATGGCCTGGTTTCACTCGACGGCCTATCGCCGGATCAGCGAATGGGATGAAACGATGCCGCCGCCGGCTGCCGCCCGCTTTGCCGGGTTCACCTCGCTGTTCACCTGGATGGTGGTGATTTTCCTCGGCCGCTGGATCGGCTTTACGCTGGAAATGGTCTGGTAAGGAGCGGGGCCGGGGATCAGCCCTTGCCGGGGAAGCGCCGCGGCGAGGTGCCGGTCCATTCCTTGAACGCGCGGGAGAAGGCGGCGGTATCGGAATAGCCCAGTTGCTCCGCCGCCACCGCGAGCGACACGCCAGGCTTCGACAGAATGGTCTCCGCCCGCTCCTTGCGCGCATCTTGTAGCAGTTCACGGAAGGAGGTTCCTTCCTCGGTCAGCCGCCGCCGCAAGGAGCGTTCTGAAAGCTTGAGCTCGGCGGCCACGGTGGCGCAATCGATATGGGTGCGGCCAAGCCAGCGCGAGATGATGTCGCGGGTGAGCGAGACGAAGCTTTCGCTGGGTGCGGCTTCGGGGCCCATCAGGTCAAGCAGATGCCATTCCATGATGGTGCGCAGCTTGCGATCTTCCGACGGTACTGACGTTGCGAAGGCCGTGTCGAGATCATCGTTGTCGATGACGAGACTGTTGGCGAGCTGGTTTCCCGAGACAGGCGCGCGGAAATAGTCCGCCAGCTGATCTTCCCTGCCTTCTATCGCGTGTTCGAAATGTACGGCGCGTGGAGCCCATTTGGCGTTCACCAGCTCGCGCGCGAGATGGACGTAGCCCGAGAGCGCGAATTCCGAATCCTGCGTGCGCGGCCACACGCGCTCGTCTTCGATGCGATAGGTATAGGTCGTGGTGTCGGTACCGCGTTTGCTTTCAAACAGGGTACGGCTCTGCAGGCGCGACTGGAACAGCGCCAGGTAATCGAGCGCGCCGCGCAGGTTTCCCGAGGCCCGCAGCAGCGCATAAAACGGGCCGAGATCGGACAGCCCGAAACCGGCCCCCATCTGCAGGCCGAGGAAGGGCCGGTCAAACTTGGCTGCCGCTGCTTCCAGCAAGGCGACATAGCGATGCAGCGGAACGATCTCGTATGGCGTTTCGAGCTGAGCGCGGAACATGCCCTGTTCGCGCAGCAGCGGATCGATCCGCTGGCCCACGTCGGCAAGCGCGTCGAGCAAGGGCGCGAGGAACAGCAGGCGGATGGTTCCGAAACCGCCTTTTGGCCCCTGAGGCCTGCTTTCTTCGTCCCGTGTGTCGGTCATCGTTGAGCAAGGTATTGGCCGAACATGCAAACAGTCAATCCCTAGCTGCAATTTACCGTTTTTGCCTCAACCCCGAAACCCGAATGTCAGAAGCCGAGGGACCAATTGCGTTCTGTTCAGGCCGCTCGGACAGACGTGGGAGTTGGAAAAGTTGTCAGATAGCGATGCCGCAAGCCATACCTCATCCGCCAGCGCGGGGGCTGATCCGGTGTCCGTAAATGACAAGACGCGGGAAGACCTTCTGGCACACCTGCCGCGGATCGATTTTCTCTACCTGTCCGAAGCCGACATGATCCGTGCTGGCGTCACCGACATGCCCCAGTGCATCGATGCGCTGGAGGAGATGTTCGGCCTGCTTCACGTGGGCGACTACCGGATGGCGGGCGGCAACAACAATTCGCACGGCGCCATCGTGGTCTTTCCCGAGGATTCGCCCTTTCCCGATATGCCCAAGCCCACGGTTGACCGCCGCTTCATGGCGATGCCGGCCTATCTCGGCGGATCGTTCCGGATGGCGGGCATGAAGTGGTATGGCTCGAACGTTGCCAATCGCGAAAAGGGCCTGCCGCGCTCGATCCTCACCTTCGTGCTGAACGATGTGGACACGGGCGCGCCGCTGGCGATGATGTCGGCCAACCTGCTGTCGGCCTATCGTACTGGCGCGGTGCCGGGCGTTGGCGCGCGGCATCTGGCGCGCAAGGATTCGCGGGTGGTCGGACTGGTCGGCCCGGGTGTGATGGCGCGCACTTCGCTGGCCGCGTTCATGAACGAGTGTCCGCTGATCGACACGGTCAAGATCAAGGGGCGCGGCAAGGCCAATCTCGATGCCTTTCAGGCCTGGATCGCCGAGACCTATCCCAGCCTCACCGTGCAGGTGGTCGAGACCGAGGAAGAGGCGGTCCGGGGCAGCGATATCGCGAGCTTCTGCGCCTCGGTGGCGACGGGCGACCCCTCGCTCTACCCCACGGTGCGGCGCGAATGGGTCAAGCCCGGTGCGTTCCTCTCGATGCCCGCCCCGTGCAACATCGACGATGGCATGATCGCTGACGACATCCGCAAGGTCCTCGATTTCACCGGCATGTATGAGGCCTATCTCGAAGAACTGCCCGCTCCGCGCCATGTTCATGTGCCCGCCGTGGGTGTGCGCTATTTCGATCTGATCGAAGAAGGCCGCCTTTCGCGCGCGGACATGCAGGACCTCGGCGCGATTGTCGCAGGCGATACGCCCGGTCGGCAGAACGACGAGGAAATCATCATCCTCTCGGTCGGCGGCATGGCGGTCGAAGACGTCGCCTGGGGCACCATGATCTATCGCAATGCCGTCGCTCAGGGGATCGGCGTCAAACTCAATCTGTGGGAAGAGCCTGCGCTGAAGTGACAGCCAGGCCTTCTCGTTCACACTGAACGGAGGCACCATGCCCAAAGTCGTTAAGGTCAAGACCGGTAACAAGTTCGAGGAACACGGTTCCTATTCGCGGCTGGTCGCGGTCGATAACATGATCTTCGTGTCGAACACCGCCGGGCGCAATCCGCGCACCAAGGAAATTCCCGAGGATCTGGCCGAACAGACCAACCAGGTGCTCGACAACATCTCTGCCGCGCTGGCTTCGGTCGATGCGAAGCTGGAGGATGTGGTTTCCGCACGCGTTTACGTCCAGTTTCCCGAGCACATCGATGTGATCATGGAAACCTATGGCAAGCGCATGCGCGGCATTAATCCGGCGCTCACCATGACCTGTCCTTCGCTCGGGTCGGAGACCTACAAGGTCGAGATCGACGTGGTCGCGATCCGGGGTGTTTCCGGCGCGGATGCTGAGGAATTGATGGTCTCGCTGTGACCCATACCCCGCTCAATCAGGCCCCGCAGATCGCGCCGGTCGCAACCAGCGCCGCGCTGCCCGCCGAGGCCGATGTCGTCGTGATCGGCGGCGGTATCGTCGGGCTTTCGACCGCGCTGTGTCTGGCCGAACGCGGCCTCGCGGTGACGGTGATCGAGAAGGGCCGGATTGCGGCGGAACAGTCGTCGCGCAATCTTGGTTGGGTGCGCAAGGTCATGCGTCCGCCGGTCGATCTGCCGATGGCGCAGCGGGCCGAGGAGCTGTGGGCGCAGATGCCGCAGCGCGTCGGCTCCGACTGCGGCTTTCGGCAGGCCGGGATCACCTATGTCGCGGAGACCGAAGCCGAGCTGGCGAACTATTCGGGTTGGCTGGACCAGGTCCGCGGATCGGGTGTCGATTCGCGCATGCTCACACCCGGCGAAATCGATGCCATGGTGCCGGGGAGCGCCAAGAGCTGGGTCGGCGGGATCGTCACGCCGTCCGATGGCCGCGCCGAGCCGACGCTGGCCAACAGCGCCATTGCGCAGGCGGCCCTGGCCAAGGGCGCGGTGATCGTCGAGAACTGCGCTGTGCGCACGCTGGAGACCTCCGGCGGGGCGGTCAGCGGTGTGGTGACAGAACGCGGCGAGGTGCGCTGCCGCAAGGTCGTGCTGGCAGGCGGCGTGTGGTCGCGGCGCTTCCTTGCCAATCACGGCATCAGCCTGCTGACCTTGCCGCTGGTAGCCTCGGTGCTGCGGACAGAACCGATGGACGGCCCGACCGACTGCGCCGTTGGCGGCTCCGACTTCTCCTTCCGCAAGCGCCTCGATGGCGGCTACACCATTACCCAGCGCGGCGCGCTGTTCGCTCCGCTGACGCTCGATCACCTGCTGATCGGCCTCGACTATCTGCCCACGCTGATCGCGCAGTGGCGGAACCTGCGGGTGTCGCTGGGCAAGGAATTCGTCGCCGACTGGAAGCTGCCGCGCCGCTGGCAGGCGGACGAGGTTTCGCCGTTCGAAATGGTGCGTACGATGGACCCGCCGGTGGAGCAGGGGCTGAACGACGAGGCCATGCGCAACCTGATCGCCGCATGGCCCGAATTCGCCAAGGCGCAGATCGCGCAGCAGTGGGGCGGGATGATCGACGTGACGCCGGATTCGATGCCGGTCATCGGGGCGGCGGACAAGATTCCCGGCCTCACGCTTGCCACCGGCTTTTCGGGCCACGGCTTTGGCACCGGCCCTGCGGCGGGCGAACTGGTTGCCGACCTGCTGACCGGGAAGGCCCCGGCGATCGATCCGGCACCCTACCGGCCCGATCGCTTCTGATCCGCTGACCGCTCAGCCGAACTGATCGACACCTTCGAGCCGCATGCACACCGCCTTGGGTTCGGTGAAGGCATGTACGGCCTCGGTCCCGAACTCACGGCCCAGCCCTGACAGCTTGCTGCCACCGAAGGGCATGGCGAGATCGAGGATATTGTGCGTGTTGAGCCAGACGGTGCCCGCGTCGAGCCGCTCGGCCAGAACATGGGCATTGTCGAGGTTGCTGGTCCAGATGCTGGCAGCAAGGCCAAAGGGCGTGTTGTTCGCCTGAGCCACGATCTGCGAGCGATCTTCCACCCGTGTGGCGCAAACCACCGGTCCGAAAATCTCTTCGCGCATCACGGTCATGTCGGGCGTTGCATCGGCCACGAGCGTGGGCCGGTAATACCAGCCCTGTCCGTCGCCTGACTGGCCACCTGCAACAATGCGCGCGCCTTCACGCGCGCCTGCCGCGACGAGGCCGCTGACGCGTTCGTGCTGGCGCGCCGAGATCAGCGGGCCGATCTGCGTGTCGCTGGCGAAGGGCGAGCCCAGCCTCATGCCGTCGGCGATCCGGGCGACTCCCTCCATCACCTCATCGAACACCGGCGCTTCGATGAGCAGGCGCGATCCGGCGGTGCAGATCTGGCCCGAGTTGGAGTAGATCGCGGCGGCGGCGCCGGGGATGGCGCGCTCGAGATCGGCATCGGCGAGAACGATGGTGGGCGACTTGCCGCCCAGCTCCAGCGTCACCCGCTTCATCGTCTTGGCCGATGCGGCCAGAATGTGCTGTCCGGTGGCGGTGGAGCCGGTGAAGGCGATCTTGCGCACCAGCGGATGGTCGACCAGCGCCGCCCCCGCTGCCGCGCCGGTCCCGGTGACGATGTTGACGGCCCCTGCCGGAAAGCCCGCCTCGGCAATCAGTTCGCCCAGCCGCAAGGTGGTGAGCGAGCTTTCCTCCGAAGGCTTCAGCACCACGGTGCAGCCGAAGGCGATGGCAGGGGCGATCTTCTGGATCGCCTGGCCGATGGGGAAGTTCCACGGGGTGATGCCGCCGATCACGCCGACCGGGCGGCGCTGGGTATAGGCGCGGTAGATCGCGTCTTCCGGCATCAGCGGATTGTGCGTTACGTACTCGCCGTTGATCTTGGAGGCCCAGCCCGCGAAATAGCGCAGCCCATCAATCGTGAACTGCAAGTCGACGTTGCGCGTGACGAACAGAAGCTTGCCGCTGTCGAGCGACTCCAGCGCGGCCAGTTCCTCGCGCTTTTCCTCCACCAGCAGGGCGAGGTTTTCGAGCAGGCGGCCCCGGTCAAGCGGGCGCATCGCGCGCCATTCGCGGCTTTCGAAGCAGGTGTTGGCGGCCTTGACCGCCTCGTCCACATCGGCGGCGCTGCAGGCGGGAAAGGCCATGATGCGCTCACCCGTGGCCGGGTCGATGGCATCGATCGTGCCTTCGGCGTGGCGCGGCTCGGTCAGCTCGCCGTTCAGCAGCAGTTTTCCGCTGGGCAGGACGATGGCGGGCCGGTCGGAGGTGGCGGGAAGGGTCGTATCGAGCATGAGCAGGGTCTCTTGGTTCTAGTCGGTCGAAGTGGCTGGCAGATCGCCTTCGACCTGGGTCGCGCCGATTTGTGCGTAGATTTGCGGACGCGAGCGGCGCAGCCAGTTTCCGTGGAGCAGCCCGGCCGCGATCAGGAACACAAACAGGATCGGCAAGATGTTGATGATGGTCAGATCGGTGCCGGTCAGCGCAGAGTAATTCGCCAGCGAGAGCACGGTGATGATGGCGATGATGATACCGGCTGCCAGCGGTGCCCAGACCGTGCCGAAGCTGATCTCGCGGCGGCGCATGAAGTAGATCGGGATCGAAAGCGAGGTTGCCGCCAGTAGGATTTCAAGCCCGACCGCACCCATCGACGACAGGCTGGTGGTGAGGCTGAGCAGCGGATCGAGACCCGCCAGCGCGAACAGACCGATGATCGTGGCGAGGATCGTCGCCAGCAGAATGCAGGCCTTGTACGGCGATCCGTGTACCGGGTGGATAAGGCCGAGCTTTTTCGGCAGCAGCCCGTCGCGCGAAAGGGCGAAGAAGTAGCGGGCGATGTTGTTGAAGAAGCCCAGAGCGGCCGCAAACAGGCTGGTCACGGTGAGCAGGTTCAGCGCGTCGCGGCCAAATTCGCCGAGGTGCTGCATGGTAATGCCGCTGACCAGCCGCCCCGGGTCCGCGGCTGCGGCCGCCTGAATGTTCTCGGGCGTCATGGCCAGGACCAGGCACCAGGATGAAAGTACGTAAAAGGTGCCGAGCAGAAGGATCGCGCCATAGGTCGCGCGCGGAATGGTGCGTTCGCGGTCGCGCGCCTCTTCCTGATAGATCGCGGTGGCCTCGAACCCGATGCAGCCGTTGATCGCGTAGATCAGCGCGATGCCAAGGCCGGGAGCGAAGATAGCGCTCGGGGTGAAGCTGGTGAAATCGAGCCCGGCAAGGCCCACGTCCCACAGGATCAGCACGTCGAGCACGATGATCAGCCCGACTTCCAGCAGCAGCGCGACGGCCAGCACCTTGGCCGCCAGAGTGATCTTGCGATAGCCCAGCCAAGTAACGAGCGCGATGCCCACCGCCGCCCAGATTTCCCAGCGGGTGGCGATGCCGAGCGCCGTTTCCAGCAGGTCGGAGGCAAAGAAGGCCATGGCCCCGAGCACCGATGCGGCGGCGCAGATATAGGCCGTGACCGCGACATAGGCGGCGGCAACACCGGCTTCCTTGTTCAGGCTGTGCGCGATGTAGGCATAGAAAGCCCCGGCGTTGCGTACATGCGGGATCATCCGGACATAGCCCATCGCGAACAGCATCATGACGCCGCAAACGAGCAATTGGGTGCCCGGCATTCCGGGGCCGTTGCCGAAGGCCAGCGCCAGCGGGATGATGCCCGCCAGCACGCCCATCGGCGCCGCGCAGGCGAGGATCATGAAGATGATGTCGCCCGTGCCCAGCAGCCCCTTGATCAGGCCTCCGCGATCCGCATTTACGTCGCTCATTGTTTGTGTCTCTGCCTCCCGAATAGCAACTTGTGCCAATTGTGCGGCTGGCCCAGCAGTGCGGGCCTTGCGCGATAGATGCTAATTTCGGCCAGCAGCCGTCAGGCGCCGGTGGCCGGAACCATGGCGATCACCCGCAGCGGGCTGCCCGAGCCGCCCTTGATCTTGAGCGGCGAGGCAACGATCACCGATCCGCGCACCGGCAGTTCGTCGAGATTGTTCAGGCATTGCAGGCCGTAGCGGCCGTTGCCGTGCAGGATCGAGTGCGCGGGCAGGGGCTCGTCGAACAGCGAGGCCTGCCCGGCATCGGTGCCGACCGTTTCCACGCCCAGCCCGATGCAATCGCGCTCGTGCACGAGAAAGCGCATGGCATCGGCATCGGGGCCGGGCGAATGCGCGCCGTCGTCTTTCAGGTTCAGATAGGACAGTGTGCCGACCCGCTTCGACCAGTTCGACCGCAGCATGATCCAGTGGCGCGGGTCGATTGGCCCGTTCTGCGCTTCCCAGTCTTCGAGGAACTTGCGCGTTACGACGAAGTCCTCGTCCTCTTCCGCTTCGGCGGAAATGTCGATCACCACGGCGGGATGGATGAAATCTTTCGGCGGGATCGCATCGACGGTGCCATTGGCGATGTCGCGGCCCGTCACCCAATGCGCGGGCGCATCGAAATGGGTGCCGGTGTGCTCGTTCATCGAGATGTTGTTCCAGTACCAAGCCGGGCCGTTGCCGTCATACCGCGAGACGGTTTCCATCCGGAACGGCTCGCACTGGCCATACTCGGACGGCAGCACGATGACGGGGAAATCGCTCGACAGGATGTTGGTGAGATCGACGACGCGGATGTCACCGCTGGTAAGCTGCGCCACCAGACCGGCGAGCGCGGTTTCGGTTGCTGCGGGCGTTTGCGTGGTGGTGGTCACAGGTTTTTCTCCCTTGCATAGAGTGCCGGATCATCGAGCCAGCGGGCCATCGCATCCTGCGCGACATCGCCGACGCAGGTCTGTTCGCGGCCTTGGGTGAGCGCATCGACGATCGCGCTGGCGATGCGGCGCGGTGCGACCTTGGGCGGGGGCACCTTCTGGTGATGCTCGTCGTCGACCGGGCCGGTGAAGACCGACATCACGCGGACACCGCCGCCGCGCATCTCGTGGCGGAATGATTGCAGCAGCGCCAAGCGGGCGGCCTCGGCGGCGGCAAAGCCCGCGTGGTTGGCCGATCCGATCAGGGCGTCGCTGGAAATGAGATCGACGAAGGCCCCGTGGCTGCGCCCGGCCAGCATCGGCCCGGTCGCCTGCGCGAGGCGCGACAGGCCCATCGCGGAAACGTCGAAGGCGTGGCGCTGATCGACCAGATTGCCGCCGCTGCTGACCCCGCCGGCCCGCACGTAGCGCGCAGTGTTGATGACGATATCGAGCGGGCCGCCGACCTTGCTGAGCGCTTCGGACAGGCTGGTCTGATCGGTGATATCGAGCGGCATCTGCTGCACGCCCTCGAGCGAGAGGACCTCTTCGCCTGCGCCGAGGCGGCGATCGGGCGGAGCCATTCCGGCCACGACCAGCGCTGCGCCTGCGGCATGCATGGCTTTGACCACTTCGAGGCCGATGGCGCTGCGCGCATCGCTGACCAGCACGGTCTTACCGGTGATGGGGACCACGAATTCGCGCAACTGCGGGTCGGTCATGTCGATATCTCCAGGCGAGGGCAGGGCGAACAGGGCGGCATTTCCGCCCCGGTCCAGCATTGCGCGGACAACAGCGCGATCATCCGGGCCGAGCGAGCGGTGCAGATGCACCAAGGCCACCGGCCCTGCATCGAGCGCCACCTTGCCCATGCGCCAGGGCAGATGGTCGCGAAAATAGAGGTTGGTAGAGACGCGCACGCTGGTTTCGCACAGCACCGTTGCGCCGTTGGGCTGATCTTCCCAGTCCAGCTCGCCCCAGCAAACGGGGCAGGCGTCTCGCGGCGGATAGGTCGCCTCGCCGCAATCCTCGCAAACCTGCAGGACGAACCGCCCCTGCGCCGCCCGCGCAGACATTGCGTGCATGGCGCGGCTGCGTTTGCCGGGCGAGAGGTGGCGCGCCTTCTTGCGAGCGACCGGGTCGCGCGTTTCCTTGGGGGGGCGTGTGGTCATCGCTGCGCCCTCAGAGCTGCCGCGCCGGTGCAAACGCCGCGGTCGTAGTTGACGAGGCCGAAGCCGGAAACGAGCGCAATCTGCGCATCGCGCACCTGCTCGCCGAGCGGTTGACGCAGGATTTGGCGCAGTCCTTCGGTCATGTTCTGGAAGCCGCCCGCCGCACCGGCCTGCCCGGCAGAGAGCTGTCCGCCATTGGTGTTGAGTGGCAAGTCACCGTCGATTGTGAAGCTGGTTGTACGGATGAAGTCGGCCACCGCGCCCTTGGGGCAGAAGCCAAGGTCCTCGATTTGCATGGCAACGATGACCGGGTAATCGTCGTAGACCTGCAGGCAGTCGACATCGGCTGGCGTGATGCCGCTCGCCTGCCAGAAGCTGTCGATGTCCATTTCCCAGCCGCCGCGCAGTTGCACCGGATCGTCGGGGAAGGCGTTGTGGCGTTCGATGGTTGCCAGCACGTTGGCCGCGGGCAAGCCCCGGCTGGCGGCAATTTCGGGCGTGGTCACGATGAAGGCCTCGGCCCCGGCGCAGGGCATCACGCAATCGAACAGATGGACCGGATCGGCGATGGGCCGCGCGCCCATGTAGGCGTCCATGGTCAGCGGCTTGCGCTGCAGGGCCAGCGGGTTCGATCCGGCATTGGCGCGCTGCGCGACGCACAGCTTGCCGAAGTCCTCACGCGTCACGTCATAGGCGCGCATGTAGGCATCGGTAATCAGGGCGAAGGTCGCGTTGGGACCGCCGAAGCCATAGGGATAGACCGCATCCTGCGAGAAGCGCGAGAAGTTGGCGAGGCCGTGGCGAAAACTGTCGATGGCATTGGTGTCGGCGGCAAGGCAGACGACCAGCTCGGCATCGCCGCATTGCACGGCCCGCGCGGCGCGGCGCAAGGCCATGACGCCGCTCGCGCCGCCGGTGGGCAGGTGGTCGAGCCAGCGCGGGGTCAGCCCGAGATGCTGGGCCATGCCGACTGCGGTGTCCGGCCCGGCGGTGAAGCTGGCGAAGCAGAAGCCGTCGATGTCAGCGGGCGCCAGGCCCGCGTCTTCGCGCAGCTGGCGCAGCGCCGCTCCGGCCCACCAATGCGCGCTCTCGTTGGAAAAGCGCACATAGGGGGCAGTGACCGGGGCGCAGACCGCGACACCGTCGTAAGGGGCTTGAGGCCGGCTCATCCGCGGCGCTTCTTGAAGGCGCGCGTGTCGTGCATTGCCTCTGCCGCCATCTCCTGCGCCACCACGTCCTTCAGCGCCGCCCGGAGAATTTTCTCGGTCGGCGTGCGGGGCAACTGGGGCACGAAGCCGATCCAGCCGGGTACCTTGTAATAGGCCATTTCCGCCAGCGACCATTGGGCGATCTCTTGCGCGGTTGCCTCATTGGCCCTGTCCGGGTCGGTCACGATCAGCGCCGCCACTTCGTCGCCCCTGATTGCATCGGGGGTCGCGGCGACGGCGACTTCGCGGATCGCCGGATGCTTGGCGAGGATCGTTTCCACCTCCACCGCAGCAATGTTCTCGCCCGAACGGCGGATGACGTTCTTCTTGCGGTCCACGAAATGCAGATCACCATCGGCATCGCGCGAGACGATGTCGCCGGTGTGGAACCAGCCGTCGGCCCATGCTTCTGCCGTGGCCTCGGGGTTCTTCAGATATTCGCTGAAGAAACCATAATGCGGATTGTCGCCCGCGCGCCGGACGAGCAGTTCGCCCGGCTGATCGTTGGCCACGTCGGCCCCATTCTCGTCCACGATCCGGATGTCCACTTCGTCGGTGGGGCGGCCGAAACAGTGGGTGCCGATCTTGCGCGGTTCGCGCGAAGCGCTGATCACGCCGCCACTGCCGGTTTCGGTCATCGCCCAGGCCTCTATGAGCGGAAAGCCATAGCGCTGTTCGAAGGTGGCATGAAGCTCGGAGGGAACGCCCGCGCCGAAGCCGAAGCGGACCTCGTGGTCGCGATCAGCCTCTGAGGCTGGTGCTTTCATCAGGATGGCCGGCATCACGCCCAGATAGTGCAGACAGGTGGCCTTGCTGCGCCGGACAGAATCCCACCAGGTTGAGGGGTGGAACCGGTCAAGCACCGTGAGGCAGCCGCCCATCGTGACCATCGCCATCACCGACACGGCCATCGCGTTCATGTGGAAGAGCGGCAGGGGCGTCAGCATCCGCTCCACGCCGGGGCGCAGCGATACCAGCCCCCCGACATCGCGATACCAATCGCCCGAATGCAGGAAGTATTCGTTGCTCAGCACGCAGCCCTTGGGCTTGCCGGTGGTTCCGGAGGTGTAGAGCAAGGCCGCTTCGTGCCGGGCCGCATCGCCCGGCGCTGGCTGCGAGGAGGCGGGAAGCTCCGGCGGCATGTCTTCGGGGGTGACCGGCACCAGCGCACTGCCCACGGCCTGTGCGGCCTCTGCAATGTCCGCGATCCGCTCGGGCACGACAAAGGCCGCGGCCATTTCCGAATGCTCGATCAGATATTCAAGCTCGCTGCGGCGAAGGTCGGGATTGATCGGCACCACCGAGCCGCCAAGCGCATTGACGGCAAACCAGATCTCGATGGTTTCGGGCCGATTTTGCAGCAGCAGGCCGACCCGGGTCGCGGGGCCGAAGCCGGCTTTCAGGAACGCATCCCGTCGTGCCGCGATGCGCTCCATCATCTCGCCGTAGGTGATCTCACCGGGCGTGATCGCGTAGGCATCGGCCGTTTCCGGCAGGACGTTGAGAAATGGCTTGTCAGGCCATTGCTTAACCGACTCGCTGAAGCGCTCGAAGACGGTCTGCGCGGTCATAAAGGCGTTCCGATTAGTATATGCATGTGCATATGTTTATCGGTATAGTAAGTTGAGTCAATCCCGCTGGCGGTTCTTTGTTACACGGTCTTGACGGGTGGCGGTGCGCATGGTGTCGAGGTTGGCCAGCATCTTCATCAACGCCTTGCGGCAGATGGCCAGCTCGTCCGCATCCACGCCTTCGCACAGCGCCTCGAAGTAGGCCCCCATGGCGGGCCAACCCTGTTGCAATCGCTCGCGTCCCGCCGGGAGCAGCACGATTTCCCGCCGCCGCTGGTCGTGCTCGGGGACCCGCCGTTCGACCAGCCCCTGATCGACCATGGCGTCGATTGCCCTGCTGGTGGAGGATTGCTCCATGAAGGTGCGGGCGGCGATCTCGTTGATGGTCAGGCCGTCCTCGATATGCAGGATCGACAGCGCGCGCAGACTGACCAGATTGGAGCCGCTTTCCGTCAGCAGGCGATTTTGCACCGGCTGCCCCTGGTTCGCCAGCCGGTTCACCAGATAGGGAATATGGGCTTCGAGATCTTCTTGCGAGCGGGGCAGGGCGGTGGGCTCGGTCATTGAATGTGCTCTTCTTCTTGGGTGGCCACGCGGGCGGTCAGGTCGGCCAGCTCCGCGCAGATTGCCGTAAGGTGACTATCGGGAGTGCTGCCCAGCCACTCGTGCAACAGGGTATCGTGATGGGCGCGGGCGGCAAGAAATGTATCCCGTCCGGTCTGCGTCGCACGAACGATCACGGCCCTGCGATCATCGGGCGCGGTGTCACGGACGATCAGGTTCTCGGCTGCCATCCGGCGCACCAGCCCGCTGACGTTTCCGCCCGTCACCTTCAACCGGCGCGAAAGTTCGCCCTGCGTCAGGCCATCAGGGCAGGCATAGAGCTGCGCCAGAACGTCGAATCTGGTCAGCGATATGCCGAACTCCGCGATCATCCTCCGGTTCAGGCGCGTGAACAGCTCGCGGTGAAAATCGAGGACGGCATTCCACGTTTGGCTTTGCAGATTGCGCGACGCTGGCTGCTGGGGCGGCACGGCGGACTCTTGTGTTGGTGCGATCATGGAGATCCTCGTATCGATCTTGCCGCAATTCGTCATGCCTGTCCGACAATGCCCGTAGGCACCTATCAGGCAAAGCTGCGAATCGTCTTGATCAGGCCCTCCAGATCGCCGCCTTCGCCTTCCTTGATCGCCGTTTCGCGCAGCCTGCGCGCCCAGTCGGCGGCATCATCGCGCTCGGCGATGCGGCGAATTTCGTCGGTCACCATGGCGAATTTGGACAGGCCGCGGGTGTGGGTGTCGGAATAGCCTTTGATCAGACGCTGGCAGCGCACAACTTCGACGCCAAGCTCATAGTCACGGCTGGCCAGCTCTGACGCCAGCGCCAGCCACTCGCGCCGATGCGCGGTTTCCTCCCGGTGCCGCAGCGACGAGCGCCGCAACCAGCGAAGACCGCCCACAACATAGAGGGCGATGAACCAGCCGGGCGAATAGGTCCGCACTCGGCGGCCCTTGCTGATCCGCCGGTCGAGCCAGCCGTACAGACGCGGGCGGTTCGCAAGCCAGTCAGCCAGCCCTGCGGGAAGCAGTCCGGCGACCTCATCCATGCGCGGGTGCATATATTCGGTGGTGCCGAACAGCTGCCCTTCGCGCAGGCCGATCTCGTCCCCGATGCGGCCACGGCGGGCGCTGCGGGTCTTGAGATCGGCCACGCGCACGACATCGTCATAGGCCATGGCATTGGCGATATACTTGGCCGCCTGCGCAGTCAGGGCGAAGCCGTGGTTGATGCCTCCGGCCTTCTGATCCACGCGCAGTATCGCGTCGACCTCGTCCAGATATTCGCGGCCATAGTCCAGATCCTGAAAGTCGATCACCTTGGCCAGACCGGCCCGCGCAAGCTTGCGCGCTTCTGGCGGCAATTCGTCCTCGATCCGGTCAAGCAAGGCGCGGACCGCGTGCGAACCAGACATTTGCGGCGCGGCGGCTTGCGGCTTGGCAGGCGCATCCTGCGGCTGAACGTCAGCCCCGTTCGTGGCCCTGTCGAAAGCCGCATCAAACGCCTTGATGCTGGCGGCCACGCCTTTGCCGCCCGCCTTGATCACATCGTGATAGGCCGACCGCTCGAACGGCAGCCGCGCGCAGGCGGCGAGCGCGCCGAACATGGCCGAGGAGATCACGCTGCCATTGGCGACGGCCAGCGCGTTCATGTCGAAGATGATGCTGTGCTTGGCGGTAACGCCGATCGCCTCGTCGATCGCTGCGCTGTCGGCAATGCTTTCGCCGGGGGCGATCTTCTCCGAAATGGCGAGGGTGCGATGGCTCGATGCGATGAGCGTCGTGTGCTCGGGCGTGACGATACCGCGCAGGATCGAGCGCCCGACTTCCACGAATTCGGACGCCAGCACCACATCGACATCGCCCGGCGTGGGCATTTGCGCGAGGATGGGGCGCTTGCCTTCGGAAGCCCGCATCATTTCGACATAGTAGATCGTCGCCCCGGTCCGCTGGGCGACGCCCGGCACCGAGGTCGACTGCGCGACCCAGCCGGCATTCTCGGCCAGTTGCACGATCCAGCCGGTCAGCACGCCGCCGCCCTGTCCGCCCATGGCGACGATGGCGAGGGAGATGGGCCGCTCGGTCGCCTCGCCTGCTGCTTCCAGGCGGAGTTTCACTGTTTCATCGCGCATCATGCGAACTCCACCTGAATCCGGCGCTTGTCGCGGCGCGCCTGCAGCATCCCGATCAGCGCCATTGAGGCGCGATGCTTGAACCGGTCCCACCAGGTCGGATTGTTGATGATATCGGCGCGGTAGAATGACGGGCATAGCACGGCGGCTTCCGACACTTCGCCGCAGTTTCCGCAGCCCACGCAGGTGTTGTCGATCGCGGCGACCGGATCGTCGCGCAATGGATCGTCGAGATACTTCACCGAAAGCGAAGGGCAGCCCGACAGGCGGATGCAGGCGTGATCGCCCGTGCACACGTCCTCGTCGACGCCGAAGCGCTGTTTGATCACGCGCTTGCCGTCCTTGATCGCCTTGCTCTCGATCGGGCGGACCCGGCGCTGCTTGTTGAGCATGCATTCGGACGAGGCGATGATGATCTTGGGCCCTTCCTCCTTCGTCGTCAGCGCCTCGGTCAGCACACGCTTCATCTGGCCGACGTCGTAGGTGCGGTCGACTGAGCGGACCCACTTTGCCCCGATGCCGCGCACCGCCTTGTCGATCGGGTTGCCGGTGTTGCGGGTCTTGTTGTGGGCGCGCGAGGACAGGATGTCCTGCCCGCCGGTGGCCGAGGAATAGAAGTTGTCGATGATGACGAAGACGCCGTCATGCTTGTTGTAGACCGCGTTGCCGATGCCGCTGGTGAGGCCATTGTGCCAGAATCCGCCATCGCCCATCATCGCAATGGAGCGCTTGCCGCTCGACTTGCTGAAGGCCGAGGCCGAGGCAGCGCCCAGACCGAAGCCCATGGTCGTCGCGCCGAGGTTGAACGGCGGCAGAATCGAGAACAGGTGGCAGCCGATGTCGGCCGAGACATGGTGCTCGCCCAGCTCCTGGTTGACCATCTTCATCGCGGCGAAGATCGGCCTTTCGGGGCACCCCGTACACAGCCCCGGCGGCCTGGCGGGCACGACCGACTTGAGGTTCTCCACCGCCGGCTGGGCCAGCACGGGCCGCGCATCGGGGCGCGGGGGCCGGTTGCCGAGGGCATGCGGGTCTTCCTGTTCGAGGAAGGCCTCGAACCCGCTGAGCAGAGCCTCGACCGAATAGTCGCCGCCTATTGGGAGCACGTCCTTGCCGTGGATGCGGGTGTCGATGCCCGCACGGTGCAATACGGCGCTCAGCGCCTGCTCCAGATATTCGGGCTGGCCTTCCTCGACCATCAGCACGGCATCCTTGCCGCGCGCAAACTCGGCCAGCTCGCTGTCGATGACCGGATAGGTCACGTTCATCACATAGAGCGGCAGCTGCGTGTTGCCGTAGGCATCGGACAGGCCAAGATATTGCAAAGCGCGGATGACGTTGTTGAACATCCCGCCCTGCAGCACGATGCCGACCTTGCCTTCCTCAGGCCCCATGAAGTCGTTGAGCTTGTGGTCGGTGATGAACTTGATCGCGGCGGGCAGGCGCTTGTGGATTTTCTCCTGCTCGTGCTCGTAGGCGGCGGGAGGCAGGACGATCCGGTCCAGATCGCGGCGCGGGTTTTCCAGCGCATCGTCGAGCGTGAAGGCGGGGCGGACGTTGTCCTTGGCGATGAAGCTGCCGTGCATGTGGCAGGTGCGCACCCGCACTTCCAGCATCACCGGGGTGTTCGATGCCTCCGACAGCTCGAAGCCCTTTTCGATCAGGTCGACGATGCGGGTGTGATCGGGCCGGGGGTCGAGCAGCCACATCTGCGATTTCATCGCGAAGGCGTGGGTGCGCTCCTGCATGATCGAGGAGCCTTCGCCATAGTCCTCGCCGATGATGACCATCGCCCCGCCGGTCACGCCGCCGGACGAGAGATTGGCAAGCGCGTCGGAAGCGACATTGGTGCCGACAGTTGACTTCCACGCCACGGCTCCGCGCAGCGGGTACATGACCGAGGCGGAGAGCATGGCCGCCGCCGTCGCCTCGCTGGCGGAGCTTTGGTAGTTGACCCCAAGCTCGCCGAGGATGTCCTGCGCATCGGACAGAACGTCCATCAGGTGCGAGATGGGCGAACCCTGATAGCCACCCACATAGGAAACGCCGGACTGAAGCAGACCCTTGGTGATCGCCAGGATGGCCTCGCCCTTGAATTCCTCGCCTTCGCCGAGGCGAAGATGCTCAACTTCCTTGGCAAACGATCTCTCGGCCATTGTTCACTCCTATATGTATGCACATGCATATATTCAGAAGTAAACCGAGTCAAATGGGGCTCAATCGGTTGTCAGGTCGAACCTTTGGGCGTTCATGGCGAAGCCGGGCAGGTAGCGGCGCAGAATGTCGGCTTCGATCTGCCCGCGTTGTTCGGGCGTGGTGGCGGTGTTCAGCTCGGCTTCAATCAGCTCGCCATCCTCGCCATACTTGATCAGGCCCTTGAGGTCGGCCCAGACCAGCCAGAAGGACTTTCCGTCCGGCGCCAGCCAGCCCGGCGCAATCTGCGGCGAATAGGCGCGCGCTGCGGCATCGCCGTCGGGCGTCCAGGCCTTGTCTTCGTGGACCTGGCGCCATGGGCCCCAGGGGTTGTCGGCCAGATAGATGCCGAGATAGCTCGCCTTGCCGAATTCGGTGCCATCGGGCGCGACCCCGATGCCAGCGGCGGCCATCATGTATTGCCCGAGCGCTTCGTTCCACACGACGCTGGGCAACCACGATTCGACGACGAGGTCGCCCGGGAACAGATTGGTGTAGTTCACCCACCCAAGCGGGAATTCCTGAACCGGCTGCCGATCATCGATGTCGGAAGACCACCGCGCATCGCCACTCGGTGTGAGACCGGCAAAGTACTCATAGCTGGCGCGGGAGGGAACCCGGTCGGCGGGCACGCGGGCCAGCATGAGCTGGTTCATCAACCCGTCCACACTGCCGTTGAGGCCATAGATATAGACGTAGCCGTCGCGATTTTCGCTGTAGCCCGGTCCCATCTGCAGGAACGACACCAACGAGAACGCGCCATCCGGCTCGTTGAAGAAGGTCAGCGTCTCGCGCGACTGGTGCGCGAAGTCTTCCCACACCACGGGGGCAGAGCCGTCGGCATTCTGCCAGGTGTGTCCGCCGTCTTTGGACATGATCAGCTTGGCGCCCGTCCAATATCGGGGACGCTCTTCAGCCTGATCGAGGGTGGAGAGGAACTGGTAGAGCGTGTCACCCACCGCGAGGACGCTGTGTCCGTAATAGCTGGGGGCGCCCTCGGGCGTGGTGGCGTGATCGACCACGGGATAGCCGGCCAGCTGCGCGAAAACTGGGTTCGGCGGCTGGCCTTTCATGGTCCACAGCCGCGTGCTGTAGAGCGGCGCTGGCGGTGTGGCCCAACCGGTGCCGTCGTTGACGACGACCAGCTGCGTGCCGTCCGTCATCTGGGTCATCTTGTAGCCATCGCCCATGCCGCCGAGGCGGGTGACCGGGGTTGCCTCAGGCATCGCGGTGGTTGCGAGCGAGGACGGCGGGACAAGACTGGTGCAGCCGCCCGCCACGAAAGGAGCCGCCAGAGCGCAGACCGCGCTGCGGGTCAGAAACACGCGTCTATCCATAGTGAAATGTCCCGGTGGGATGGTCCGCGCCGCGTGGGAAGAGAGAAGCTGGCGCAGCGCGGACCAAACTGGATTACTGGATGTCGTCGCCGGTCCGCATTTCGACCGTGCCGTCCTCGTTGAACTTCAGCAGCGGGTCTACGGCCTCGCAGAAATACTCCTGAATCACGTAGTCCGGATTGCGACGATAGCCATAGGTGAAGGTATAGGGCTCCAGTAGCCGCTCGGGATCGTCGATGGTGATCTCATCCTCGAGCAGATCGGGGCCGGTCAGGCGAATCCGCTCGGTGATCGTCATGTTGACGCTGTGCGGGATTTCGAAGAACTCGGTATCTTCCTTCACACCCTTGGTCGTGACGACGAGCGTGTCGCCTTCCCAATGGCCGACCGAATAGCCGTAGAAATTCGGATTGAGCTCCTCGATCGGCGGCATCGGCTTGTCGAGATAGATGCGCCGCGTCTGCGTCAGGAATTCGGCGAGCACCGTTACCTGGCCGGGGGTCTGAAGGATTTCGATCGGAAAGATCGCGCCCATGATCATCGGCATGCCTTCGGGCAGGCACTGGGTGCTCGGGTCGACCTTCGGTGTGCCGGCGCGCAGCATCGCGTCACGCTCGTCGCGAAGGGCCTTCCACTCGGTGGCATATGGCTCGCGCAGCTTGGGGCCACCGCCGGGAACAGGTAGTTCGAGGAAGGTGTTCTCTTCACCCGCGAACGGATCGGGCCAGATTTCCCACACGCCGGTGATGTTCGGTTCGGCGGTCTGCTCGGCGGCGGCAGGCGCGGCCGACTGGGTGGAGGTCTGCGCCGAAACGGCGGTGGACCCGGCGAAGGCGAGGGCGGTCGCGGCGATGAGGGCGCTTTTGGCTAGGTGCATGGTTGGTTCTCCCCACCCGGCAGCCCAATGCTGCCGGGACTTGTATCATTGGCAGTGTGAAAGGCTCACCAGGCGTTGAGCGTGCGGCCGTCGGTGACCTTGATGGTCTTGAGCATGCCGCCCGGCTGGCCGTTGCGCAGCGGGTAGAATTCGACATCCACCTTGTCGCCGGCCCTGAGCGTGTTGCGCCTCCAGCCTGCACGGGTCATCATGTTCACGCTGCTGCACTCCAGCACGTAGCGGGTGGACTTGCCGCCCCGCGTTACGTTCACCACCACGAAGGAGTGGGGATTGGTGAAACGGAATTCGGCAACGGTGGCCTGATCCATTTGCGTGACCTTGGTCTGGTCGAACATGGCGAATGAGTGGTGCGCGGAAGCGGGCAGTGCCACCAAGGCCCCGGCAGCAACAGCCATTGCGATACGCGATACGATTTTCTGGAACTTTTGCATTCACCCAAACTCCGTAGTTTCTCGTGTGGGAAGCGAAGCCGACCTCGTTTGCGAGTGGCGGCCCGGGCATGTCCCGGCTGGCACGCTTCGATGAAACCGATCTAGCGCGGAAATACCGTTGCACGAAGCCGATACCAGTTGCGAAACGGTTACATGAAACATTGCAACGCACTGATAATAAAAGATATAGTGTGCTTCATGGAATGCGATGGTGGCCGAATCACCAATCCTCCAAGTTCGGCTTATTATTCACCAATATGCATCAATTGTTGCATTCATCAATTATTGTTGCAATTCCTGTCCAATGAAGTCCTCCGCCGAGACGCCGCTCAAGCCGCTTTCTCCACGCGACAAGCGATTGTTGCGCGAGTGCGCCGAGGCCGTTCGTGAGGCCTTGGCCGGGAGTCGCTCCACCAGGCTGGAGCAGTTGTTCGAATACCTGCTGGAGAAGACGCTCGCGGGGGAGGTTCCCAGCGAGCAGCAGATCAATGCCGAAGCCTTTGCCAGTGAAGAGAACTCTTGCGGCAAGGACCCGAAGGTTCGGGTCTATGTCCACCGCCTGCGCAAGTTGCTCGATACCGTTTTCGATGATCCTGCTTCGGCAAGCCTGCAGATTCCGGTTGGCGAATACCGGTTGAGCGTGGAGGATGCTGCGGACGACCTTCCGGACACTGAGGAACCCGAAGAGATGGAAAAGGCGCCGCGTTTCGGATCGGCCAACTGGAAGTATCTGGCCTCCGCAATGGCGCTGGCACTTGTGGTCGTGGCTCTTTGCCTGTTGGTCCTATTTCGCGATCGGGCGCCGTTGGCCGATACCGCGCTGTGGAGCCCGGTGGTCGAGACCGGCCGTCCGCTTACGATCGTGATGGGCGACTATTACGTGTTCAACCGGCTCGATACCCCGGGGACCGATCCCGCCAGCGGTCCGCGACTGGTGTGGGACCGGGCCGTGCCGACACGCGAAGACCTGACGATCCTGCAAGTGCTGGAGCCCGAGCGGGCGGACCAGCTCATCGATTACAACCAGCATTTCGTGACCGGTGGCACCATCGAGGCGGTGTCGACTGTGCGCAATGTCCTGTCGCGCCTGCCCGGTGCAGGGCGCCGGTCGGTGCAACTCATTTCCTTCTCGCAGCTCACGCCAGAGCAGCTGGTGTCCGACGATATCGTGTTTGTCGGCCAGTTCAGCGGGATCGGCTCGCTGCTGCGCGATCCGCTGTTGCAGGCCTCGGGCTTTCGGTTCGGGCCGGATATCGAAGGTCTGATCGACAGCGATAGCGATAAACGGTTCGTGGCCGACAACATGGTGCTGACCGACGAGCGCACACCGCGCCGCGACTTCGCCTATGTCGCGAGCCTGCCCGGGCCCGCCGGAAATCGCCTCCTGATCGTGGCCGGCCTTGGCGATGCGGGCGTGAAGCAGGCGGCCGAACTGACGGCGAACGCGGAGCAACTTGATCGCCTGCCCACGGCGACCGACGAAACCGGAGATGCCTTCGAGGCGCTGTTTCGGGTGCGGACCGTGAAGAACGTCAATGTCGGGGCCTCGCTGCTGCTGTCACGCTCGCTCGCGGTTGACGACATCTGGGACAGCTCTGGCGATGTGCCAGCCTATCGCCCGATCACGCCGGACTGGCGGGAATAGCGCGCCAGTTGTCCGGCGATGTGCGCAGAATGGCCGGTAAGGCAATGGTTGCGCGAACAACAGGCGTGCAGCTTCGCCGGGTGATGACATTTTCCCGCATACATTCGACCCTGCTGGGCGCAGCGCTCGCCATTGCCCCGGCGCAGGCCCATGCCGACGCGATTCAGGATATCGCCCAAGCCGAGCTTGCACGCAGCGGAGCGCCGGGCATGGCGCTGGCCGTGGTGCGTGACGGGCGGGTCGTTCGGGTCGAGGGTTTCGGTGAGGCTAATATCGAGCAGGGCGTCAGGGTCCATCCCGATACCGTGTTCAAGACCGGGGCCACCGGCATGCCATTCACGGCGGCGCTGATGATGCTCCTCGTCGAGGACGGCAAGGTCGCGCTTGATGCGCCGGTCAGCCAGTATCTTCCGGGGACGCCGGACAAGTGGGCGGGTGTGACGATCCGCAACCTGATCGAAAACACCTCGGGTTTGCCTGCCACCCCCAACGGGGACTTTCTGGCCGAATACACGCGGCAGGAAATGCTGGCCATTCTCGCCAGCCAGGACATCAATTTCGCCCCCGGCACCCGATACCGCTTCAGCTATGCCAATTATGTCGTGCTGGGCCAGGTGATCGAGGAAGTGACCGGAGAGCACTGGACGGAGTTTGCCCGTCACCGCCTGTTCGAACCGCTTGGCATGCTGACTGCGCGCGGGATCGACGAACTGGCGATCATTCCCAACCGCGCTGCCGGATACGAAGTGCGCGATGGCGAACTGCGCAACGCCGCTTGGATTTCAGCGACCGCCAATTCGACCGCCGATGGCTCGCTCTACCTTTCCGCGCTCGACTTTGCGGCATGGGGGCAGGCGCTGTCGCAGCGCTTGCTGTTGGACGACGCGTCCTGGGATGAACTCGACCATGCCATCAGCATCGACGGTGGTGCGGCCTGTGCGGCCGTGCCGGGGTGGTTTACACAAGGCGCCGGGCGCGATCTGGCGAAGTGGCAGGCTGGCACCTGGCAGGGTTTTCAGACCTATGGGCTGACCTATCCGGAACACGACCTGACGGTGTTCGTCATGGCCAACGGCGAGGCCGCCAATGCCAAGGACGTGGCCCGCCGCGTTGCCGCCACGTTTGACCCGTCATTGCCCTTGGCTGGGGCCGTGCCAATGGCAGGCGCTGACAGCGCCACCATCGCGCACGCCAGGCAGCTGGTGGAGGATATCGCGGCGGGAGCGGCAAAGCGGGCCGACTATGCCGACTTCGCCGATCTGGACTTTCGCGAGCTGACCGAAATGTATGCGGCCATGCTGTCCGCTCTCGGCCCGATGGACGACTTTGCGCTTTACGAGAAGCGCGAGAGCTGCGCCGAAACCCAGTTTCTTTACCGGGCGCAATACGCTTCAAGCGTAACCGAAATTCGCATGGGGCTGGGCACAGACGGCAGGATCACCTCGCTTGAGATCGTGCCTATCGGAGACGTCTCCGAGCCGCTGTGAGGATCAGGCGCAAACCGGATCTTGTGTAAGCCGGGCGCGGATATCGTCGGGCCAGGGAACCGACTTTTGTTCTGCAAGGCTCATGCAGACCAGCTTGCCGACAGCCTTTACGCGCTGGGTCTCGCCGCACGAAAAGATCGCCCTGTAGGTGCAACTGGTGCGCCCGACCTCGAGCACTTCGATGCGGATCGTCAGGATCTCGCCCAGCAGGGAAGGAGCCAGAAATTCCGCCTCCACCTTCACGCTCGGGACGCCAAGGCCGCGCTCGGCATGCAGCGAATGGAAATCGGCATTGAGGGCCTTGGCAAACCAGTCCTCGACTGCCGCGTTGAGCATTTCGAAATAGCGGGGATAGAACACGATGCCCGCAGCATCGATGTGAGCGAACCGCACCTGGGCGGATGTTTCAAAGGTCATTCTTAGTGATTTCCGGAAATTGTCGCCCGAAGATTGCCAAGGGCGGCAACCAGCAAGGTCTTCTGTTCGTCGGGGACGCCATCAAGCAGGTCGGCGATCCAGGCATAGTGCGCATCGGCCAGCTCGAGGAAGCGAGCCTTTCCTGACGGTGTCAGGCTTACGATGGCCGATCTGCGGTCCGATGGATTGACCTTGTAGGCAACATGGCCGCGCTCCTGCAGTTGGCGGACCACCACGGTCACGTTTCCGTTTGATACGAGCAAAGCCTTGGACAGCTCGCTCATGCGGAGACCCTCCGGCGCCGCATAGAGCGCGGCCAGCACATCGAAGCGCGGCAAGGTGGTGTTGAAGTCGTCTTCGAATTTGCGGCGCAGGAATTTCTCGCCCATCTTGGCGCAAGCGAGCAGCCTCACCCAGAGCCGCAAGTCGGTCGATCCGGCGCCTGCCGGAAGTTCCGCATCGGAATTCGATTGCATCGAAGGCACCTTGTCGCTGTTGTCCATCACCGGGTCTTTCATCGCCAATCGGTCCGCGATGGAGCGCCGCAGCGGGGCTGCTCCTGCCCGAGGACACAGGGCAGCGATACGAATTGGCTATCGTCGCGGCCCGTGGCAGAGGAACGCAAGCTCCACAAGCGATCGCCATGGTGTGAACGGTCGAGCATGCCGTGGTTGGCCCCTATGGCGCTGATCCCGTTTTTGGCCGATAGATTGGCCACGGTTTCGTTGGGGCGACGCAGTCTTGTCGATACCGCCGCGCAATACGTCGCCGGTCGTCCCCCCATATATGCAGCACACATAAGTCACCCTCTTTTGTGCTTTAAGCTTAAAATAAAAAGCGCGGCAAGCCAAGTGCCTATGTGGATGGCAGGAATCAGGTGAGCGGCCAGACCCCCACGAGCTGCCGGACGACAGGCTGGCCGGGGGTGGATTTCACGGTGAAAAGGGCTTCGAACATTCGCGTATCGCCCAGGTCTTCCTTTAGTTTCATCAGGGCGAGGGGGTCTCCCAGCAGGTCGGCCATGGCGGCGGTGCCGAGATCCCCCAGGCCCGCGAGAACGATCAGCCGCCGGCCTCCGGGCCCATTGCGCACTGCGATGAAGCCAACGTCCTCGATGCTTGATCCTCCGCCGGCCTTGTAAACGGTCGCTGGAAAGGCCTTGCCGCTCGTGTGATCTTCGAGGAGATTATATCGCGGCAAGGTGAAGCGCGATTGCGCAAACACCGATGACCTCAGTGGCCCCAATTGCGACAGTCGCCCGACGAAAACGATGTCATGACGGTGCTGATCGTCGTCGCCGAGCTGCGATACCGGCATCATCGTGATCTGGGGAACGCTGCGGTCGGCCATCATCGTCCCTTGCACCTTCCACGCCGCTTCCACCGTCGCTGAGGGCGCGAAATGCAGATCGAAATCGAACAGGCGGTAAAAGTCCTCGGGATGGTCGGTGATGAATTTGCCAAGGTCCTCGCGGCTGGAAATGGCCGGATCGAGTATCATGCGTTCGACCCGGGTCTGGTCTTCGGTTTCGGCGAGGAACAGGCTGTCGCCCACTGCGATTACCGGGTCCGCCAGCGAGGTGCCCGCGCCGATAAGGGCATTGCGCTCGGACAGACTTGCGTTTGGCCGCGACAGCTCGATCGACGAGAGCTGGAAGGCTGCAAACAGAAAGCCGCCGGTGACGATAAACAGCAGCCCGAGGCTGAGCGAGGGATTCGCGGTCAGCAGCCTGCGAAGCATGATGAGGATGGAGGGTGTCGGTTCCGGTTCCGGCACATCGACCAGGATAATTCGGTATTCGCCCTTGGGGATCTGAAGTCTGGGCCCGAATGAGCCAGCATAGAACTGGTCGATTCGTTTGCGCAGCCGATGGACATAGACACGCACACCTGAATCGGACGATACATCGAGCATCGCATCAGGGCCGAACAGCTCGAGCGCGATTTCGACTTCCTTGGGAGAGCGCTCGTCGAGCGATCGCTCGACGAGGAAATCAAACAGAACCAGCTGGTTGGACGAACGCCCCTTCGCCAACTCCTTGCGGAAGCGGGCGGTCTCGGCCGCGAAATCTGACGATGTCTGGGCTTCTCCGGGGCCGGTGGTCATCGGAAGACTCTTGCTCCTTATGCAGATTAGGTGCGGCGATGGCCAAGGGTGCTGCGGGACGCTTACCCTGCGCCAAAAGGACACTTATGCGGCGATATTGCAACACTCACTCACATCAGCCGTCCCTTACCAGCCTTGCGGGCTTGCATTTGCTTTAACCTTGAAATATCTATTTGCATAGATCGGCACAGCAGAAGAAGGTCCCACGCCTTGGAACGGGTATAAGCCCGGCAAGGTGCGGTCTCTGGGGGAACTTGTCGGTTCTGACTCAAAGGGAGGTATACTTTGCGAAAGATTCACACCACGCTTCGTCCCGTGCTGGGCAAGGCTATGTTGCTTGCGGGGGGCGCGATGTTCGTGGCCGCTGTGCCGGCATCCGCACAAAGCAGTTCAACCAACAGCTCGACGGGAGCTGCTTCGGCTGCTGCCGATTCTGACAATGCCGGCGAAATCGTCGTCACGGCCACGCGCAAGTCGACGTTGCTGAGCCGCACGCCGATCAGTGTCACGGCCAAGGGTCAGGAAGAGCTCGACGTACAAGGCGTCCGCTCGATCGCCGACATCGCCTCGATTACGCCCGGGGTGAGTTTCGGCCAGAGCGCCATCATCTACGGCACCGGTCAGACCATCATTTCGATCCGCGGGGTCGACTCGCAGTCGGGCATTCCCACGACCGGCATCTATATCGACGATACCCCCGTGCAGACCCGCGTCGGCGTCAGCCCGTCGCTCGGCAACGCTTATCCCCAGGTGTTCGATCTTGAGCGCGTGGAAGTGCTGCGCGGTCCGCAGGGCACGCTGTTTGGCAGCGGATCGGTGGGCGGCGCTATCCGCTTCATCATGCCGGGGCCGAACTACGATAGCCTCAGCGTCTATGGCCGCACCGAGCTGGCCACGACCCGGCATGGCTCGGCCAGTTACGAGGCTGGCATTGCGGCCGGTGCGCCGCTGGTTGATGGCAAGATCGGCATGCGGGCCAGTGTCTGGTCGCGTCACGATGGTGGCTACATCGATCAGCTCGATCCCTACACGGACGAGCTGGTCCAGAAGGATACCGATTATACCGACGTTGTGTCGGCCCGCCTCGCGCTCGGCTTCCGGCTGAGCGACACGGTGACGCTGACGCCTTCGGTTTTCTTCCAGCGCCAGTACATCAACGACAACTCGCGCTTCGAACTTGCGGCATCTGACCTTGACGAAGGTGATCTGCGGCAGGGGCTCAACCAGCAGAACGAGCCCCACAACGATCGCTTCTTCCTTCCCGCGCTCAAGGCCGAAGTAGAGCTGGGCGGACTTTCGCTGGTTTCGGACACGTCCTATTTCAACCGCCGGACGCACACCGAAAACGACGATTTCTCGCTGAGCTTCGTGTTTTCCGGTGGGTTGACCGAACTTCCCTTCCCGGCCGGCTTCGAGAACTACAGCCCGAGAACCTTCAGCAACACCAATCAGGAACTGTTCACGCAGGAACTGCGCATTCTGGATGACGATGACAGCGATCGGCTGACCTGGATTCTCGGCCTGTTTTACCAGAATTCGAAGGTGTCTGACGATTTCAAGGGCAGAGACGAACGTCTGCTCGACATCATCAATCTGGGCCAGGAAGCCATTGGCGAGCCCACTTTCGACAGCCTGACGGACTCCTTCTTCGGAACCGAGCTTTACCAGGGGCTCTATTCGGTTGCCACGCGCAACGAGCACCACGACCAGCAGTATGCGGCCTACGGCCAGGCCGACTACGAAATCGTCGAAGGGCTCAAGGCGACGGCCGGCCTGCGCTACACCATCGCCGACTACCAGTTCACGGGCTTCAATGCTGGCCCGGTGCTGGCGACCGATGGGCAGACCGACACCGCCAATACGACTTCGAGGACGCTAACTCCGAAGTTTGGCCTGTCCTACCAGGCGAACCCCAGCAACCTGTTCTACGTCAATGCCACCAAGGGTGTGCGTGGGCCGGGTGTGTCGCCGCCGGTGGGTGCAAACTGCATCGCTGACGCCGCCGCAATCGGGTTCGATCCGTTTGCCACGCTGAACGTGGAGCCGGATTCGATCTGGAGCTACGAGATCGGCAGCAAGAACCGGCTGTTCGGCGGCAAGCTCGCCATCGATGCTTCGGCCTATCGTATTGAATGGTCGAATGCGCAGACGCTGTTCGCGCTGCCGCAGTGTACGATTCAGACTGCCCTCAACCTGGGCGAGGCCAAGATCGACGGCTTCGATGTGGCCTTGGCGGCACGGCCGTTCCCGGGCCTCAGCCTTGGTGCGTCGGTGGCCTATATCAATGCCCGCTTCACCACGGAAATTCCGGGGCCGAACGACACCGTCATCCGCAAGGCTGGGGAGCCGTTCCCGTTGGTGTCTCCGTGGACCGTGCAGGCGAATGCCGAATACACGCATCGTCTTGGCAGCGGTGAAGGCTATGCTCGTGCTGACTTCAGCTACTCCAGCAGGATCACGAAGCCCGTGGATGTCGACTCGCCTCTGGTCGATCCGACCTTGCCGCGTCCGCCGGCCACTTCGGTGCTGGATATCCGTGTCGGCCATCGCTTCCCGGTCGGCTCTACGGAAGTCGATGCCAGCCTGTTCATCAACAATGTGACGGACGAGCGGCCCTTGCTGGCGCTGTTCCACGAAACGCCGGACTCGACCTTCTACCGTGCTGGCACGTTCCGTCCGCGCACGGCCGGCATTACGTTGACGGTTAGGCGCTGACCCGGCGCGCAAGCGACCGAACTCAAGAGCTTCCGGCCCCGCGAGCATTCGTGCTTGCGGGGCCGTTTGCCTTATGGGGCACCGTCGGAGGTACGATGGCCCAGTTTGCCAACCATCTGACCGCTCCTGTAATAACCACTCGCCCCGGCTCGATTACGCTACACATGCGCTTCCGCCACATCAGGCGATGCATTTTGGGGTTCTTGCCATGGCCAATCGTTTTCGGGACATCACCGCCACCATTCTGGCGACCGCGCTCTCAGCATCGCTCGTGCCGACAGTGGCAGCGGCCTCCGAGGTGCCGGAGGTGGGAGTGCCGAATGCGCTTCCCGGCCCGGGCCCCTACGTCTTCGTGACGGCCGAGCAGCCCGAAATCACGGCGACAGTGATTGCTGACGGGTTGTCCAATATCTACGCCATCGCCCTCCTGCCGGATGGCGATGCGTTGCTCGTTGAGCGCGGCCAGCGCGTGCGGCTGCTGCGCGGGGCAACAGGGGACGAGCCGCTGCTGGACGAGCATCCGATCGAGGGGGTGCCTAACTATGGCGACACCCCCGGCATCAATCCGTTCGATGTTCTCGGCATCCAGGACATAGAGCCGGGCCCGGACTTTGCCGAAAACGGCACCGTCTATCTCACCTACAACAGGCCGGTCGGCTTCGACGAGACGCGGGGCAGGATCATTGCCTCCTATGTTCTGGCCAAGGCTCGCTTGTCCGGTTTGCGCCTGACCGACCTCACGGACCTGGTGGTGAGCGAGCCGGAAGTCGGCATTGGCGGTTCGCGGGTGATCGTCGGCAAGGACGGAATGCTGTTCGCCTCCTTCGGCGGGCTCAGCGAAGGGGATATCGAATCCGCGCAGGAACTCGATAACATCTATGGCAAGGTGCTGCGCGTCCGCGCCGATGGCACGATCCCGCAGGACAACCCTTTCGCCGGGCGCGAAGGGGCGCGGGCGGAGATATGGACCTATGGCCACCGCGATCCGCTCGGCCTTGCCTTCGATCCGCGATCCGGGCGGCTGGTCGCCTCGGAGCACGGCCCGCAGGGCGGTGACGAGCTGAACGAGCTCTTGCCCGGCCGCAACTACGGCTGGCCGACCTCGACCTATGGCACCGAATATGTCGGCTCATCGCTGCCTGCCAATCCTACCTTGCCGGACACCATGCCTCCCTTGCAGATCTGGTCGCCCGGGATCGCGCCCAATGGCATCACTTTTTACACCGGCAGCGCCTTTCCCGGCTGGGAGAACAACCTGTTCGTCGCCAGTGCGCGGCGCGGGCAAATCAACGGCACGGGCGCGCTGATCCGCGTTGTCTTCAACGACCACCTGCAGGAGATGCGGCAGGAAGTCCTGCTCGATCCCTTGCACCAGCGCTTCAAGGATGTGCAGCAGGGCCCCGATGGATTGCTCTATGCGGTCACGGATGAGCCTTATTCCAGCGTCATTCGCATCGGCCCCGGCGCTCCGCTGGTTGTCGATGAACCGGCGGAATAGCGAGCGGCGATCACCCCCAGGGGCTGCGGGCTATTACGCGACCAGCGGAACACGCTGATTTTACGCGAGTTCATGCGCTCTCGGGCGGTGGGCGTAACCGCTGCGTTCCGCATGTAACGCTTGTGTGTAACGGCGTTTCTCCGGGACGAAGGTGCTGAGCCGAGGGGGAATGCAGATGCAACGATCAGGTTTTGCGTGTCTTGTCACAGCGTGTCTTGCGATGGCGACGGCGTCATCGCTTCCTGCCCAAGCGGAGGATGCTGGCGCGGACCTATCCGGGATCTGGATGCCTATCGGCAGCGCGGTCGACCGGCCCGGCGGCGTCACCTACACCGGCGCGGATGACGTGCCGAGTGCCGACGGCCCTCCGTTCGGCGTGCGGCCCGAACTGAAGGGCGTCTATCTCCAAAGCTACCAGCAGCGCACCGCTCGCAACGCGGAGCTGGGGATCGAGTTCAAGACCTCGTGCAAGATCCTCGGCATGCCGACCATCATGCTCGGGCCCTATGCGGTCGAAATCCTGCAGACACCCGATCAGATCAACTGGGCGCAGGAATATCTGCGCGAAACGCGCCGTATCTATCTCGATGGCCGCGAGCATCCCGATCCTGAGGCCGTTCCCGCCACGTTCGAAGGCTATTCCACCGGGCACTGGGAAGGCGATGTGCTGGTGGTGGAGACTTCCAGCATTCGCGGGGAAACCACGCTGGGCGAATATGGCCATGCCGACGATGCGCTCGGCCATAGCGAGAAGCTGACCTTCACCGAACGCATGTTCATCAACGACGATGGCCTGCTGCAGGTCGATGGCGTTGGGCGCGATCCCGAGGCGCTCGCCAGCCCTTGGGAATGGACGCTGACCTTCCGCCGGGCTCCGGCGGATGCAGAGTTCATGGAATACGTCTGCGAAGACAACAACACCGACACAATCGACCCGGAAACGGGCGCCGAAGTCACCAGCATTCCCGAGCGGCAATTGCCGAGCATCCTTGAGGACTAGGCAACCGGGGCAGGTGCGCCCGCAACGACACTAGGAGAAGCATGATGAAGACGTCGATCCTGTTGGCTGGCCTTCTGGCAGCGTTGCCTGCCGGTGTGGCTCTTGCCCACCATTCCTATGCAGCCTTCGACATGACACGAAGCGCGGTGGTGACGGGCGTTGTCGCCGAGGTCCAGTACAAGAACCCACATACCTGGTTGTTCGTCGATACCCGCCTCGACAATGGCGAGGTCGAGACCTGGGCAATCGAGGCCGGTGGGCCGAATATCCTGATGCGTCAGGGATGGATGAAGAACACCGTGAAGGTCGGCGACAGGGTCAGCGCGCTGATCCATCCGGGCAGGGACACCACCCGCAAGGCCGGCAGCCTCACTGCGATGCGCATCTCCGGTGGGCCTACAATCGGCACCTGGGAATAGTCCCCAGACCATGAGACGGAGACAGGCGCGCATGGCCACGATTATGATGCTGACAATCGGCCGATCACTGGCAGCGGCGTTTGTCGTAACGGCACTGTCCGCCCCCGCGCTAGCTGAGGTTCCGCGCATGCCCGACGTGCTGCCGGTGCCGCCCTCCGGGCAAGACCCGCTGTCCTCTGCCAACCGCGCAGGCACCGAATATTCCGATCTCAAGGCCGCGGGCTACGTCGAGGAGGAATACTACATGTTCGGCGCGGCCCCGGCGATCACGGCTGCGGGCGAAACGCTGTTCGATGCGCCTTACACCACGCGGATTCTGGTGCGCAAACCGGAGGACCCCGCCAGGTTCAACGGCACGGTGATCATCGAGCCGTTCACCTGGTTCGGAGAGCGCGCCGCGGGCTGGATCCTCACCCGCGATTATCTGCTGCGTCAGGGCTATGCCTATGTCGGCTACACGCTCAACATCAACCGGCCCGAGCCGGACCCGAAGTTTGCAGGGTGGTCCCCGGAAGAGGCGGCACCCTATCTCGGGATCGTCAACTTCGACTTCATGCGCGACTACGACTACGCGCGCTATGCCCCGCTGGGCTCCTATTTCGATCCGGCCCGGTTCGAGCGGGGCGGGGCGGTCGATCCGTTCGTGCCGCAATCGCAAGGGATCGGCGCGCAACTGGCCATGCTGCTGAAGAGCAACGATCCGGACGGTCCGCTGGCGGGGCTCGATGTCAAACGGGTCTATGTGAACAGCTGGGCGGTGACCGCGCAGGTGTGGATGGACTACGTCGATCAGGGCCGTCACCAGCAATGGCGCATGCCCGACGGCAGTCCGCTGATCGATGCCTACATGACCGGGCGCATGGCCCACGGTGAGGTCGGCGGCGAAGTGCTGCGCATACCGCGAAATATGCCGGAGGATACGCCCTTCGTGACCGTGTTCACCCAGTCCGAAACCAATCACGACATTGTGAACGAAATCCCGGCTCCCGAGGACAGCGACGACCCGGAACTGCGCTTTTACGAAGTGCCCGGCACGCCGCATCTGCGCCTCGCCGATGTCGGCACCGGCGAGATCGAGCCGACCGCCGAGGACGTCGGCAAGGGGGGCGATCCGATGTGCAACACCCTCTACGACGAGCCGGTCGAATATGTCGCTTCCGCGCTGCTGGACGGGATGGACAAGTGGGTGCGCAATGGCACCCCCATGCCGCGCGCAGGCCGGGTGGAGCGGGACGGTAATACGGCCGTGCGAGACAGCCAGACCGGCAATCTGATCGGCGGGGTGCGTCCGCCGTGGATCGCGGTTCCGTCAGCCGTCTATCTGGTGGCGGAAGAGACCGATTGCGGCATGGTGCTGGACACCAAGCTTCCGTATTCTGCGGCAAGGCTGCGCGCGATGTATGGCACCTATGCCAATTACGCGAAGCTATACGAGGAGGCGAAGGCTGACTTCGTTGCGCAAGGCTATCTGCTGCCTGCCGACGCGGCCAGGCTTGAGCCGATCGCAACGCCTGAGGATTTTAAAGATAGCGAGTGATCGCTTTGCAGGGGGAGGGCTGGGCGATTGCGTCCAGCCCTTTCGCCCGGCACCTGCCAGCTACAGTTCTCTGCCCACCTTGCGGGCCTGTTCAAAGGTTGCTTCCAGCGCGGCGCGGACGCTGTCGCGCGATCCGATCCGTTCCAGATAGGCCTCAAGCGCGGGCCATCGGCTCATCGGGATATCGTGGACATAGCCCCATATGGCGATCGTGTAGCAATGCGCGTCAGCGATGGTGAAGCGGTCTGCCACGAGGAAGCTCCGGTCCTGCAGCTGGCTGTCGATCCACGATAGCATCGCGCAAACCCTGTCGACAGCGATGTCCCGGTAAGCTGGCGGGGTCTGCGCCTTGAACAGCGGCATGAAGCCGCCCTTGTGCAGATCGGCACCGATAAAGCTGTTCCACTCAAGAACGCGGAGCCGTTCGACCGTGCCGAGGTGTGGCAATAGCTGCCCCGAGCCTTCGCTGTCGGCCAGATACTGCATGATGACGGCCCCTTCGGTCAGGAACTCGCCATCGGGCAGTTGCAGCGTCGGCACGGTGCCCTTCGCATTGATCGAGAGGTAGTCGGAGCCGTCTTCCAGCGTCTTGGTGGCCATGTCGACCCATTGCAGGTCCAGCGGAACGGACAGCTCTCTGGCGACAATGTCCACCGCAAGAGAACAGCCGCGGATTTCGTGGTAGAATTTCATGCGATGCAGCGTCCGGCAATAGAAGGGAGCAGAGCGGCGGGCGCGAGGCGCGC
>CENV01055074.1_pt1 | contig 39543 bp, 41 predicted proteins | sample 530231 | NCBI WGS metagenome assembly CENV01 (sample SAMEA2619815, study PRJEB7988) | marine metagenome | biome: marine biome (ENVO:00000447); feature: surface water layer (ENVO:00002042); material: "saline water (ENVO:00002010), including plankton (ENVO:xxxxxxxx)" | depth 5 m
CCCGTCAAGGTCGAGCGGATCAAACGCGCGGTGGGTGATGCCGTATCCCGCCAGCAGCCCCTTGGCGATGTTGCGGGTCGGCTCATAGGCATTGTCGCAGACGAGCAGTTCGTCACCCGGCCCGAGCAATGCCAGCAGGGTGGCGGCGATGGCGGCGACCCCGCTGGGGAACAGCTCGGTGCCCTCGGCGCCTTGTTCCAGCTCGGTCAGCGCATCGGCCAGCGCCCATTGCGTCGGCCCGCCGCGACGGCCGTAGAAGAAGTGGCCATCGGCATTGGGGCGGCCCTTGGCGAGGTCGTCGGTGGATTCGTAAAGATGGGTGCTGGCGCGCCAGACCGGTGGGTTGACCACGCTGCCGGGCTGGCCAGGGACAGAGCGCCACTGCTTGCGGCGTCCAGCCTCGACCAGGCGGGTCGCATCGGCGAGGGCTGCGCTATCCGGCCTGTCTTCGCTCAAGCGGCTGGCCCCGTTTCCTTGGGGGTTTCGGGATCGGTGCCCCATTCGGCCCAGCTGCCATCGTACAGCGCGACATCCTCCTTGCCGGCAAGGGCCAGCGCGAACAGCAGCACCGCCGCCGTCACGCCGCCGCCGCAGGTGGTCACCAGCGGACGGTCAAGATCGACCCCGGCCGCGGTGAAAGCCGCACGGATTTCTTCGGGCGACCTGTAGGTTTCGTCGGCATTGAACAGTTCATCGAACGGGAGGTTGCGCGAGCCGGGAATGTGCCCGTCACCCACTTCGGGGCGGAAGTCCCCCATTTCGCCTGTGAACCGCTTGGCCCCGCGCGCATCGACCAGTTGTTCGGCCTTGCTATCGAGGTTGGCGAGTATGTCGGCCTTGGTGCGCACCTCGAGGTTGCCAGTGCTGGCCCCGAAGATGCTTGGTTTCACGTCGGGCAGGCCACTTTCGAGCGGGCGGCTCTCGCTGCGCCACTTGGGCAGGCCCCCGTCAAGCACCGAGACCTGCTCCATCCCGTGCAGGCGGGCGATGAACCATGCGCGCGCGGCAGTCTTCACGTAGCTGTCGTCGTAGAACACGATGCGGTCGCCCGCTTTCACGCCGAGTGAGGCCATGCGCTGGGTGAAGGTCGTGGGATCGGGCAGGGCGGCTGGCACCTTGCTCGCCGGATCGACCAGCGTGGCAAGGTCGAGAAAGCGTGCACCGGGGATGTGCGCCTCGGTGAATTCCGCGCGCGGGTCGCGTCCGGCATCGGGGAGGTGGGCGCTGGCATCCAGCACAACGAGATCGGGCGCACCGAGATTTTCGGCTAGCCACTCAGTAGAAACAAGCATGGACATGGGTGCGAGCCTAGCCCGCCCGCAGCGCGCCGTAAACGCCGCACTTGCCCGCGCGGGCAATCGCGGGCAACGAAGTTGGCATGAGTGAAACCAGCAATCCCCTGCACCTTGGCCAGACCAGCAGCCTGCCCGCTTCTCCTGAGGAGGCGGTGCTCGACTACGTGCCCAATCCGCGCCCGCAGTCGCTCTACATGGTGCGTTTCGCCGCGCCCGAATTCACCTCGCTGTGCCCGGTGACCGGCCAGCCCGACTTTGCCCATCTGGTGATCGACTATGCTCCGGGCGAAACGATCGTCGAATCGAAGAGTCTCAAGCTCTTCCTTGGCAGTTTTCGCAACCATTGTGGGTTTCACGAGGACGTGACGGTGGGCATCGGCGAGCGCCTGTTTGCCGAGATGGCACCCAAGTGGCTGCGGATCGGTGGCTACTGGTATCCGCGCGGCGGCATTCCGATCGACGTGTTCTGGCAGAGCGGATCGCCGCCCGAAGGCCTGTTCCTGCCTGATCAGGGCGTGGCCCCTTATCGCGGACGAGGGTAAGCTATTGCGCGAAGCGGGGGCTTATGTCTCACCGCAACTATTTCAAATAATATATTAAAAATAAAGGGAAATGGTGCCGGCTGCAGGAGTCGAACCCGCGACCTGGAGATTACAAATCAACTGCTCTACCAACTGAGCTAAGCCGGCGTAACCATTATGCTGCCCCATCGCGTTGCTGCTTGAGGGCGTTGCTTTCTGCCCTTTCGCTGCGCTGCATGAGGGCAGGTCAGGCGCGGCCCTTTGCCCTAGGTTACGCCAAAGGTCCAGCCCTCGGTGCGCGCGATTTCCTCAGTTAGCCCCACAGGACGCCACAATTCCTCCCGCGAGGCGGCGCGGCGCAGCCACGCGGCAGTGAGCAATGCGTCCGAAGCATGATCGCTGATCGGGCCTGCCCCGGCGACGGGCCATGAGCCAATAGCGGGATGGGTCAGCGCCTTGTTCAGATCCTCGTAGCTGCGGATCTTGGTGGCCGAAGCCTTGCCGCCCACTGCCAGCGCGGGGATCGCCGTGTACATCTCGACCACCAGTGAACCGGTGCCGGGATCGGCGTCGAACGGCCAGACCGGCAGGGTGCCCGCCAGCCGGTGAAGCACCCGCATCCCCGTCAGCGAGGCCTTGCCGACCTGCCCGTTGCCGACCAGCTTGAAATTGCTGTGCGGGCGGCAGCCCACGGCGCGTTGCGCATGTTCGGTGATGCGCAGGCGGCCGTTGCGATGCTCTGCGCCGTCGCAGCGGTAGTGCGTGCCCATCTGCGCGCCATGGTGGAAATACTCGCGCAACTCGGGATGGGCGACAAAGCTGGAGGCGGCGAGATGGTCGTCCTCGGCGCAGCATTCTTCCACCAGCCGCCACAGGGCCTTGGCATCGGGCGGGCTGCGGCTCCAGCCGGGAAAGAAGGCGCCGCAATCGGCAAAGGCCAGCGAGGTGCCCAGATCGAGGCCGACCAGCGTCGAATCGGGCAGGTCGTGCTTGAGCAGGTGCAGCACATCTTCGCGCGACCATCCCTTGGCAGGGGGAGCGGCGAGTGTTGGTGCGTCATCGCCGAGGCTGCACGTCGCCAGTGCGATTGACCTGTGCCTTTCCCCTTTCGCCCCTGACCAGTCGATGGCGATGAAGTGGCGGAACCGGCTCAAGCGCGCTCCTCGCGCAGCCGTTGCCAATAATCCAGCCGCTTGCGCACCTCTCGCTCGAACCCGCGTTCGACCGGCTCGTAAAAGGTTTGTGGCGTCATCTCCTCGGGCCAGTAGTTGTCGCCCGAAAAGCCATCATCGGCGTCGTGATCGTAGGTGTAGCCGGCGCCATAGCCGACATCCTTCATCAGCTTGGTGGGGGCGTTGACGATGTTCATCGGGGGCATCAGGCTGCCGGTGTCGCGCGCAGAGCGGAAGGCCGCCTTCTGCGCCTTGTAGACCGCGTTCGATTTGGGCGCGGTGGCGAGATAGAGACAGGCCTGCACCAGCGCCAGTTCGCCTTCGGGGCTGCCGAGGAACTGGTAGGTTTCCTTGGCCGCCACGCATTGGGTGAGCGCGGCGGGGTCGGCCATGCCGATGTCCTCAACCGCCATGCGCACCAGCCGCCGGGCGAGGAACAGCGGCTCTTCACCGGCCACCAGCATCCGCGCCAGATAGTACAGCGCCGCCTGCGGATCGGACCCGCGCACCGCCTTGTGGAGCGCGGAAATGAGATTGTAGTGCCCCTCGCGGTCCTTGTCGTAAACCGCCACCCGGCGTTGCAGGAACTGGCCGAGTTCGGATGGACCGAGGGCCTTGGTAATCCCTGCGGCGTAAAGCGTTTCGGCCTGATTGAGCAGGAACCGCCCGTCGCCATCGGCGCTGGCGACCAGCGCCTCGCGCGCCTCGTCGGTGAGGGGAAGGGGGCCTTCCAGCTCCTCGGCCTTTTCGAGCAGCCGCGCGAGGGCCCCGGCATCGAGCCGGTGCAGGATCAGCACCTGCGCGCGGCTCAGCAGCGCGGCGTTGAGTTCGAAGCTGGGGTTCTCGGTGGTCGCGCCCACCAGCGTGACCACGCCGCTTTCGACGAAGGGCAGGAAGCCATCCTGCTGGGCGCGGTTGAAGCGGTGGATCTCGTCCACGAACAGCAGGGTGCGCTGTCCGCTCGCCTCCTGCACCTTACGGGCGGCTTCGAAGGCCTTCTTCAGGTCGGCTACGCCCGAAAAGACCGCGCTCACGGCTTCGTACCGCATGCCCACGCTGGCCGCGAGCAGGCGCGCAATCGAGGTCTTGCCGGTGCCCGGCGGCCCCCACAGCACCATGCTGGAGAGTTTGCCCGCGGCCACCATGCGGCCGATTGCGCCTTCGGGGCCGGTCAGGTGTTCCTGACCGATCACCTCATCCAGCGCACGCGGACGCAGCCGTTCGGCCAGCGGGGCCTGATCGTCAGGGGCGGACGCAGGATTAGGGGCGGGATCGTCTTTGAACAGGTCGCTCATCGCTTCCGCTATGTAGCGAAGGTGCCGACAATTGCATCCCGCCACGTGCAGCAAGGCGGGTATGACAGGCCTTTCCCCGGCAGAACGAAGCCCGAAGGCTCTGTGCAGAGCGCGACTATTGCCGCCGTTCGTCCAGACCGTTCAGCTTCTCGTCCCAGTCGTCGGTCAAGCTAGCGTCATACTCGCGCGCGGTACGGTAGAAGGCCTGCGCGCGGTCGATCGCCGAGTTGATATCGCTCTTGTAACGCCACACGCCCTTGGGATCGCCATTCAGCGTGGTGGAGAGGATGCGCTGATGCAGCATCAGCCCGGCGCGCATATTGACGATTGCGAAGTAACGGCAGCCGTTGGTGGCGTTGCCCTCACAGGCCAGCTTCGCATAGCGCAAAGTCTCTTGCGGGTTTTCCGGATCTTCGTTGTCGGACAGCGTGATGGCCGCGTTCAGGCATGAACTGGCTACGCCACTATTGCATTCGCGGATCGCGCCCGAAGCATCGCCTTCTTGCGCGCTGGCGGGCGAAGACCCGATTGCGGCGAAAGCGGCAAGCGCCAATCCTGTCGACCAATTCCAAGTACCCATGACTGCCCCCTGTTCGTGCCTTGGCATAGGCATAACCAGCTCGTCGTCGGTGACCAAGGGGCGGGGCACCAGCTTCATGAATCTTCAGAAGAGGTGTCTGTTCAGAACGTGGCGATGGCATGAAGAGCCAAAACCAGATCGACGAGCTGGCGGCGCAGGCTTGCGAAGCTATTACCTCAGGCGGCGGCGCGCTCTGCCAGCAGTTGCCGGTATATCGCGCCGACTGCGAGGTTGATCTTTTCCCAGTCGTAGGCCGAAGCGGCTTCGGCAGCGGCGACACCGTGCGCCTTGCCCAGTGCCGGGTCTTCGCAATAGGTGGCCAGCGCGTCGGCAAAGCCGGCAATGTCCGACGGATCGACCAGCCGTCCGGTGCGGCCATCGGCTACCAGCCCGCTCGATCCGGTTGCCCGCGCGGCCACCACCGGAACCCCGGAGGCCATGGCTTCCAGTGTGACATTGCCGAAGGTCTCGGTCACGCTGGGGTTGAACAGCATGTCCATGCTGGCGACGGCGCGGCCAAGGTCTTCCCCCGCAAGGAAGCCGGCGAAGGCGGCGCCCGGTGTGTGCTCGGCAAACCAGCCCTTCGCGGGGCCTTCGCCAATCACCATCACCTGATGCGCGACGCCGCGCTGGCGCAGTGCGGCGAGCGTCTCGGCGAAGACGTCGAGCCCCTTTTCGAGCACCAACCGACCGAGAAAGCCGATCACCGGCGGTTCGTCAGCGAGGCCAATGCTGCGCCGCCATTCGAGATCGCGCGCACCGGGATGGAAGATCTGCTTTTCCACCCCGCGCGACCACACCTCGACGCGGTCGTTCATGCCCTGCGCCTTCAGCACGTCGATCATCGTCGGGCTGGGGCAGAGCAGGATGTCGCAGCGCCGATAGAGCTTGCGCAGCCAGGCCTCGACCAGCCCTTCGGCAAACCCGAAGCCATAATAGCGCGGATAGGTCTCGAACCGCGTGTGGATGGTGCAGACGACCGGCTTGCCCCGTTTGCGGCCCCAGGCGGCGGCTTGCCGCGCGGCGCGGTCGGGGCTGGAGATGTGGATCACTTGCGGATCGAACCGTTCGAGATCGGCGCGCACCTTGGCCGAAAGCCCGGCGGGAATGCGGTATTCGCTGCGTCCGGGGATGGCGAAGCTGGGAATCGAAACGAGCGGCCCCGTCGGCGGGAAGGGCGGGTTGGAGATGGTGGGCGAATAGACGCGCATGTCCGCGCCATGCTCCATCAGTGTGCCCACGAGGCGGTTCTGCGCCTTGTTGGCACCGTCGCGTACGTAGTTGTAGTTGCCGCTGAAAAGCGCCACGCGCAGGCCGGCAAGGTCTGGTCGATTGTCTGCCATTGCGCGCTGCCTTAGGCGAGGCTGGGGGATATGGCGAGAGGGGGATGCTACCGGTTGGTGGGCATTTACGCCAAATCCACCATTCTTGCCCCATAGCGCGCCATCGACCATGCGCGAGCAAAGTGGGGCAAGTGAACACTGCGACGATCAAGGCAAGCGCAGCCCGCGCAAGCTTCGACACGCTCGAGGCGATGCTCACCCGTGCATGGCCCGTGGTGGTCGCCTCCATATTCGCCCTGCAAACCGCGCTGATTCTGATCCACCAACCCTTCGCAGACGAGTGGCAGGCGTTGCAGATCGCGGTGCAATCGCCAGACATCCCGGCGCTGTTCGCCAATCTCCGCTACGAGACGCACCCTCCGGCTTGGTACTTGCTGCTGCGCGCACTGGCTGCCGTGGTTGGCCCGTACAACGCATTGCCCGCCGCCGGCCTGCTGCTGGCCCTGCCGGTGCAGGCGATCATCCTGCTGCGCAGCCCTTGGCCGCATTGGGCACGGCTGGCGGTTGCGCTCTCGGCCCCGATCCTGTTCGAATTTTCCGTCGTCGCGCGTGGGCATACGCTTGGCATGGCGCTGATCTTCGCGGCGCTGGCAACATGGGAGCGCAAGACCATCCCGTGGTTCGCCATTGCGGTGCTGCCAGCGGTCGATTTCCTCTACGGCGTCGTGAGTCTCGCGCTGATCGCGTTCCGTTTTGCCGAGCGCCGGATCTGGCTGCCGGGGCTGGGGGCATGGTTGGCGATCAGCCTGATCGCGGCCTGGTCGATCATTCCGGCGCCTGACTATGTGCCCGTTTATGGTGAGACCGACGGGCGTTTCGTGCATCTCGTGCTGGCGCTGCTGCGCTTTTCGGTGGTGTACCTGCCGATCCAGGGCAAGTTCGACGCGCTCGACTGGGGTGCCGGTCCGCCGGAGTTGCTGATGCGGACCTTGTGGTCAGTGCTGGTGCTGACCATGGCGGTGCTCGCACGTGGACGGCGGCTCGAAGGGGCGGTGATGTTCGGCATCATGGCGCTGATGTTCGCCTTTTCTGCCTGGCTGTACCCTTTGCAGAACCGCCATGTGTTTCTCCTTGGCACTGTGATGCTGGTGGTCCTGTGGCGGCGCTCGGCGGCGGGCGAACCCGTGCATCCAGTCGTGGGGCTATGGCTTGCCTTCGGCGCATTCGCTGGCTTGTGGACGGCGTGGTTCGGGCTGACCCACACCTTCGAGCGCAGCCGTGAGATCGCCCAATATATCCGGGCCGAGGGCCTTGCCGATGAACACTGGGTGGCGGTGCCCGATATGGCCGGGCAGGGCATATCGGCGCTCACGCAGGTGCCATTTGAGAAGCCGGGCGGGGGTTGCATGCAGAGCTACGTGCGCTGGGATGCGCCCTTGGTCATGCGGCGGCCGGAAGGCTATATGCCGTGGCTCCGCGAACAGATGCGCGAGCGGGGGCGCTTCTACATCTTTTCGAACATCGCCATCGAGGGCCTGCCCGCGGTCCAGCCGGTCAAGAGCTGGGCGCCGGTGCTTGAGGCGAAGGAATACCACATCTACGTGGTGAACCCCGATGCGGCGCCCGCGCGGCTAGCCCTGCCGGACTGCGTGCCCGGTACGCGCCCGCTGGCCGGCACACCAGCGATCTGAAACGAAAATGCCCCCTCCGTTAGGAGAGGGCTTTCGTAGATTAGTCCTCGTTCTTGCGCGAGTGACGCTTGCGCTCGTGCGGATCGAGATAGCGCTTGCGCAGGCGGATCGACTGCGGGGTGACTTCCACCAGCTCGTCGTTCTGGATGTAGGCGATGGCCTGTTCCAGCGTCATCCGGCGGGGCGGGGTCAGGCGGATGCCTTCATCCTTACCGCTGGCGCGGAAGTTGGTCAGCTGCTTGGACTTGAGCGGGTTCACTTCCATGTCCTGCGGCTTGGCGTTTTCGCCGATGATCATGCCCTCATAGAGCTTCTCGTTCGGCTTCACGAACAGCACGCCGCGCTCTTCGATGGCGTTGAGCGCGTAGGCCTGTGCCTCGCCCTGTTCCATCGAGATCAGCACGCCGTTCTGACGGCCTTCGATCTTGCCCTTGTGCGGGCCATACTTCTCGAACAGGCGGTTCATGATGCCGGTGCCACGGGTGTCCGACAGGAACTCGCCGTGGTAGCCGATCAGGCCGCGCGAGGGGGCCGAGAAGATGATGCGGGTCTTGCCGCCGCCGCTCGGGCGCATGTCGGTGAGCTCAGCCTTGCGCTGGGCCATCTTGTCCACGACCGTGCCGGAGAATTCGTCGTCAACGTCGACCACCACGGTTTCATACGGCTCTTCGCGGCCATCGGGGCCATCGCGGAACAGCACGCGCGGGCGGCTGATCGACAGCTCGAAGCCTTCGCGGCGCATGTTCTCGATCAGCACGCCGAGCTGCAATTCGCCGCGGCCCGCCACTTCGAAAGCGTCGCGTTCGGCGCTCTCGGTGACGCGGATGGCGACGTTGGTTTCGGCCTCGCGCTCAAGCCGGTCGCGAATCACGCGGCTTTGCACCTTGTCGCCTTCGCGCCCGGCATAGGGGCTGTCATTGACCGAGAAGGTCATCGACAGGGTCGGCGGGTCGATCTCGGAGGCCGCGATCGGCTCGCTCACTTCGAGGGCGCACAGCGTGTTGGAAACGGTCGCGACGGTGAGGCCGGCGATGGCGACGATGTCACCTGCCTTGGCGCTTTCCACCGGCACGCGATCAAGCCCGTCGTAAGCGAAGACCTTGGTCGCGCGGCCAGCTTCGATCTGCTTGCCGTTCACGTCGAGCGCCTTGATCGGCATGCCGACTTCCAGCTTGCCGCTTTCGATGCGCCCGGTGAGGATACGGCCGAGGAAGTTGTCGCGGTCGAGCAGGGTTGCCAGCATCGCGAATTCGGCGTTCTCGTCGAGACCCGGCGACGGAACGTGGTCGCGGATCAGCTCGAACAGCGGCTCAAGCGTACCTTCGCGTGCATCGGGATCGGAGCTGGCATAGCCGTTGCGGCCTGAGGCATAGAGCACGGGGAAGTCGAGCTGCTCATCGTCGGCTTCGAGCGCGACGAACAGGTCGAACACCTCGTCGAGCACTTCGACGTGGCGGCCATCGGGACGGTCGATCTTGTTGACGACCACGATCGGCTTGAGGCCAAGACCCAGCGCCTTGCCGGTGACGAACTTGGTCTGCGGCATCGCGCCTTCCGAGCTGTCGACCAGCAGGATCACGCCGTCGACCATCGACAGGATGCGTTCCACCTCGGCGCCGAAGTCGGCGTGGCCGGGGGTATCGACGATGTTGATGCGCAGATCGTTCCACACCACCGAGGTCGGCTTGGCGAGAATGGTGATCCCGCGTTCCTTCTCGAGGTCGTTGCTGTCCATGGCGCGTTCTTCCACGCGCTGGTTGTCGCGGAAGGTGCCGGACTGGCGGAACAACTGATCGACGAGCGTGGTCTTGCCATGATCGACGTGGGCGATGATCGCGATATTGCGAAGCGCGGAGGACATTGACGATTTTCCCGGGTTGGATGGGCGCAATACGTGTTGCGCCTGCGAAGATTTTTGCGCCCGTAGACGATAGGGCCGCCGCCTGCAAGCTGTGCATTGACGCATTGCTGACTGACGTATAGGTTAAGTCTATGACCTAAACTGTGGCGAGCGCGCAACAGGTGAAGCGATAATTCACCGGCGTTCGGCTCTGGGTTGATAGTAAATGTAGATTATACAGTCATTTCGACCGATAACCTCGGTCGTCCGGAGGTACGCGCAGCAACAAGCTCGACCGCCGGGAGGAGAGGATGGAGAACAAATGAACACCAAATTTGTTGGCCGCGCCGGCGTTTCGCGTCTCGTACTTTGCGGGGCGTCGGGTCTCGCCCTTTGTGTTCCCGCATTCGCCCAGGCGCAGGAAGCCGGCGTCAGTGATGACATCGCCACCGGAAACGCCATCGTGGTCACCGCCACCAAGCGCGAGCAGACCTTGCAGGAAGTGCCCGTGGCGGTCACCGTCACCACCGGCGAGGTGCTCGAACGCGAGCAGATCCGCGACCTGAAGGACTTGCAGTCGATCGTTCCTTCGCTGCGGGTCAGCCAGCTGCAAAGCTCGGCCAACACCAATTTCATCATCCGCGGTTTCGGCAATGGCGCCAACAACGCCGGGATCGAGCCTTCGGTCGGTGTGTTCGTCGACGGCGTCTATCGCAGCCGCTCCGCCTCGCAGATCAACGACCTGCCCAATGTCAGCCGTATCGAAGTGCTGCGCGGGCCGCAGTCGACCCTGTTCGGCAAGAACGCCTCGGCTGGCATCATCTCCATCGTCACCGCCGAGCCGAGCTTTACCTTGGGCGGCAGTGCCGAGTTTTCCTATGGCAATTACAACGCCGTGGTGGGCAAGGGCTATGTGACCGGGCCGATCAGTGACAACGTCGCCGTCTCCCTTGCCGCGGGCTTCAACAGCCGCGACGGCTATATCGACGATCTCGGCACCGGCGGCACCACCAACGATCGGGACCGCTGGTTCGTGCGCGGACAGGCGCTGTACGACAATGGCGAGAACCTGAAGTTCCGCCTGATTGCCGACTATTCGAACCTCGATGAGAACTGCTGCGCGGTCGTGAATGTGCAGCCTTCGAGCTTCACCCAGGCGCTTCAATTGATCGGCGGGCAGGTCAACACCCCGGCCAATGCCTTTGCCGATCAGGTCTACAACAATTTCGCCTCGACCAACGATGTCACCAACCGGGGCATTTCGGGTCAGCTCGACTACGATCTCAACGACAACCTGCGCCTGACCTCGATCACCGCCTATCGCGAGACGCGCGGCGATTTTGGGCAGGACGTGGACTTCACCTCGGCTGACCTGCTGCAGCGCTATAACGATCAGGCCCTGGACACCTTCACGCAGGAACTGCGCCTGACCGGCGACTGGGATCGCCTGTCGGGCCTCGTCGGGCTGTTCTATTTCGACGAAACGGTGACGGAGAACCAGCGGGTCGGTTACGGGCAGGACTTCCGCCCCTTTGCCAACGTGCTGACCACGCAGCTGCTGGGGCAGTCGCTGGTTCAGGCCGAGGGGCTGCTGGGTCAGCTCAACTCGGGCAATCCGGCTGAGTTCATTGGCACCTTCTTTGCCCCCGGTACGGTTGAATCGGGCACCTTCACGCTCGATAACCAGGCGCTCTCGCTCTTTGCCCAGCTCGATTTCGAGGTGGCTGATGGCCTGACGCTGACGCTCGGCGGCAACTATACGATGGACGACAAGACCGGCACCACCAACTACCAGTCGACCGGGACCTTCTCGAATCTCGATCTGGTGACGCTGGGCAACCGGGCTATCGTGGCGCAGGGCGTGGCTGATCAAGTCGGCGCGGCCCTGTCGTTGGGCCGACCGGCGACGCAGGCCGAAATTCAGGCCTTCGCCACCGGGGTCAGCCCGGCGGGTGCGGCCGGGGCTGCTGCCTTCCCGACCATTCAGGCGGGTGTGCAGGCCTTCGCCAATGCCAACGATACGGACCCTTCGGTCAATCCGTTGCTGCAGGCGCAGGCGCTGCAGAACTTCCCCCGCTTCGTGAACATCCCCAACAGCGTGGAAAGCGGCAAGACGAGCGACGACAACTTCTCGTACACCGTGCGTCTCGCTTACGATATCTCGCCCGACCTTAACGTCTATGCGAGCTATGCGACCGGGTTCAAGGCCAGCTCCTTCGCCCTGTCGCGTGACAGCCGCCCGGCACTCAAGGATGCTGCCGCGCTTCGCTCTGCGGGCCTGCTCTACAACAACCAGACCTTCGGCAGCCGGTTTGCCGGCCCTGAGAAATCCAAGGTCATCGAAATCGGGCTGAAGGGCAACTGGGGCAAATATTCGGCCAACCTCACCGGCTTTAGGCAGGATATCGACGGCTTCCAGTCGAACGTGTTCACCGGCACCGGCTTCTTCCTCGCCAACGCGGGTAAGCAGCGCACCTATGGTGTCGAGTTCGACAGCACGGCGAACCCGATCGACCCGCTGACGCTGAACTTCGCGGTCACCTGGCTGGACCCGAGCTACGAGAGCTTCCCGCAGTCACCCTTTGGCGACATCACCGGCACCCGTCCGGCGGGCATCCCCGAATGGACCGTGGTGGTTGGCGGCCAGTGGGCTCAGCCGATTGGCGACAACACGCTGATCCTGCGCACCACCTACCACTATGAGAGCGACGTAAAGATCGTGGAGGGCCTGCCCGGTTTCCTCGATGCGAGCCTGCCCGATGGCGGGACCGCGCAGGCGCTGGCCGCGGCGGAGCCGTTCCGCCGTCAGGTCGACGACCTGTCCGCCTCGCTCACCTTCGTGCTGGAAGATACGGGGCTGGAACTGTCGGTGTGGGGCCGCAACCTGCTCGACGACCGCTACTTCCTGTCGATCTTCGACAGTCCGGCGCAGCCCGGCTCGATCTCGGCCTATCCGAACCAGCCGCGCACCTATGGCGGCACGGTGCGCTACAAGTTCTGATCGCGCGCATCGCACCAGGAATGAAGGGGCTGCCTGCGGGCGGCCCCTTTTTTTGTTGCCCTCATGGCAGGCGTGTGATTGCTTCCAGCGACCAACCGCAAAGGAGGAACATGGTATGGAATGGATGCTGATGCCGCTGCGCAAATATGCGCAGTTTTCGGGGCGTGCGCGGCGGAAAGAATTCTGGATGTTCGCCCTGTTGAATGTGATCGTCTATGCCGTGATCCTTGGCCTGATGTTCCTGACATCGGGGACATCGAACTTCGTTGTCGTTGATTCGGCTGATGTTTTTGCCGTCTATTCCGCGATGTTTTCCGGCGTTGGCTGGCTTCTGGCCGTGTGGGGCGCGGCGGTGTTCATTCCATCGCTTGCTGTCACGGTGCGGCGGCTGCACGATCGCGACATGTCGGGCTGGTGGTACCTTGGGTTCCTGGTCGTGTCGCTGATCCCGTTTATCGGTTTCATCGCCTCTATCGCTCTGCTTGTGCTGTTGGTTCTGCCGGGAACGCCGGGCCCGAACCGCTTCGGCCCCGATCCGAAAGACCCGAGCAGCGCGGACGTCTTCAGCTGATCTGACTTGCGGTCGGCGGGGCAGCCAATGGGCGCAGCCCCGCCGAACGGCTAAAGCGCGCGCAGGCTTTGCGCCGGGCGCGCGCGCAGCAGCGGCAGCGAGGCGCCGATGGCAAAGCCAAGCACCAGCACCAGCCCCGCGGCGAGCACCATGAAAATGCGCGGCCAGTCGGGCAGCCAGTCAAAATCGAACACCTGCGTGATCACCAGCCAGGCAAGCCCTGAGCCAAGCGCCAGCGCAACGCCTGCAAGCAGCGCCGAGAGCAGGCCGAACTCGGCCAGCAGCAGCCCCATCAGCTGGCGGCGGCTGGCACCGAGCACGCGCAGCACCACGGTATCGTATGTCCGCGCGGCGCGGGCGGCGGCGATTGCGCCCAGCAGCACGGCAAGCCCGGCCAGCACCGCCACGGCAGCAGCGGCGAGAATGGCCAGCGCCACCTGATCGAGGATGGCGCGCGCCTCGGTCAGCAGCGGGCCGACTTCGATCACGCTTGAACTGGGGAAAGCATCGATCAGCAACCGCAGCAGTCCGCTGCCGCTGCTGCCCTGTGGCAGGTCGATGGTGGCGGCGAAGTTGTGCGGGGCATCCTCCAGCGCATTGGGGGAGAACACGAAGACATTGTTGAAGCCGAGGCTCTCCCAGTCGATCCGCCGGAAGCTGGTGACGCGCGCGGTCCGCTCCACGCCGAGCAGCGACACGGTGATGGTGTCGCCGATCTGAAGGCCGATGGCATTGGCCAGCTCCTCGTCGACCGAAACCTCAGGTTCGCCGCTAGGGTCGGCGGGCCAGAATGTGCCGGCGGTGATCGAATTGCCTTCGGGCAGGGTGGAGGAATAGGTGAGGCCACGCTCGCCGCGCAGCGCCCAGGCGCCTTCGGGCAGCTCTTCCAGATCATCGACCCGCGTTTGGTTGCCCTCGGGCCCATAGGCGATCACCGCGCCGCGCAGCGTGGGCACGGCGGTCACTTCGCTGCCGGGGGCGAAGCGCTCGATGGTCTGGCGGAACTCGTCAAGGCCGGCCTTGGGCACGTCGAGCACGAAGTAATCCGGCGCGCGTTCGGGCACCGAGCGGGCGATATTGCCGGCAAGGCTGGTCTGCACCGCCGCCAGCAGCACGAAGGCGGCGAGGCCAAAGCCCAGCGCCGTCACCAGCGAACCGGTCGCCGCGCCAGGGCGGTGGAGGTTGGCAAGGCCGGAGCGCAGGATCGGGTTGGCAGGACGCGGAGCCTTGGCGGCGGCGTGGCGGATGGCGAGGCCGAGCAGCCATAGCAGCGCGAGTAGCACGGCGGCTCCGGCGAGGAACATGGCCGATTGCAGCGGGGTGGGCGAACCGATCAACGTCAGCGCCACGATTCCCGCAAGGCCGAGACCGACCGGAAGCGCATAGCTTCTCCATGCTCGCGCCAGTGGCGAGACCCGCGCGCGCATCAGCGCCATGGCCGGAAAATCGCGTGCACGCAGCAGCGGCGGGGCGGCGAAAACCAGCGCCACCAACAGTCCGAAGGCCAGCGCCCGCAGAAGCGCGAGCGGATCGAACACTATTCCGGTTTGCACCGGCAGCAGGTCGCCCAGCGCGCTCGCCAGCAGCGGCGTCACCGCGAAGCCTGCAAGCAGTCCGGCAGCCGACCCGGCCAGCGCGGCCGCCCCGATCTGCAAGCCGTAGATTTTCACGATGTCGTTCGAAGTCGCGCCGAGGATCTTGAGCGTCGCAATCGCGCGGCGGCGGGCTTCGAGATAGGAATTGACGCCAAGGCCAATGCCGATCCCGGCGATCACCAGCGCCGCCAGCCCTACCAGCGTGAGGAACTCGCCCAGCCGCGAGACGAACCGCTCGGCACCTGGCGAAGCGCGCTCGGCGTTGCGGAAGTCGTAGCCACGGCCCGGAAACTCCTGCGCAATCGCTGCCTCGACACCATCGGCGTCGTATTCTGCGTTGAAGCTGACGCGGGTCTTGCTCTGGTACATCGAGCCCGGCGCGACCAATCCGGCGGCTTCAGGAAGGCCAAGCGGCACGATCACCGTCTGGCCAAGCTGGAAGCCTTCGGACAGCCGATCAGGCTCCTCGGCGATAATCCCGCCGACACGCACCGTGCGGATGCCGAGCGTGAAGCTGTCACCCACGCCAATGCCAAGCCGCTCCGCCGCACCGGGCGCGAGCCATGCCGTATCGGTGGGCGGGGCACCGACATGCTCGCCGCTTGCGAGCACCAGCGAGCCGACCAGCGGCCACTTCACGTCGACCGCCTTCAGCTCGACCGGGGCGGCGGCATCTGGCGTGCTGGCCATGCCTTGCAGCCGCAAGCCTTCCGACAGCATGCCATATTGGCCGATGAAGGCCTTCTCCTCATCGTCGAGCTTGCGCTGCCACACCTCCACTTCGAGATCACCGCCAAGGATCATGCGCCCTTCGGCCTGCAGCTGATTGCGGATCGCGCCGGTCAGGCTGCCGATCGCGGCCAGCGCGCCGACGCCGAGGAACAGGCATACCAGCAGCAGGCGCAGGCCGGAAAAGCGCGCCGAAAGGTCACGCCGGGCGATCCCCCATGCGGCAGCGAACTGCATTAGGCCGCACCCACCCGTTCGTCGCTCGCGATTAGCCCGTCGGCAAGGCGCACGATGCGGTCGCAGCGGTGGGCCAGTTCCTCGTCATGGGTGATCATCACGAGGGTCGCGCCGGTTTCCCTGCGGCGGGTGAACAGCAGGTCGACGATGGCCTCGCCGGTCGAGAGGTCGAGGTTGCCGGTAGGTTCGTCGGCGAACAGCAGCGGCGGGCGCGGGGCAAGGGCGCGGGCGATGGCCACACGCTGCTGCTCGCCGCCCGAAAGCTGGGTCGGGTAGTGGGTGGTGCGGTGCCCCAGGCCGACAGCGCTCAGTTCGGCCCCGGCGCGGTCCCATGCGTCCCGTTCGCCCGCCAGCTCCATCGGGGTGGAGACGTTTTCCTGCGCGGTCATGGTGGGCAGCAGGTGGAAGGCTTGCAGCACGATCCCGATCCGTCCGCGCCGCGCGAGCGCCAGCGCATCCTCATCGAGGGTCGAGAAATCTGCTCCCGCCACATTGAGTACGCCCGAAGAGGCGCGCTCCAGCCCGGTCAGCACCGCCATCAGCGAGCTTTTTCCGCTGCCGGAGGGGCCGAGCAGCGCAAGCGTCTCGCCCGGCATCACGCGCAGGTCGATCCCGCGCAGGATCTCGGTGGCAGCCCCGCCGTCGCCGAGGGTCAGGCGCAGGTCTTGGGCATCAATCACGGGTGAGGCAGCGGGAGGGCTTGTCAAAGGGGCTCCATGGCATAGCTTGGCCGTATGACTAACACAGTGCCCGAGCGGCAAGGAAGCATCATGCGGCTGATGAAGTGGGGGATGGGGGCGGCCTCATGTCTCTTGCTTATCGCATGTGGGGAACAACCTACCTCGCCTCAAGGCGAGCAGGTGCAACAAATTGTCGCAGATGCGCCCGACGAGGTGGCGGTGGAGGGGCCCGAGCGGGTGATCCTCGCCTTCGGGGACAGCCTGTTTGCAGGCTACAACCTCGAACCCGAGGAGGGCTATCCCGAAGAGCTGCAGCGGGTGCTGCGCCGGCGTGGGATCAACGCGAAGGTGATCGACGCGGGCGTTTCGGGCGATACCACCGCGGCAGGTCTGCAACGGCTGGATTTCGTGCTCGACAACCTGCCCGATGACGTTGACCTCGCGCTGGTGGAGCTGGGCGGGAATGACCTTCTGCGCGGGATTGCGCCCGATCAGACCAAGGCGAACCTGTCGCAGATCGTCGAGAAGGTGCAGGCGCGCGGGGTGCCGGTGGTGCTGATGGGGATGCGCGCGCCGCCCAATGGCGGGCCGCAGTTCCAGCAGCAGTTCGATGGCATCTACCCCGCGCTTGCCGAGCAGTATGGGACTGCGTTGGTGCCGTTCTTCATGCAGGTGCTGGCGGAGGATCCGTCGTTGTTACTGGAGGATCATATCCATCCGACCGCCAAGGGCGTTCAGGCGATGGTGGCGGCGCAGGCGGATACGATTGCCGGGGCCTTGCCGAAAGGGGAATAGCGGAGGCTAGAGTGGTTCCACCGCCCCGCCGCTGACCCGCCAGCAGGCAGCCTCGTGCAAAATTCCCTCGAACGGCGCAGGCTCGGTGCCGGTGAGCCACACCTGCGTACCGCTGGCGCGGAGCCGGTCGAACAGGGCCTCGCGCCGCACGGGGTCGAGATGGGCGGCTACCTCGTCAAGCAACAGCACACTGGCGCGCCCGCGCGCGGCGAGCGCCGCATGGGCGAGCGTAATCGCGACCAGCATCGCCTTTTGCTCACCGGTTGAACATTGCGCCGCGGGTGCACCTTTGCCCGCCATGGTCACGGCGAGGTCATCGCGGTGCGGCCCGGTCAGCGTGCGGCGCGCAGCGATGTCTCGGCTGCGGCCGGCGGCAAGGGCTTCGGCCAGAGCGCCTGCATCAAGCGGGCCGCCTGCCTCGTAAGCCAGAAGCGGGCGGGCAAACGGCTCGTCCGGCTCATCCGATAAAGCCTCGGACAGCGCCTCGACCAGCGCCGCGCGGCGGCTGGCGAGCGCCGCCCCGGCCTCGGCCAGTTGCGCCTCGTTCGCCACCAGCCAGCGGCGGTCGGGGCCGCGCTCGTCGGCAAGCATGCGGTTGCGCTCGCGCAGGGCTGCCTCGAACCGCCCGGACACCCGCGCATGATCGGGGAATATCGCCAAGGCGAGCCGGTCCATGTAGCGTCGCCGCTCGCCGGGGCTGGCCATGAACAGGCCGTCCATCGCCGGGGTCAGCCAGCCCATGGCGAGCCATTCGGCGAGCGAGGTGGCGCTGGCATTGGCGCTGTTGATCCGCAGCAGACGGCGGCCCGGACGGTCAGCGGCAATGCCGGTGCCCAGCGCCAGCGGCTCGCCATCATCGCTCGCAGGTGCGAGCGAGGCGCTGATCGCGAAACTGCCGTTGCCGCCCGCCAGCGCCATGTCGGGCAGGGCCGCACGGCGCAGGCCGCGTCCGGGCGCGAACAGTGAGATCGCTTCGAGCACGTTGGTCTTGCCCGCGCCGTTTTCGCCCACCAACAGGTTGATGGCGCGCGCGCCATCAAGCCGGGTTTCGGCGTGGTTGCGGAAAGCGGTGAGGAGGATGCGGTCTAGCGCCATGGGACGGCCAGCGCATTAGCCGAGCAGGGCAGGGCAGGTCATGCGAAAAGTCTCCTGCCATGACTTGGTGAAATTTCCCAAATATTGGCATTTGGCATTATTTTGGCTTGCGGCGACATGAACGAAATCGGCAGTTTTCCGCCATTTTTCCCGAATTGGCACGCCCCCTGCAATGTTTGGGGCATCGAGCGGATGACCCGCTCATCCGACCAAAAAGGGGAATTTATTATGTTTGCCAATTCAGAACTCGCCAACCGCCTTCTCGCCGCTTTCAGCGCACTTGCGATCACCACCGGCCTGCTGGTGGCCAGCTTCGCACCGCCCGCAACGACCATTGCCACGACGGTGGTGGCATGAGCGCGCTGAACACGTCGAACGGCCCGCAGGCTCCGCGCAAGTTCCGCCTCGAGCGGGACAACAAGATGATCGCGGGGGTCTGTTCGGGCATCGCCGAGTACTTCACCGTCGATCCGCTGGTGGTGCGGCTGGTCTTCGCCATCGGCGCGGTGGCAGGCTTCGGGAGCTTTATCCTGATTTACCTGTTGATCTGGCTGCTGGCCAACTGAGTGATGCTCAGGAATGCCCGAAGGGGGAGAAGTCGGTCTGTTCATCGAACACATCGACCCCCTCGCGGCGCTTCAGGAAATTGACGACCCAGTAGGTGAGGGGGGTGAGCAGGGCCTCCCAGGCGGTCTTGATCGCCCATTGGGAGAGGATCACCTGCCACAATTGCTCGACCGGCCAACCCGCCAGACCATAGAAGGCCAGCGGGTAGAAGATCAGGCTGTCGAGCCCCTGGCCGACGATGGTGGAGCCGATGGTGCGGGTCCACAGCATCCGGCCCTTCGTCAGTAGCTTCATCTTTGCGAGCACGAAGGCGTTGGCGAACTCGCCCGCCCAGAACGCCGCCATCGAGGCGAGCACGATCCGCCAGCTGTTGCCGAACACGAATTCGTAAGCCTCCTGTCCCGGCCACCCTTGCGCGGGCGGCAGGGCCACCACCACAGCCGCCATCACGGCCATGAAGGCGAGCGCGGCAAACCCGGTCCAGATCACGCGGCGGGCGAGGGCATAGCCATAGACCTCGGTCAGCACGTCGCCGATGATGTAGCTGATCGGGAAGAACAGCACGCCCGCGCCAAAAGCCCATTGTCCGCCGCCGGGCAGCGGCAGGTAGCTGGGCTTGGATGCGCCGATGATGTTGGAGAGCAGCAGGATCGCGACGAAGGCGGCCATCACATAGGGATAGTAGCGAAAGGCCCCGAAAGCGTGGCGATTGGCGGCGATGGGGCGGGGCGCGTCGTGATCCATCGCCCGAAGTTAGCGCGGGCTGCGGGGCAGGGGTAGAGGGCTATCGGCGGATTATGCGCCAACAGCGATTTGCGTGGACGGGAAACATCGCTATCTGCCCAAACCGACGCGCCCATAGCTCAGCTGGATAGAGCACGGGACTTCTAATCCTGAGGCCGCAGGTTCGAATCCTGCTGGGCGCGCCATCCTTGGATGCCTCGGCATAGCCGCTTTATAGCGGGTTGGTCAGGATGGTCTTAGCCGTTTGGCCTTTGGCCTCAGTGGCGAAATCCGGGCTTCCACAGTCTTCAGTCGATTACACGCTGCCGCGACTTCCGAGCGGCGCAGTAAGCTGCGCCTTGTCTTGTGGCGGATGGATGAGGACTTGCGCCGTGCTCGACAGCCAGGGCCCCAGTGCCAGCACTCGCCCAGAGCCAATCGCGACCTCCAATAGTATCACAACAAGCAAATCCAACGGCAGCGCCGCAAGGTCGAGAACATAACCGCCAGTATTAAGTAATGGTGTCGCGTTAATACTTTCGTGACCGGGGTGCGCGCGCCGTCGTGCCAACCATTTCCATTCCCGCAGATGTCTATTTTTTCTGTAATAGATAACCGGAGATTTTGGAATTACCGGCAGGAATCCAGTGATTATAATAGTTAACGTAATTGTTAATGCCCTATATGTACTGAATCGAATTATCTGCATTGCTAACGGCAGATACGATTACATTACTTAATTGGCATTACTTTCGATAGGATTCGATGATGCCAGTAAGTAGTAAACCGATAGGAACAATACGATATTTCATTTGAAGAATTCCGAAGAGTCTACGGTTCAAAGTTGATGAGTCAACAATTCTGTGGGCTCCTGCACTGGTCATATGGCGCATTCGCGATTCTCCAAATTCCTTCCGGTGCAAAGAGTATTTGAATGGGGTATTTTGTTATGACTAATAAAACTGGGAAGAGTTTTCGGGCTGCAGCTGGCCTGCTGTCAATCATGATGGCTAGTTCCTCTCTCATGTCTGCGGCATCGGCGCAGACGGTGGTTGAGGAAGGCGTGGGGGTCATGGCTCCTGAAGCGCCTGTTGCCGATGGTGTCGCCAACAACAAGGCGCGCACGACATACTACAAGAACCGTCATTATGATGTTCCGGAAGGCCGTGAAGTCGGCGCGTATTACGCAAGCTGGGGTGTCTATGGTGGCCGTGACTACACGCCGGATCAGCTACCTGTTGAGCGTCTGACGCACGTCTACGTTGCCTTTGGCGGCATCTGCGGGGAAAACCCCGCGGCCTATTCCAACGGCGCCGGCCTGAAGGCGAGCTGCCAGGATCTGGGCAGGGCCAACAGCAACGGGGCCTACTATCTTTCGCCATCGCTGCTCAATCGCGGTGGCGCGACGTCGCTGGCGAACGGTGAAGTATCGTTCGTGGACGACAACTGGGCCTATTGGGACCGCGGCTATACCAAGGCCGATGGCAGCACCTATGAGGGCGAAATTCAGGGCATGATTGCGTGGAAGAACCGCAATCCGGACCTCAAGGTCGTCTGGTCGCTTGGTGGCTGGAGCTATTCGCGTCCGTTCTTCGAAATGACTGCCTCGCCCGAGGCGCGCAAGAAGTTCATCGACTCGGTGGTCGCCTGGCTGTCGGATCCGGTGATGGGCTTCGTCGACGGGGTCGATATCGACTGGGAGTTCCCCGGCGGCCTCGGCGCGGACTCCGGGGTGGGCAATGCCTCGGCTGATGGCAGCAACTACGTTGCGCTGGTCAGGGAGCTTCGCACAGCGCTTGATGCCCTGGGTGAGCAGAACGGGCACGACTACGAACTCACCACTGCTATCGGTGTTGGCCCTGACAAGCTCGCCAACTTCGGCCTGAGTGCCAAGGTTGCTGAAATGCTGCCTTACATCGATCGTCTCGGCCTCATGAGCTATGACTTTGCCGGTGCGTGGGACAACAAGGTCGGCTTCAATGCCGCACTTAACGACGGCGAATCCCCGCTGGGCGTCGAGTACGTTCTGAAGCTTCTGCGCGATACCCACGGCATCACGGACTTCTCCAAGGTGGCCATGGGCCTGGCCTTTTACGGTCGCTCGCATGGCGACGTGGTGGCAACCGATCCGGCGTCTCTGGTCGGAGCGCCCTCGAACGGGGCTGGCCCGGGTGGCACGATCGAGGATGGCAGCTTCTCCTACTTCGACCTCTATCCGAACTATATCGGCCCGGACGGCACCGGCGTGAACGGCTGGTCGGCGTACTACTATCCGGAATATGGCGCTGGCCTGCTCTGGAATCGCGCGTCGGGACAGGTCATCAGCTTCACCCCGCCCAAGGGGATCGAGGCCAGCGTCGATCTGGCCAAGGAGTACAACCTGCGCGGCGTGTTCGCATGGACGGTCGACGATGACAACGGCATGCTGCTTGAAGCCGTTCACCAGGCTTACGGACACAATGTCACTGCGGTTCAGCCCAAGGATAAGCCGTATATCTTCGCTCCGGCTTGCGACATGGCATCGGGTATCACGATCAAGCCGGGCATGGTCTTTTCCAAGGACGGCAATATCTACGAGGCCAAAGGCTGGGCCTCGAATTGCCCCGGTGTGGGTGAGGCCTGGGAGCAGGCGAACTGGACTGATCTGGGGAGCGCATCAAACTATACGGTCCTGACCGGGACCGCTGTAAGCGCGCCGAGCTCGCCTACTACCGGTAACGCTGTCGTGCAGCAGCCGGCAACGCCAACGCAGCCGGCTCCGGCAACCACGCCGCCGCCGGCCGATACGTCGCCCCCGGCCACGCCGGCACCGACCACGCCTCCGGCGCCTGCAAACGATGGAGGCAACCTTGCGCCGACGACCCCGACCACGCCGCCCGCTGGTGGCTCGGCCGACGGGGTTGCAGGCTGGAGCAGCAGCGCCGTCTATGCCACGAGCGGGACGCAGGTGTCCTACAACGGCGCGATTTGGGCGAACAAGTGGTGGACGCAGGGTGAAGAGCCCGGTCCTTCCCAGGTCTGGGAGAAGGTGTCCGGGGGCGCGAATGCTGCGCCAGGCAACAATGGCGCCCAGGGTGGAGCGGCGCCAGCCACTGGCGGTGCAGCACCGGCTTCGAACGCGGCCTGGTCGCCAACCACTGCCTATGCCGAGTCGAACACCGTCGTGTCGCACAACGGATCGACCTGGAAGAACAAGTGGTGGACGCAGGGCGAAGAGCCCGGCAACTCGCCCGTCTGGGAAGAAGTGGCCTCGTCCTCGGCCGCAGCGAGCGGACCGCAGGCATGGCAGTCAGGCCGTGCCTATCCCACCGCCGGCACCGTTGTGACGCACAATGGCAGGCAGTGGAAGAGCAAGTGGTGGACGCAGGGCGAAGAGCCCGGTGTGGCCGCCGTTTGGGAAGAAGCGCAGTAAAAAAAAGAGACGTGTGGGCAGGCAGGGGAAGCCTGCCCACACTGTCCTTGGGGCTGATACCGACATGGCACCGAGTGTGAGGGGCTGAACTTGCGAGTTCATGCCTCGTCAACTCGTCGTCGTGGTCTCTGGTGCAGAGGGCGACATGAACCGTACACTTCACATCAATATGCTGGCTTTCGCTTTGATAGCTGGCTCGTCGAGTTCTGCCGAGGCACAGTCGATCATTCCCGGCTGGAGCGAGCAGTTCTATTATCGCTACGGCTCTGTCGTCATCTACAAAGGCCATCGCTATCGCGCGATCAAGCCGTCGCAGAATAAGGCGCCCGATGACAATCCGACATACTGGGTCGATATCGGTGAATACCCTGTCGAGACCTATACTCCCGGTTTAGGCTATACGACACCGTCGAGCCGCGCCGAAGGTGGGATTTCTGCAGAGTCAGAGCTTCCCGCGAGTCCGCTCCTGAATAATGCCGGGACGACGCCTGCCGCCGAACCTGCCGAACCTGCTGAGCCCGTGGCCCATGATGCCTGGGACCCCACCCGAGCTTATGCCACCATTGGGCAGGTTGTGTCGTATCAGGGAAAACGCTGGCGCAATACGGTGTGGACGCAGGGAGAGCCTCCCGGCGAGGGGCCGGCATGGGTGGCGCTGGATATCGATGCTTCCGATGCGACGCCCGAATGGAACAGCCAGACCGTCTATGAAGAGCCTGGCCTGAGAGTGAAGCACAATGGCCTGACCTGGGAAAACTCAGCCTGGACGCAAGGCGAAGAGCCTGGGCGCGCCGCTGTCTGGATTGCCAAGGGCCGCGACAGCACGGGTGTCCAGGACTGGGATAGGTTCAAGGCCTATAGCGATATCGGTGTGGTTGTTCGCCATCTCGGGCGGACCTGGCGCAACACCGCCTGGACGCAAGGCGAGGAGCCGGGATACGCCGCTGTCTGGGTCGAGCCCGAAGCCGATCGGGCAGGGGCGATCGCTGACTGGGTTTCGACGAGCATATATGACCTGCCCGGCACGATCGTGATGCACAACGGTCGCATGTGGCAAAGCACCGCCTGGACGCAAGGCGAAGAGCCGGGATACGCCGCTGTCTGGAAGGAATATGGCGCGCGCGATCCAAGCGCGGTGGCGCCTTGGAACAGCGAAACCGTCTATAGCGAAATCGGTACATACGTTTCGCACGCAGGAAAGGTCTGGTCCAACAGCGCATGGACGCGGGGCGAGGAGCCCGGCATTGCGGATGTGTGGACGCAAGTCACCCAGGATGAGACGGGGGCTGGAACTGACGGCGGCGATACGGGCGGCGAGGGCTCAGAGGAGCCCGGTTCAGGCGGCTCGGAGGAACCCGGCTCAGGGAACGGAGGCGGCACCGACGGTGGGGACTCCGGCGAGGGCGGATCCGGCGGCGGCGAGGTTTCCGGAATCTCCGACTGGGTTGCCACGAAGATTTACGATCAGCCCGGAACCAAGGTCCGCTATTCCGGCCATATCTGGACCAACAGATGGTGGACAACTGGCGACGAGCCCGGCGAGACAGAAGCCTGGAAGTGGGTGGAGTCAGAAGACGGAACGTCCTCTTGGCTACCCATCTGGCGGGCGGGTTATGTCTATGACACTCCCGGAACCGAAGTGGAATACGAAGACCGGATCTGGGTCAATGCCCATTGGACGCGAGGCGAAATGCCCGGTGCATCGGCCGCGTGGCGTTTTGTCCGCTCGCTGGTGGATGAGCCGCTGAATTGGCATCCGCAGATGGTGTATGACACCCCCGGGACCATTGTCCTCTACGAGGGAAACCTGTGGAAGAACAAATGGTGGGCAGACGCGAAAGACGTTCCGGGCGGCCCCACCGGTGCCTGGGAAGCCGTTTCGGTTGACGGGACTCCCGATACAACATGGGCTGCGGCGAAAAACTACGCTGCGGGCAGCGAGGTCGACCACGAAAGCCGTCGCTGGCGCGCAGAAACTGCCACGCAGGGTGAAGAACCCGGCACCGGCGCTGCCTGGGCTCTGATCGCGGCGACGACAAGCGATCCGCTGATCTGGAACGCGCTGACCCGCTATGTCATGCTGGATGCGCAGGTTCGCTATGACAACCGGATCTGGAGCAACCGTCAGGATAGCCGCGGCGATGTGCCCGGCGCATCCCCGGCCTGGAAGCTCGTCAGCTCGGAAACGAGCGATCCGCTGAATTGGCATGCGCAGATGGTGTATGACACCCCCGGAACCGTTGTCCTTTACGAAGGCACTTATTGGAAGAACAAGTGGTGGGTTGACGGCAATGACGTTCCGGGCGGCCCCTCCGGTGCCTGGGAAGCTGTTTCGGCTGACGGGACACCCGATACAACATGGGCCGTGGCGAGAAGCTATTCTCCGGGGAGCGAGGTCGATCACGCAGGCCGCCGCTGGCGCGCAGAAAGTGTCACACAGGGTGAAGAGCCCGGAACCGGCGCTGCCTGGGCTCTGATCGCGGCGACGACAAGCGACCCGCTGATCTGGAACCAGCTGACCCACTATATCATGCTGGATGCGCAGGTTCGCTATGACAGCCGCATCTGGAGCAACCTTCAGGACAGCCGCGGCGATATCCCCGGCGCATCAGCAGCCTGGAAGCTCGTCAGCTCGGAAACGAGCGAACCGCTGACATGGCATAGCGCAGTCATTTACGACCGCGCGGGAATAACCGTGCGGCACAACGGCACACTCTGGGAAAGCAAGTGGTGGACCCAGAATAATGAGCCGGGCACCTCGGATGCCTGGCGCAGCCTCGTCCCGACCGGTGCCGGACCTCAAAACTGGAACCCTGCGACGGTTTACGATCAGGTCGGAACGATCGCGATCTACAATGGCCAGCAGTGGCGGAACAAGTGGTGGACACAGGGCGACACGCCAGGTGCGCCCGATGGCCCCTGGGAGCTGGTGCAATGACCTACTCTGAACGGAAAAAACCTATGCGAATGCTAGCGCTGTTGATTGCCTCGTGCGGCTTGTCTGCCTGCATGACGCCACACGACATACTCACGGAGCGTGACGGGAGGCTCAAAGAAGCGACAGAAGTCTCGATGGAAGGCTCTAATGAGGCTCTTGCCGAACTGGTCGAGAAGGCCAAGGATAAGGCCGAGAAGTCGGGAGATTTCGACGACTACGTCGATTATCACTACCTTAAATCGGCTTCTGCGCGCTTGCTTTATCTGAAGGTCAACTCACTTCTGTCCGAAGGCAAGCAGGCGGAAGCAATTCCGTTCGTGCGAGAGGGGCTGCGCATTGCCCCGCAGCATATCGGGCTTCTGAAAGTTGCTGGGCAAATAGATGTTGCCCAACAGACCAATTACGTTCTTGATGGCTTGGCTCCGACATCTCGGTCTGCACGCGTTATCAACCGCATGTTCGATCGCCGGATGCTGTACGCGCGGGGCTTTCGATTTCCTGCGTCTTCCGCCCTGGACGATTTTACGGACGATAGTCTTACGCCTTATCGTCAATACTACGATATTCTTTCCAAACCGCTCAGGGAATTGATGTCGGAGGCGTCGGGCGATGCTGGCTCCGCTGCGTTCGATATGGGGAACGATCCGTCACGGGCGGCCCTTCCTGCAGGTAGTCTGCCTCCGGTGAGCGTGGCGTCTGTTCTTGATCTGCTGCGGAAGGATTTGCGTATCCCTGTGGTGGCTCACGACTCTGCGTTCAGCGTTATTCGTCAGCATCCGCCGATAACGCTGGCGAATGAGAATATGAGCGCTCTCGATGTACTGAGGTCCATCGCGGAGACAAAGCCGATAAACACGGTTATCGGCCCCTTCGGCCTGTTCATCTTTGTCGGCCCTGACATCCCTGCCAGTTTGGACAATGGGCAACGTGTGTTCACGCTGAGAGCGGAATATCGGCCTACTGCGACTATCATCGCGGGCTTGCGCGCGGTTGGCTTCGCGCAGAATCTTGCGGGCGTCGACGACGACAGCTCTACCATCTGGTTTCGCGGCTCCATTGGTGAGTATTTGCGCGCGATTGAATATATTTCGACCGTCGATACGCCGCCTTCGGAAATTCAGCTGAATGTGGAAGTTGTCGAAATAGAGCAGAGCCTGCTTCAGGAAATTGGCGCTCGTATTCCGCAAAGAATTGATTTCAACCTCGCTGACCCGGCATACAGGCAATATATATTCAGTCCTACCAACGGATCATTTATTGATATTTTGGGTAATGACGGAATCATTGTGAATAATAACACAACCGGTTCTGTGAATATGACAAACCTCCTCAACCAGTCTGTCGAAGATGTTGTTCGTGCGGTTGTAACAGACGGCTCCTTCTCCGCGGCGGCGAGAGAGAAGAAGTACAAGTTGAATATTCTGGAGCGGCCCACGCTAAGGCTGCGATCGGGAATCACGGGCCGCATTGATGTGGGCAGCCGACTGCCTGTGATTACGGCGACAGCGACATCGTCCGGGTTTGTCTCCGAGCAGGTTACTTACGTGAATGCTGGCATCATGATCGAAGCAACCAGTCGGCTGGCGCAGGACGAAAAGCTGCATCTCGACCTCAAGCTCACGACTTCCAATCTGGTCAAGATGGTGAGCAGTCCGAGCGGCTCAAGCGCCCCTCAGTTGTCGAACCGCGAAGTGCAGACGTCCCTGGTTCTGCGAGATGGTGAAACGGCGCTGATCGGCGGCATCTCGTCGTTCAAGGGAGCGAGCGAAAACGACGGTCTGCCCGGCCTTGCACGTTCGCGCATCACCTCTGTCCTGGGCGGCTCAACGGGGTTCGAGCAATCGCGCAACGAGCTGCTGATGTTTATCACTCCTGAGATCATCGCAGGCGAGAGCTATTCGTCGCGCAACTGGATCGGCATCGATGGCGGTGGTGGGGCTTCGCCTTACGTGCCTACGTCGGGCTCGGGTGGTCCGACAGCGCGAAGTGCTCCCGCTTCGCAGGCGGAGCAATCGCGTAACAACGCGGGAGGCAACCGAGGCGACGGGAATATCGAGGGAGCACGCGCAGGACGGCGAGGCTAGTCAACCAGTTGGCGGCTGAGGTCCGATTGGCTTGGGCCGTCTTTGGGCTCTGACGGAAGGTTGTCGGGATTTTTAACAGCGAGGGCCGCGATTAACTTTTCGCGAACCATCGTCTCGCCCCGGAAACTCAGCTTCGCAAAAACTGGCACGTGGCATGCTAGTTATCTGGTGTACCTTTCGAGGTCTTCGTTCGAGGCGGGACCGTACCCTCATGGTCCCCAACCGTCTCCCGGTCCCGCCTCACCCGAACATCGCCAACAATCACCCGGCAGCGGCTCTATCAGCCGGGGTTGAATCAATTGTGGTGGGTGTAAACGGTCAGCTGGCCGCTCCAGATGCGGACGCAGAAAAGCCTCAGGGCCATCACAGGCCCTGAAGCGCAAATCCAAAACACAATTTTCAGAAGCCCACCCGGATCGGGCGGGGCAAGGACTCAGGAAGCCTTGGCGACCTGCTTTTCGTCAAGCAGGGCCTGCAATTCGCCGGCCTCGTACATTTCCATCATGATGTCCGATCCGCCGACGAACTCGCCCTTCACATAGAGCTGGGGAATGGTCGGCCAGTCGGAAAAGGCCTTGATGCCCTGACGCACTTCCATGTCCTGCAACACGTCGACACTGTCGAAGGCGACCTTGCAATGGTCGAGGATCGCCACCGCGCGGCTGGAGAAGCCACACTGGGGAAACAGCGGGGTTCCCTTCATGAACAGGACGACATCGGAATCGCCGACGATCTTGGTAAGGCGGGCGTTGATATCAGACATGGGGGCACTCACTGCTAAATTTGATCATGACAATCACTTGGGCACGGCGGTGGTCACTTGCAAGGCATGCAGTTCGCCGCCCACCCGTTCGCCGATCGCGGCATAGACCATCTTGTGCTGCGCCACGCGGCTCTTCCCGACGAAGGCGGCGCTGGTAACGCGGGCGTGCCAGTGGTCGTTGTCGCCCGCCAGGTCGATCATCTCGACCTCGGCATCGGGCAGGGCGGCGCGGATCAGCGCCTCGATTTCGGCAGCGGGCATAGCCATCGTTTGGCGCTCAGCTCTCGCTCATAAGCTGGCGGCGCGCTTCCACGGACTGTTCCGCCAGTTGTGCACGCACCGTTGCCTCGTCGATATCGCAGCCTGCCTGAGTCAGGTCACCGAGCAGCTTGCGGATCACGTCCTCGTCGCCCGCTTCTTCGAAGTCGGCCTGAACGACGGCCTTCTTGTAGGCTTCGGTTTCCTCGGGGGTGAGGTTCATCAGCTTGGCTGCCCATTCGCCCATCAGGCGATTGCGGCGCGCGGCAATGCGGAAGGTGGTGTTCTCGTCCATGGCGAACTTTGCCTCTTCGGCGCGTTCGCGGTCGTTGAAAGTGGTCATGCGTGTGATCCCTTGATCAAGAAAAGCTAGGCGGCGGCCTTCGTGCCGTTGGCCAGCCATGGCCGTTGGCTGCGCAGACGGTCCTCGTAGGCAGTGATTACGGCATCGCTTTGCAGCGTCAAACCAACTTCGTCGAGCCCTTCGAGCAGGCAGTTCTTGCGGAACGGGTCGATCTCGAAGGTCCAGCGGTCCTGGAAGGGCGTGCTTACGCTCTGGTTTTCGAGGTTGATTGTGATCGGATCGCTCTGGGCGACCTCCATCAGCCGGTCGACCGCTTCCTGCGGCAGGGCCACGGTGAGAATGCCGTTCTTGAACGCGTTGCCGCTGAAAATGTCGGAGAAGCTCGGCGCGATGACGGCCTTCACACCCATGTCGAGCAGGGCCCAGGCGGCGTGCTCGCGGCTCGATCCGCAGCCGAAGTTGTCGCCCGCGATAATGATCGGGGCACCGGCGAATTCGGGATCGTCGAACACCGAATCCCCGTCCTTGCGCAGCGCCTCGAAAGCGCCTTCGCCAAGCCCGTCGCGGGTAATCGTCTTGAGGAAATGGGCGGGGATGATGATGTCGGTATCGACGTTCTTCATGCCAAACGGATAGGCGCGCCCTTCAACTTCGTTCACCTTTTCCATCAGTCGGTCTCCGGTGCCTCGCCCGAGGGGATCGGCGGCAGCTGCTTCGCTTCGTTGGCGGTCTTCTTCTTGCGCGATGTGAACATCAGCGCCGCGGCAATCGCGGCCGAGCCGATGGCAGCACCTGCGAGGGCGGCCTTTCCGCCGGGGATCTTGGACTTGCTCATAATAGGGCCAGATGCGCGCAGGCTGGCCCGGTTGCAAGTCTCAGGCGACAAATTTGCGCAATGCGAGCCAGTGTTCGGTCTTTTTCGCGAGCGGCATGGCGGCATAGGCAGCGCTGGAGGAGGGCAGGTCGACCAGCTCTGGCGCCGCTTGCCCGGCGAGTTGCCTGCGCCCGATCTTCGCGGACTTTGCGCCGTTGAAGGCAAGGGCGCGCAGGTTGGGCAAGCTGGCGGCAAATTCGGCGAGCGGGTTCGCCTCGTGGGCGCGAATCGCGGTGTCGAGGCTGCCGCTGCGCTCAGCCGAGGCGACCGAGTCCCACAGGCCGATATGGTGCGCGCGCAGGGTGGCGAGCCGCGCCTCGTAATCGAGCGACACCAGATCGCGTTCGATCACTGCACCGACGAGATGCCAGAAGCCATTGCCAGGATGCGCGTAATAGCGCCGCTCGGCCAGTGACCGTTCGCCCGGAAGTGAGCCGAGGATGACGAGGCGCGTGTCGTCGTCGACGACCGCGCCGAACCCGCTCTTACGCAGGCTCACGCGTCAGTTCGCGCACGTCGGTGAGATGTCCTGCCACGGCTGCCGCCGCCGCCATCGCGGGCGACACGAGGTGCGTGCGTGCACCGGGGCCTTGCCGGCCGACGAAGTTGCGGTTGCTGGTCGAGGCCGAGCGTTCCCCCGGCGGCACCTTGTCGGGGTTCATGCCAAGGCAGGCCGAACAACCCGGCTCGCGCCATTCGAGGCCCGCTTCGGTGAACACCTTGTCGAGCCCCTCGGCCTCGGCCTGCAGCTTCACAAGGCCCGAGCCGGGCACCACGATGCCCCACTTGATGTTGGGGTGAACCTTGCGCCCGCGCAGCACTTCGGCAGCGGCGCGCATGTCCTCGATGCGGCTGTTGGTGCAGCTGCCGATGAAGATGTTCTGCACTTCCACTTCGGCCAGCTTCTGGCCGGGGGTGAGGCCCATATATTCCAAGCTCGCCTGCGCAGCGCGCTGCTTGTTGGGATCGGCAAAGCTCATCGGATCGGGCACGACGCCCGAAATGCCCACGGTATCCTCGGGGCTGGTGCCCCAGGTCACGGTCGGCTCGATGACCGAGGCGTCGATCACCACCGACTTGTCGAACTTGGCGCCTTCGTCGGTGTGGAGCGTCTTCCAATAGGCCACGGCCTCGTCCCACTCGGCGCCCTTGGGGGCAAGCGGGCGACCCTTGAGATAGGCGAAGGTGGTCTCGTCGGGCGCGACCAGGCCGGCGCGGGCGCCGCCCTCGATGCTCATATTGCAGACGGTGAGGCGCGCCTCGATGCTCATCTGTTCGAACACCTTGCCGCGATACTCGATCACGTGGCCGGTGCCGCCCGCCGTGCCGATCTGGCCGACGATGTGCATGATCAGATCCTTGGCGGTGACGCCGGGGCCAAGATCGCCCTCAACGCGCACTTCCATGGTCTTGGACTTGCGCAGCTGCAGCGTTTGCGTGGCCAGCACATGCTCGACCTCGCTGGTGCCGATCCCGAAGGCCAGCGCGCCGATGCCGCCGTGGCAGGCGGTGTGCGAGTCGCCGCAGACGATAGTCGTGCCCGGGAGCGAAAAACCCTGCTCGGGGCCGACCACGTGGACGATCCCCTGTTCACGCGCGGTGGCGCCGAAGTAGCGGATGCCATATTCGGGCGCGTTCGTTTCCAGCGCGGCGAGCTGCTGGGCGCTCTGCGGGTCGGCAATCGGAATGCGCTTGCCCGCCGCATCGACGCGCGCAGTGGTGGGCAGGTTGTGGTCGGGTACCGCCAGCGTCAGTTCGGGGCGGCGCACCGTGCGGCCTGCCTTGCGCAGCGCCTCGAATGCCTGCGGGCTGGTCACCTCGTGGATGATATGACGATCGATGAAGATCAGGCAGGTGCCATCCTCGCGCTGCGCGACGACATGGGCATCCCAGATTTTTTCGTAGAGGGTTCTGGCGGTCATGATGCGGGGCAGATAGCGATCCTTTGTCCTTCCGCCAAGTCGCCGTCGATCAGGCGTAGTTTACGCCTTGGCAAAAGCGCCTCCGGTAGCTATTTGAAACTTATGGCCGCAAACTCCCACACCATGCCGATCACCATTGAAGCCGACGACATCGACTTCATGGGGCACGTCAACAATGCCCGCTATCTGGGCTGGGTGCAGGATGTGGTGCTGGCGCACTGGCACAAGCTGGCCCCGGCAGAAGAGGCCGCGCGGATCGCCTGGGTCGCGCTCAAGCACGAGATTACCTATCGCAAGCCCGCCTTTCTGACCGATGATATCAACGCCACCACGGTGCTGGAAAAGGTCGCCGGAGCGCGCGCGTTCTACAACACTGTGATTGCGCGCGGCGAGGAAGTTCTGGCTGAAATCAAGAGCATGTGGTGCTGTCTTGACAAGGAAAGTCACCGCCCCTCGCGGATTGACCGCGATGTGGCCGAGCAGTGCTTCGGACTGCCGCGCAAGCAGGATCGCTACCTCGGCGACTGATCGGCCTGCGTCTGGCAAGGCGCGCCGCATAGGCCTATAGCTTGGTCATGACCGACATACTCGTCCCCGCGCTGATCGTGCTGGCCACCGTGGCCTGGATGGAGTGGGTCGCCTGGGCGAGCCACAAGTACATCATGCATGGCTGGGGTTGGGGCTGGCATCGCGATCATCACGAGCCGCATGCGAACGTCCTCGAGAAGAACGACCTTTATGCCATTGTCGGCGCACTGATGAGCATTTCGATGTTCGCGCTCGGCTCGCCGCTGGTGCTGGGCGCGCATGCCTGGTGGCCCGCGACGTGGATCGGGCTCGGCATTCTCGGTTACGGGATCATCTATACGCTGGTGCATGATGGGCTGGTCCATCAGCGCTATTTCAAATGGGTGCCGAAGAAGGGCTATGCCAAGCGGCTGGTGCAGGCGCACCGGCTGCACCATGCGACCGTGGGCAAGGAGGGCGGGGTGAGCTTCGGTTTCGTCTGGGCGCAAGACCCGGCCAAGCTCAAGGCCGAGCTACGCCGTCAGCGCGAGGCGGGGATTGCCGTGGTGCGCGAAAGTGCGCAGCCGGTCGGGCGCAATCTCTAGGCCTCGGCGCGGGTCCAGAGCCAGGCGGCGACGGCGGCAAGGCAAGTGAGCGGGATCAGCGCAATCGGAAAGCCGACCGTGGCCGTGGTGATCGCCCCGGCAATGGCCATTGCAATTACCGCGGATTTCTTGGCCTTGCGCGAGATCGCGCGCCGTTCGCGCCAGTCGCGAAGGGGCGGGCCGTAGACCTTGTGGTTCTGCATCCGCTCGGCCCATTCGGGATGGCCGCGCAGGAAGCAAAACAGCGCCACCAGCAGGAAAACGAAGCCCGGCATCAGCGGCAGCACGATGCCGATCCAGCCAAGGCAGAAGAAGAACGCTCCGGCGAAGGTCCAGAGCCGGCTGTTCATGTCAGGCCGCCGCGATCCGCGCCGCGTGCTCTCGCACCAGCGCGATCATGTTGGGGACGCCCTGCGTGCGGTTGGAGGAAAGCTGGTTTTTGAGGTCGAACGGTTCGAGCGCTGCGGCCACGTCCATCGCGGCAACCTCGCTGGCGGGCTTATCCTGCACCGCCGAGACCACCAGCGCGACGATCCCCTTGGTGATCGCGGCGTTCGAATCGGCGAGGAAGTGCAGCTTGTCGGCATTGCCGGTGGGGTAGACCCAAACCTGCGCCGAGCAGCCGCGCACCAGCGTGGCGTCGGTCTTCAGCGCGGCGGGCATTTCTTCCAGCTCGCGGCCGAGCTCGATCAGCAGGCGATAACGTTCGTCGGCGTCGAGGAAATCGTATTCCTCGTGGATGTCTTGGAGGGATCGCATGGGCGCGCGCCTACCATCTCGGCCATCCCAGCGAAAGCCGGGATGACGATGTGCCCTACAGGTCCACGCCGCTGGCGATGGCTTCCAGCTTGCGAATGCGCTCCTTGAGGTCGGCAATCTCGATCCGCGCGGCGCCTTCGCGCGATCCGCCAAAGTGCTCGGGCGATCCGCGAGCGGTATCCAGCTCGCGCAGCTTGAGCGCCAGCCAGCCCTGCCACATCACCAGCGCCGCACCGGCGAGGATCGACAGCGACAACACCATGCTCACAGCGATCAGCATGCTCTCGCTCATTCCGACTTGCTCCTTTCGTCACGCAACTGCTCAATTTCGCGGGCGAGGTTGAGGCTTTCGCGGTCCTCGGTGGCGATCCGTTCGAGCACTTTCACCCGTTCGCGCAGTTCGGCCAGTTCGCGGGCCATCTCGCTTTCGCGGGCGCGGTCTGCCGCGTGATCCGCGACCGGGTTGCCCCACATGTCGCGCACGACCCCTTGCTTGGTTTCCTGGTGCCGGTTCCAGGCGGCATAGGCCATGCCGCAGATGGCCACGAGGAAGATCATCGTCCACAGGCTCATTGCATGCGCTCCTTCATTGGCAGGTCCAGCGGAATGCCATCGGCGCCATCCTCGACCTTGCGGGTGTCGCGCAGGGCTTCGATCTGGGTTGCCACGTCATAGCCGCCATCGGTGACGATCCGTTCGAGCACGCGCACGCGGTCCTCCAGCTTCTGCACCTGCGCGGCATATTGCGCGGCGCGTTCGGCGGTGTTCTGCGCGGTGGCATCGACCTGGATCGCCGCGATCTTCTGCTTGTGCTTCGCCCAGATCGCAACGATCGGGATCGACAGCGCGAAGATCGGTACAATCACGCCGATCAGTCCGGATAGGTCACCCATGGCATAGTCCCCCTGTGGCTTGCGTGGTGCCGCTCAGCGCAACCGCTCGATCTCGGCCGACAGGCGCGGGTTGCTCGACACGTAGTAGCTCTCGACATCGGCCAGACGCCGGTCGACGTCCTTCATCCGGGCGCGGATTTCGCGCGCGGTGCGCTTCGGGCTCTGGCGAACCGACTGCCAGTAGCGGGCCTCTTCCGGCTCGACGTAGAGATAGGGCGGCTTCTTGTTCAGGATGAAGCAGGCAATGGCGTAGGCCGGGATCGTCCATCCGCCGGTGGCGAAGGTGAGGAACACCGTGCCCATGCGCACCCAGAAGGCATCGACTCCGGTGTAGTCCGCGATCCCCGCGCAAACGCCGAACAGCTTGCCGTTGTGCTTGTCACGGTAAAGCTTGGTGCGGGGCGAGTTCATGCGCGGGGTCCTTTCTTTTCGGCGAGCATCTTTTCGAGTTCGTGCAGCGGAACATTGTCCACTTCGCGGTTGTGCTGGACGCGCGCAGGCTTGAACTCGGGGTTGTCGGAGGCGACCAGGCGCTCGACCGTGTCCATGCGTTCGTCGAGGCGCTTGGCAAGCTGGTACAGCTCTTCGAGCAAGACCTCGTCATCGGTGGTGATGGTGGCGGCGGTTTTCCACTTGGTCACATAGTGGAGCACGACCCACGGCAAGCCGATGAAGATCGTGGCAATTGCAATAACGGGCATCAGATCATCCATGGCTTATCCTTCCTTTTCCGAGCCCTTGCCGAGCGCGCGCTTCAATTCTTCCAGTTCCTCATCGACCTTGTCGCCGCCTTCCAGCTCGGCAAATTCGTCGGCGAGGGTCTTCTTGCCCTTGCCGCCGATATCGAGCGAGTCGGCGCGGCCTTCGGCATAGTCGACGCGGCGTTCAAGCTGGTCGAACCGGGCGAGCGCTTCATCGACGCGTTCGTTGGTCATCAGGTTGCGTAGCTTGAAGCGGTTTTCCGCGCTTTCGAGGCGGGCCGCGATCTGGCTCTGGCGGCTGCGGGCTTCGCGCAGGCGGCTTTGCAGCTTGGCGATATCGGCCTCGTAAGCGCGCAGGGCGTCGTCGAGCACGGCGATCTCTGTCTTGAGCTGGTCGGACATGTCTGCCGCCTTGCGCCGTTCCATCAGCGCGGCACGGGCAAGATCCTCACGGTCCTTGCTGAGCGCGAGCTGCGCCTTCTCGTTCCAGTCGGTCTGCAGCTGGTCAAGCTTGACGGTGTGGCGGTGCATCTCCTTCTGGTCGGCGATGGTGCGCGCGGCAGAGGCGCGCACTTCGACCAGCGTTTCCTCCATCTCGAGGATAATCATGCGGATCATCTTGGCCGGATCGTCGGCCTGGTCGAGCAACTCCGAAAAGTTGGCGGCGATGATGTCGCGGGTACGAGAGAATATTCCCATCAAGCTGTCTCCGGATTTGATCGCGCGAGCGACCGGCGTGGGAGTGGTGCGTATACGTTCGATCTCACGATCGAGCCGCGTGCCACTATCGGGCCTGCGGGTCTCGCTGCCAAGCGGCTCGTGACCAAGGGGCGCCTTGCCGTTCACGCTAGCGCCGTCGAGGTAATAGGCGCGGCCATGCTATAGGCCGAGGCGCTGGCCGGGGCGAGCGCGGTGAAGGTAACGAAGGCCACCATGGCCGCGACGCTGACGAGCGCGGCCTGGCCGAGTTCGCTGGCAAAGAAGCGGGAAGTGAACATGGCGAAAACTCCTGATTGGTGTACGGCACATGAACTGCAAACGCCGTGCCAATTTGAGAAATTGCATTATTTCATAGGCTTATGAATTTGTTGGCCTGAGCAGTGTTGGTAATTATTGCCAAGGCTTGGGAAATATCGCTAGAATTCGGTCATGGAGCGGGCAACGCAATTCATTGGGCAATCGAGCGCCTTTCTCGATGCGGTCGAGCGCGCCAGTCGCGCCGCGCCAATGCGCCGCCCGGTGCTGGTGATCGGCGAGCGCGGGACGGGCAAGGAACTGATCGCCGAACGCCTCCATCGCCTGTCGGACCGCTGGGAAGAACCGCTCGTCACCATGAACTGCGCGGCGCTGCCCGAAACGCTGATCGAGGCAGAGCTGTTCGGCCACGAGGCGGGGGCCTTCACCGGCGCGACCAAGGCGCGGGTAGGGCGGTTCGAGGAGGCCGATCGCGGCACGCTGTTTCTCGATGAACTCGGCACCCTTTCTATGGGCGCGCAGGAGCGGCTGCTGCGCGCGGTGGAATATGGCGAGGTGACGCGGATCGGTGCCAGCCGTCCTACGCGGGTGGATGTGCGGATCGTGGCTGCTACCAACGAGGACCTGCCCGCGCGCGCTGAGGCGGGTGACTTCCGCGCCGACTTGCTCGACCGGCTGAGCTTCGAGGTCATCACGCTGCCGCCGCTGCGTGTGCGCGAAGGCGACGTGCCGGTGCTGGCCGACTATTTCGGGCGGCGCATGGCGGCCGAGCTGGGGTGGGAGGAATGGCCTGGCTATGCTGCCCATGTGGCCGAGGCGATGGAAGAGTTCCCGTGGCCGGGCAACGTGCGCGAACTGCGCAATGTGGTGGAGCGCGCGGTCTACCGGTGGGATGATTGGACCAGCCCGATTGGTGATGTGGTGTTCGATCCATTCCAGTCACCCTGGAAGCCGGCACCGATGCCCTCGGCGACTCCGGCCCCGGCCAAACCGGCAGCCGCTGCGGCGGCGCCATCGCCTGACCGATACGACGATATCGACGACCTTCGCGCGGCGGTTGACGAGCACGAGCGCAGCATTCTCATCCACGCGCTGGGCCGAAACCGCTGGAACCAGCGCCAGACCGCGCAGGCACTGGGCCTGAGCTACGACCAGCTGCGCCATTGCATCCGCAAGCACGGGATCGACAAGCAGGAGTGACCGCCACCGCGCTGAGCGGAGCGGCTATGGTTAAGGCGATCCGAACAGGGGCTTAACTTGGCGCAAACTCTATAAGTCTAGAAACCAGTTGGTAAGCAATGAAGGTGAAGGATGGCCTGAGAGAGGTCAATCTGGCCAGCTTCGCTCACACGCAGGAGACTAAGAGCAGCCTATGAGACAGCGTATGCCCGGTCACCGCATCGGTGCGAATCGCGAGCTGGCGGGCTCCTCCATGCCAGACAGGGGGCGTGCTCGGCCTGCTTCCGACAAGCCCGGGCTGGTGCTCAGCGTGGCCGCCTATGTCGGTGCGATCTGCGTGATCGTTTGGCTGGTCTTCACCTTCTTCGGTGCATCTGACGATGCCGGCGCTGACGGGCCTGAAGTCGTAAGCGTACCAGAGCCTGCGCCGACCGCAGCCTCGACGGTGGCGCCGCCTAGCTACGTGGAAGGCGGCGATAACTTCGTGCCGGGCGATAGTGACCAGACAGAGGAATTCTGGACCTCCGGCCCGAACCCGGCCATTCCTCCTTCGCAAGACCCGCTGACCAACCCGCACTACTGAGTCACCTCTGGCAGCGGGGTGAAAACTATCCCGTTGCAATTCTTGCGCGACTGGCCTATCTGCCACTCATCCCGACATTGTCGTAACATGGTTTGGATGCTGGCGCCTCAGGGGGCCGGCCCGAAGGCCCATGTTGCGATACGATCTTGATGGAACCCCGCTTGGCCGACCTTACGCGCCTGATCACGATTATCGAACCCGAAGCCGATGCCCTCGGCTTTGAGCTGGTGCGCGTGCGGATGATCGGTTCAGGGGAAGAGCGCACCCTTCAGATCATGGCCGAGGATCCTGCCACCGGGCAGTTGATCATGAACCAGTGCGCCACGTTGTCGCGCGCCATCTCCAACCGAATCGACGCGGTCGAGGAGGAGGAGGGCGAGCTTATCGAGGGCGCCTATATGCTGGAAGTTTCCAGCCCCGGCATCGACCGCCCGCTGACCCGCGCGAAGGACTATGCCAACTGGGCCGGGCACGAGGCGAAGATTTCGCTGGTCGAGAAGATCGGTGATCTGCGCAGGCTCAAGGGCGAACTGCTCGGGATCGAGGACGAAGTCGTCACGATCCGGGATAAAAAGGCGGGCGACATTGCAGTTCCGCTGGCAAACATTCATTCGGCCCAGCTCGAGCTGACCGATAAGCTTATCGCTGCCACGCTCCCGCTTGATGCGGAAGGGGCGGACGAATTCGAAGAGATCAACGAGGAAGAAGAGGCTAGTAACTGATGGCCAGTCCGATTTCCGCCAACAAGGCCGAACTGCTCGCGATCGCCAATGCGGTCGCGTCCGAGAAGATGATCGACAAGTCGATCGTCATCGAGGCCATGGAAGAGGCGATCCAGAAGTCCGCCCGCAACCGTTATGGCGCGGAAAACGACATTCGCGCCAAGCTTGATCCGCTGACCGGCGATCTGCGCCTGTGGCGTGTGGTCGAGGTGGTCGAGGAAGTCGAAGACTACTTCAAGCAGGTGGATCTCGCTCAGGCCGAGAAGCTGGAGCCGGGCAGCAAGGTGGGTGACTTCATCGTCGATCCGCTGCCGCCGGTCGACCTTGGCCGCATCGACGCGCAGAGCGCCAAGCAGGTGATCTTCCAGAAGGTCCGCGATGCCGAGCGTGAGCG
>CENV01011481.1_pt1 | contig 39513 bp, 42 predicted proteins | sample 530231 | NCBI WGS metagenome assembly CENV01 (sample SAMEA2619815, study PRJEB7988) | marine metagenome | biome: marine biome (ENVO:00000447); feature: surface water layer (ENVO:00002042); material: "saline water (ENVO:00002010), including plankton (ENVO:xxxxxxxx)" | depth 5 m
CTGTGCCAGCCCGAGGGCGCCGAGCAGCTTTATCAGCGCGCCACGGCGATCGAACACTCGGGCCTTTTTTCAGGCACCGACTGGGCCAACCCGGAGATTTTGCAGGCGGACATCACCGTTCAGACCCTGCGCCTGGGCGCCACCGACGACATCACCCTGGAATGTCTCAGCGAACTTCGCCTGCTGGCGGTGGCCCAGGGCGAGCTGCCCCATGAAGCCCTGTCCGCCGAACAGGCGCACCATTATCTGGCCCAGGTGCTGGCGCTGAACCTGGATCTGCTGTTCGAGACCGGCGGCGAAGCGATTCGCGTGCGCCAGGGGCGCATGGCGGTGGCCGTGCGCGGCGTGCTGCAGCTGCTGGTGTCGCGCATCGGTTACGACAACATCATCGACCGGCTGATCGAGGAGATCTGGCGGATTCTGGCCCAGCGGCCGGTACGGGTGGACCACCTTAAAGCGATGATCACGCAGATCGCCGCCTGCCTGTACAACCCGTCGATCACCATATCCAACAGCCGCGGCGCGGACCGTTTGGTGAGCGCCCTGTTCGGACCCACCCAGGCGTCCGTGGAGGATCCGGGGCTGGAGGTGTATGCCGAGCGCCTGGCGGGCATGGACAGCCAGGCCCTGCAACAGGAGGCCAACGGCTTCGCCCGCGCGATGCACGACACCGGTCTGGTGTCGGCGTATCAGCCGGTGTTCCTGCGCTTCGCCGTGTCCCAATCCACCGAGCTGGTAAGCGCGGCCCTGGGGCTGAGCGCCACCGGCCGCGATGCCCTGCTCTGCTACCAGGATCTGGTCTACGCGCTGATCGACGCCGCGGTGTTCCCGGAAACCGCCCAGGCCGCCTACGGCCTGGCGCTGATGCTGGAACGGGGCGTGTTGTTCGCGCCGCCGGTGGCGCCGGCGCTGTGGCGGCAACTGGGCCAGACCCTGAGCGCCAACGCCGACGCCGCCATCGTCCAGGCGCTGGGTGATATCCAGCCCGCCAAGGTGCAGCTGATCGCTGGCGTGCTCGGCGTTCTGGGTCTGCCGCTGGGCGTCGGCCAGGGCAACAACCCCACCTGCCAGTCGGCGCGGGCGATTTCCATGTGGGCCTACAACGATCCGGACTATCTGCTGCAGATGATCGTCTGGGCCACCCGCGACGACGACCTGGTGATGCACTTCGAGGGCCAGCGCCTCTCCTCCAAGGAGCTGGCGCTGACCACGCCGGCGATCGCGCCGCTGGACGTGGACGCAGTGTCGGCGGTGCTGGTGCCCCACCTGGACCGCATCTATCACGCCATGGGCGCGCTGTGCGCGGACCGTGGCGACGACCCGCATCGCTGGATCAATCCGGAATTCCACGGCTGGTGGGTGGGCCGCGGGTTCAAGCTGGCGGTGGACCTGCCCACCGGCAATCTCAGTGACTACGAAGCGTTCGTGCGCTACTTCTACGCCTGCTACCACCCGCTGCACAACGGCAACCAGCCGCTGATCTATCCGCAACCGGTGGGCCTGGCGGTGACCGACAGCGCCGCCCGCTTCGTCGGCTGGCACGCCATCACCATTCAGCGGGTCACCCTGGATCAGGACGAGGTGATGCGGGTGTATTTCTACAACCCCAACAACGATTCCGGTCAGGACCTGGGCAACGGGGTGAAGGTGTCCACCGAGGGGCGCGGCGAGCGCTTCGGCGAATCCTCCCTGCCGGTGGCGGAGTTCGTGTCACGCCTGTACATCTTCCACTACGATCCGCTTGAGCACATCGACCCCGCCGGCGTGCCGGCGGAGGACGTGGCGGAAGTGGAAGCGCTGGCGCGGGGCAGCTGGGCGCTGGAGCGCTAGTCTTCCCGGAAGGCGTCGCGGTGGAACTCGGCGGCCTCTTCCACTTCGTTGATGCCCGGCGCCCAGGGGTCCTGCGGGTCGGCGCCGGCCATCACTTCCAGGGTGGCGTGCACGCCGCGGGCCAGGGATTCGGTGTGGTAACCGCCCTCCAGCACCATCGCCAGCCGGCCGCCGCAATGGCGGTCGGCGATCTCCCGCACGATGCCGGTCATTGAGGCGAAGCCCTCGTAGCTGACGTTCATGGCCAGATCAAAGCGGTGCGCGTCGAAGCCGGCGGACACCAGCACCAGGTCCGGCCGGAAAGCGTCCGCCGCCGGCACCAGAATATCCCGGAACGCCTTGAGCATGGCCATGTCGCCGGTGCCGCCGGGCAGCGGCACGTTCACCGTGTAGCCCTCGCCCAGACCGCCGCCTACTTCGGACAACGAGCCGGAGCCGGGGTAGAACGGCGCCGCGCGGTGGGTATCGAAAAACAGAACGTCCGGGTCGGCCCAGAAGATTTCCTGGGTGCCGTTGCCGTGGTGCGCATCCCAATCCACGATCAGCACGCGCCGGCAGCCGAGGGCCGCCTGGGCATGGGCCGCCGCCACCGCGACGTTGTTGAAGAGACAGAAGCCACGGGCGCGCACGGATTCGGCGTGATGGCCCGGTGGCCGGACCAGGGCGAAGGCCCCGGCGGCACGGCCCGCAACCACCGCCTCCACCGCCGCCACGGCGGTGCCGGCGGCTACCTCCGCGGCCTCCACGCTGCCCGGCGACACCGCCGTGGTGTCCATGTCCAGCCAGGCGTTTTCGCCGCGCATGGCGTAAATGCCGTCCAGGTAAGAGGTGGTGTGCACCCGGGCCAGTTCCGCCCGGGTGGCCACGCGCCCGGCTTCCAGACGGACGCCCGGCACCGGCTCACGCTCGAGCAGATCGAGCACGGCGGTGAGCCGGCCCGGGTGTTCCGGGTAGCTCCACTTGGCGCCCAGCCCGGAAAGAATTTCCCGCACCCGGCGGTCCAGCCGCCCCGGCAGGAAGGCGGCGTCCGGGTCGGGCCGGTGATCCAGCATGCGCGGATCCTGGAACAGTATCACTTCACGGTCACCGATCATGGCGCCCCCGTCCGAGAAAACCTTCTTTCCTTATACAGGTTCCCGGCGGGACGACAAGAGCCCGCGATTGATCCACAGGGCCAGCCCCAGGGCCGGCACGGTCAACGCCAGGCTGAGCGCGAACATGGCGCCGTGACCCAGCGGCATGGCGCCGCCGCCGGGCACGGCGAACGCCAGCCCGCCGACGATCAGCATTAACCGGATCGGCCATTGCAGGAGCCGCTGCGTGGACAAGCTGCCGATGCCCACCAGATAGCCCTGAATGGCGCTGGCGATCAGCACCACACCGACCAGGGCCTGCGCCAGTACCAGCGCGATTTCCTGCCAGCCGCCTTGCAGAATCAGCGCCGGGTTCAGCACGAACAGGAACGGCACGAAATAAATCACACTGCCCAGACGCATGGCGTTAAGGCCGGTTTCCATCGGCTTGGAGCCGGCCACCGTGGCCGCCGCGAAAGCGCCCAACGCCACCGGCGGCGTGATGTAACTGAGCATGCCCCAGTAGAGAATGAACAGGTGCACGGCCAGCGGATTCATACCACCGCCCTGAATCAATGCCGGCGCCAGCGCCACCGCGAGGAAAATATAGGCGGCGGTCACGGTCATGCCGATACCGAGAATAAAGCTGGTCACCGCGCCCATCAGCAACAGCACCAGCGGGTTGCCGCCGGCGATGTAGATCAGGTCGTTGGCGATGGTGCCCGACAGCCCGGTGACCGACAGCGCGCCCACCAACAAGCCGACGCCGGCCAGAATGGTAATCAACTCGGCAAACAGCTTGCCGGCACTGGAGAAGAAGTCGGTGACGTCGCGCCAGCCCCAACGCTGATACGGCAGAATCTGGTTGATCACCAGCAGCAGCGCGGTGGCGTAGAACGGCGCGATCGCTTCACGGCGCAGCCAGAACAGCATCCAGATCAGCAACACGAACACGAAAATAAAGTACCAGCCTTCCTTGAGCGTCTGCTTGAGTGACGGCAGTTCCTCTTCGGGCAGGCCCTTGAGTTCATGTTTCGCGGCGTAGGCGTCGATCTGCACGAACAGACCGAGATAGAACAAAAGCGACGGCACCACCGCCGCCAGCGCGATGGTGCTGTAGGGCGTATTCAGGAAGCTGGCCATGACAAAGGCGGTGGCGCCCATCACCGGCGGCATCAGCACCCCGCCGGTGGAAGCGCACGCCTCCACGCCGGCGGCGTAGGAGCGGCCGATACCGACCCGGCGCATGGCGGGAATAGTGAGCACCCCGGTGGTCAGCACGTTGGTGATCACGCTGCCGCTCATGGAGCCCATCAGGCCGCTGGAGAAGATCGATACCTTGGCGGGCCCGCCGCGCACATGGCCGAGCAACGCGAACGCCAGGTTGATAAAGAACTTCCCGCCGCCGGTTTTTTGCAAGGCCACGCCGAACAGCAGAAAGCCGATCACCAGATTGGCGAACGCCTGCAACGGAATGCCGAACACGCTCTCACGGCTCATGGCGTGGTAAATGGCGGTCTGGCTCGGTGAGGACGGAAAGCCCTGAATCGGCCCCGGCATGATGTCGGCGACCATCGGGTAGCAGCCGGCCACGCCGACAATCAACGCCAGCGGCCAGCCGCCGGCCCGGCGCACCGCCTCCACCGTCAGCCCCCACAATACGAAACTCATCACCGTGGCGGTTTGCGGCGCGGCGTATTCCCAGCCGTTGTCGAGAATGCGCTCGGCGTTATACACAAAGTAGCCGCAGGTCCCCACGGCCAGCAAAAACAGCAGCACGTCGTACCAGGCCACCCGTCGGCGGTCGCCACCGGAAAACGCGGGCCACATGATGAACACCAGCGGCACCATCAGCGCCACCACGGTGTAGAGAAACTGGCTCTCCACCGCGGTGACCAGACTGAAATAGCCCAGGTTAAGAACGTAATCGAGGGTCAGAACGGTGAGAACCAGGGTCGCCAGGCGCGGCAGCCAGGGCCAGAGGCCCTGTAAGTCGCGCACGCCCGACACCTGCTTCGCCGTTGGCTCACCCGTATGATGAGAATCCACGGCAGAACTCCTTGAAGCGGGACAGACTTAGCGGAACACCGGGTTCATGCCCTCGGCTTCCAGCGCCTCGGCGCGGGCCTTCATCCAACCCTCGCGGAACGCCTCATCGTCCTCCGGCGCGTCGCTGGTGTAGGCCTTCCAGGTGTTTTGCAGCACCTGCTGGCGTTTCACCAGACGGTCCTGGTGGGCCTGCATCTCATCGGTCCAGTGGCCGATTTCCTTGTAGTAGGCCACCACTTCATCGTGGAACGGGATTACCCACTGCATGTTCTGCTTTTCCAGGGCGTAACCGGAGTTGCCAGGCGCCGCATCCTTGTATTTGTCGTGATCCTCGATCAGCACTTTAATAAGACCGCCCGCCAGACCACTTTGCTGATCCGCGTTGGCGACCAGAATCGGATAGGGGTAGCTGGCGCCCACCCAGGGGTTGTCCTTGCCATAATCGCCGGCGGCGGCGGTGACTTGATGGGGCTGGAAATAGGGTGCCACGGCCTGCAAACGCTTCCAGCCCTCCTTGTTCTCGGGATCGAGCCGCGGCCAGACAATACCACGCGGGCTGGCGGCCAGTTGTTGCGCCGGCGGCGCCACCGACATGGTGAATCCGGTGTCGCTCTGGCCGGCGATCACGCCGTCGAACGCGCGCCCGTAACCGGGGAATTCAACCCGCTCCACGTCGTCCCAGGTGAGCCCGCCGAACGCCAGAAACGCTTCCGTGCCCAGGTTGAGGGCATCGTCACCGCGAATGTAGGAGACTTTCTTGCCCTTGAGGTCCGCCGGTGTTTCCACTTCGATGTCACCGGCCACGGCGACGCCGAGACCGAAGCTGGCGATTGAGGTGGCGATCACCCGGATCGGCTGCGGCCCCCATTGGCGGTCAGCGAACATCAGCACGCCTTCCGAACCGTAATAACTGGCGATACCACAGGCACACAGCGGCACCCGGCCGGTGCGCAGCGGCGTCATACGGGATACATCGTTTTCGCCGGGGAGAATACGCACCGACACGTCGTATTCGTTTTGCAGAAGATTGCCCACCGACACCATCTGGGTGTAGCCGGCGGAGCCGGTGCCGTAGGCGGTCATGGCGATGGTGCCGGGCAGCTTCACATTGTCCGCCGCCTGGGTCAGGCCGGCCAACACCAGGGCGGCCAGACAGAGTGCGCCTCGCTGGAAAAGGGTCATGGTTGCTCTCCGTTTACGCATTGTTGTTGTGATAGCTATTCCGCATAGCGAAACAGGCGTCCAATAACGTTCTCGGTTAGAGCCTATACCCGGGAGAGAGGAGGGGAAAGTGACCGCGTCGACAATCCTGGCGGAGAGCGCGCCGCTCGAGTGCGGGGCAAAGGCTGGGCACTAAACAGCGGGCATAAAAAAAGCGGGGCCCGAAGGCCCCGCTTTTCCTGCCCGGCGCGGTTAGGCGCGGGCGGCTTTCAACATCGCTTTATACGGCGACGATGTTCTCTGCCTGAGGACCTTTCTGGCCCTGAGTTACAGTGAACTCAACGCGCTGGCCTTCGGCCAGGGTTTTGAAGCCTGAGCCCTGGATAGCGCTGAAGTGTGCGAACACGTCAGGGCCGTTTTCCTGCTCGATAAAACCAAAACCTTTAGCTTCGTTGAACCACTTAACGGTACCGGTGGTAGTGGACATAATAGTCTCCTGATCATTCAGAAAGTAATGGAAGCCCGCTGGGGGCCGATTGTGCTGGAAGTCTTACGGTTACTTATGAAGGTCAGGACGAACGCTAACTGGTAGGGCATCGAACAGGGATTCATAAATACGTGCATACTTTCAAGCTGTGACCAAGGATACACGCCTTCCGGCCCCTGTCAAAACTATTTCGCTCCGCCCGGCATGCCGGGCCCGGTCACTCCCGGACCCAGGCCAGCGCGGCGCTCTTTTCCTCCAGGGGAAACGCCTTTACTTCCACCGAGGGCATCAGCCGGTCGGTCACGGACGCAATTTTGTGCACCCAGGAGCGGTCCGAAACCACCGCCTCCCGCTCGAAGCGCCGCCAATTGCCGAGGCCGAACTTCATGTCCTTGAACAGGGCTTCCAGCCCGATGCCGCCCAGGGACACCAACTCCACATAGAGACGAATCTTGTCGTGCCGGGTCAGTCGGTCCTCGATCTCCGCCAGCACCCGGTCGAAGGTCTCGTTGTCCACCTTGCCGTCGATACGTAGCCCGACGATGTGGTCTTCCTGAAGCTCAATCAATTCCATCATGACACCACTCCTTTTGTGTCTTGCCTTACCCGTTTAGATGCGGCGGCTCTAAAGCTTTCTCAAGAGGGGCCGATAAGATTTGATAACCCCTCCTTTAAACTTTTTATTTCCCCTTATAGGTCAACGGGTTAGGCCTGTTTCTTGCAACCTCCACCTGGCCCCCGGGCGCTCTGTGTCAATGCATCAAAAGGAGCAGGACATGCAAGACAACACCATCCTGAAGCTGGCCTACGACATCTCCCAAATGACCCGCGACAAGGTCGGCGCCATTGAGTCGATCATGACCACCACCAAGATCCTGGCCCTCAATGCGCGCATCGAAGCCGGCCGCGCCGGCACCGCCGGTGCCGCCTTCGGCGTGGTCGCCGAGGAAATCGGCAATGTCTCCGAGCAGATCAATCATATCGCCGCAGATTTCCGCGACGCGGTGGAAGCCCACACCAGCGAGATCGAGGAAGCCGGCGGCCGGATGCTGATCGATTTTCGCGGCCAGCGTTTCACCGACCTGTCGTTGAACGCCATTGAGATCATCGACCGCAACCTGTTCGAGCGCTCCTGCGACGTGCGCTGGTGGGCGACCGACAGCGCTCTGGTCAGCGCCGCCGCCAACCCCGGCGACGTCCCGGGGCTGGAGCACGCCAGCCAACGGCTGGCGACCATCCTGCGTTCCTATGTGGTGTATCTGGACTTATGGGTTACCGACGACCGCGGCCGGGTGATCGCCAACGGCCGGCCGGATCGCTACCCCGGCGCCGTGGGCCTGGACGTATCGCGCAGCGCCTGGTTTCAGCAGGCCATGCGCACCGCCAGCGGTGACGAGTTCGCGGTCACCGATATCGCCCGCAACCCGGCGCTGGACGACGCGGCGGTGGCCACCTATGCCACGGCGATCCGTGACGGCGGCCAAGAGAACGGTGACGCCATCGGCGTGCTGGGCATCTTTTTCGACTGGACGCCGCAAGCCGGCGACGTGGTCAACGGCGTCGGGCTCAGCGACGAGGAACGCGGCGCCTGCCGGGTCATGCTGCTGGACGCCCAGCATCGCGTTATCGCCGACGCCAGCGGCAAGGGCGAGCTGGGCGACCATTACCCGCTGAACACCCGGGCGCCGGACGGCGGCACCCTGGAGCGGGGCTACTACATGGACGGCGACCGCCTGGTGGCCTTCGCCCTGACCCCCGGTTACGAAACCTACCGGGGGCTGGGCTGGTACGGCGTCATCGAATGCGATCTGACGCGGCGGGCGGAGTGAGCAAAGGTATCTGGAAAAAGCACCGGACCGGTTGCACACTGACGGAGACCAAGGACACAACCTTCGAAGGAGTCGTACCATGCCGTTCACCGCCACCGACCCGATCAAGATCATCTTCGCGATTCTGCTGCCGCCCGTGGGCGTGTTTCTGGAAGTGGGCTTCAAGGGCCATTTCTGGCTGAACATCCTGCTGACCCTGCTCGGCTACATTCCGGGCATCATCCACGCGCTCTACGTGATCTTTAAGCACTGAGGCCGGCCGGCGGCGTCACAGCGCCGCCAGCCAGCGGGCCACCGCCTGACCGATCTCCACCGGTGAATCTTCCTGCAGGAAGTGGCTGCCCTGGACGGTGACCTCGGTCTGGTTCGGCCAGCTGCGGCAGAACTCCCGCTGCCGTCCGATCAGAATGGAGCCCGGCTCGGCGTTCACGAACAGCTTGGGCACCGGGCTCGCCGCCAGCCAGCGCCCGTAGTTTTCCACCAGCCGGATCATCTCCGGCGGCTCGCCTTCCATGGGGATCTCGCGCGGCCAGTTGAGGGTGGGCTGGCGGTCTTCCTCCAGCTCGAAGGGCCGACGGTAGTGGGCCATCTCCACATCGGTGAGGCCGCGCAGCACCGAACCGGGCAGCACCGCTTCCACGAACATATTGCGCTTGAGAATCAGGTCCTCGCCTTTTTCCGAGCGGAACCCCTGGAAGATGCCGCGGGCGGCTTCCGGCCAGTCGTCCCAGGTCATCGGCATGACGATGGCTTCCATATAGGCGATCGCCTTGACCGCGTCCGGGTGCTGGCTGGCCCAATGAAAGCCCAGACCACTGCCCCAGTCGTGCACCACCAGGGTGACGTTCCGGTCCAGGCCCAGCGCCGCCAGCAACCCGTCCAGATAATGGTAGGCGGTCAGAAAGCCGTAACGCCCCGGCCCGTCGCTGGCCGGCAGCTTTTCCGAATCGCCCTGGCCGATCAGGTCCGGGGCGATCACCCGGCCGCTGCCGACCAGTTCCGGAATCACATTGCGCCACAGGTACGAGGAAGTGGGGTTGCCGTGCAGCAGCACGATCGGGTCGCCCTCGCCTTCGTCCACATAGGCGATGCGCTTGCCGTCGACGTCCTGGAAATGTTTCTGGTAGGGCATCTGGTCCGAAATCATGGCGGCGGTCTCCTGCTGATGAGTGGGCCCCAGCTTAACGAACGGGCAAGAATTTAACAGTATCCCGCTAGCCCCCGGGGCGGCCGACTGTTTAGGGTAAGCGAAGCCCAACAAGGAAGGAGTGACCCATGAAGACCCTGACATTCGAAAACGGCGACACCATGCCGATGCTCGGCCTGGGCACCTGGAAGTCCGACCCCGGCGACGTGTACGGCGCGGTCAAGGAAGCCCTGCAACAGGGTTACCGGCACATCGACTGCGCCCGCATTTACGGCAACGAGGCGGAAGTGGGCCAGGCGCTGGCGGAATCGTTCGCCGCCGGCACCGTCAGCCGCGAGGACCTGTGGATCACCTCGAAGTTGTGGAACAGCGCCCACGCCCCGGAAGACGTGCAGCCGGCCCTGGAAAAAACCCTCGACGACCTGCAGCTCGACTACCTGGATCTCTACCTGATGCACTGGCCGGTGGCGCTGACCCCGGGCATCAGTTTTCCGAAATCCGGCGCCGATATCCTGGACCCCGAGGACATGCCGGTGGCCGACACCTGGCGCGCCATGGAAGCGCTGGTGGACGATAATCTGACCCGCCAGATCGGCGTGTCCAACTTCAGCGTGCGCAAGCTCACCGCGCTGCTGGAAACCGCCCGCCACCGGCCGGCCATGAACCAGGTGGAGCTGCACCCGTATTTGCAGCAGGCGCCGCTGGTGCGCTTCTGCCATGACAACGGCATCCAGGTCACCGCCTATTCACCGCTGGGCTCGTCCGACCGCCCGGACAATTTCAAAGCCGAGGACGAACCGGTGTTGCTGGAAGACCCGGTGATCAAGACCATTGCCGAGCGGCACCAGGCCACCCCGGCCCAGGTGCTGATCAGCTGGGCGCTGCACCGCGACACCGCGGTGATCCCCAAATCCGTGAACCCGGAACGCCTGGGGCAGAACCTGGCCGCCGCCGATCTGAGGCTCAGCGACGACGACCTCAACGAGATCGCCGACCTGGACCGCCACCGCCGTTATGTGAACGGTGCCTTCTGGGCCCAGGACGGCAGCCCCTACACCCTGGCGACGCTCTGGGACGAATAACCCCCCGCCGAAACCGCGTGGTGCCGCCGGCATCACGCGGCCCACGCCTTTACCGTTTTTTACCGCCGCCGCCACCTGGATCACTTAACCGCCCGCACCCGGCATGCAATCATTGGTAGCCATAACAACAGCGCGCCACGGACCGCCCGCGCGACCCGGCCAACCATGGACACCCAGATGCCGCCAAACAGCTCTTCCCAAGTGGACCCGGACGACAAGCCCAAGGCCAACTTCGAGTCGGTGAATGTGCGTTCCGCCATGCTCACCGGTATTTTTCTGCTGCTGGTGATGTACACCCTGTACGCCGCCGCCACTCTTTTTATGCCGCTGATGGTGGCGTTTCTCACCAGCCTGATTTTCACCCCGGTGGTGCGCGCGCTGCGGGTGCTGAAAATCCCGCCGCCGGTGAGCGCGGCGGCGGTGGTGATCGGCGTGCTCGGCCTGGGCTTCGGCGCGCTGTACGGTCTCTCGGAACCGGCCATGGAATGGCTGCAAAAAGCGCCCCGCGATCTGCGTCAGCTGGAACAGGAATTCCACCAGTTCAGCGAGCCCATGCAGCAGCTTAAGCTGGCCAACGCCCAGATCGAGGACATCACCCCCGGTGATGAAAACCAACAGAAGGAAGAAGCCCCCACCTGGAGCCCGGTGAAGTGGATTCTCTCCGGCACCTGGTCGGCGCTGTACGGCATCACCCTGAGCGTGATCCTTCTCTATTTCATGCTGGCGTCCGGCGACACCTTTCTGCGCAAGCTGGTGCGGGTGATTCCCCAGTTCGAACATAAGCGGGCGGCGGTGGAAACCGTGCGCCAGATCCAGACCAGCGTATCGGTGTACCTGGGCACCATCACCATCATCAACACCTGTCTGGGCGCCGGCGCGGCATTGATTCTCTATCTGCTGGACATGCCCAACCCGATCCTCTTCGGGGTGATGGTGGGCATGCTCAATTTCGCGCCCTATATCGGGCCGATCGTCAGCGGCGTGATATTGCTGTTCATCAGCAGCCTGAATTTCGACGGCCTCACCCAGGTGCTGTTGCCGCCGTTTCTGGTGATGGTGTTGAACGTGCTGGAGGGTCAGTTCATTACCCCGACGGTGGCCGGCCACCGCCTGGCCCTGAGTCCGGTGGCGGTGTTTCTGTCGATCCTGCTGTGGGGCTGGATGTGGGGCGTGGTCGGCATCCTGATCGCGGTGCCGCTGCTGGTGTGCATCAAACTGGTGTGCGACAACGTCTCGTCGCTGCGGCTGCTGTCCGAATTTCTGGGACGCTGACTCAACGCCCTTCGCCTCAACGAAGCTGGCTGTCTTTACTGCCGCGCCGGTTGTAGCCCTCGGACCGGGCCTCGTCGCGCTCGCCCTGGCACAGCGTGCACAGCCGCACGCCGGGCAGCGCCTGACGGCGCGCTTCGGGGATCGGTGCCTCGCACTCTTCGCAATGCGTCAGGCTCTCGCCGGCGGGCAGACGGCTGCGGGCGTGTTGCACCGCCGAATCCACGGTGCTGTCGATCTGATCCTGAACGGCCCCTTCCGGGGCCCAGCCGGTCGCCATGGCGTCCTCCTGGTGGCCTTTCATCCTAATGTAACGTCAATCATCCGCCGGCATAAAGCGGCATCGCCAGGGTGGCCTGCAGCACCCGCCCCACCGGGCCGTCCTCGTCGTACAGGGTGGTGTCCACCAGGCCGGTGCCGTTGTCCTGCATGCGGGCGCGGGCGTCGAGCCCCAGCCAGTCGCCGCGGGGGTCGCGGTGCAGGTAGAGGCTGAGGTCCGAATTGATGCTGCCCACCTCCGGCGCCAGCCGCAGCTGGGCGATGCCGTTGCCGAAATCGGACAAGGTGGCGGCGCGCACCAGCGGCGAGCAGGGCTGCCCGGCCACCACCGGCACCGGCAGCGACATCCACACCCGGCCCTGGCCCTGGCCGCCGACCCCGTCGAGCACGCAGATGCGGGCGGTGGTGTGCAGCCCCCGGGGCGTCCAGCCGCCGCCCTTGCCGTCGCCGCCCACCTCGGCGAGGGTCATCACCGGGCGGTCGCCGCGCGGTTCCAGGCCGCCGGTTTCAAACCGGCCGAAGTCGGGCACGTCGGCGCCGGCCTGCTCCAGGAACAGGCCGCTGGCCCGGCACACCTCGACGCCGTCGGCGAGCAGCGACGCTTGCAACACCCGCAGGCGCCGTCCGGCGCGCACCACCGCCAGCTCCGCCGTCAGCGGCGCCGCCGGCACCGGTCTCAACAGATCCACCGTGAGGCGGCTGAGCCGCAGCCCGGTGTCCGCGGTGGCCTGCTCCATCAACAGCGCCAGCAGCCCGGTGGGCGAGCCGCCGTGCAGATGGCTGGGGCTCCAGGGTCCGCCGGCGCTGGCGGTGGGTACGTAGGTCTCGCCCTGGCGGACAAACAATGACTGATCCACTTCCGATACTCCCCTTTCTGGTCCCGATGCAAACGCCCAAGCCTAACCCAGACGGCGCCCATGCGGGGAACGAAACACTGGGTGCGGCGAGCGCCGTGCGCTACAGTAGCGCCCGCGCCAAACGCCCCAGACCATGGATTCACTGCCTATGTCCGCCACATCCCAGCCGCCGAGCCGTCCCAACATCGTGATCATGGTGGCGGGCGGTATTCTGGTGGCGCTGGTGGCGATCGTGTTCGCGCGGCTCGCCTACGGCCTGATTCTGCCGCCGATGCGCGACGATCTGGGCCTGAGTTATCGACAGGCCGGCACCCTGGGCACCGTCACCGCGCTGGGCTATCTGCTGTTCGTGCTGCTGGGCGGCATCGCCGCCAGCCGCTGGGGCGCGCGCAACGCGGTGGCCACCGGCCTGCTGATTCTCACCGTCGGCTTCGCCGGCCTGGCGCTGGCCAGCGCCTACCCGGTGGTCGTCGGCCTGATGGCGCTGCTGGGGCTGGGCACCGCCTTCTGCTTCGCGCCCATGGTGTCGCTGCTGGCCACCTGGTACCCGGAAAAGCGCGGCATGGTGATCGGCTGCATGGCCGGCGGCGTGGGCGCCGGCATCTTCGTCACCGGGCTGCTGGTGCCCTGGCTGTCCGACCAGTTCGGTGAGCACGGCTGGCGCCTGGCCTGGGGCCTGTTCGCCGCCCTGGCGGCGGTGGCGGTGGCGCTGGTCCTGGCGGCGGTGCGCAACCCGGCGCCGGTGGCCCACGACCATCCGGACCGCCCGGCGCCGGCGGACAAATGGCGCATCTACCGCAACCCGCGCGTGATCATCATGGCGGCGATCTACGGCATCATCGGCATGGTCTACATCATCCAGGCGATCTTCATGGTCAGCTACGTGGTGGAGTCCGGCTTCGACGAAGCCACCGCCGGCTGGCTGATGGCCATGTCCGGCCTGCTGTCGGTGGCCGCCGGCCCGCTATGGGGCTCGCTGTCCGACGTGTGGGGCCGGGGCAACGCCCTGACCCTGGCGATGGCGGTGGTCACCGTGGCCATGGGGCTGCCGCTGATCGACCAGAGCCTGGCCATGTTCTTCGCCCACTTTCTGTTGATGGGCTGCGCGGTGAACGGCGTGTTCACCATGGTCCAGGCCGCCAGCACCGACCAGGTGGCGCCGCGCCACATTCCCATCGCGTTCAGCTATGTGACGGTGTTCTTCGCCGGCGGCCAGTTCCTGGGGCCGGCCATCGCCGGCTGGCTGATCGAAGCCACCGGCGGCTTCCGCCTGGCGGTGGCGTTCACCTGCCTGGCGCTGCTGGTGGGCCTCTACCTGGCGCAGAAGATCCGCCGCTTCCCCGCCGGGCTGGCGGTGGACTGAGCGCCGTCGGTAACCGTTCGGTTCGATTTTTGTTACCGACCGCCACGCGCGCCGGCGGCATCACCGGATTGTCATCATCGGCGGCCAGCCTATCCGCCGTTATCGACTCCGGACCGGCTTATGAACTCCGTAACCCTGACCCGACGCAAACTGATCCAGGCCATGTTCTACGGCGCCGGCGCCGCGGTGATCACCGCCTGCGGCGGCGGTTCCTCGTCCTCGGGCGGCCCGGCGGGCACCCCGTCACCGACCCCCAGCCCGTCGGAGCCGGAGCCGCCCGCTCCCGAGCCGCCGGTACCGCCGGCCACCATGCTGCCCCTGGAAGCGGGGCCGCTGGCCGGTATCGGCGAGCTGGTGGAGAGCGACGTGGACGGCATTCTGATTCCCGAGGGGTTCTCGATCCGCCGCGTGGCCCGGCACCTGGAAGACCCGATCTCCGGTCTGCCCAACCTCACCGGCTTGCTGCGCGACAACTGGCACATCTTCCCGGACGGCGGCGCGGTGTTCCCGGTGCGGGAGGACGGCGGCTGGGTCTATGTCTCCAACAGTGAAATCGCCCCCGGCGGCGGCGTGGGCGCGTTGCGGTTCGACCGCGACGGCACCGTCATCGACGCCTACCGCATCCTGCGCAACACCCGCCGCAACTGCGCCGGCGGCGCCACGCCCTGGGGCACCTGGTTGTCCTGCGAGGAGACCACCGACGGCCAGGTCTATGAGTGCCACCCGCTGGGGCCCGCGTCCCTGGCGCGGGCGCATCCGGCGCTGGGCATTTTCAACCACGAAGCCGCCGTGGCGGACTGGGACACCCGCACCCTCTACCTGTCCGAGGACGACGGCAACGGCCGTCTGTACCGCTTCCGGTCCGCCGGCGTGGTCACCTCGATCACCGGGGAACCGGGCCTGGACCTGGATAACGGCGTGCTGGAGGTGCTGGAAGTGGACGGCTTCGCCAACGGCGCCTACCAGGAAGACCTGGACCAGGCCCGCCGCCTGCACAAGGTGCGCTGGGTGCCGGTGCAGGACCCGCACCGCGCCCAGGAAACGGTGCGCGCCGAAATCGAGGCAGCCACCGGCCAGGGCGCCCCGGGCACCCGCTTCAAAGGCGGCGAAGGCCTTTGGGTGCAGACCCTGCCGGAGGGCCAGCGGCCCGACATCGCGGGCAGCGCCAACCCGCTGCGCGCGGTGGTGTTCCTGGCCTGCAAAGGCGATAACCGGGTCTACGCCCTGGACATCGACAACGACCAGATCGAAGTGGTGTTCGACAACGAGCAACTGATCGGCAGCGGCGAAGCGCCGTTCAACGACGTGGACAATATCGTCGTCGGCCCGGCCGGCGACGTGGTGGTAGCGGAAGACGGCGACCTGATGCGTCTGATGGTGATGGTGCCCAACCAGCCCGCCAGAATCCTGCTGCAAATCCCCGGCGGCGGCAGCGAACTCACCGGCCCCGCCTTCACCCCGGACGGCTCGCGGCTCTACTTCAGTTCCCAGCGCGGCCCCTCCGCGCTGCTGCTGCCCACCGGCGCCACCTACGAGCTGACCATCCCGGAAGCCTTCCGCCGCGCCTGACCCGCGCCCCCTGCCCCGTCCGCCCCGCCGCGCCCTTTCCAGGGCGCCGGTCGGGCGGCTACATGCCGCCATTATCATCGCCGGCCGTTCCTGATTAGAATGTGCGGCTTCCCGGCGCCAGGGCGCGTCGGGCCCTCTATTCTCCATGGATGTCCAACCAGGGCGCGGCGATGAGCAACGGCAGGCCCAACAGCGTGAACAACACCGGCCCGCTGCGGCGGCAGCTGGCGGGTCTGGGCGTGCGCGCGGCCGGCGCGCCGCTGCCGTGCTTCGGCGAACGGCTGGCGCGGCTATTCGACCTGTCCGACACCGTGGCGCTGGACGCCGCCAACGTGGCGTCCCGGGACGGCCATTTCGGCGCCGACGGCAAGGCCGCCGAGCGGCTGCGCGCGGAGCTGGAGAAACTGCGCCAAAGCCAGCGGGACGCCATCGAAGCCAGCGTCACCGCCGAGCGGATCGGCACCCGCAACGGTCTGCCGGCGCCGCAGGCCGGCCCGAGCCCGGCCGAGCCGCCGGATTTCGAGCCCTACCGGCGCTTCTATCAGAGCAAGCAGCGGCAGATGGCCGCCGCCGTGCCGCCGCTGCGGCTGAAAGCCCGTGGCGCCCTCACCGACCACGGCCCGGCCCTGGCGCGGCTGGCGCGCATCGACGCGGTGCTCGACAACACCCTTACCGGCTACGCCCGCAAGGGCTTCGGTGCCGTGCCCGGCGTGCTGGAAAAGCGCTTCCTGGCGCTCTGGCCGGACCGCCAGCACAGCCTGCTCAGCGATACGCCCGGCGACGATCCCCGGGACTGGATGAAGGAAGGCGCCTGGCTGCATCGCTTCTGCCAGGAGATGAAGACCCTGTTGCTGGCGGAGCTGGACACCCGCCTGGAGCCGGTGCAGGGCTTGCTCATGGCGCTGGAAAGCGCGCACAACGACCCACAAGGACCTCAATGACACGCTTTTTATTCGCACTGGTATGCCTGCTCGGCGCGGCCACCGTGGCCTGGGTGGGCATCGGCTTTCTGGGTACCAACCTGGTGGCCCTCACCGCCACCCTGCTGATCGCCTTCGTGTACGCCTTCGGCTTCCTGGAGCTGCGCCGCTTCCGCGCCGACAGCGCGCAACTGGCCCGGCAACTGGAGACCCCGCCCGGTGACGGCGACGCCCTGGAGCGCTGGTTGGCCGAGCTGCCCGCCGCCCTGCGCGGCGCCGTGCGCCGGCGCGTGGACGGGGAAAGCACGCCGCTGCCCGGCCCCATGCTGACACCCTACCTGTCCGGCCTGCTGGTGATGCTGGGCCTGCTGGGTACCTTTATCGGCATGATCGTCACCCTGCAGGGCGCGGTCAGCGCCCTGGAAGGCGGCAACAACCTGGCCGCCGTGCAGAGCGCTCTGGCGGCGCCCATCGCCGGGCTCAGCCTGGCCTTCGGCACCTCCATCGCGGGTGTCGCCGCCTCCGCCATGCTGGGGCTGGGCGCCACGCTCAGCCGCCGCGAGCGCACCCTGGTCGGCCGCGACCTGGACGCCGTGCTGCGCCGCGATCTGCGCGCCTTCTCCCTCAAGCATCAGCAGCAGGAGGCGTTCCGCGCCCTGCAATCGCAGTCCGACGCCTTCCCCGCCGTGGTGGATAGCCTGCAGGCGCTGACCCGGCGCCTGGAACAGATGGGTGACCAGCTCAACAGCGCGCTCACCGACAACCAGAAGCAGTTCCACGAGCAGACCGCCGAGCACTACCGCCAACTGGCGGCGTCCGTCGGCGACAGCCTGAGCACCAGCCTGGCGGACAGCAGCCGGCTGGCGGCGGAGAGCGTCCGGCCGGTGATCGCCGAGGCCCTGGAGCGCCTTAACGACCAGGCGGAGCAGAGCCACCAGCGCCTCAACACGCTCACCGAAAGCCAGCTGAGCCGGATCGCCGAGCGCTTCGACACCACCACCGAGCAAGCGGCGCGCCACTGGCGCGAGGGCCTGGCCGAGCACCAACAGACCGCGCAAAGCCTCACCGACAAGATGGCCGCCGCCCTGCAGGAACACAACGACCGCTTCCAGGCCCACGGCGACGCCCTGCTGACGCAAATCCGCGACGACCAGCAGCAGGCCCGGGCCGACAACCAGCAACGGCTGGCCGCCATCACCGAGCGCTTCCAAGAGGCCGGCGACGCCACCGCCGAAGGCTGGCGTCAGGGCCTCGAGCAGCAACAGCAAACACTGGCGCGACTGGTCAGCGACCTCGGCGACACCCTGAGTGGCCACACGGACCGCTTCCAGCACACCGCCGACGGCCTGGTGGAAGGGCAGCGGCAAGGCCTGGACGCCCTGCTCGCGCAAACCGGCGAGCAGCTCAGCGCCTTGCGGGATCAGGAGGCGGCGCGCGGCGACGCGGCCACGCAGCGCCTGGCCGATCTGGAAGCCACCGTCACCCGCCACCTCACCGAGCTGGGCACCGCCCTGGAGGCACCGATGACGCGGCTGATCGAAACCGCCTCGGAGACGCCCAAGGCGGCCGCCGAAGTGATCAGCCGCCTGCGCGAGGAAATGGCGCAAAGCAGCGAACGGGACAACGAACTGCTGGAGGAACGCCGCCGCATCATGGGCGAGCTGGACGCCCTGCTCACCGCCCAGCAGCAGGCGGCCGGCGTGCAGCGCGACGCGGTGGAAACGCTGATCCGCGACGCCGGCGGCGTGCTCAAGGAGGTCAGCGATACCTTCGCCGGCCAGGTGGACGCGCAGACCGCCCGCCTGGACGAGGCCGCCGCCGACATCACCGGCGGGGCCCACGAGGTGGCCAGCCTGGGCGACGCCTTCGGCACCGCGGTGAACCTGTTCAGCGAGTCCAACGGCAAGCTGCTGGATAACCTGAAACGCATCGAGACGTCCCTGGAGCAGTCCGCCGCGCGCAGCGACGAGCAGCTGGCCTACTACGTGGAGCAGGCCCGCGAGGTGATTGATCTCAGCCTGAGTTCGCAAAAGGAAGTGATCGACGCTCTGGCCGCCCTCAAAGCCAACGAGGCGCGCTGATGGACGAGCTTCACGACCCGTCCCAGGACGGCGCTCAGTCCACCCCGGTGTGGGCGATCTTCTCGGATCTGATGGCGGCGCTGGTGGGCATCTTCGTGCTGCTGCTGGTGTGGGTGATCGGCATTCAGCTGGAACTGAGCCAGTCGCTGGAGCAGGAGCGCGCCAAACTGCAGGCCGAGCAGCAGCGCCGCCAGGCGTTGGAAGAAGCGCTCGCCGACCCGCTCGCCAGTGGCCGCATTTCGTTCCAGAACGGCCGCATCGGTATCAACGGCAGCGTGCTGTTCGCGCTCAACGCGGACCGCCTGCAGCCGGAGGGCCGCGCGCTGCTGGAGAGCCTGGTGGAACCGCTGCAAACCTACCTGGCGCAACACGACGAGCTGCTGATGGTGAGCGGCTTCACCGACGACCTGCCGATCCAGCAGGGCAACCCGCGCTACGCGGACAACTGGGGCCTGTCCGCCCAGCGCGCGCTCACGGTCACCCGCACCCTGATCGATCAGGGGCTGCCGGAGGCGCGCATTTTCGCCGCCGCCTTCGGCGACAACCAGCCGGTGACCCCCAACGTGGACGACGCCGCCCGCGCCAAGAACCGGCGCGTGGAGATCACCACCGTGCCGCGCGCCGACGCCACCGCCGGCGAGCCGGAGCAGACCGGGCAACGCGATGAGTGAGGTGCTGGCGCAACTGGAAGCCCTGCGCCAGGCCGGCGCCCACCACCGCGACCCGGTGCGTTTCGCCTATCTGGAGAGCTTCGCCACGCGCCTGGCCGAAAGCCGGCGCGCGCCGTCGCAAAAGCATCAGGAAAAACTGGAACAGGCGCTCGCGGACTACCGGGCCCGCTCGGACGCCGACGACGATGAAAGCCAGGGCGGTCCCGCTACGCCGCGGTACGAATCCCCGCTGGCCACGTTGCTGACCCGGCTGCGTGGCGATGGCGAAGCGCCCATGGAGCTGAAAGCCCTTGCGCCGATCCGCGAGGCCCAGGCCCGACAGCAGTTGGCCGCGCGCATCCAGCACGCCATCACCCACGTGCCCGGCGACGCCGGCCCGCTCAACGCGCACCGGCAGGTGGCCCGTGCGCTGGCCGCGCTGCAGGACATCTCACCGGAATATCTGGAGCATCTGGTCACCTACCTGGATGACCTGATGGTGTTGGAGAAAATCCCCGCCACAAAACGATCTTCGTAAGCACGGGTTTTTGGCAAGTCATTTGGAGCGGGACCCGCTGCGAAAGGGACCACCTTGTGCGAGCGGGCCCAGCCCGCGAAAGGCAAGCAACGCTTGCCGGCAGGATCCCAGAGACGCCGTTTATGGCGCTGTTAAAAAGCCTCTGGAATCCAGCGGGGCAACCTTGGCCGGGAGCTTCGCTCCCTTTCGCGGGCGGGGCCCGCTCCCACAAAGGCCGCCACCACAAGGGCCCGCTCCCACCAGTGTCGCGGCTATGAGTCTTCCAGCTTGTCCTGGGTGCGCAGTTGGAAGTCGCTGGCGTCGTGGCGCTCGCGCAGCTGTTCGCCGGGCTCGCCCCAGGCGCGGTTGACCATGCGGCCGCGCTGCACGGCGGGGCGCTCGGCGATCTCCGCTTCCCAGCGCAGCACGTTCTTGTAGGTGTGCGCTTCCAGGAATTCGGCGGCCTCGTACACCTTGTTGGTGACCAGGGCGCCGTACCAGGGCCAGACCGCCATGTCGGCGATGGTGTAGTCGTCGCCGGACAGGAAGCGGTTGTCCGCTAGGCGGCGGTCGAGCACGTCGAGCTGGCGCTTCACTTCCATGGTGTAGCGGTTGATCGGGTATTCGTATTTCTCCGGCGCGTAGGCGTAGAAGTGGCCGAAGCCGCCGCCCAGGAACGGCACCGCGCCCATCTGCCAGAACAGCCAGTTGAGGCATTCGGTGCGCTTGGCCGGATCAGTGGGCAGGAAGGCGCCGAACTTTTCCGCCAGGTAGAGCAGGATGGCACCGGACTCGAACACGCGCACCGACGGGTCCTGGCTCTGATCCACCAGGGCCGGGATCTTGGAGTTGGGGTTGATGTCCACGAACCCGCTGCCGAACTGTTCGCCCTCGGTGATGCGGATCAACCAGGCGTCGTACTCCGCGCCTTCGAAGCCCTTTTCCAGCAGCTCTTCCAGCAGCACCGTCACCTTGACGCCGTTGGGCGTGGCCAGGGAATACAGCTGCAGAGGATGCTTGCCCACCGGCAGGTCTTTGTCATGGGTGGGGCCGGCGATGGGCCGGTTGATGCTGGCGAATTTGCCGCCGCTTTCCGCGTCCCATTTCCAGACTTTCGGAGGCGTGTAGGTGTCGTCGCTCATAACTACTCTCTCGATCAGACAAACGAAGTAATACCCGGGTTTAGGGGCAAAGAATGACAAGATAACGCTCAAGACGGCGGCAAGATAGCCGCGTGATGCTCCATAACCCGCCGATCCTTGCCCGATCCTGGCGCCGCTCGAAGCGCGCCGCCGGCCGCTTTCTTCCGCCCCTGAAACAACTGTGCTAACGTCCGAGCGACCTTCCCGGACCGACCTGATTGTGGAGAAGACGCTTGCCGGCGGAACCTGAACACAACGATAAAACCGCCCTCGACAGCGAGCAGCAACTGGTGGAAGCCACGGTGGACGGCGTGCAGGACAGCGCGCTCACCGAGACGCGCCGCAACCAGATCTGCGACGCGGCCCTGTCCCTGTTTCTGGAAAAGGGCTTCGACGCCACCACCATCCGCGACATCTGCGCGCGCTCCGGCGTCAACCAGGCGAGCATCTACGATTACATCGCCAACAAAAACGACATCCTGCGCCGGCTGCTCAACAAACTGTGGTTCGCCCAGGACGTGCCGACCCTGGCGGAACGTCTGGAGCGCGACCCGGACGTGCCGTTCGAGGACCAGGTGGCGGCGTTTTTCCAGGACGTCTGGACCAAGAAGCGCCAGGGCACCTTGCTGATCTACCGCTCCATCCCCCACCTCCGCGACGAAGACCGCAAGACCATGCGCGCCCGCGACGAGACGGTGCTCAATGCCTTAGCCGACCAGCTGCGCGAACGCACCGGTCTGCCCGAGGACGACCCGCGCGCCGAAGTGGTGGCCAATATGATCGTCTTCCTGGCCGCGTTCGCGCCCATGCGCGACTGGCTGAACCGCGACATCGACGACACCGTGATCCTCAAGACGGTGGCCGCGGCGGTCCGCGCCATGGTCGACCAGCTGGGCGAAAAGTCCAATTAATTCAGACGCTTGCCCGTCGAAATAGCATTCCATTATTCCTGATTCCGGTGTGACCCACCGGTCAACGGCGCTTGACTTGCCGCCACCATCCGCCTTAGCTTGATTCCTGACAAGTGTCAGCCAGCCCACGGCGCTCGCCGTGCATAAGGAGAACAATTGACGCCCGAAGACGCCCAGGCGCATATCGCCGCCAGCGATCCCCGCTTCGCGCTCACCGAGGCGGTGATCGGCGGAGTCCGCTATCCGGTATTCGCCAATGCCCCGGCACACCTGCGCGTGCTGCTGGAAGACGCCGCCCCCGCTTATGGGGACCGCGACGCGCTGGTCTATCAGGACGAACGCTGGCGCCACGCCGAGCTGTGCCGGGAGGTGCGGCGCGTCGCCAACGCCCTGGCCGACGACCTGGGCGTGCGCCAGGGCGACCCGGTGGCGATCGCCATGCGCAACTACCCGGAGCTGCCGATCCTGATTCTGGCGGTGGCCGCGCTGGGCGCGGTGGCGGTGCCGATGAACGCCTGGTGGTCGGAGCAGGAGCTGGCCTACGGCCTGACGGACTGCGGCGCCCGGGTGGTGTTCGCCGACGGCCCGCGCCACCAGCGCATCGAGAAGCTGGCCGCCGACAACGGCCTGACGCTGATCGCGGTGCGCGACGCCGAGGCCCTGCCCGGCCGGCCGCGCTATGAACAGCTGCGCGACGGCGGCCGCGACGACCGCTGGCCGGATGTGACCATCGCCCCGGACGACGACTTCGCCGTGCTGTACTCCTCCGGTTCCACCGGCAACCCCAAGGGCGTGGTGCTCACCCATCGCGGCGCGATCTCGGCGGTGTACTCCTGGATCATGGCGCGGCTGATGGCGCCGCTGGTGGCGGACCCGCCGCCGCCCCTGCCGGAGCCGGATCAAGTTCAGCCACCCTCGTTTCTGGTGGTGACGCCGCTGTTCCATGTCACCGCCTTACAGTCGAATTTCCTGCAGGGCCTGGCCAGCGGCGCCACCCTGACCCTGATGTACAAGTGGGACCCACAAGAGGCGGTGCGCCTGATCAAGCGCGAGCGCATCACCCGCTTCACCGGCGTGCCCACCCAGTCCGCCGAATTGATGGATACCGCCCGCGCCCTGGGCGAAAGCCTGGACACCCTGGAAGCGATCGGCGGCGGCGGCGCCAAGCGGCCCGCCGCCCAGGTGGGCCAGCTCGCCGAAGCCTTCCCCGCCGCCGCCATCGCCTCCGGCTGGGGCATGACCGAAACCAACGCCCTGGGCATTCTGATCGGCGGGCCGGACTATGTGGCTCATCCGGAAGCCGCCGGCCGGCCGACCCCGCCGCTGCAGGAAATGCGCATCGTCGACGGCGACGGCAAGGAAGTGGCCACCGGCGAAATCGGCGAGCTGACCGTGAAAAGCGCCGCCAATATGCGCTGCTATCTGAACCAGCCCGAGGCCACCGCCGACACCGTCCGCGACGGCTGGCTGTACACCGGCGACCTGGCGCGCATCGACGAGGAAGGCCTGATCTACATCGTCGACCGCAAGAAGAGCATCATCATCCGCGGCGGCGAGAACATCGCCTGCCTGGAAGTGGAAGGCGCCCTGCACCGCCACCCGGACGTGGCCGAAGCCGGCGTGTTCCCGATTCCCGACGAGCGCCTGGGCGAGATCGTCGGCGCTGGCGTGCAGCTCAAGCCCGGCGCCCGCGTGGACGAGGCCGGGCTGCAAGCCTTCCTGGCGGACCACCTGGCCGCGTTCAAGATTCCCGACCGCCTCTGGCTGCGCAGCGACCCGCTGCCCCGGGGCGGCACCGACAAAACCGACCGCCGCGCTTTGCGCGCACAATGCCTGGCCGCCGACACCGAGGCGGGCGCCCCCATCAACGAGGAGTAAACACCCATGGGTAACGATACCGATCTCAACAACCTGGCCATGTCCGAAGACGCGCGCCCGCTGCTGGACGCCCTGGCCAAGCACATCCGCGAGAACGTGGACCCGATCACCGAGGAATTCCACCGTCTGGGCGAAGGCCGCGCCGAGCGGTTCAGCTACGCGCCCGGCCAGCTGGAGCTGCTGGAAACCGCCAAGAACAAGGCCCGCGAAGCCGGCCTGTGGAACTTCTTCCTGCCCAACGCGGAAACCGGCGAAGGCCTGTCCAACCTGGACTACGCCTACATCGCCTTCGAGCTGGGCAAGAACCCGCTGGCGTCCCAGACCCTGAACTGCTCCGCGCCGGACACCGGCAACATGGAAGTGCTGGAGCGCGTCGGCACCCCGGAGCAGAAAGAGAAGTGGCTCAAGCCGCTGCTGGCCGGCGAGATCCGTTCCTGCTTCGGCATGACCGAACCCCAGGTGGCCTCCTCCGACGCCCGCAACATTGAAACCAGCGCCGTGCTGGACGGCGACGACTGGGTGATCAACGGCGAGAAATACTATATCTCCGGCGCCGGCGACCCGCGCTGCAAGATCATGATCTGCATGGTCAAGACCAGCCCGGACGCGCCCACCTTCCGCCAGCAGTCGCAGATTCTGGTGCCCATGGACGCCCCCGGCGTGCACGTGCTCGGCCCGATGCGCGTGTTCGGCCACGACCACGCGCCCCACGGCCACATGCACATCAAGCTGGATAACGTGCGCGTGCCGAAAGAAAACATCCTGTGGGGCGAAGGCCGCGGCTTCGAGATTTCCCAGCTGCGCCTGGGCCCGGGTCGCATCCACCACTGCATGCGCTCCATCGGCTCCGCCGAGAAAGCCCTGGACCTGATTCTCGAGCGCGGCATGAACCGCGAAGCGTTCGGCAAGCAGATCATCAACCTGGGCAAGAACATGGAGACCGTGTCCCGTGCCCGCATCGAGATCGAAGCGATGCGCATGATCGTCCTGAAAGCCGCCAAGGCGATGGACGTGATGGGCAACAAGGAAGCGCGCATCTGGGTGTCCATGGCGAAAGCGATGGTGCCGGAGAAGTGCTGCCAGATCATCGACCAGGCGATCCAGATCCACGGCGCCACCGGTGTCAGCCAGTGGTCGCCGCTGTCCGAGATGTACATGCAGCAGCGCACCCTGCGCCTGGCCGACGGCCCGGACGAGGTGCACCACAACGTGGTCGCCCGCAACGAAGTGAACCGCTACAACCAGACCGGAGCGTAACGCCATGGTGGAAACCAAGCTGTTCGATCTGACCGGCAAGGTGGCGCTGATGACCGGCGCCTCCAAGGGCATGGGCAAAGCGATGGCCCACGCCCTGGCCGCGCATGGTGCCACCGTGGTGATCTCCGCGCGCACCCAGGAAACGCTCGATGAGACCGCCGCCGAGATCAACCAGGCGGTGGGCGCCGAGCGCGTGCACGGGGTGGCCGCCAACGCCGGCCGCAAACAGGAACTGGAGACGCTGGTGGAAAAAACCCACCAGCTCGCCGGGCCGGTGGACATTCTGGTTGGCAACGCCGGCGTCAATGTGCACTACGGCCCGATCTCCGAGATTCCCGACGACGCCTACGAAAAAACCATGCAGGTGAACGTGCAGGCCAACCTGTGGCTGGCGCGCCTGGTGGCGCCGGATATGATCGAGAAAGGCAACGGCTCGATGATGTTCACCGCCAGCGTCGGCGCCTTTAAACCGTCCGACACCCTGGGCGTGTACGGCACCTCCAAGCTGGCGCTGATCGGCCTGGTGCGCAACCTGGCGCTGGAATACGGGCCCAAGGGCATCCGCGCCAACGCCATCTGCCCGGGCCTGGTGCGCACCGACTTCGCCAAGGCGCTGTGGGACAACCCGGAAGCGGTGAAGCGCGCCAACTCGCAGATTCCGCTGCGCCGCCTGGGCGAAGCGGATGACTTCGAAGGCCTGGCCGTGTTCCTCGGCTCCGACGCCAGCCGCTACATGACCGGCCAGGCGCTCACCGTCTGCGGCGGCTCCTTTATGTGGAGCTGATGTTGTAGGAGCGGGCCTTGCCCGCGAAAGGCCGGTGTAACCGGCCGGCAGGATGCCAGAGACGCCTTTGATGTTCCGCTTTTTGAGGCCTCTGGTATCCCGCCGGCAAGCGCGGCTTGCCTTTCGCGGGCGGGGCCCGCTCCCACAAGGCCTACTCCTACAAGAGCTCCGAGCGACAAAGGAGAATGACATGGAACTCAAAGATAAGATCGTGGTTGTAACCGGCGCGGCCGGTGGTATCGGCCGGGCCTTGGCGCAAGCGTTTGCCGAAGCCGGCGCGAAGAAAATCGTGTGCGTGGATCTGGACGGCGATGGCGCTGAAGCGACCGCGAAGATGGTGGACGGCATTGGCCGCAAGGTGGATGTCTCCAACGAGGACGACATCAAGGCGCTGATCGACGACACCGAAAAAGACGTGGGCCCGATTGATTTGTTCTGCTCCAACGCCGGCATCTCCGTGCCCGGCGGCCCGGAAGTGGCCAACGAGCAGTGGCAGAAAATCTGGGACATCAACGTGATGGCGCACATCTACGCGGCGCGCCATTTGGCGCCCAAGATGATCGAGCGCGGCGGCGGTTATTTTCTCAATACCGCTTCCGCCGCCGGCCTGCTGTCACAGATCGGCTCGGCGCCCTACGCGGTCACCAAGCACGCCGCCGTGGGCCTGGCGGAATGGATCGCGCTCACCTACGGCGACGACGGCATCAAGGTATCGGTGCTGTGCCCGCAGGCGGTGCGCACCAACATGACCAAAGGCAAGGAAGACCACGTGGCCAGCGTGGACGGCATGATGGACCCGGAGCCGGTGGCCCAGGCCTGTCTGGAAGCCATTGAGCAGGAAACCTTCCTGGTGCTGCCGCACAAGGAAGTGCTGCAATACATGCGCAACAAAACCGAAAACTACGATCGCTGGATCGGTGGCATGCGCAAGCTCAACCGCAAGTACCGGTAGAGGCCGCCGCTAGGCTTCACCGATATCTTCGTTCCAAAGAGCCGGATGGTCGCGGATAAAATTTTCCATTAACGCCGCGCCTTCCGGATCATCCAGATCGATCACCGTGACCCCGTTGTCACGCAGCCATTGCACGCCGCCCGCGAACGTCCTCGACTCACCCACCACCACGGTTCCGATCTTGAACTGGCGCACCAGACCGCTGCAGTACCAGCACGGCGCCAGGGTGGTGACCATGATCGTATCCCGGTAGTTGGGCTGTCTGCCCGCTTTGCGAAAGGCGTCGGTTTCCGCGTGCACGGACGGGTCGTTCTCCTGCACGCGGCGGTTATGGCCGGCGCCCAGCAAGGTGCCGTCGGCACGGAACAGGGCGGCGCCAATCGGGATGCCGCCCTCTGCGAGCCCCTGCCGCGCTTCCTCCAGCGCCACGCGCAACATCGCCGCATAGTCCAAGCTCATAATCCGTCACCCCCACATGCGCGGCAGCACGTCGGTCTGATCCGCCGCCTTGCGATGGCGCGCCACCATGACAATGTGCCCCACGATCATCAGCAGCAACAACCAGCCGGCCCAGCCATGGAACAGATTGGCGGGCACCTGCATCCACTCGATTTCCTCGCCGCCGAGACCGCCCATCAGCGGAATGCCGAACGGCTCGAACGGCTTGCCGCCGCCGTACTGGCGCAGCAGGGCGAAGGCGGGAATGCCCAGCAACAGCGCGTAGAACGCCAGGTGCCCCAACCTGGCGGCAAGGCTCACTGACGGCGGGCGCCGGGACAGATTGATCAGCGCCCACAGGGCACGCAGGATGATCAGTACAAACAGCAGGAAACCCAGCGGCTTGTGGGTGCCCCAGAAAAATTCTTCCACGGCGGTGTCGGACAGCAGCGCGTGGGCGCCGGCGCTGAGAAACTGCCACACCAGAAGCAACGCCATGCCCCAGTGCAATACCCGGCTCACCGTGCCGTAGCGGTCGTTGGAATCCTGTATCGGCATACCTTCCCCCTCTGGCTGAATGGAACCTTTTCTGAATAGACCCATTGATTGTAAGGCGGTTCCAGCCTGATACCTTCCTTACAAAAACAAAAGGGGCACGCCAGGCGTGCCCCTCAGGTTGCGGTATAACAGCGCTTCGATCAGTCCAGGTCGAAGCGGCCCAGGTTCATTACCTTGTCCCAGGCGGCGACGAAGTCCTTGACGAACTTCTTCTCCGCGTCGTCCGCGCCGTAGACTTCGGCCAGGGCACGCAGCTGGGAGTTGGCGCCGAACACCAGGTCGAGCCGGGTGGCGGTCCAGCGAAGGTCGCCGCTGTTGCGGTCGCGACCCTCGAACACGAAGTCGTCGTCCTTGTCCTTCGGGGACCACTCGATGGCCATGTCCACCACCGCTTTAAAGAAATCGTTGTTCAACGATTCCGGACGGTCCGTGAACACACCATGTTGGCTGCCGGCGTGGTTGGCGTTCATGGCGCGCATGCCGCCCACCAGCACGGTGAGCTCCGGCGCGGTGAGCGTCTGCAGCTGGGTGCGGTCCAGCATCAGTTGCTCCGCCGGGATCCGGGTCTTGGTCTTGCGGTAGTTGCGCACCACATCCAAGAACGGCTCCAGGTACTTGAAGGAGTCCGCGTCGGTCTGCTCCGCCGAGGCGTCCGTGCGACCGGGGGAGAACGGCACCGTGACCGGGTGGCCCGCGTTGGCGGCGGCCTTTTCCACGCCGGCGCAACCGGCCAGCACGATCAGATCCGCCAGGGACACCTTCTTGCCCCCGGAGGCGGCGTTGTTGAACTCGCTCTGGATGCCTTCCAGGGTCTTGAGGATCCGGTCCAGTTCCTGCGGTTCGTTAGCGTCCCAGTTCTTCTGCGGTTCCAGGCGGATGCGGGCCCCGTTGGCGCCGCCGCGCATGTCGGAACCGCGGTAGGTGGACGCGGACGCCCAGGCCACCTTCACCATGTCCGGCAGGCTCAGGCCGGAATCGACGATCTTACCCTTCAGGCTGGCGATGTCCTTGTCGTCAATCAGCGGGTGGTCGACCTTCGGCACCGGGTCCTGCCAGATCAGTTCTTCCTGGGGCACTTCCGGGCCCAGGTAACGTTCAATCGGGCCCATATCCCGGTGGGTGAGCTTGTACCAGGCGCGGGCAAAGGCATCGGCGAACTCGTCCGGGTTTTCATAGAAGCGGCGGGAGATTTTCCCGTACTCCGGGTCGAAGCGCAGCGACAGGTCGGTGGTGAGCATGGTCGGCTTGCGCTTCTTGTTCTTGTCGTGGGCGTACGGAATGTTGGCCTCGGCGTCCTTGGCGACCCACTGTTTGGCACCGGCCGGACTCTTTTCCAGCTCCCACTCGTACTTGAACAGGTTCTCGAAGAACAGGTTGCTCCACTGGGTGGGCGTTTGCGTCCAGGTCACTTCCGGGCCACCGCCCATGGTGTCGTCACCCATGCCGCTGCCGTGGCTGCTCTTCCAGCCCAGGCCCATCATCTCTATGGGCGCCGCTTCCGGTTCCGGACCCACCTTGGTCGGATCGCCGGCACCGTGTGCCTTGCCGAAGGTGTGGCCGCCGGCGATCAACGCCACGGTTTCTTCATCGTTCATGGCCATGCGGCCAAAGGTTTCGCGGATGTCGTGGGCCGCTTTCAGCGGGTCCGGTTCACCCTCCGGGCCTTCCGGGTTCACGTAGATCAACCCCATGGTAGTGGCGCCCAGCGGGTCTTCCAGGTCGCGCTCACCGGTGTAGCGCTGGTTGGTGCCCAGCCAGTCGGACTCGGAACCCCAGTAGACGTCCTCTTCCGGCTCGTACAGGTCTTCGCGGCCACCGGCGAAGCCGAAGGTCTTGAAGCCCATGGACTCCAGCGCCACGTTGCCGGAGAGGATCATCAGATCGGCCCAGGAGATCCGGTTACCGTATTTTCTCTTGATCGGCCAGAGCAGGCGACGGGCCTTATCCAGGTTCACGTTGTCCGGCCAGCTGTTCAGCGGCGCGAATCGCTGTGTGCCGGTGCCGCCACCGCCACGGCCATCGCCCATGCGATAGGTGCCGGCGCTGTGCCAGGCCATGCGGATGAACAGCGGACCATAATGGCCGAAATCCGCCGGCCACCAGTCCTGGGAGTCGGTCATCAGATCGGCGAGGTCTTTCTTCAGTGCCGCCAGATCGAGCTTCTGAAATTCTTCACGGTAGTCGAAATCCTCATCCATGGGATTGGCCATGGAGGAATGCTGATGCAGGATTTCCAGCCGCAGCCGGTTCGGCCACCAGTCCCGGTTGGTGACACCGCCGCCCGCGGCGGCATTGGAAAAGGGACATTTGCTCTCGTCGGACATCGTTATTCTCCTTGCGATCATCGCGCCATCAGCGCTCGGGTTGCTCTTTGGCTGCCAGTTATAGTTGTAGACCCTTCCTCGCACCGCCTACCAATACAGCTTGCCAAATACCTTAATAGCTTTTGTTACTGAGGGTTGCATTCACGTGAAAGTGACCACCATGTAGACTGGTCCACAAAATGCCAACCCGGAGCCCGCCGATGGGAGCCCGCCCCAAACATCGCGACCGCCTGGTGCGCGCCGCCGCCGAGCTGTTCCGCCAGCGCGGCTACGCGGCCACCGGCATCAATGACATCCTGGGCCTCGCCGCGGCGCCCAAGGGCTCGTTCTACCACTATTTCCCCGGCGGCAAGGAAGCGCTGGGCGCGGAAGCCGTCCGCTACGCCGGCGACCGGGTCACCGACACCCTGCGAACCCTGCAGCGGGACCACCGCACGCCCGCCGCCGCGCTGCGCGCCTACGGGGCGCTCCTGGCCGGCTGGCTGGCGGACTCCGACTACCGGGACGGCTGCCCGCTGGCCACCACCGTGCTGGAGGTGACGCCCCAGTCCGAGCCGATCACGGCAGCCGCCCGGGAGGCTTACGCCGCCTGGCGCCGGACGCTCGCCACCCTGATCGACCCTGATAACGCGGACGGCGCCCGGGCCCAACGCCTCGCGTCGTTGGCCATCTCCGCGCTGGAAGGCGCCCTGATTCAGGCCCGCGTGGCCCGCGACCCGGCGCCGATCCACGACGCCTGCGAGCAGATCGCGGCGCTGATCGACACTCTCTGAAACACCGCCTGAACGGTCACTCATGACCCACGCCGGAATTGACCGGGGCGCCTAATTATATAGACTGGTCTATATCATTATCACGGAGCATCGCCATGACCCGCATCCCCGAAGGCTTCCAGCCCCACACCCGCAAGAGCGGCTTCACCGCGCCCTGGGAACCGATCTACCACCGCCCCCACGACAACGGCATCAGCCTGGGCCTGCACGCCGGGGAGGCCCACGCCAACAGCCGCGGCTTCGTCCACGGCGGCCTGCTCTCCGCTCTGTGCGACAACGCCATGGGGCTGAGCTGCCTGCCGCATCTGGAAGACAGCGCTCTGCCGCCGCTCAAGGGCTTGGTGACCGTGAGTCTGAACCTCGACTTCCTGGGTAGCGCCCGCATCGGCCAATGGTTGGAATTCCGCGCCGACCTCACCCGCACAGGCCGCAGCCTCAGCTTCGCCGGCGCCACCGTGCTCGCCGATGGCCAGCCCTGCGCCCGCGCCACCGGCGTGTTCAAAGCCCAACGTTGATCTGGAGACGTCCCATGAGCGACCACACCGCACTACTGAATCGAATACGCCAGGTCTCCGCCCTGGCGCCTTTTAATCAATGGCTGGATCTGCGGGTGGAACAGGCCGAGCCCGGCCTCGTCATCCTGCGCCTGGACTGGCGCGACGACTTCGCCCAGTACAGCGGCCACCTGCACGCCGCGCTGATCGGCGGGCTGATCGATACCGCCTGCGGTTTCGCCGCCGCCACGGTGGCCGGCAACGTCACCGCCTCACAGTTTTCGGTGCGCTGCCTGCGCCCGACGGTTGCCGGTGCGCTCCGGGTCACCGGGCGGGTGGTGAAAGCCGGTAAGCGGCAGGTGTTCGCCAGCGCCGAGCTCGGCGACTGGAACGACGAGAACGGGGAACCGTTCGCGGCCGGTGACGCGGTCCTGGTGCCGATACCCGGATGACGGCTCCCTTCCTTGAGCGGGTTAGCCCTGGCTTCCGGCATCGCCCGCCGGCACAGCGGTCGGATCCATCCAGAACATTTCCCAGACGTGGCCGTCCGGGTCCGCCAGGCTGCGGTTGTACATAAAGCCCAGATCCTGGATCGCGTTGATGTCCGCCGTGCCGCCGCTCGCGTCCGCTTTTTCATTGAGCCGATCCACCATGTCGCGGTCATCGCAGCTGAGCGCCAGCAACACTTCACTGGCGGTGGCCGGCGGGATCGGCCGGTCGGTGAAGGTGCGCCACTTCTCATGGGTGAGCAGCATTACAAAAATGCTGTCGCTCCACACCATGCAGGCGGCGGTGTCGTCGGTGAACTGCGGGTTATTCTCGAACCCCAGCGCCTGATAGAACGCCATGGACGCGGCGAGATCGGCGACGGGCAGATTGACGAAAATCATTCGGGACATGGTTCGGTTCCTGTCTGGCAATCGAAAGGGGCCCTGCAACGGGCGTCAGGAACTGGTCGAACCCCCTGTCCCGGCTTCGACATTCGGGCGTCTACTTTTTCACAGAGGCTCCGTTTCGGCGTTCGCCGATCACGCCGGCCCCCGCCAGCCCCATCAAACGACGGAACTTGGGGCACTCCAGATGGCTGGGCGCGGAACAGGCCGCCGCGTGGCGCAGCCCGTCCCGCATGGCGGTCAGCTGTTTGATCGATTGATCCAGCTCGTCGGCTTTCTCGAGTAACTGTTGCCGTTCGATCCGGGGGCGCCCGTCGGCACCGAACATGGCGGCGATTTCATTCAGGGAGAAGCCGGCCGCGCGGCCCACGGAGGCGATCAGCCCTTTCTGTTCATAGAAACGCAACGTGGACGCCGGTAGGCCGCTGGCTTGCTTATGTGTTGGAGGGTCGCTTCCGGCATATCTCGATATCGCAGGCACCGAAAAAGTCATATGAGACCTTGATCGGCTGGACGGCACACTACCTCACCGGCATTGCCTTCGCCGGCATTCTGATCGGCGTGTTCGGAACTGCATGGCTGGCCGCCCCCAGGCTGGGGCCGGCCCTGGCGGTGGGTATCGGCACGGTGATCGCGCCGTTCTTTCTGATGCAACCCGGCATGGGCGCGGGCATCGCCGCATCGAAAATGCCCCGCCCCAACGCCGCGCGTCTGCAGAGCCTGATCACCCACGCGGTGTTCGGCCTCGGCCTTTATGGCGCGGGGTGGGCGGCCAAGGGTTTAGCGGTGGTCTGAAGTTACCGGCGTAGCCAGACAAAGGCGGATTTCAGGAACGCCGGGGCATTGTCGCGCACCGGCAGCCCGTGGCACATGACCACCGTGTCGGGCTGCCAGGAAAGTATCGTTTGCAAGCACTGACGGGCCGTGTCGTGCCGCCGCAGGAACGTCAGCCGGTAATCCAAAGGCGTCCCGCCATCGGGCGCCAGAACACCGCCGTACCGCGCCATGACCCGGTGACACCGCGACAGGGAATCAGGATCGAAGTTTTCCACCAGGTCACCGACGATCAAGGTTCTCGAACGTCGGTGGAAGAAGATCACCTCCTCCAGCGTGCGGCTTCCCTTGAAGATAAGCTGGTCAATCTCCCGCGCCCAACCGGGCTCCGGACGATCACGCAGCGGCCCCTCGAATACGAGGTCCGGTCGCTTTGCCGGTAAGCCCGGCGGGTAAAAACTGATGGCGTCTCTGTAGGCCGCCTGCCATTGCGCCCAGAACAAATGGTGAATCTTGTTCGGCGACACCAAATAGCGGGGCGCGCCCAGGCGCTCCACGATCCGTCGAACATCCGGGGTCAGAGCAATTGGCGAGTAAATCCAGAGGCCACCATCGGCCAACCGCGCGATGATCATCCGGGTCGGGAACGGCACGGTAAACCACCGCACCACCGGGCCCTCCACCCGCCAGAGATTCTCGGCGACAGGTATCGCTTCAGGCTGTCTGGTCATCGGGAGCGTGTTGCTTTTTCGACGATGCATTCAATGATAGCATTGCTGTCATCCTCCAAGGAGAGCACGATGAGCACCCTGACAGTCCGCAACCTGGACGACGAACTCAAACAACGGCTGCGCCTGGAGGCCGCCCGCCATGGGCATTCCATGGAGGAGGAAGTACGCCAGATCCTTCGCCGGGCTCTGGACCGGCCCCCGGAAGGCGGTCTGGGCAGCCGTATCCGCGAGCGTTTCGCCGCCTACGACGGCCAGGAACTCGAGCTGCCTGATCGTCGTGACCCGCCACGGGCGGCGGACCTGGAACCGTGATCGTCCTGGACACCAATATCCTGTCCGAACTGATGCGCCCAGCCCCGAACCCGGCGGTGGTGGCCTGGCTCGACCGGCAAAAACCGGGCGATGTGGCGACCACCACGATCACGGTGGCGGAAATTCTTTTCGGCATCGAACGTTTACCGGCCGGTCAACGCCGTGACACCTTTACGGTGCTGGCCGCCGATATGTTTGATCAGGACTTCGCCGGGCGGCTGCTTCCGTTTGACGCCATCGCCGCCAGCCTTTATGCCCGGCAAATGGCCGCACTGGAGAGCCGGGGCAAACCCATCGCCATGGCGGACGGACAGATCGCGGCCATTTGCCAGGCCAATCGGGCCACCCTTGCCACGCGCAATACCAAGGACTTCGAAAACATGGAGGTGGTGCTGATTAACCCTTGGCAGCAAGGATAACGAAGCACATCCACATTACTCGTAGTCCACGCCGCTCTCTTTACACCATTCGACCATGAACGCTTCAAACCGCGCATAACGATACTCGTACCACTGATCAATCACGCCAAGATCAGAGGCCCTGTCCTTGAAGCGCCGGAACGCGCCCTTGCCTTTGATCGCTTCAAGGAGGCGCTCTTGAATTTCGTCATCGGTCTGCGCCCAGCAGAAATCCGATATGATCCGGTATTCATGGAGTTCCCATTGATCCGGCAACGCCAGATAATCTCCGGAGTGGAGCACATCTTTAACCAACCTCCTGGCCTCGACCATCCACTCTGGCAGGTCTTCAAGAAACGTATCGTCGTCGCCGAAGGTCAATTCCTCATCGGTGAGGGTGACCACCTCCCCCGTTTTCAGGTTCACATATGAGCTGGTCTCAAGACCTTGCATCTCCAAGGCTTCCACCAGATCTTTCAGCTTTGCTTTCGACATAAAAAACCACGTGCCAGGGTTTCACTACAGTAAGCGGTACAAGTATAAGTCGGCGGTGTAAGTTGTACGACATACCGGACAGAGCTATTTCACCCTACCCTTCGCAACACTGTGCAACATTTGCACAAAATTGCCCTCTTCCCAAACCACGCCAACCTGAGGCAACGTGAACATCTGTACACAAACAGCATAATAACGAGTGAATACAGGAGCCCAGGCCATGACCCAGACGCAGGACCCGAAACCGCGGAAAGGCTGGCTGAACAGGCTGGCGGCGATCACCGACATGTTCGCCTTCCCGCTGCGTACCTCCCATTACGTGGAGCTGGTGAACCCGCTGTGGACCACCCACCGTATGCACGCGCGGGTGGTGGACGTGTGGGACGAGACCAAGGACTGCCGCACCATCACCCTGCAGCCCGGCGCCAACTGGCGGCTGCACCGCCCCGGCCAGCACATACGCGTGGGCATCCCGGTGGACGGCCGGCACTACACCCGCACCTACACGATCTCGTCGCCGCCGGAGCGGGACGACGGCCGCTTCACCATCACCGTGAAGAAGATCGACGGCGGTCGGCTGTCCCACCACATCGTGCGCAATCTCAAAGTCGGCGACTTTATTCCGGTGGGCCTGCCCCAGGGCGATTTCTACCTGCCGGACGCCTCGCCGATCCAGCCGCTGTTCATCACCGCGGGCAGCGGCATCACGCCGGCGAGAAGCATGCTGCACAGCCTGATCGAGCAGCAGCGCCTGCCGGACACGGTGCACATCCACTACGCGCCGCACGAATTCGACACCATTTTCGGCAAGGAGCTGCGCAAGCTGAACGCCCAGCACCGCCACTACCATCTGCATGAAGTGCACACGCAGAAGGAAGACGACAACGCCGCCTACTTCAGCCGCGAAAAGCTGGAGCAGTTCTGCCCGGACTGGCGCGAACGGGACTGCTACGCCTGCGGGCCACCGGGGCTGCTGGCCGCCCTGGAAGAGGTCTGGGAAAAGGCCGGCCTCTCCAACCGCCTGCACATCGAACGGTTCCGCGCCGAGCTGGCGCCGATCCCCGACGACGCCGTGGGCGGCAAGGTGCGCTTCGCGCAGAGCGATCTCGATGTGGACGCGGACGGCCAGACCAACCTGCTGCGCATCGCCGAGGACGCCGGGCTCAACCCGCCCCACGGCTGCCGCATGGGCATCTGCCACACCTGCAACACCACCTTGAAATCCGGCTGCGTGCGCGACCTGCGCAGCGGCGAATACATCAACGAGCCCGGTGCCATCGTGCAGGTCTGTGTGTGCGCCACCGCCGGCGACTGCGAACTGGACATCTAGGAGGTCATGATGAGTAAGCGACAGGGTTTACCCGTGGATCTCACGGAAGAACAAATCGACGAATTCGGCCGCGAGATGGACGCCATCTATTACGAGACCCTGGAATCCCGGGGCGAGAAAGACCGGCTCTATATTCTACGGCTGATCCGCATTCAGCGCAGCATGGCGCTGTTCGGCCGGCTCACCATCTACGCCAGCCTGTTCCTGCTGCCCGCCTGGCCGCACGCGCTGGCCGGCTGGGGCACCACGCTGATCGTGATGGCGCTGGGCGTGATCCTGCGGGGCCTGGCGAAGATTCTGGAAAATATGGAAATCGCGCACAACGTGCTGCACGCCCAGTGGGACTGGATGAAGGACCCGGAGATCCAGTCCAACACCTGGGAGTGGGACACCATGAGCCCGTCCGACCGCTGGATGCACTCGCACAACGTGGTGCACCACACCTGGACCAACGTGCTCGAGAAAGACCTGGACGTGGGCTACGGCATCATGCGCGTGACGCCGCTGCAGCCCTGGAAGCCCGCCTACCTGCTGCAGCCGGTCTACTTCGTGATGCTGATGCTGCTGTTCGAGGAAGGCGTGGCCCTGCACGAGCAGGCGATCATCGACGTGGGCGAAGGCAAGAAAAAGCCCAAGGAAATCCTGCCGCTGATGAAACACATCGGCCGCAAGGTCTGGGGCCAGGTGCGCAAGGACTACATCATGTGGCCGGGGCTGGCGGCGCTGGTATCGATCCCGATCTCCTTCTTCGTGCCGGAATCCCCGCTCACCGTGTTCCTGCTGGTGGCCGGTGCCAACTTCGTCGCCAATATCATCCGTAACATCTGGGCGTTCGTGATTATTTTCTGCGGGCACTTCCCCGCCGACGTCTACAACTTCACCGAGGCGCAGGTGGAAGGCGAATCCCGCGGCCAGTGGTACATCCGCCAGCTGCTCGGCTCCGCCAACATCACCGGCGGCCCGCTGTTCCATGTGATGTCCGGCAACCTGAGCCATCAGATCGAGCACCACCTGTTCCCGGATATGTGCAGCAACCGTTATCCGGAAGTGGCGCCGCGCGTCAAAGCGCTGGCCGACCGCTACGGACTGCCGTACAACTCCGCGCCCCTGTGGCGGCAGTTCGGCACCACCTGGCTGAAGAACCTGCGCCTGGCGTTCCCGGGCGGCACCCTGCCGCCGGAGCCGGCGCGGGCGTAACCCCGCGGGCCCGGCCCCACTGACGGCGGGCCGGGCCGGCAAGGTTATCGGTTGAAAACCTCGTCTTCGGTGAGGTTTTCGGTGTTCTCCGCGAACGAAAAGAACGACGGTTTCCGGTCGATGAAAATCTGTCCGGAGAGCGTCCAGGCGTTACTGTCGTCCAGCAGCCCCACCGGCAGCGCATAGTGATTCTCTTCGATATAACGAAAGAAGAGATGGGTGCCGCAGTGCTTGCAGAAACCCCGTTCGGCGAACGATGACGACTGGAACCGGGCGATGTGCGCCTCACCCTCGAAGGTGACGGCCTGCTCGCACTCGGCGGCGAACATGGGCCCGCCGCCCCATTGCCGGCACATCTTGCAGTGACAGAGGACCACCTTGTCGGTTTTGGGCTTTGCGATAACGCTGACCGCGCCACAGAGGCAAGCGCCGCGATGCTCGGTTGTGGAATCCACGGTTCTCTCCTGTCCGGGTTAACGGGGCCTAGCTGAACAACAGGAAAGCGCTCAGTGCCAGGGACGCGCCGGAGACCACCAGCGCGGCGGCAAGGGCAAGCCTGTATTTGGCGAAGCGGGCCTCCGACTCCCTGGCCGCCATTTCCATGCCGTCCAGGGCCTGCTGCAGTTTGTCCGCCAGCACCTGCACGGCTTCCGCGTTGTGGGTGGCGGCTTCCTGCAGTTCCTGGATCTGCTTGGCCACCACCGGGTCGGCCTGGCCGGCTTCGGCGCCTCGGGACGTGAACGCGGGTATCGCGATCGTTGCAATCTGGGCCACGTAGGGCGCGACGGCTTTGAGAATCGGGATCAGGGGCGCTGCCATAGTCTTTCCTCCGGTTTGATCCTCATCCTACCGTTATCAGGGCGCCACGCCTGCCCCGACTTCGTCGAGCATCTCGCCGTCTTGCACAGGGTTGGGCTCCGGGGGCAGAATAGTACCAATTATTGGTACTTTCGAGGTGCGCCATGCCAAAGAACACCAGCATCAGCCTCGGCGAGCATTTCGACACCTTCGTCGCGGAGCAACTGAACAGCGGACGCTATAGCTCCACCAGCGAGGTGGTGCGTGCGGGGCTGCGCCTGCTCGAGGACGCGGAGACCCGCCTCGGCACCCTCCGGAAAATGCTCCAGGACGGCGAAAACAGCGGCGTCGCCGACTACGATTACGACAGCTTTATTGAGGAACTGGACCGGGAAGACGACACCTGATGCCCACCTTTACGCTTTCCAGGAAGGCCAAAGCGGATTTACGCGCCATCGCACGCTACACGGAACGTCGCTGGGGGCGCGAGCAACGTGCGGCGCCGTGCACATCGTGCGCATTCTGCATAAGCGCATGATGCCCCACGAACACTTTTCCTGAGTGGCTCAAACCAAGCCGATTAGCCAGCCAGATTGATTCCCGCCCTCGCCGCACGGGCGGCGTGCAGCTTCTTGTAGCTTTCGATCAGGCGCTGGTGTTTTTCCAGGCCGTCCAGGCGTGTGTTGGTGGGCGTCAGGCCGTGGAAGCGGACGCTGCCGTCCACCGAGCCGAGCACCGCGTCCATGGTGTCGTCGCCGTACATCCGGCGCAGGTTTCTCAGATAGTCGTCCAGTTCCAATTCGTCATCCAGAATGATCTCCAGCACCGCGCTGACGGCGCGGTAGAACAGGTTGCGTTCGACGGTGTTGTCGTTGAACTGCAGGAAGGCTTCCACGCGCTCCAGGGCTTCC
>CENV01016946.1_pt1 | contig 39230 bp, 51 predicted proteins | sample 530231 | NCBI WGS metagenome assembly CENV01 (sample SAMEA2619815, study PRJEB7988) | marine metagenome | biome: marine biome (ENVO:00000447); feature: surface water layer (ENVO:00002042); material: "saline water (ENVO:00002010), including plankton (ENVO:xxxxxxxx)" | depth 5 m
TATAGCGACCTCGTCAATCTGGCTGTCTCAAGCAATCTATAGGTTGACACAAAAATCGTCGGGGCATGGCGCAGCCTGGTAGCGCACTTGCATGGGGTGCAAGGGGTCGAAGGTTCAAATCCTTCTGTCCCGACCAATTTAATCAGTAAATAAAACGATTTATTCCACTATAAAAAAGCCTGTAAACCCTTTATAAATGAGAGTTTACAGGCTTTTTTGTTTCTGGCTTTACTCACTTAATTAATACAACCATTTTTCATTAATTGGCTGTTTTTGGACTTTTTACAGCCATTTTACAGCCACTATAAATTGGCTAATGGATTCAATTCGATGACATCGCGGAAATGAGATGGTGATAGGTGTGCATATCTCATTGTCATTTTTATATCAGTGTGACCAAGGATATTTTGCAGCGTGATGATATTGCCATTGTTAATCATGAAGTGGCTTGCAAAGCTGTGTCTTAATACATGCGATAGCTGACCTTTGGGAAGGGTGATATCAGCTCTTTTCACTGCTTTCCTGAATGATGAGTAGCAATTCGTAAAAATTCGCTCTGACGGCTCACACAGGCGGCAGAAATCTAGTAGATCATTGTAGAAAGTTTCATCCAGCGGGAGGCTGCGAGTTTTCTTCCCTTTTGTTTTTTCAAAAGTGATCAGGTTTTTCCCGTGTAACTGCTTTCTTGTTAAAAACATAGCTTCACCCCAGCGAGCCCCCGTTCTTAAGCAAATATTGGCCACATACCAGGTTGAAGGATTTTGACAGCCTGTTTTTATTGATTCGAGCAGGTCCTTGATCTGTTTTTCTGATAAATAGGTCAGCTGTCGTTCCTGAAGCCGAAGCTTATCCAGGTCCTTTATAGGATTTTCATAATTAATGACACGCAGCTTTCTTAATGTGTTGTAAACAGCAGATATAGCACTATGGATATTGTTAAATGTTTTCTCTGAGAGTGGAGGGTTATCTTCATACAGACGTTTGTATCTGTATTTAACCATCATTTCTGGTGTCAGCATGTGGCCAATAGGATTGCCCATTTCAACGGCTGCAGTTTTCAGTTGGTTCAACAGCTTTTCTTTCTGAGCCAGGGTTATACCGTGATATTTATACCAGATATTAATCAGCTCTAGCAGAGTCCTTGGATCAGTAATTTTTATCGGTAGCTGCTTAATCCCGACTATGTATTCTCGTTCAAACTGTAATGCCTCTGCCTCAGTATTAAACTGCTTTCTTACTCGCTTCAGACCTTTCCTGTTTACCAAGCACAGCCATTTTCCATTTTTTTGTTTTGTTACAGACACTTAATCATTCCATTTAGCAAAATAGGGGGTGATTAGGCAAAGAATGTCTTCAAATCTGGAAAGGCCATCGGAAAAGTGTATTTTGTGAAAGGTTTTGATTGCCTTGCACTGTTAGCGCTTTAAAATCAGTAATATATAAACAATATCTAGATAAAATTTACCGTAAGATTAGCGTTAGATTACCGTAAGGCCCTTACACTGAAATCTTGCACTAATCTTACGTTTTCATTACGTTTTTAAAAGACGCGTAACTTATTAAATACACAACACTTTTCTGTGTTTTATTGAAAATGACCTTACGGTAATCTTACGCAAATCTTACGTTTTGTGTAATTTTGGAAAGTGTTGATATAGCTAGCTTTCAGAGGCGTTTTCTAAAGGCCTTTCACAAAATACACTTTTCCGAGGGCCTTTCCTAAATCTGGACTTATTTGCTCTTAAACATCTTTCTAAACTCAAGGCGAGAAGAGACCGAATTGGCCAGCATTTCTTCATTACCTGGTAGTTCGCTTAATACCTTAGAAATAAGTTTTGTTTGAGGGGCGTTTGAAAGCTCACCCACACGTTTTAGTAGTGTACGAATTAACTTCACCGCAGCTTCTGTTTCACCTTGTCGATGAACCCAGCACGCCATAGCGAAGCTATCTATAAGTAAAATGCGATCGTCGGTTGGGACTTTTTCGAAAGCCGCATAGAGTGAATCTCTGATATCCATATCATTCTCCTAAGGGAGGCCAGTTTTTAATGAGTCGTTGTCGTATATCTAATTCAAGCCAGGTCTTTTCATCTTCTGAAGCCTGAGCCATCCAGTTATCAATAGCATCCATGATTCTATTCATGCGTGGATCATTGCTGTTATAGACCGCCGGTATTTCAGAAACACCTATGGCTGAAGTATCACAGAACATACTGCCAATACCATTAATTAACCAATCGATAGAAACGCCTAATTTAAGGTTCATTTCGCGCAAAAGTTTCGCGCCAATTGGAATCTCATCGTAAAGACTGTGTTTTATTGTTCTTTCTGAGACGCCAGTTTTCTCAGCTAAATCAATTGGTTTCAGGTTTAACTTGGTCATTACAAGTTGGAGCCTTAAAATTTCACCACTCTTTTTGTTGCCAAGCCCTTTTTCAGGCGTTACTGTTTTCTCTGTCATCGCTTGTTATCCCCCGATAACGTGGATTATATAGGAGTTTCATCATGAATGACGCCAAATCAAAGTCTTTAGCCCAGTGTGGTTTTCGCCACTATGCACCCATCCGAAACCTGATAGACGACATCGTAAGAGCCGAAAATAGTGAGTTCACGCTTGTCATGAGACAGCTAGTAAATACAGCCCTTCAAGAAAAATATGGCGCTCGTATCGTCGGCAATGAAATTGTTGATAGAGGCCGTATTCCCAGCCTGACTAAAGTATCTCAAGCAAGCTAACACCATAAAATTGGTGTTGAAACCCAAAATGAAGAAGCTACACGCTGTTGTTATTGATAAAGGGCCACTGAGTAAAACCGAAGCCATCACGCTCGGTTACCTATGTGAGGGCTACACCCGCATAGAAATAGCCGAACAAAAACGCTTCCGTTCACGCAGTACGATTAACCGACAAGTTGAAAGCATCGCCTATAAGCTCGAAGCCAGAAATCAGGCTGAAATTGTCAGCACAGCCATCGCTCTCAATATGGTCAGGCTCGAATTTAGAGAGCCACATAGCCTGCTCAAAAAGCTACTACTGGTATTAGTGATGACCAACATCACCGCCGGCCATATTGATATGCGTCGTGGCCCACGTGCACCCAGACCAGTAAGAACAGTCCGTGTCACCAGCCGTGTGTTACGCACAGCCAGACAATACCCATGAACCACCCCGAACGGATCTCACCCATGCCGCATTACGATCTCAATCCGCAAATTATCGAGCTATTAAAGGCCGAGTTTGATATGAAAGAAGACGGCCAATATCTCAGAGGCCGCTGCCCAGAGTGTCAGAAAAAAGAATTATGGACCTGGTTAGATCGACCAGGCCGCATCCAATGTAACCGCTCAAATAAATGTGACTTCACCGCCACCACAAAAGAACTATTCCCCGAGCTATTTGAAAAGCTCAACGACAAATACCAAGCCACCCAAGAAAACCCCAACGCCACAGCAGACGCCTACATGTCGCTACTACGTGGTTTTAATCTTAATGAGATAAAAGGCTGGTACGAACAAGGCAACTTCTGGTGCAAAGGGGCGGATAAAGGCACTGCCACCGTCCGTTTTTTTCTCGATAACAACAAAACCATCATGTGGGAACGCTTTGTAGAAAACGTCCACATCACCGATGAAGAAGGGGAAACCACCACCCGTAACAAACACTTCAAAGGCTTCTTTAAAGGCCTATGGTGGAAACCGTCAAGTGTCACCATAGAGCCCGGTGACGAAGTCTTCTGGTGTGAAGGCATTATCGACGCCATGTCACTCAATGTTGCTGGCCATAAAGCCGTGGCCATCATGACATCTGGCATGTTCCCAGAAAAAGCCATTCAACCTTACCTGGGCAAAAACATCACCTGGGTGATCGCCCTTGATAATGACAAAACAGGCCGAAAGTTTCTCACCAAACACGCCGAACGCCTGCGAGACATGGGCGAAAAAGTCAGCGCCGTTATGACCAGTGCCGGCGAGTCAAAAAAAGACTGGAACGACCTCTACAAAGCCAACCGTCTCACCGACAAAGACATGGACGAATATCGCTATCTCGGTAGTTTAGAAATGGCGACTACCTACCGCGAAAAAGCTCAGCTTATCTATCAGCACCGGTCGCAGGATTACTTCATCTTCACCTACCGAAACCGCACCTATGCCGCCAACGTAGACCAAACTGTCTATAAAAAAGGCCAATCCATGTACTGGTCCGGCATGGCCAAGCTGGATAACGACCACATGACAGAAGAACAAATCAAAGAAAGTAGGGAACAGGCCAACCAACACCAACTTTCAGAAGCCGATAGCCATGCCTTTAACCAAGCCGCCAAAATACGAGAAATCGCCACCTTTACCATGCACTTTCTCTACTTCCAGCAGCCAGACAATGGCGAAGACGGCCAATACTTCCTTCGCCTGCGTTTCGGTAATGGCTCAGATGAACAACAGCTCCCATTCACAGGCAAAACGCTATCCACTGCAGGTGACTTTAAAAAAGCCGCCATGCACAAAGCCCCCGGCGCTCAGTTTGTCGGCAACCAATCAGACATGGACAAACTCTATCGCGCCTGGATGACCCACATCCCCAAAGTCGTCCGCACGCTCGACTTTATTGGTTACGACAAAGAAACCAAAGCCTACGTGTTTAATGACTACGCCGTGTATCAAGGCAAGCTCATCGAGCTGAATGATGAATCCTTCTTCCAACTCAAAAAAATAGGTGTGAAAACGATGGTCGATATCAAACAAACCATTAACACAACATACAACCCCAAATGGCTAGACGACTACATTCAAGCCTTTAGTGTTAAAGGCGTCGTCGCCTTATCATGGTGGTTCGGTTGTTTATATGTAGAACAAATCCGCCAACTCTCCCGTTCCTATCCCTTTATGGAAGTCGTCGGTGAAGCGGGCAGTGGTAAATCCGACATGGTCGACTTTCTCTGGAAGCTGCTCGGCAAAGAAGGCGAATCATTCAACCCCAATGCCAGTACTTTACCCGGCCGTACCCGTAAAATGGCCGAAGTCAGCAACCTTCCCGTTGTGTTTAATGAAACAGACAACGAACAAGTCGCTGCAGACCACCACCTAAAACGCTTCAACTGGGATGAACAAAAAGACCTGTTCGACGGCGAGTTTGGCCGAGTCACCGGCATCAAGTCGCAAGACAACAGCACCAAAAAGCCACGTTTTAAAGCGGGCCTCATGATAGTGCAAAACATCCCCGTTAATGCCTCAGAAGCCATCACCAGCCGTATTGTGCACTTAGAGTTTGACCGCAGCCACCACTCACCGGCGGGTAGACAATCTTCAGACAAACTCAACATGATGTCGCCCAACGAATGCAGCGCCTTTCTCATTCACGCCTTAAAGCAAGAAGCCAACGTGCTAGACACCTTTAAAACCAAGCTCAGCTTTTACCGTGACAAACTCATGGCCAACGACAAAGTAAAGCTACAACGTATCGTTGAAAACCACGCCAAGCTACTCGCTTTACTCGACTGCTTAAAAGCCGTCTTACCCGACATCCCAACCACCGTCATGGAAGAAGCCAAAACCCTGATAGAAACCATGGCCGAAACCAGACAAGACTCACTTAATGAAGACCACCCCATCGTCCAGCAATTCTGGGCGCAGTTTGACTACATGGACACCCGCGTCCGTGAACTACCCGAAGGAAAACACATCGATGAAGAACACCAGCTCAATCACAGTGTCACACCAGACACATCAATCGCCGTTAACCTCGAACACTTTCACCAACAATGCAAGCTGCACGACCTGCCCATCATAGATAACAAAGAACTTCGCCGTAAATTACCCGGCAGCAAAAAACCAAAATACAAAAAGAATGAAACAACGCACTCAAAACTGCTCAGAAAATCGATACGCTGTTGGATTTTCGAGCGCCAATAACCCAACAAGGAGACGTTAGTTATGCTCATACTCACAAGAAGAATCGGCGAAAGCCTCATCATTGATGACGATGTTAAAGTTCACGTTTTAGGTGTCAAAGGCAACCAAATCCGTATTGGCATTGATGCACCCGAAGATATCGAAGTGCATAGAGAAGAAATCTACAACCGCATTCATGCAGAGAAAGATAAGGATGATCCAGACTAGGAGAGGGCATACAATCACGGTATGTCACTCACAAGGAAAGTCGGAAAATGGAAGAAGGTGAAACAAAGCAAACTGGCCAAGGGGATGTTAATAAATCAGAATCCAAACGAGAGAAATTAAGAAAGGTTTCTCAAGAACCTTTTATTGGTGATCAACCAACAGATTTGCTGCATACCCGCCGTAATTTGCTGTTAATTTCTTCGATAGTGATATTTAGCTATTTCACTGGTTTGGAAATTAACCCCGAACGTTTGAAATATTATTTCGCTGATGATGCTAATGCCGTTTTTCATATCAACTTGGCTGCACTATTTATTATCAGTTACCTTTGGGTTTCTTTTTCATGGAAATATACTGACTTTTATGACACGCAGTTAATTCTGACTACTAAGGGTATTAAGTTCATAAACAAGGTGAGTGTGCCTATTGGTACTGATGTAGAAGTCCCAGATTTGAATGAGAACTACTCGATATATCCTTGGTGGAAACAGATGGAACAAATAGTTAAATATAATAATGAAGTGTTTATTACTGCTGCATCTGAAGTAAGCAAGTTCTCAAAATCTCTAGCTGAAGAACAGTTAAAAAAAGTAAATGAAAGCTCTAGCACTCTAGGTTCTAGGCTTGATGATTTGAAATACAAAGTTGGTACTGTCCAAGATAGCCTTAGAAGAATTACGGAACACAACCCTTATCAAGAACGGGTCGATAAAGCTATGGAACACTTCGGTCGCCATTTTTGGCAATGTATTCACAGCCAAAAAATACGAGTTTCCATCTTGGAGGGATGGTTGCCTTTACTGCTCGGAGCTTTGGCTTTGTCGATTTTGATTAATCAAGTCTTTACAGAGATAGGTTGGCTTTAATCTCATGAACCAGAAACAACAAATTGACAACCCACCACGAGCGGCGTAATTTAAAAAACGCACTGGCAAAATCCAGTGCCGCAGCCTGACAACTGCGAGTGTGACTTGTACCGCTGAAACGCGGAGACGCGTTTTTTTATGCCTGCTGATCTATGGTGGGTGTGCGTGGGGAGGCCTTGTGCCTGCCGGTCTTTTTCGGTAACGGGTCCACCGGTTTGTCAGCCCTGCGCACGCCCATCACCCACAACTGACAATGTGTGTGATGGATTTTATTCGAAAGAAAAGGATCCCGTTATGCAAAATACACAAGACCAAATCACCCAATTCATCAGTGCAGACATCAAGCCCGAACTTCAACGCCAAATTTACATGATGACCATCGGCATCGACGCCCTGGACTGCATCAGCAAAATCGTCCCCGACGCCATGGATAACGACCTCATCGAAGGCGAACAACTCGGCCACCTACTCAAATGCATCGAGTACAGCCTGCTAAACACCCAACGTAAACTCATCCGCACAATCGGCCTAACCGATTAAATAAAAAAGCCTGCCAATCAATTGTTTGGCAGGCTTCTTCACTTTTTCTCAATTATCTATCGAAACAGCAGTACACATATCATGAATGTAAAAGGATAAAAGATATTTGAGTTTGTTTTATAAATATGTGAGGTGTTTCGCGTTTTTGATTTATGTGTTGTTGACGCTCAATTGTGTTCTCATATATTTGTATAGATGGGTAGTACAAAAATAAAAATAAGGAGCTAACCCGTGGATCTTTTAATTCCAGCTTTGCCGGCTTTCATTATCATTATTTTATCAGTGTGCAGTATTAGTTTAATTTATGCATTTGCACATGACATAAAACATAAAATACCGATGTCCCAGTTTGAAGTCTCTTTAGTTCAAATGGGTACGCTCTCATTTTTGACTTTATGGTTCTTAGTCTTACCGCTTTTTAGACTAGTTATTGAATAAATCTCCCTGAAGCAAAGCTTGTCTTTCGCTCAGAGTCAGGTTTTTTAATAAACTGATCGCCATTTGACGAGTGTTATTAATCGGCGGGTTTAAGTCGTGAGAATAGCCTAGTTTCATCACAAATGAAGCACCACAACCGCCCTCAAGATTCGTGCACTGGCAATACAGATCTTTCACCGTATGAGACAACGCATTAGTCGAACTAATAATGGCTTTTTGATGGCAGTGTGGGCATTCAACTCGCATAGATTATTTTTTTAGATCTAGCTCATCAATCATCACAAAACTCGTTAGAGTAATATTTATTAGGCTTTTCTGATTTATTAACATTTATCTCTCCAGTCCTTTCTAATACCCTACCTGCCCAAGCAGAAACCTTTTGTATTGTGCAACCTACTGAATCCGCAACTTCTCTAGCTGTCATTGCTTCATCTTTTTGTAGTTGAGATATCAATCCTAATATTCTAATTTCTACCTCAGCAAAATTACCACTACTGACTGGTGCTTCTTGATGAATTATCTCATCTAGTTTTGTGTCATCCTCAAAGCAACGTTTGATTTTGAATTGCTGTACTTCAGTTTCAGAATAAATGCGACCACATTCGGAGCATTTATAACTTTTTTGTTTTGTTCCTAGGAAGTAACCATCAAACTCAGAAATTACTGGATCATATATAAATCTGATTGGAGTATATTCATCTTTCTTATCGGCATATTTGATCCCAAATTCTAAGCAAACATCATAGTCAATTGAGTAAAGGTTATAACTTCCTCCGTGTTTGGAAACTACATTGTCAGAAATAAAGTGAATCATAAAATTTTCACAAAGTACGTTTAGATATTCTTTACGAATTGGATCCAACATGAAATGGCTCGCGGCACGATCAGGATACTTATTTTTTTCTGCTTTGGCCTTTTCGAGAATTTTGTTCCAAATATCAATATTGTAGCCAGGCACCAGTTTTTTCTTGATGCTTCCAGTAAACTGTTTTTGATATGTTTTTCTTGCTGTACTGATCCCGTAGTTGATCTCAGATAAGCCTATCCGGCCATCAGATGAAGACATTGCTTGAGAAAATGCATTTTGGAGTATCATTCCTATGGTGCGTGATACCCCTAATGTCTCTCTGGTGATTCTGTATAGAATATCGTTAAAATCTGCCTTGAAAATGTCAGAAAGAGATAAATCTGGACAGAATTTCTCTATTCTTTTCTCTATTAAATTTTCGACGAATGATTGTGTTTTATTAATCGCAGCAATGGCACCATTATATCGATCTGCATATTCATTGAAATCCAGAGGTATAGGATATATGTCTCTACCAATAATAACTTTTTCACCAAAATCATATCTATCAGTAATTACTCCTAGCTTGAAAAACATACCAATTTTTGAACCTAGAAAAGATTTAAGTAAAGTGCTAAATCGTAATTGTGCCGCAGCGTTAAGATCAGAATATTCATCGATAAAAACATAAATTGAGTCAATATTTGCTTTTTTCTTGATCGTGTTAATTCTATTTAGAAATTCTTGGGCATTTAACCCTTTTATTTTTTGTATTGTTCTAGACTGTTCAACAGATTCTTTATCTGAGAGGTTACTTTTTAGTTTGGGCTTATTGGAAAGCTCGACACCAAGATCTATATCACTCTCTTGTTTATGGCTGGTTTTTTCATCATAGATTTTTGAGGAGGCAATTGTTTCACCCTCTATTAAAACTTTTTCAATAAGTTCCAAATCATTTAATGTAGGATTTTCACGTTGAAAAAAAGCCAGGTATTTATCATCGAACATCAGATATAACTGTTTCTTTAGAGAATCAATCAGTTGTCTTATGAAATGTGTTTCGACTGATGTAATTTCGTTATCGTTGTCAAAAAGATCATTACATGTGCTAAGGTCGACGTAGATAGGAAGTACTTTTCTATTTCCGAGAATGTGACTATCTGATTTTAATTTTGGTGCTATAGATTTTAGACACTCGAAGTACCCTCTGAGTAAGTTAGTTGTCTTTCCAGTGCCTCTTCTTCCACTAATGAAACTGTCTTGTTTTTGAAGCAAGCTCTGTAAAATACCAAAAAAATCAATGAAGTATTCTTCAAGATCTCCAAGTTCATCAATGTTGTCTAGTGTAATGTAGTCAGCACGAAGTATTGAATCAAAGGCGTTTCTTAGTTTGTTTTTTTGCGAAGTGTTCATAAGAGATTCCATTCTTCGGGAGTAAAAAATTGTCATTCACAAGAAATTGCATAAGGTAGTTGTGTTAACTATAGTATGACATTTAATTCATGTTTAATTAATTCTTTTTATACAGTGAGTTAGTGTGCAGGATAATCTATATTACTTGGGATTGTAGCTAGTCATGTAGTTCTACAATATAGTTATTGGGATTTTATTCACAGCTCAAACTTCCAATCCGGCTCTCTAAAATTCACCACCTGTTTACCCAATAATTCATTCAATTCTAAAAACGGCTGCTGCATTGCTCCGACTTCTAGCTCGTGATATACCCGCATAATCTTTTCCATATCCCCAAAGCCGCTATTACTTTCTGGTATCACACCAGATAAACCTGGATACATCCGGTGCATGGAAAGGATTTCACCACGGGTAATGTTTTTGATGCGTTCAAACTCATCCTTGGTACCAATATCACCCACGGGGATGATCTTCACCGGTTCTTTGGCGTTGGTTCTTTCGATATTGAGGTGCATCGATCGGAAGTTACCGGGGCCTTTAGATTGCGATACCTGGTCAGAGAGTATCTGTAGATCATCTTCTTCCAGGCCTGTATCGGAGGTTAAGAAGATATAGCCCATGTGAGCCCCGTTTTTATAGTACTTACGGCGAAACAGGCCAGCGTCTTCACTGAGTAAAACGGACTGTATGCCGCCCATATATTCCGGTATGCCATAGATGCTTTGCATCACGTCATATTCATTGATTTGAATGACTTCATCGGGGGCGAATTCTATTTCGCTGCCATCGGATAACAGCTTGAAAAATACACCAGGCTTTTTACCCCGACGCATAGCAATGGAGGGTAAGTGGCCCAGCCGAACAGGGCGGCCAAAGCCATTGGTGAATATTTGCACATAGAACATGCCAAACACTTCAAAATCTAACGCGATTTGTTTTAGTGTGCTGTAGCTCAGCATTTTGGATGGTTCAAACCATTTTAAAATCATGTTTTTCTTAAAATGGAGAATGCTGTTGTGATGCGAATTTGCCCCACGGGTTTGGGCCAGGCCATTGAGGCTCACAGGTGGTACCCAGTATTTACCGCCCAGGTCAGTAAACACACCGAGATAATCGGTCATCTTGTTATTAAGTACTGGCTCGGGATCGCCAAAGGTAAATTGAATTTTGGTGTCTGACATGGTGGTTTCCTGTTAAGCGGCCATCTTCATCGTGGACTTACGGCGTGGGACTAATGGCTCATAGTTAAGGGCGTGCATGATGGACCAGGCCACATCGGCATGGCCAGTGGTGTTGGAACGGTTGGCACCATAGGTAATCTGGCTGCTGCCTGGGGTGACGGTTTTGGTGACCATCATGAATGCTTGGGTAATTTGTTTATCACCAGCGGAGTATTGCAGGCGTTGGGACTCGACTTCGCCCAGGGCTTTTAACACCAGCTCGGTTTTGGTTTGTACGCTGTAGTTAATCGGCGTGGCACGTGGGAAGAAGTTTTCCACATGCTCAAATACGCCATAACCGATGCCAGTGATATCAATGCCGATGTGCTTCACATTGTGCGTTTCCACAATTTCTTTGATGCGGTTGGCTTGGTACTGGAAGTTCTGGCCGTTATAGCTGATGTGTTTGAGTACGCGCCATTTCTCTTGTGGGTTAAGCGGTATGGCTAATATCGCCAGTGTGGCATTGTCTCGCGTGCGTGATGGGTCATAACCCAAGGCGACAGGGCGGTTACCAAATGGCCGGGCCGCTTCGGGGTGATAGTCTGACCAGGCATCGGTATCCACCATGCAGGCCATGAGTTTGTGGAGTGCGAAAACGGACTTGGCATCATCAATAAACACACACATGAATAGGTTATTAAAGTCATCCGGTGTGTATTCAATTTGTAGTTCTTCAATATCAAATAAATCACAGCCATTGGCTTCAGCATCTTTCACCGTGACCATGTGACGCCAGATTTTATCAATGCCCAATACGCCATCTTTTAAGGCTGCATGGCTGATATCAAACTCGACTTTGTCGTCTTCTTTTCTCGCCTTATTAAACCGTTCACCCGACCACATCGGGTAAGCCTGGTGTGATTGTGCTGATGGTGTAGAGAAGAGGGTACGACGCCATTTTTTATGAGCAGACATACCCGAGGCGACTTTCCATAACTTCTCAAAGTCCGGTATCCAAAACACCTCATCCACATATAAATGGCCGTGGTAAGACTGAGCCGTTCGGCTGTTGGTTGAGAGAAAGCGAATCTCAGCACCATTAGAGAGAATGATGACGCCTTGGCCTTTTAGCTCAACATCAAAATGTTCTTTAGCAATAGCGATGATGTAAGCCTTAAACACTTCGGCCTGGTCGCGTGATGCAGATAGGAATATCTGATTGTCACCGGTGAGTACGGCATCCTCAAATGCTTCATAAGCAAAGTAATAGGTGGCACCAATCTGACGCGATTTAAGGATGAAGCGTGTTCTCTGGCGTTTCTTTTCATGCCATAGCAACTGGTATTCGAAGAAGTGGGATTGTCTAAACTCATCCAGCTGTTCTTGAGTGATGTTGGAGATATCGTTCTTGGGCGGTTTTTCTTTGCGTTTACGCCGGGGCTTTTTCTCTTGCTTTAGCTCTTCTTCGGTAGGGGCTGAGTCACGAAACTCATGCGGTATGTAGTTACCTTTGGATATGGCCACCGCTTCAGCTTGTAGTTTTTGAGCCTGGGCGATGTTGATGCGAAGGTTGCCAAAGTTAGCCACCAGTGAATCCAGCTCTCGCTGCTGTGACTCTGTTTTGTTATCAATCTCAATCAGTGCATTGATTCGCCTGGTAATGGCTTGCTCAACTGTGTCCGGTGCAGCAAAGGATTCCCACTCGTCAGCATCACGCCAGTTATACAGCGTTCGCTCATTCACGCCGGTCTGAGCTGATATCTCAGTGATAGACCAGCCCTTAATAAAGAGCTTTTTCGCCGTTTCTTTTATCTCTGCTGAATACTTCGCCATGATGCCTCTGTGTTTTTGACCTTATTTTAGGTGCCAAAGCACACAAAAAAAGCGAAGTAAGTCCTTAACTTTCCTAGTAATTTGTTATAGGAATCTAGCCAAAGCAAAAGCGTTGAATCACGGTTTTTTAAGACCTAATATTTTCACAAAACCAGCACGAAGCTGAAAATTTAAGGTTACCAGGTGATGAATGGCTAAGTTAAAAACAGAGTGGAAACGCATCGGCCGCAGTGGCAAAACCATCGATGGTCGTGACATAGATCCGCAATGGTTACGAGATGCCGCTGAAACGTATGACCCAGAGTTATACCAGGCGAAAATCTGGCCGGATCACATTCGCATGTACAGCATGGGCAGCGTTGTTGCCGTCAGAGCTGAAGAGAACTCAGAAGGTGGCGTCGACCTTTACGCTCAAATTGCCCCGAATGAGATTTATCAATCAACAGCTAGATCAGGGCAGCGTCTCCACACCTCAATGGAGTTAATGCCTAACTTCAGAGACACCGGCAAGTTTTATCTATCTGGTCTTGCTGCCACAGACACACCGGCTTCAGTAGCGACGTCTGAAATGCGATTCACCGCTAACAAAGACCAAACCATCATCTTAGGTGAGTTCGTCGAAAACGAGACTCACAACTTCAACGATTCACACAACGACGACCAGCCCCCGCGTTGGTTTACACGTTTATTTTCCAAAGACAAATCCGACGAGGGCGACATGGATAAGAAAACCGCAGAACAACTGACGGCTTCAATGACAGCTTTAAGTGAGTCATTAGCTGCATTTAAAGAACAGCTAGATGGCAAGCCAGAAGGTGAAGGTAAGCCAAGCGGTGAACCTGAAAAACTGGAAATCACCGCTGAACGCTTTGCTGCACTAGAAGCGGAAATCAAAGAACTGAAGGATGCCAAAGCCAGCCATAAAGGTGGTGAGCAAGCTTCAACGGTTGATGCTGAAGCCTTTAACAAACTGCAAACCAAGTTTGATGAGCTGACCAAACAGTTCAAAGCCGCGCTGGAAGAACAACCTGGCACCAATGCCGGTGAGCATGAAGGTGATTCCTTCAAAGCTGACGACTACATCTAACTCCGTTTTATCAGTAAGGAATCAGACATGAATTTATCTCAACAAGGTCGCCAAGCATTAGACCTCCACTTTGTTAATACCGCTCGTGGTTTCGGGCTGCAACCGGGTAATCCTTCGGCCGGTCAACATTACGCTGCTACGCCAACAGTGGCGCAAACCATTTATAACAAGATCATTGAAGATGGTAATCCTTTCCTTCGTCAGATTAATGGGGCTGTGCCTGTTGCTGAGCTAAAAGGCGAAAAGGTTGGCATGTTCTTATCTGGCCGTGTGGCGAGTAGAACAGATACCACCGGATCCGGTGAACGTGTCCCAAAACACTTGGCCGATACGGATTCAAAAGGCTACGAATGCTTTAAAACAGAATTCGATGTGGCCATTAAATATGCCTTGATTGATGCCTGGGCGAAATTCCCTGATTTTGCTTCTCGTTATATGCAGCTTGTTCGCCAAGCCATTGGTAACGACATGCTGACTATCGGTTGGCATGGCACATCAGTTTCCACAAATAGTGACATCAATGCTAACCCTAATCTTGAAGATATGAATATTGGTTGGCTGCAAAAGATTCGTGATTTCAATGGTGGTTCGCAGCATTTAGCCGCTGCAACTAATGAAGTGGTTTTGGGTAGTGCTGATTTTAAAAATCTGGATGTGTTGGCTCATGAAGCCAGACAGATGCTGCCTATTTATCACCGTAACCGTGATGATTTGGTCTTTATTGTTGGCTCAGACATTTTGTCTTCTCAAGAAGGTACCTATTACGAAACCAATGGTAATACACCGACGGAAAAAGCCATGCTGTCCGGTCGTATTACTAAGGCTTACGGCAACATGCCGACGATGTATGCGCCTTTCTTCCCAGAAGGAAAAGTGCTCGTCACACCACTAAAAAACTTATCCATTTACGTTCAAGACAGCTCGGTTCGTCGCCTGCAAAAAGACAAACCAGAGAAAGACGAAGTGCAGGACTTTAACTCAGCGAACCAAGGTTATGTGGTTGAGGATGAGGAATTGACCGCCTTTATCGAAGGTATTCAGTTAACAGCCGAATAACACCCTGAAGCAATGCAACCCACTGTTCCCTGACCGGGGTGCCGGTCAGGGATAAACAGGAGCCGAAATGAGCAAATTAAGACAGTTAAAACAAAAGCGAGCAGAGCCGGGTGGTGAAAAGCAACTGAGCCAGCCAAAGACTGAGCAACCGATTAGTAAATTGAAGGCGATTCAGTTGAAACATCAACCTGATCTAAATCAGGAGACTTTGGACGCTAATCAACATTTTCAAACGCCTGGTGATGGTAAGCCATTCAAACAACTGCTTGAACAATACCAAGCTGCGTTACAGACCGATGTTCAGCGTTTAAGCACCAAAGACACCATAGAAGATAAAGCAGCGATGAAAAAAGAGCTGCTGCCGAACTATATGCCGTTTGTTGAAGATTACATGGCCAATGGCCACGACTACCCGAACAGCGTGGCCGTGATGATGATGGTCTGGTTATTCGATATCGGTGATATCGAGCAAGGCTTACACCTGGGGTTTTACCTGGTGAAAACGCCAAAGCAAACCATGCCGCATGGCTTTAGCAGCACGATGGAAACGTTCATTTGTGATTACACCTATGACTGGGCTAGTGCACAAATTAAGGAAGAGAAAACAGCCAGCCCGTACCTGGATAACTTGGTGAAAGTGCTACTGGATGCGAAGTGGGAACTGGCGATGCCAGTGAAAAGCAAAATGCTGAACATGATGGCAAAGAATGCCTTCCTGAAGGGGGAATTTAAAGCCTGCGTGTCCTGGTGTGAAGCGACTCAAAAGGTTAATCCAGAAGGGCATGGCACCAAAACACTAATGAGTAAAGCACTCAAAGAAATTGAGAAGTTAGAACAAGCCCAGGCTGATAAAGAGTAATTCAGCCGCTTTACAGGCTCCACCGCCGGGGCAGGGCAAAAAACGAAGCACTCCAACGCTGTATTAGAAGTGGTTCGTGTTTTGTTCCGGCACCTTACATAACACAGGGTTCGCATGAGTTTAACGGGAAAACCATCACTAGCAAGCGCATCACCTATCACCAATGATGGGTGGTGGCCTGATGTGTCCACGGCTGATTTGATGAGCAAATACCGTGTGCCTTCAGATATTGCAGACGACACGATCAGCACAGGCTTAAGCCTGGCCGTCGTGCGTGTGAATGAAACGCTGGACCCTGTAAAGCAACACCTTTTAACGCTCGGTTATGCTGACTTTGAAAGTTACCTGGCTGCAAACTCATCACCCGTCGTGAGCAGTGAACTATTACTGGTTCACTATGAAGCGGCGGTCTATAGCCGTGCCAAAGCGTTCCTGTTGCAACAGTTCATCAGCATGAACCGCCGAGAAGTAGCTGAAAATCAGGCCAAAGAATCTGAGCAAACAGAAAAATTCTGGCTCGATGAAAGCCAGTCATCCATTGCATCGCTCTGGAATACATTTTTTCCTGATAACCCAAAAATGAAAACGCATGGTTTTCACGCGGTGCTGCTGTAATGAAGATGTTACAAGCCATCACTGAATCCGTGCTGAAGCTGAACATGGTCGCGGCTGAAAACATCGATGCTTGGGCAGAAAATGCCCGTTTCGTTGGTGTGGCCAAAGATATGGGCAACGATGGCATGGTGCTGTTTCGCCTGCATTACACAGCAGCCATCGTCATTGAGCGTTTCCCGCACCAGGAGCATCCCGCCGAGCTGTTATTCGGCCATGTCATTGCCTGGTTAATCGATAACGACGAATTACGCGAACAGTTGGAGCTCGATCCACCTGAAACCGATATCGACATCCTGGATAACCAAACGGCCGATTTAGAAATCAACATCGATTTTGTTGAAGACGTGGAAATCATCCAAGACCCTGCTGGACCACTACGGTTAAACGGTGAACGTTATCGCTTGGCACCGGTGCGTATTGATTATGCCCTGGAAGGTGAGGTGAGAACATGAATCCCACATTAAGTATTCAGGTCACCGGCCTGATGACGCTTAAACAGCAGATTGAAATACTCGGCCTGCCAACAAAGCTTCGCCGTCGATTACTTGCACGAGTGGGTAAAAAAGCCATATCTGACAGCAAACGCCGAGTTCGCACGCAAACGGACCTCTCTGGCCAGGCATATCCAGCCCGTGCCAAAAAGAAACGTGGTGGCAGCAAAATGCTACTGAAACTCGCTCGACAGCTCAAAGTCATCCGCGCAGATGGCACTGAGGCCGTGGTCGGTTTTTATAAGCGTTCATCAGCTCGTATAGCGGCTAAGCAACAGCATGGTTACACACAGCGCGTGACCACGCGCTCACTGAAAAGAAACAGTGCAAAAAATCAAGACAGCCCAGCCACACGCGACCAGGCACGCGCCTTACGTGAGGCCGGCTTCACCATCAATAAACGCAAATCAAAGAACGGCAAAAAGCCAAGCCTTAAGTGGGTAACGCAAAACCTCACCATTGGCCAGGCTGGTTCGTTGTTACGTCAGTTACGTGAGCAAGCGGGCGAAAGTCCAAAAACATCATGGAAAACCACGCTGCCGGCACGCTCATTTTTAGGGGCAACCAAGGCCGACATTACGCAGCACTTTGATGCCATTTTAAAACAAATTAAGCAGGAGATAGCCCGTGGCGTTACCTAAAATTACGGTCAATGCGCTCAATTTACAGCAAGGCCCATTCCCAACGGTCGAGAAATATTTGTTGTTTATCGGTGTGGCAGCGACCAATGTTGATCAATTGTTATTCCTAAATACTGATAGCGATTTAGATGCTGAACTTGGCGAAGCCGATTCAGAGCTAAAGCAACAGCTCATTGCAGCCAGACAAAATGCCGGTGAAAACTGGGCGGCTGTGGCTGTGCCGGTGGCTAATGGTGCGCTTTGGGATCCAGCGGTTGACATGGCCATGAATGAAAATGTCCGAGTTGAAGGGGCGGTGATTTGTACACCGGTCACTCAGGCATCTGATTTTACTGCCATGCAAACTAAAGCAGTTAATATCGAAGCTCAATATGGCCGTCGTCTTTTCTTTATTGGTGCTGTGCGCGGTATCGATAGCGAAAATGAATCCTGGTCAGAATACATCACTGCGGTGAACAACCTAACCGACACGCTCTCAGCGCATCGGGTTTCACCTGTGCCGTATATCTATGACGATGCCGTTGGCATTATCGCTGGCCGTTTGTGTAACTCTGGTGTCAGCGTGGCTGACACGCCAATGCGCGTCGAAACTGGCCCATTAGTGGGGCAGGATCAAACCACCTTACCCGTTGATAAAGACGGTGTGCGATACAACATGGCCCATGCCAAAGCGTTGAATGACCAACGCTTCTCAGTACCATCGTTTTTCCCTGATTATCCTGGCGTGTTCTGGTCGGATGCTCAAACGCTGGATGCACCAGCGGGTGATTATCAAGTGCTGGAAAACCTGCGTGTAGTCGATAAAGCGGCTCGGGCTGTTCGCCTGGTGTTAATTGGTTTGACCGGTAACCGTCGTTTTAACTCGACACCAAATGGTGAAGCCTGGGCGAGTAATAAGCTTATGCGACCACTGCGTGAAATGAGTAAGTCGACGGTGTTCCAGGGCATTCCTTTTCCTGCTGAATTAAAGCCGCCAGTTGAGGGTGACATTGTCATCACCTGGGTTACTCGCGAAAAGGTTGAGGCGTTCATGAAAGCACGGCCTTTTGAAATTCCGAAAGAACTCACCGCCAACATTGTGTTGGATTTAAATAATCCAACTGCATAGGAGATTAAACCGTGTCTAAACGTTTATCCGGTCAAAACTTTGACTTTATGTTCAGCGATTTATTGATCCACGCTGAAAACTTCACGGCGACGATTACTGATAACAGTGCCGCAACCTATACCCATGGTGTGCCTGATGGTTATGTCGATGGTGATGTGTCTTGCTCTGGTGAAATTGAGCTTGATAGCCGTAACTTTAATTTGATGGTGGAAACCGCCAAATCAGCAGGCAGCTGGAGAGGTATGGACACCTTCGACATTATTTCAACAGGTAAAGCCCTGGATGAATCTCAAAAGTTCGAGCTGTTTGGCTGCCGAGTGAAAATCTCTGATTTGCTCAACGTTGATCCAAAAGGTGGCGAGAAAACCAAGCACAAAGTGCCGTTTGATGTCACCAGCTCAGACTTTGTACGCATTAACGGCGTGCCATATCTGAGTGAAGACGATACACGGGATTTGCAGGACTAACGCATGGATTTTTCACTACTCAAAGCCGTGATAGCGTTGATGCCTGGCAGTGAAACAGATGATCAGGTTGTGGCTGATTGGTGCAACTCACCATCAGTCACCCAGCTGAAGCAAACGTTTATCACTACACGCACATTGATGGACAAGCTCGGACCACAAGCAGCGACGGATATTTTAACCAAGCTTGAAACAGCCGCTGCAGGTTCATCTTTACTGGCGAAAACATTGGAAATGATGAGCCCAGCCCAGGGTGGTATTGATGTGGCTTTGGACAGCGTGCGTTTTCAACTGGATGATCTGGCTCTGAACAACGTAATTACTGAGCAAGAAGCTAACGCTATTAAAGCGATAGGTGAATACCTGGTCAGCCCTGCCGAGTCAGTTGGTTTACCTGTTATTACTGCTCAAAACGTGGCTTTTGTGAGGGTGAATCATGACGATTAATACCTCTGCAGCCATTGTTGAAAAGCAAGCCGAGCATACGGCCATTAGTGCAGCGACATCGATAGCCAATGCTGCCTACAGCACAGAAGCACAAGCTACCGCCTTAGTTTTAACCGACAAGGTCCGGTTCGCGGATGCCGTTTTGGATATTACATTGCCAACGCTGGCCACCAGTGGCAAATCAGTGCATCTGTACCGTCGTGATAAAAACATCAAAGGCACCAATCACGCGCCGGTGCCAGGTGATAATTTTCCGCATATTTATATTGGTTCATTCCCATTAAATGCGGTCGGTACCCAGCAATTTATTTCATTGCCTGGCATTACCATCAGCGATGACTGTGAGTTCTACATCAAGAATGATTCTGGTGTGGCCACAAGTGGCACGACCGTGCTGACGTTAACGCCATGGACATGGAACGGGAAGGCATAGCGTGAGCGTTTATCTACCCGATAACAGAATCACAGCGCCTGAGCTTTGGTATCCAGGGCGTAAGCCGACTGTGCCTGTGAGATTGAACCAAAAAGCTAAAAACAAAAGCATTATTGCTGACTTCTTCCCAAGTTCAGCACATAGACGTGAGCTATTGAGGAATACGCCTATCTCATTTGTGGGTGATATTTCTTTCACTGAACAGGGGAACATTCGTGCATATTCTCTAGGTTCTTATATTTATGCTGATATTCCTTCTATTTCGAAAGCGTTCACTATTTTCGTATCAGGCATATATAAAAGCTCTGGTAGCTATGGCTGCATAATCAGCTATGGGGTTGCAGGTAATCTTTCATCATTAAGAGGAATTTTGCTACAAAGTAGTGGTTCTCCAGGAAGCATTAGATTGCAGGTTGTAGCAGGTGGAAACGCTTACACGACATCACCTGTAGTTTTGCTCTCTGAGGGTGACAGGTTTGCATTTTTAGCAAGTTATAACGGGGCGAAAGTTACATTAAAAGAACTGTACTCAAACAATGAAGTTTCTATCCCTGCAAGTGGACTAGTAAACATATCTACGCCTGACTTCTATTTATGCGGAAATCCTCATCAGGCAGGTGGTTCGTTAAGTCAGGATGTCAGCACTATCACGGAATTAGATAGATGCATCATTTTCTCTGATGGCAATTTGTCTTTGAATGACTTCCACATAAACCCATACCAATTCCTGGAGGCCGCGTAATGTTATCGCCTATCTGGATTAGACAAACCAACACACCGGCACCGACTCAATCATTCAATGTGGATAGTATCGGTTCGTCTGAGTCAGCGGGGGTGATCACGCTTTCACCTGGTCCCGTTTCTCTGGCGTTGTCATCCATCCTGAGTCAATCAGCCTTGGGTGATATTGAATTATTACCTGGTGCGGTTTCGTTTTCTGTGCCTGGCATCGAGGGGGATGCCGTGGTGCCGAACCCCACTTTCTCTGTTGGCGGCTCGAATGTCTCTCTTGTGTCCATTCCTTCTCAAGAGTTTGTGGGTTTACCGGTGTTATCACCTGGCGCTGTTAGCTTCTCGGCTGCCTTTATCAACGAGTCGTCATCGCTGGGTGATATTCACTTCTCAACTGGTCTAGTCAATTTCAGCGTGCCAGGCATTACACCTGGCGAACAGGTGCAGCCGTTCAATATTGAAAATGTGAACCATGTTTTAAGGCTAAACAGCATAGAAACGGCTGAAACGTTCGGTGCTATCAGCATAAAAGGTGGATCTAGAATCACAGGCTACATGAACGCCGACATTTTCACTGGTCCGCCAATTTTAGGCGTGGTGGAGGTGAACGTTGGCCACTGAGAATGTTTTCCTGCTGGCAAATTCCAACACGATTGAGCTTCGTGGGCTGCGTAACGTCTTTACAGATGAATACATCAACACAGCGAATGTGGTGGCGACGTTGCACACATCAAAAGGCGTATCTGTGGTGACACCGGATGCCATCACGCTGCATTACGTTGAGGAATCAGACGGCTGCTATCGGGCGTTATTAGCACCGGACACACCCTTAGAAGAAGGCAAGCGTTACAAATTACACATCGTGGCCCAGGGCGAAGGACTCACCGCCACTTGGGAACAGTTAATTCAAGCAAAAGTTAGGCGGTAAACGTTATGACAGCAAGTTTATACGGCAAAGGCCGTGAAGGTTTTCTAGGCGGCGACATCGATTGGGATGCCGACATCATCAAAGTGGTGGCCATTGATACGGCTAATTACAGCGTGAGCATAGATGCAGATGAATTTCTGGCTGATATTCCCGCTGCAGCGCGTGTATCGATAAGTGATGCGTTAACCAGTAAAACCAAAGCATTAGGCGTGGCCGGTGCAGCGAACGTGGTGTTTCAGGAAGTCACCGGTGCAGATATTGAAGCGATTGCTTTGTACCAGGACACAGGAAACGAAGCCACCTCGCGTTTGATTGCTTACAACGATGAAAGTGCGGATTTACCGATTCCACCCAATGGCGGCGACATCAACCTGAATTGGGATGCCGGCGTGAATAAAATTTTCAAACTATAGGTGACGACATGGCCAAAGCAATAAAAGACATGAGCATCAAAGAGCTGGAAAAACATATCCAGGTATTGACCATACAGCGCCAATTGATTCGCCTTGATGCCATCGTTGCACAGGAAGAACTTGCCAAAAAACTGGAACAGCAACGCATCAGCAAGCTATTAGGCCGTGATGTGCAGTTGGTTGAAGTCAGCAGCATCGAGTCTGAGGAAGAAGCATGAACAGCTTCAATACAAAGACCATCACTGATGCCTTGAAAAAGCACGATTACCCGTTTTTTAAGGGTGATTACAACCTCAACATTATCGGTGTGCGTAGCCATGATACGGATGCCAACACGTTTAATGATGTGATTGTGGTGCTGTACGAGCTGGACAAAAAGCAAGTGATGCATGTGTTTCCAGCCACGACCGATCCTGGTCTGTTTTACCGTGAAAACCCGCTTAATTTAGATGGCACGGCGATTGTGGTGCCTGGTCATTATCGGGGGGTGTGGCAGATTGGTCCTCACCAGGCGAAATACAACGCCCTGGTTCAACGTAAACCGATGAAGGTCTATCGAGACAATGATAGCGATACGGCTTTGGATATGGCCGAAACCAGCATTGATGAGGGCTTATTCGGCATTAACTTGCACCGTGCCGGCGTGAATAACATCTCGCTGCAGGTGGATAAATGGTCTGCCGGCTGCCAGGTGTTAGCTGATCCATGTGATTTTGATTTGTTAATGGCTCTGGCCAAGAAATCAGCATCGATGTATGGACCATCGTTTAGCTACACGCTGCTCACGGAAGAACAGCTATGAACTGGCTGATTATCGCGGTATTTGCAGCAAGCTGTTCTGCCAGCTTTTTTGTGGGCTACGACTACCGCGATAGGGGCGTTCAGGCTGAAATGGCAAAAGCGATATCCAAAGCCCTGGAAGATGCCGACGAACAATACGAAAAGGACCGTCAGCAGGAACTGGAGCTGATTGAAAAGCAAAAAAAGACCGAGATTGTTTACAAAACCATTACCAAAGAGGTGCCGAAGTATGTGCCGGTTATTCAGCAAAAAGACAGTGATTGCAATCTGTCTAATGGCACTGTGCGGCTGTTCAACAGTGCCGCCCGTGACGACATGCCCGAAACCACCGATATCGATGCTGATACCGATACCCGACCTTCCACCGTTACAGAAGCCGAGCTCATCGACTACGGGCTCGGCACCGTCAACCAGTACAACAAGGCCAAAAACCAATGCAACGCCTTAATCGATTGGTGGAACTCAGTGAACAACAAGGAACAGAGCGAATGATTGAGAAAGACCCAACGGCTTACCCATTAATAACGTATTCCTGGGTGTTTCTACTTTCGATTATGGGCGGTGTAGTGAGTTATATCCGCAAGCGTCGTATGGGCAAGATTGCCCGCTTTTCGATTACAGAATTGGTCGGGGAGATTGTAACCGCGGCATTTGCAGGGCTTATCACCTTCTTTTTATGTGAAGCGGCAAAGATTCCACCGATGTTGGCTGCGGCCATGATTGCCGTTTCTGGCCACATGGGGTCCAGGCTGATTTTCATGCTCGAAGAAGGCCTGCAGAAGTGGTACGAAAAATACGTTTTCAAAAAACAACTTTCTAAAACTAAAAACGAGGACTAAACCATGCCTTTAACCACACTTTCACTAAACGATCAGAACTTTGATTTTGATTTTGGCGTGGATGATGCCAACCGTTATATCAACTCAATTGATGCACAAGACAAAGTGGCGCCTAGCTATAACTTGCTTATGCAAACCATCAAGCCGGAGCAAAAAGATGAGCTGAAAGAGGTTGTGTTGATTGATGGTAAGCCGAACGGCTTTTTGTGCATACAAATCGCAGGTGAACTCAATAAACAGTTTTCGAGCGCGGTGAAAGTCACGCTGGGAAAGCCGACCAACTCGCAAAGCAAATAGAACAAAACGGATTGCACCAGGTGACATGCCTGGTGCATCACTGGTTGCCAGGGCAACCGATTAATGAAGACACCATGGGCGAAGCGATATATCTGGAAAAACGCTATTGGGAAAACATGAGCAACGCCGTCGCAGCAGGCATCCAAAAGGCTTTATAGCAACGTGAACGCATTACAACACCTCGATTTTATTGTGAAACTGACCGACATGGCCTCTGGCCCTGCCGGCAAGATCATGACGCAAATGGATACCATGACCACCAAAGTGCAAGACGGTTATAAAAAAATCGGCTATGGCGCGGCGGGAATATGGGGGGCCGGTGCGGCCCTGGATAATTTGCTAACACCTGCCAAAGAAATGGATCGGGCATTAGGTGAAGTGAAATCGCTTGATGTTGCTGATAAAACATTAAAACAACTCACATCCACCTCGCTGAAATTTAGCATGCAATATGGCGAGTCAGCCGCTGACTTTGTGCGTAGCTCGTATGACATTCAATCGGCTATTAGCGGTCTGGTGGGGAATGAGTTAGCCACCTTTACTAATGCCAGTAACATTCTAGCCAAAGGCACCAAGGCCGACGCGGCCACCATCACCGATTACGTTGGCACCATGTATGGCATTTTTAAAAATGGTGCGGATGAAATGGGCAAAGGCCAGTGGGTAGAAATGCTGGCAGGCCAAACAGCGGCAGCCGTGCAGATATTCAAAACCACCGGTGGCGAAATGTCGGCGGCGTTTGGTCGTTTAGGCGCTGAAGCGACCAGTAATGGCGTGGCCATGAATGAACAGATGGCCATACTCGGCCAGTTGCAGTCCACCATGTCCGGTTCGGAGTCGGCCACTAAATATCGCGCGTTTTTATCGGGCGTGGGTAAAGCCCAAGAGGCATTGGGGCTACAGTTTACCGATAGCCAGGGGCGAATGCTGCCGATGGTCGATATTCTCAACGCGATTAAAGGCCAGTTTGGCGAGATTGATACGGTCGCCGAATCCGACATGCTGCAAAAAGCCTTTGGTACTAAAGAGGCCGTCTCACTTATCAAGTTACTGGCTAGCGATGTGGATGGCCTCAATAAAAATATCCAGGAGCTAGGCCAGCAAAAAGGCATGGAAAAAGCCATTCAAATGGCACAAGAAATTCGCGATCCGTTTGAAATGGGTACGCAGGCCATGAACGCCATGAAAACGGTACTGGGTAGGGCTATGATTCCCATGCTGACGCCCGTTCTTGGTTTGTTGGGTGATGTAGCTAACCGCATGCTGCGCTGGTCTGAAATGTTCCCCACACTCACGAAATATATGGGCGGCGCCGGCCTGGTCATTTTTGGCCTGATTGCCACAGTTTCAGCCTTATCGATTGTGGTGGGCATTAATAGCTTTTTAATGGTCGGCTGGGGTGCTGGCCTGACATTAATCAAAACACTGTTATTGATGACGAAGTTTGCCTTTTTACAGCTCATTCCGGCTGTTTGGGGCTTTACTGCGGCGTTATTCGCGAACCCGATCACTTGGATTGTGCTGGGCATCACCGCACTGGTGGCCATTGTGGCCGCTGCCATTATCTATTGGGATGAATGGACCGGGGCGCTCGGTAAATGGGCTGGCCAGTTTATGGACACGTTGAACGTTTTCGGCATGGTCGATGGTGTATTAGCGGCATGGGATGCACTGCCACAGTGGTGGGGCAACTTTAAAAACTGGCTAGGCACGCTCGACCCGATGGCTTTTGTCGGTGAAAGCATGGACTGGATTATCGACAAGGTAAATATGATCCCAGGCATCAACATTGGTGACGGACCCAAAGCACCAAAACCCATCGCGCCACCGCCAAGCCTGGATGTCAATAAATCACTCAGCAGCCAGGGCGGGGTGATGCAACGTATTACCAATGCCAACAACTCGCAAACACGCAGTATCGGTGATGTGGTGGTCAATAACTACGGCCCAAGCGTCAACGGCAACACGCTGCGTGACGAACTCGCGTTTATGGGTGGCTGATATGGCGGATTACGTCGATTTATTGATTGTTGATGATGATGTGGTCCTGGATGCTGCCGGCGAGCCGCAGCTTATTTATGACAAAGCCTGCATCACTCAGGATATCAAGCACATGGTGCGTGATTCGGGCTTGCTTGTGGAAATGATTGGCGAGCGTAGCAGCAGCAAGATTCAGGAAAAAATGCTGAAACTCGTGCTGTTTATCGAAACGGACGAGCGATTGATTCCTGGCACCGTCGCTATCACCCGCACCGACACCGAAACCTTTTTTATCACTGCCACTACTTACAAATATGGCAGCACCAGCCTTGAGGTAACAAGCTAATGGCCGATGTGGATTTTAAACAAATCGTTTCTGATGCCGGCATACCGACGACCGAAGCGGAATTGAATGCGGCCTGGAAAGAAGAAGTCACCAACGCCGGCAGCACCATCAGCAATGATAGTGACTATAGCCCGTTCTGGCGTGTTATCACGGCCTTAGTGACTAAGCCCGTGTTATGGCTGATTAACTTTTTAATTGAAACGGTATTGCCGAATGCCTTTTTAAAAACAGCGGTATTTGATTGGGCGGTCGAGCTACTGGCTGATGCGGTCAACCTGACCAGAAAAGATGAAACCTTCACCACAGGTGAAATCACCTTTACCCGTGGCGAAATTGGCACGAGCGTCACTATACCGAAAGACACCATCGTTCAAACGCCGACCTTAAATGGCAAGGTGTATCAGGTCAAAGTCACCCAGGCGACCAGCTTTTTATCGGGTTTAAGTACGGTGCGTGTACCCGTTAAAGCCGTGGAGGCAGGTTCTGCATTTAACCTGGCCGCTGGTTATTACTCCATTTTACCGGTGCCAATGGCCAACATTGTGCAGGTGAGAAATGAGGCAGATTGGATCACCTCACCAGGTGCAGACCGTGAAAGTAACCTCGATTTAAAAAACCGAGCCCGAAATCAGTTTGGTACCGCCTCAGATTTTCATACCGATAGTGTGTATCGGGCGTTAATTTCAGAGTTTCCAGGGGTAACGGTCGATGCCATCTGGTTTGAACATGACGCACCACGAGGACCAGGCACAGCCAACGCGTTTGTGCTGTTCGACTTTGCTGCACCGGTAGCGCAATACCTGGAAGACATTAATACCTATATCACTGATGACGGCAATCACGGCCATGGTGATGATTTGCAAGTGTTTCAAATGCCCGAGCAAACCGTGTCATTGGTGGTGACTGTGTGGCACAAAAAAGGGCTGGGCTGTGATGCGGTGACCACACTGCAAGCGAATGTGCGTGATTTTGTGAATGCGGCCTTTCGTGAAAACAGCGAGTTTTCACCGACGCTGACCTTACCTTTCAGCCGGTTCAGCTTTTCCAATCTCGACCGCGAATTGCACAACCAGTTTACGGGTATTCATAGCGTGGATTATTCACTCGACGACATTGTGACCGAGCTTTGGATACCACGTTTAACCAGCTTAATCGTTAACATCCAGGAGACAGAATAATGCTGAATATTAAGCTGCCATTCTGGATTAGTGCCGAGCAAACCGAAGCACTCACCAAAGCAGCCACTAACTACTGGTCAAAAATTGAAGCCTGGCTGCGCTGGCCACTGGACCAAATGGACCCGCTCACCTGCACACCTGGCATGCTCGATTTGTTGGCCTGGCAGCGTGACATTGAACGCTTCACCACCGAGCCATTAGACCTTTACCGAAAGCGGGTGAAATTCGCCCTGATTAATGCCCAGGATGCTGGCAGCAAAGCCGGTTTTATCCGTATTTTTGAACGCCTTGGCATTGGGTATGTGGAAATAGAAGAACGCGTCGATCCGGTGGATTGGGACGTGATTTTGGTGCATTTATCCGATAGCCAGCTTTCCGAGAATACCGAGCTTTTAAACCGCATTATTCAAAAGTACGGACGTACCTGCCGACGTTATCAGCTCACTGTGATTACACCTATTCAAACGGGTATTAGCGTCAAAGCCACCGGTCATACCTGGTGGTTTGATACCGCGATACAAACCATCGCGCCATGGTGGGCAGATAACACCATTGAAAACAACGCGACAGGCAACGCCTGGTCGCTCGACATTGCAAAACTATAAGGGGCTTGAAATGGGCTTTATAACCATCAGCGGCGAAAACCAAATTGCCAATAAACAAGGCAACAGCGAAACGCTCAACATCACCCACTTTGTACTGGCCAACATTGATGGCCTTGACGTAAATAACGAGCCGGTTAATCGGGTAGAAGCTATGCCGGCAGCGGGAAACATTCGGGACACGCTACCGGTGACCAAACAGGGCTATGTCAATACCAATCAGGTTGTGTATTCCCTGGTGATGGATAGCGCCATAGGTGACTATGACTTTAACTGGGTTGGGCTGATTGATGATGAAGGCGTACTGGTTGCCGTGACCTATACGCCGCTTATCCAAAAGCGAAAAACAGCGGGGGCGGTGCCAGGCAATAACCTGACGCGTAATTTTCTGATCGCCTTTTCGGGCATTCAGGCCACCACGGCCATCGCGGTACCGGCTGAAACATGGCAGATTGATTTTAATGCACGCCTGCACGGCATCGATGAGCGTGAGCGCTTATCCAACTATGACATTTATGGCCATGAAGGTTTTCTTAGTGATGGCTGGAAAGTTGAACGAGTTGGCACGTCATCCACGTATAACGTGTTACCAGGCGTGGGCTATGTCGGCGGCATTCGCATTGCTGAAACACTGACACAACAAGTCACCGCCACGGGGCCAAAATCAGTCTGGCTTGATGTGTCACTGCAGGGTGATATATCCGATATGACGGCGGTGGTCGACTTTGTGATTGATGCGGTTAGTCATAACGATTACACCGATGGCAATGGCTTTAATCATTACCTGACCAAAATCAGTGATATTGCAGCCAATGGCGATGTGACCGATGTACGGGTAGATGGTGACGGCCTTTCTCAGCATTTGTTGGATGAAGACCCACACCCTCAATACCTCACCGAAGCCGAAGCCAACGCTTTATATAAAGCAAAAACGGCCATCGATTACCCGATTGGTGCTTTGCTGATCATGGATGGTGATGTGGTACCAACGGGATTTTTAAAACGTAACGGGGCAGAACTAGTACGTGCCTCATACCCACTGTTGTGGGCCTATGCTCAGACAGTTAGCAACTTTGTGACACAAGCCACTAAGGATAGCGACCCTGAAGCTTATGCCGGTTACTACGGTGATGGGGATGGTTCCACCACCTTCACGATACCTGATTGGCGTGGTGAATTTTGGCGTGCCTGGGATGATGGTCGTGGTGTCGATGTGGGGAGGGCTATTGGTTCATTCCAAGGCGATGCAATTAGGAACATTACGGCTAGTGTATTAACACAATCAAGATTGCTGGATTTCGAAGGTGCGTTTACGTCTGGAGGAAATATCGATGGCGGTGTGAATGGCAGCGGTAATAGCCCAGACATACTCGCTTTTGATGCATCACTGACTGTCCCCACTGCTGACCAAAACAGACCCCGAAGTATTTCGGGTATGGCTTTAGTACGCGCATATTAATCAGAGGTTAATAATGGATATCACACATTACTCACGAAAAACGGGCGAGCCTTTAAATCCAGGAAAGGCTGATGCTGATCCAAAGAACGACGGTCAATTTCTAATCCCAGCCTATGCCACACCGGACACAGTTCCTGAAGTTGAAGAAAATCAATGCGCCGTGTTTACCGATGAAAATGGCACGGTGCCACGCTCACATAAAGAGGGCGAATGGAAAATTGTTGCTGATCATCGTGGCTACTTTGGCTATGACGCAAATGGCAATGAGCAAGAAATATCTGAGCTAGGTATTGAGCCTGACGAGTCATGGACATTAACCAAACCAGAGCCACCTTTTGTATTTACTGATGCCGCTCAACTTAAAAACACTGAGATTAAAAACGGCTTTCAGGCAGCAGTGCAGGCCATCACCACCACCTACACACAAGAGGAAATATCGACTTTTCTCACCCAAGAAAATGAGGCCTTAGCCTGGCAAGCGGATAACACCGCTTTAACGCCTGGCATTGATTACATTGTGGCCAATCGCCCCTCGGTGGATAAAGCCACATTAGTGGGCCGCATCATCACCAATGCCACTACATACAAAGACATCGTGTTTCCTGCTATGGGTAAAAAGCAGGCGTATGAAGACGAGCTTTATGCCTTGCAAATTCAGCATGAAGACAGCGAACAACCCGATGTTACTCAGGCCGATATTGACGCCATTATCGTGGACTTTAGCTGATGAACTGCCAATTCACGCCTGTTCGATGGGCTGAGCTAAGCGAGTCAGAAAAACACACCTTTGGTAATGGTTGCGGCCCTGCCTGGTTTCCTGATTGGTTGGTCAATTTACTGTTTGGCTGGTTTTTTGAGGCTTCATGCCGCCGGCATGACTTTGCTTATAGTCGTGGTGGTTCACCTAGTGACAGAAAAGCCGCCGACAAGGGATTTTTCAAGGCCATGCTGCGTGATGCTAAACGCTTAAGTAGCTATCAACACTGGCTGGCCAGTGTGGTGGCCGTGGTGTTTTATCTGCTAGTGCGCTTGTTTGGCTGGCTGGCGTTTGAGTATGGGCCTTACCTCACTTTAACCATGATTTATGAGGCGGAATAGTGAAAATAACCGTCACTCAAACAATCCCGATTTATGATGTGGTTGGACACAAGCAAGTGAAAATACCGGTGTTTAACTTCACCACGATCGATGAGTTTTATCGCGGTTTTTATCGTGATTTTGAGTGCGTGCCACCTTATCGCCGTGGGCAATACAGCATGCCGACCAATCTAGTGTCCGGCTATGAGCAATGGAAGCGTGACAATGTCTAATTGGTCACCGGTGGTACTTCACACACCGATATCCGATGCCAGTGGCTTAAGCGGTAATGTGACGGTGGAAACCATCACCCCATGGACGCTGGGCGCGAAAGAGGGCAGTGGGACCAATACTTGGTTAGCGTTTCCCAACGCGGTCACGGCCTTGGTGAACAAACTCAGCGCGCAACCGGTGCCGGCGGTGTTTGTTTTGGCGTTTACCGCTGGCAGCGTGAAAGACCTGGCCAGCCAATGCCAAAGCATGGCCGGTGTGTTCCCGCTAAAACAAATTGAACAATGGCAACGTCACGCTGAAAAGCTGACCAACTTGCAGCAAGACAAAATGCAGCTGGTTGATGCGGAAGTGGTCACCGCCGGCATAAAACTGAATGCGGTACCCACCATTAAAGCCCGTATGAAAAAGGCACTCAGCCAACAGGCCAAAGCGGCGGCCAGCAGCTTAACCAATAGTGATCCCTTAGCGGCATTAACTAGTTTTGAAAGTCAAAAGGCTGCGTTTGATAGTGCCATCGATGCCGCTTTGCCTGACTTAACTGGTGGTGCTGGGTGGCGATTTTATGCTGATAGCGATATCGCAAACCAGATACAAATTGGTCACCCTGGTTATGAATATGCCTATACCGCCTTGATGGCGTTCATCGGTCAGCCAGCTGATCTCGCTTATTTACGTGAAATGATGCCGGAGGATGCATGAGCATAAGGCTAGGTGGTGAAAAGCTAAATGGCAAAGACTTCAAAGTCTCCAGCACATTAACCATGGCCGGCGCGGATTTAAGTGGCCAAACCAGCTACACCGATACGGCTGAAACGGGCGACAAACCTAAACAACTTTCTGTGCGTTACAAGATCCCATTTAAAGACAAGGCTCATTTGCAGCAAGTCGTCAGGCTGGCTGAAGCCAAAGACACATCTGGCAACCGCATGGTTTATACGATTGTGAATATCACGGCTGAAGGCATGGGCATTCGCCAGGTGAAATTTGAGGGGGATCTGAGTGCCAGCGAAGATGAATCACTCAACTTATGGTCCGTGTCATTCAAACTGACCGAAGTACGCTCGGTGCCTGAATTAAAAGAATCACGCCAGGAAGCCAAAACGGTCACTGACCAGGTCGCGACCGGCGATACCGTATTGCAGGAAGACACCGCCGTGCCTGATCAAGTTGAGCTAACCAGCTTTGAAAATATTCTCAACTTTATTGATAAACACTTACCAGATAGCGAGACGGCCTGATGCGTTTAATCAAACAAGTCTCCGTTAATGGCGTGCTTCAGCAATTGGTTGAGGACCAGGTGCGTGCCGAACTCAACACACCAGGCCGAGCCATATTAACCTTGGTGGCTAATGATGCCATCCAAAAGGGCAAGCTGGTTACGTATGAAGTGGGCTATAGCCAACAACCCGCCCTGCAGCGCTGGTTTATTGGCTTTGTGGATAGCGTGGTCCCCATCGGTGATAAGCGGGTGAAATGCTTTTGCCGTGAGCTATCAGCGGCATTAATTCATGATATCTCGCTGCAGCTTCGCCATGTGACATTGCGCGAGGTCTTAACCGAGGTGAATAAACTCACCGGATTAAACTTTTCAACGCCCGATATCGCCTATGCGAATACCAAAGTCTCGCACTTTTTCCACTTAGGCAGTGGCTATCAAATGATGGCCATGTTGGGGCGTGTGTTTAATATTCCCGACTATCTCTGGCAGCAGCAGGGCAATGGTGTGATTTATGTCGGCAGTTGGGCCGATTCGCGCTGGGCGCAGATGAAAAATATCTCATTGCCACAAAAGTTGTTTGATCAGCAGCAGGCGACCAACTCGGCTCGGGTAGCCATCATGCCGCAGCTGCGTCCTGGTATGCGTATCAATGGCAACAGGCTGAGTGAAATCACCCTCAAAGCGAATCACATGGAGCTGGTATGGAACAGCTAATGAAGCGCATCCTGATGAAGCTTTTCCCCGAGCTGTTCGCTGGTTATCACTTGCCGATGTTTGGCCAGGTGGTCGGTGTGCGTGAAGCGCCAAAAACGACCGATATCTGTGATGAGTTTCGGCCTAAATATGCGGTCGATGTGCAGGTGTTAACCGAAAATGGCGAGCCTGATCCCAAGTGGGACATCCTGACCGATGTAATCATGTCGTTACCTGTGGCCGGTCATGAAATGGGACAATTCGCTTTTCCAGAGGATGGCACCTGGGTGGAGCTCGCTTTTGCTTATGGTTCACCGCAGCGGCCCTTTATTCGCAGTGTGTTACCCAACGGCCTCACCATGCCAGCGGTCGAGCGTGGCGAACAACGCTGGCAGCACAACCCAGCTTCATTTCAGCGGGTAGATAAGGACGGCAATTGGGAGCGTAAAACAGACTTAACCATCAATGAAGAATCTCTCGAACGATTCATTGAGGCGATGTCGATTGTTGAAACCTATCACGTAGCCAGCAAAGAAACGGCCACCAATGACACCGAGATTATTGGCGCGATTAAAACCATCAAAGCGTTTGGCGCCATTGTGGTTCAGTCGGGCGGGATATTGGATTTATCCGCTGTTAAGCACTTAAGGCTGACGACCAAAGCGGATGCCCTGGTGAAAACCATTGGCAAAATGCAAAGCAACATTGGCACAAGTAATAAGGTGACAGCAGGCCAAGACAACACGCTAGAAGCCGGTACAAAAAACCACTTCCAAGCCCCCAAAAGCTGGATAGGGACCAGCGAGGAAAACGGCTTGCGTTTAATGAGTGATTTAGCTCAGCTCGTGATTGAGCTGGCTGAAATATTGGCCCAACATACACACCCCAGCACAGGGCAAATTACGCAGTCTTCACAGGTGACCAACATTGCCACACTGACCACGGCCATTAAGGGCCGCATTGATGGCATAGCAGAATGATGATCACCGATACGACACACCGGCAGAAACAGGACTGATGTCATGGTAATCAGCCAACACAATATCCGGTTCTTCTACCACCACATACACGCGGCGTTCATTCGTTTCAGGGTTTTTGGCCATAAGCCCGACCAGGTGCGTTTTCATCGCATTGGGATACCACTTTGGCTTGCCCTCAAAGTTGAGCAGCATATAGGCATCATTGGGTATCAACACCCGACGCGGGAACCATTTATCCCAACGGCCAGCCAGCACCGCATCACGCTTAGCGGTAAACCCAAAAGGCAGCGTTCCTGGTTGATTGGAATGACGGCCCCAGGGGAACATTTTCGACGACTGATCAGGCATAAGCACAGGCAAAGCCGGACGAGGATGGCTGATATCGACGGTGTATTGCTCACCATTAAATTGAAAAGTAACTGCCTGGCACATGCGAGAAAATATAGAGAAGATTTAGAAGGGCTGCAACGAGAACAATGAAAGAAATACGCTGCGGGGCATGTGGCCGTAAATTAGGTGAGGGCATTTTTATCGAGCTACAGATAAAGTGCGCACGCTGTAAAACCATGAATCATCTGAGGGTCAAGCACCCCGAACCAGCACACCACGAGTGTCATGAAAAAGAGAACACTCGTGAGAAAATACCAAACCGAAAACCTATCACTGCATAACACCGATTGTTTAAAACTCCTGATCACACTCGATGATAACAGCATCGATTTAATCGCGACCGATCCGCCTTATTTTCGTGTGGTTGCCGAAAGCTGGGACCGACAATGGAAAAATGAAGCGGACTTTTTTGCCTGGTTAGATAGCGTACTTGAGCAGATGGCCAGAGTGTTAAAGCCTACCGGATCGCTTTATTTTTTTGCAGGCCCACACCTGGCCAACAAAGTCGAAATAGCCGTTGCAAAACATTTCAACATGCTCAATCAAATCATCTGGCGAAAGCCTTCAGGCCGTCATAATGGTTGCAGCAAAGAATCATTACGGCGTTATTTCCCCCAAACCGAGCATATTATGTTTGCTGAAAGCATGAAGCCGGTGCCGTTTAGTTTTGAATCTATTCGAGCTTATCTTCACCAGGCGATCATCGATGCCGGCGTGACACAAAAACAAGTCGACAATGCTTGTGGCTGCAAAATGTCCGGCCATTGGTTTGGTAAATCGCAATGGTCCATGATTCCAGAAAACCACTATCAAACCGTTGAAAAGCTCATCGGTAAAAAGCTGAAGCCCTATGCTGATCTTTATGCTGAATATCGATCACTGTTGGATGAAAGCAATGCGGCCAGACGCACGTTTAACGTCAGTAAGCATGTGCCTTATACCAATGTTTGGGACTTTAAGCCGGTGCCGTTTTACACTGGCAAACATCCATGTGAAAAACCGATGGACCTAATGGAACACATCATCACCGCCAGTTCCTTACCTGGTGATGTGGTCCTGGATGCATTTGTTGGGGGTGGCAGTACGCCGGCAGCGTGTATTAAAACCGGACGAGGCTTTGTTGGCTCGGAATTAGGCGAAAGCGAATTTGATATGGCGGTGAAGAGGTTAAATTTGATGAGCGCGTGATTATGCGCTCATCTGTTCAATTTCTTGAATTAAATCAGGATGACGATTAATCATTCCAATCAATTTAATAGCGGGGCCTGTAGGTTCAGCTCTACCTTGTTCCCAGTCACGTAATGCACCAACGGAAGTGGATATGAGGCGAGCAAACTTTGGCTGAGTAAATTCATATTTGATGCGGACTTCTCTCACTAGGCGTTGAGCATCACTGTATTTACGCCCAACTTTGCCGGCATTCATTTCAGCAAGGCTATGTTTTAATCCTGGTAATTCAATACCAGCATCTGCTTCAATTGCTGAAGCAATCTTTTCAATATTCATAGTTTCCCTCCCTAGGATGTGCTATGACAATTAATGGTTAACTTAGTTTTTTGATATCTGAGCTAGTAATATTTTCAGTATCTGATTTTTTATAAATCATGATTAAATAAATTGTGCCCTCAGCATCTTCATTAAAATAGATGATTCTTGCACCGCCACGTTTTCCACTGCCTTTTATCGCCCAACGAACCTTTCTGGCACCCTCTGCTTCAGGTATAACATCTCCAGCTTCAGGGTTTTGAGCAATGTAGCTGATGAAATCTAGTCGTTCAGATTCATCCCATATCTTATCGGCATGCTTACAAAATGTCGGTGTTTCAATCACTGTTCTCATAGTGGATATTGTACGGATATCCCGTATATGTGCAATAGTTTTTCTATGTTTGATATATAGAACATCATCACTATTTAGTTGCCTAGTTATTTATCAGAAATCACCATGCTTAAACATGGTGAAATAGGGCCAAAAAGCCGAAATAAGTGTATCTGTACTTTAGTTGATTAGTTAATGGCGTATTAGTTATTTTTAATTCAGACAATACTCTAAGCATTGCATATATTTCACAATGAGAAATACAAAAAAAGAGTCACGTAATATACGTTGAGGTTGATATGGAATATTCGAAATTTGATGATCATTACAAACACTTTCCGTACAGGAAAGATTATCAAAATGGCAGGACAAATAATGGAGGACTAGACCTTATCAACAACCCAGACTCAATTAGCGAAATAACAGAAGCAAAGAACTTCCCGGCACTGCTCGGTTTTATATCTGAATTGAATAAAGCTGACTCCCCATATCTTACTTTAGGGTGTGAGGCTGGTCAGGATTCGCCTGAAGTATTTGTGGGCTATGTTGAGTTTACGTTTAAAGATGACAGATTAGCTCAGGATGAAAAATTCATATCCGCTATCGATACAAGATTTAACGAATGGACTCGAATTGAATATCCTCAAATATCTGAAGTAATAGTAAGAAGTTTATGTTGGGAGTATTTCAAAATTACTTATCATGAAACTACTGATAAATATGTTGTATCTGTTTGTTATCGTGCCATTAATCAAGATGCAGCTGGGGAGTTGTTGGATATAGTAAGACAATTCCTTTTGTCTCACCAACTCATTAGGTCCAGTCTTTAATTAAAATTTCTTTAATTACGTAGTCTTTTTGGGTCGGGTCGTATTTCTTGATTATTGATATATCAGCTTTAATGTTTACATTGCCGTGAAGCTTATTAGGATCTATGTCTTCAGTCAGTGTAATTTTAGTTGCAGTATCCACAATACCTTTTGCTACACCAGCCCAACCTTGGCGTCGTTTGCGTGCATCACTTGCAGCAATATACACATCGACATTTGTGTAGGTTTCTATTTTCTCTTCGGGTTGAGGAGGTGTGTAACTGCTAGGTGTTGCCTTTACAAATTCAGGCTTCAGCGTCAGTTGATCATTATCATCCAGACTAATACTTGCCTTACTGTCATCTTTTGCAGGCTTAACAAAATCTACAGCAGCCTTTGCGATTTTTTTCTTATCAACAGTAGCAGATACGATATCAACGATTTGTTGACCCGTTAAGGCACCATCACCAACACCGATGACACTATTATTGATGTTGGTTGTATAGTTTTTAATTGATTGCGGGACAGGGTCATTATCTGAAAGAATAGCCCAAGTCGCGCCACTAGCAATACCAGCGGCTAATAGTAATCCAAGCACTTGGCGCATTGTCTTTTTATCCTCGTCATCCGTGCTATTGCTAAAGACTGCGTTACGAATTTTACATAGTTTTTCACGAAATTTCTTGTATTCTTCTTCGCCACCAAACACCAGATCTATAATGAAATTTTCTGATAAAGAGCCTGACTCTAACTTATCCAGATATATATTGATTTCTTTGATGTCGACATCATCAAATATCTTTTTTATCGATGGTTTTAACTCATCAATTAAAGTTTCAGCAGCGAGTAGCCCCTTGATGACATTTTTTATAGGGATGCGTTTTTCGTTGGAATAGTAGATCTGATGATCAACTGTCATCGTAAGAACAGCCATCACGTCTCCTTATTATTGCAGATATGTTGAAATTCCTGCATCAAAGTCCATTTTGTTTCTTCATTCCTAAATTTAGAAGACTTGATACATTCAAAATAAGATTATTGCATAAAGTTAACGCGTGTTAACACTGTTAACATCGATAACAATATCTAATATGTGGATTGGATGGAGACAGGCTTTTTTCTGTCCATCATTGCGATTGCTCAATGAGACAGGTTGTGGTGATGGTGAAGGGCTTATAAACTCATGCACGGCAAGTACTCTCAAAAGTACATTTTTCTAATTTGATTATGTCGTCCAGGTTGTGAGTGCTTGCCAGATTTATTTACTAATCTGGCCTCATTTCTTCTATTTTCTTTTGCTCACGGTTTTTTATTTCTTTTTTTAAATTTTCAAGCTTGAGTCTATTAAACCCTTCAGGGTTAAGCTTGCAGTGATAGTGATGATGTGCCTTTTCTAATTCTTCTCGATCTTTTTCTTTTTCTCTTTCAGATTTTTGTTTTATTCCCCATAGCTTTAAGGCTTTTGAGGTTGCAATATATAGGCTATAAATAAGTGCAATGAATGACACTACAGGGTTTGCCCAACCATAAAACGCAATTAGTCCAGGAATTAAACAGAACCAGATGGTAAGAACAATTAGAAATATACGGTTAGAACGACCTTGTTTTTTTAGGTCACTCAATGCTTCTTCAGATGTCCTAAATTTGAATCCAGCATAAATCTTTGACAAGCTTTCTTTTGTTAAGTCAATTTTAGGTATTTTATCTGGAGGGTAATCTCCCCAACACATGTAGATTCCATTTTCAGTCGGGTAACCTAAAAGAAACTCACCACCGGCTAGTTCATTAATATCAAACTTAATATCTGTTTGATTTATTAAAAGTACTTGTAGTGGAGTTGGATATCGATGTACCCAAATCTTGAGCTCTTCTTCACAAATTTTTTTTGCATCATTGATTAATGAATCATCGTATAAATAAATATCGAGTACAGCTGAGTCTTGTCCAGTAAAAACAGGTAAGTATTTGACATAGTATCCTGTTCGCTTTTCTTCAATGTCTTCATATCTTATCCAGTCATCGATCATGGCTTGTCTCTCAAAAGTACATTTTTCTAATTTGATTATGTCGTCCAGGTTG